>ERZ779922.18-NODE-18-length-128758-cov-11.609123_pt1 | contig 128758 bp, 112 predicted proteins | sample MGYA00511544_ERZ779922 | MGnify/ENA primary metagenome ERZ779922 (study PRJEB29588, sample SAMEA2154516) | human gut metagenome | biome: human gut; feature: human-associated habitat; material: faeces | place: Denmark | collected 2008/2010 ... | reverse complement strand
CTTCTGTCCTGGAACCTGTAGGATTTTCAAACAAATGGATCTGCTCGCAAGAATCGGAGCTTACATTTGCTATAAGACTTTGTAAATGCGCTCTTGAAAATTCGATCAATTTTTTATTTTTCAGCCTGCTTTCTGAGATCATCCTGAAATTCATTTCAAAATTTCCCGAAATCACACCCGGCACTCTTATTATGCGGCTTTGAAATCTTCCGTCGGAAGAGAAAACCATAAGCGCCGCGCTTTTATCAGCAAGTTTATAAAGCTTGGCGGCTTTAAGAAACGCCGAATCGTCTGAAACAAATGTATAAACCGCAGGCAGGCCGTAAAGCGAATTAAGCGAATCGGAAGCGGCTTTAAAAGCCGAAGCCGAATCAAAAACCGAGGAATTCAGTTTTTGATTGATAAATTCCTTTGAAACGGGGCTAAGATCAGTCGGCTTTAAAAGCGATGAAACATATAATTTAAATCCTAAATCCGTGGGAATTCTTCCTGCGGAAATATGCGGCTGAAACAAAAGACCTAAAGAGCAAAGATCATTCATTTCATTTCTTATCGTTGCACTTGACGGTGAGTTTTCAAGGCTGCTCAGCAAAGCCTTAGAGCCGACCGGCTCTCCGGAGCTGATATATTCTTTGATAACAGCCGAAAGAATGGCTTTTTTTCGAGGCGACAGCTGCATATAATCACCACCGTTTTGCTTTTAGCACTCTCACCTCTTGAGTGCTAACAATTATATTATATACAAATTTTCTCATTTGTCAATAGAATTTTTAAAATTTTTTTGACTTTCTTTGACTTTTACAATTTGTTCATAAAAATATCCCCGACAAAAACTGTCGGGGATAAAATAATTATTTAAAGAATAAAGGAAGCTTTTCAAGAAAAACGATATCTTTTCTTTCAGCCGCGTCGCCCTCAGCTAAGAAAGCACAGGCACAAGCTTCAATTCCGCCCGCTTTTTTAACAAGCTCTCTTACAGCCGCCAATGAATCGCCGGTGCTTATAACATCGTCAACTATAAGTACTTTTTTGCCTTTAAGCTTTTCGGTTTCGCTTTCGCCTAAAAACAGGTGCTGTTCGTTTTTAGTGGTGATAGAAGTAACATTTACTTCCAAAGCATTCCTCATATAAACCTTCATTCCCTTTCGGGCTATAACATAGGGCTTACCCGTCTGCCTTGCAAGCTCGTATGCTATAGGAATGCTTTTAGCTTCGGGAGTTATAATAATATCAAATTCGGGAAGCTTTTTTCTTAATTCCTCACAGCCTTTTATCGTAAGCTCCACATCGCCGAAAATAATGAAAGCTGCGATATCGAGGTTATCGTTCACCGGGAATCTTTCAAGTTTTCTTTCAAGTCCCGCAATTTTAAGATCATAATATTCTGACATAAATTTTTCTCCCTTAAATATCAGCCCGGAGGCCAAGCAAGATTTCTTCTGGCAAGAAGATGGAAATGCATATGATTTACAGTCTGCCCGCCGTCTTTACCGCAGTTATTGACAACTCGGTAGCCGTTTTCAAGATTTTCCGCTTTAGAAATTTTGGCAACAGCCTCAAAAACTTTAGCGACAGCCGCGCTGTTTTCAGAAGTGATCTCATCTGCCGACTCTATATGAGTTTTCGGAATGACGATCGCGTGAAAAGGCGCCTGAGGGTCGATATCCTTAAATGCATAAACATATTCGTCTTCATATATTTTTGTGCTCGGTATCTCGCCTTTTAAAATTTTACAGAAAAGACAATCTTTCATTAGCTTTTCACCTCTATAAAACCGGAAATTATTTCTGCGGCTTTATCAAGCGCCGCTTGAGCCATAGAGGCATCTTTACCGCCTGCCATAGCGAGATCGGGCTTTCCGCCGCCGTTTCCTCCTGCAATTTTTGCAATCTCACGAACTATAAGACCTGCGTTTGCTCCCGCATTTACCGCGGCCTTACTGCAGCCGACGCAGAAAGTAACCTTATCTTTTGAAATTCCGGCAAACACGGCAACCGAGTTTTCACAGTCGGCTTTAACGCTGTCCGCCATTTTCTTAAGCTCTGCGGAATCAATATCCTTAAACGAGCCTGTAACTACTTTAAATTCGCCGACAGATACAGCGTTTTCTATCATTTCGTTAAGCTTACCGCTTGCAAGCTTGCTTTCAAGCGCCTCCGCCTTTTTCTCCGCCTCTTTAAGTAAAGTTACGACCTGAGCCGCTTTTGATGAAATTTCAAATACATTTCCGCATTTAAGAGCGGCGGCTGTATCCATTGCGGCATTCTTATAATCTTCAAGAAGTTTTAAAACATTAAGACCTGTAACAGCTTCTATTCTTCTTACACCTGCGGCAACGCCTGTTTCGGAAACAATTTTAAACAGACCGAGTTTGCCGGTGTTTGTTGCGTGGGTTCCTCCGCAGAGTTCGACCGATCTGCCGCTGATATTTACAACTCTTACTATTTTACCGTATTTCTCGCCGAAAAGTGCCATAGCGCCGAGCTTTTTAGCGTCATCTATCGGCATTTCGGTGTTTTCAACCTCTATACCGTCAAGCACAGCTTTATTTACAAAGTTTTCAACAGCTTTTATTTCCTCTTTGGTAAGCGCTGAAAAATGAGTAAAGTCAAATCTTACGGCGAACTCATTTACAAGCTGACCTGCCTGCTCGACGTGCGTACCGAGAATTGATCTTAATCCTGCCTGCAAAAGGTGTGCGGCAGTATGGTTTCTTCGAATAGCTTCTCTTCTTGAAACATTTATTTCCGCCATAACGGTTTCTCCGACTGTGAATTCACCCGAAGCAACGGTTCCGAAATGGGTAAACACTCCGCCTGCCGTCTTTTTGGTGTCGGAAACGGCAAAGGATTTCGTGTTACCGATGATTTCGCCCGTATCGCCTACCTGGCCTCCGGACTCACCGTAAAACACTGTTCTGTCAAGAACGATTACCGCCTTTTCCCCTGCTTTAACGGATTTTTTATGTTCCGAATTTACAACTATATCAAGAATTTTTGCGGAGCAGTTATTTTCCTTATATCCTAAAAATTCCGTAGGCTTAATATCTTCAAAGCTTAAGCCGTCGCTCTTCCAGCTCTGAGAGTCCGCAGATTTTCTCGAAGATCTTGCAAGTTCTCTCTGATTTTCCATAAGCTCTGTAAATCTTTTTTCATCGACAGTCATATTCTTTTCCGAAAGAATATCTTTGGTAAGATCAAGCGGAAATCCGAACGTATCGTAAAGCTTGAAAGCGTCCTCACCGGAAAGCACTCCGCCGTCTTTAGTAAGAGTTGAAAGAAGATTAAGACCTTGGTCGATAGTTTTATTAAAATTATTTTCCTCGTTTGAGATGACCTTTTTAATAAGCTGTTCTTTTTCTAAAAGTTCGGGGTATCCGGCTTTATTTTCAGCGATAACCGCGTCGCAAAGCTCGCATAAAAACGGCTTATTTATTCCGAGCAGCTTGCCGTGGCGTGCGGCTCTTCTTATAAGCCTGCGAAGAACATATCCTCTGCCCTCGTTTGAAGGAATAATACCGTCGCTTATCATAAACACGGAAGCTCTGATATGATCCGTTACGGCTCTGATAGAAATATCGGTGTTATCATTTGCACCGTATTCCTTGCCTGACATCGCGCAGACTTTATTAAGGATATTCCTTATCGTATCGACCTCAAACATATTGTCTACGTTCTGCATAACGCAGGCAAGTCTTTCAAGGCCCATTCCGGTATCTATGTTTTTATGCTCAAGCTCTGTATAAGTACCGTCGCCCATATTATTAAACTGCGAGAAAACATTATTCCATATTTCCATATACCTGTCGCAGTCGCAGCCCGGCTTACAGTCGGGAGAGCCGCAGCCGTATTTCTCGCCGCGGTCAAAATATATCTCACTGCAAGGTCCGCAGGGGCCTGTGCCGTGCTCCCAGAAATTATCCTCTTTGCCGAGCCTTACGATATGGCTTTCATCAACACCTATTTCATCGCGCCAGATAGCATAAGCCTCATCATCTTCTTCATAAACGGACGGCCACAAAAGGTCTGCCGGGATCTCTAAAGTTTCTGTTAAAAATTCCCATGCCCATTTTATAGCCTGCTCTTTAAAATAATCTCCGAAAGAGAAATTTCCTAGCATTTCAAAATATGTACCGTGACGCGCGGTGTGGCCCACGCGCTCAAGATCCGGAGTTCTGATACATTTCTGACAGGTGGTAACTCTTTTGGAGGGTGGAGTAACCTCGCCCGTGAAATATTTTTTCATAGGAGCCATACCCGAATTTATGAGCAAAAGCGATTTATCATTATTCGGAACAAGCGAAAAGCTGCCGAGCCTTAAATGACCTTTTGACTCAAAAAAAGAAAGATATTTTTCCCTAAGATCGTTAAGCGAAGTCCACTTCATAAATCAAACACCCTGTAATCTTTAAAATCTTTATTCCCTAAATCGGGGCAATACTTGAATATTATATACATTTTTTTCTGTTTTGTCAATAAAACTCAGCTTTCAAACTGGCTGTTATAAAGGTTAGCGTAAAATCCGCCTTTTTCGAGAAGTTCTTTATGATTACCCGTTTCGATAATATTGCCGTCTTTCATAACCAGAATAACATCAGCCTCTCTGATTGTAGAAAGCCTGTGGGCAACTATAAAGCTCGTTCTGCCTTTCATCATCTCGGAAAATGCGCTTTGGATTTTAAGCTCGGTTCTCGTATCTATAGATGATGTCGCCTCGTCTAAAATAAGCATAGGCGGAATGCAGAGCATAACTCTCGCTATACTGATAAGCTGTCTTTGACCTAATGAAAGAGAGCCCTCGTCGGATAAAAGGGTATCATAGCCGTTTTTAAGTCTTTTTATAAATCCATGGGCATGGGCTGCTTTTGCGGCGGCGATAATTTCTTCTTTTGAAGCGTCGGGATTGCCGATAGAAATATTTTCGTAAACCGTTCCCTCTTTAATAAAGGTATCCTGCAAAACAAGGCCGAAATTTCTTCTTAGCGACTTTCGCGTGACCTCGGATATATCCTTATCGTCAATTTTAATATTTCCGCTTTTTACATCATAAAAGCGCATAAGAAGATTTATTACGGTGGTTTTGCCGCACCCTGTGGGACCTACTATCGCAACCCTGCTTCCTTTTTTAACCGAAAGATTAAAATTTTTGATGAGCTCGCGGTCGGGAGTATAAGAAAAGTAAACATTGCTGATATCAACATTTCCTTTAACGCCCGAAAGCTCCTCTTTGCCGCTGTCGGAAGATATACTCGGCGCGTCAAAAAAATCAAATACTCTGTCAGCGCAGGCAATAGAATTCTGAAGTTCCGTTATAACGCCGGATATTTCATTAAAAGGCTTTGTATATTGATTGGCATAATTTAAAAAGCTTGAAAGGATACCTACAGATATAGCGTTTCCTCCGAGCGCTCCTATTACCGAAAGCGCACCGAATGCTCCTACAGCCGCATACACAAAGTTATTTATTAGTCTTGTAGACGGATTTACAAGCGAAGAAAAGAAAAACGCTTTTATAGAAGCCTTTCTTAAATCCTTGCTTATATCTTCATATTTTTCAAACATTTTATCTTCATAGCAAAAAGCTTTAGATAACTTAGCGCCCGTCACAGCCTCTTCTATTATCGCCGTCTGTTTGCCTCTTAAAACCGACTGGTCGTTAAACATCGAATAGGTTTTTGAAGAAATAAACTTTGCTACAAACAGAGAAAGCGGCGTTATAACAACCACGGCAAGCGCAATATAGGCGTTTAAATAAAACATAAATATAAGCGTGCCGAGAATCGTCATAATTCCCGTGAAAAACTGCGTAAATCCCATCAAAAGACCGTCTGCAAAGGTATCGATATCAGAGATCATTCGGCTTACAATATCGCCGTGAGGGTGAGAATCGATATAAGAAACGGGAAGATCCTGCAGTTTTAAAAACACCGTTTCTCTCATTCTTTTAACGGTTTTATAGGTTATCTTATTATTGAATGTTGACATTACCCATTGCAAAACGGCGTTTATCATAACGCAAACTGCGGCTTTGAAAAGGTAACCTTTAAGCGCCGCAAAATCAACTTTTCCCATAGCTATTATACAGTCTATCGCTCTGCCTATCAAAATAGGAAAATAAAGAGTTAGTCCTACAGTAATAAGCGAAAAGAAAGCCGAAAGAGCAATATAAAAAAGATCGGGTTTTATAAATTTATAAATTCTTTTAACGGAGGAAGATCTTTTCATTTTGAATTTTCCTCCTTTTTAAACTGTGAATCGTAAATTTCCTTATATACCTCGCAGTTTTCAAGCAGTTCGTCATTAGTGCCTATTCCTACGCATTTTCCGTCGTCAAGCACTATTATTTTATCCGAATTTTTTATACTAGAAGTTCTTTGCGAAACGGTAAATACCGTGGGATTAAAATCAAGCGCGGATAAAGCCTTTCTAAGCTTTAGGTCGGTTGCAAAATCAAGGGCGCTCGCGGAATCGTCAAGAATAAGGATATCGGGCTTTTTAACTATCGCTCTTGCGATAGTGAGCCTCTGCCTTTGACCGCCCGAAAAATTTTTTCCTCCCTGCTCAACATATGACTCAAGACCTTTTTCGCTTACAAAATCATAAGCCTGGGCAGCCTTTAAAGCCTCTTCTATCTCTTTATCGGTGGCATTCTCATTGCCTACGAGCATATTTTCTTTTATAGTGCCTGCAAACAGCATTGCTTTTTGCGGAACAACTCCGATTTTATTTCTCAATTCCGATAAATCGTAAGCTTTTACATTTTTTCCGAAAACGGTAACGCTTCCGTTAGTTGCGTCATAAAATCTCGGGATAAGATTTACAAGGCTCGATTTTCCGCTGCCTGTGGCGCCGATAATTCCTATTCTTTCGCCTTTGCCTGCTTTAAAGCTTATTCCGCTTAAGCTTTCCTCGCCCATAGGAGAATATTTAAGGCTCACATCATCAAATTCCACGGCATACTGTGAATTTGCTTTTTCCTTAAGCATTTCTTTTAACTGAGTTTCGGGCATATTGATAACTGCTTCAATACGGTTTTCGCAGGCGGCGGATTTTGTCATAGTGATGATCAAATTTGCAAGCTTGATAAGCTCCACAAGAATAAGGAGCATATAGTTATAAAGCGAAACCACCTGTCCCTGAGAAAGTGCGCCTTTATCTACTCTTATCGCGCCTACATATATAAGCACGCAAACGGCGATATTTATAAGAATATAGGTAAGCGGGTTCATAAGAGCGGAAATTTTTCCAACAAGCGTCTGGCGGTCAAATAAAGTCTGCGTTTTTTCGGAAAACTCTTTTACCTCTCTGTTTTGATTGTTAAACGCTCTTATAACTCTAACGCCCTTAAGATTTTCAAGCGAAGAGGAAGTAAGCGAATCAAGAGCCGACTGCACTTTTTTATAAAGCGGAATGCAGATAAGCATTATTCCGAATACCACAATGCTTAAAAGCGGAATTTCCCCCGCAAATGTTAAGGCGGCTTTCTTATCCACAAAAAATGCCATTATCATAGCTCCGAAAACTATAAAGGGAGAGCGGATAAAAAGCCTTAAAGTAAGGTTTGTGCCTGTAAGCACCTGATTGGCGTCGCTCGTCATTCGGGTTATCAAGGAAGACGTTCCTATATTATCGATATCGGAAAAAGAAAGCGACTGAATTTTTAAGAAAAGCTCCCTTTTTATTCCCGAAACGATTTTAACCGAGGCTTTTGCAGAAAAATACTGCGCGGCGGCGGTGGATAAAAATCCGAGAATACCGAGAAGCACCAAAAGCAGAGCCATTCTGATAATATATCCGCTGTTATTTCCAGCTATTCCCACATCTATAATTTTACTCATAACCAGCGGAACGCAAAGCTCAAATGTTGCTTCAAGCGCCTTGAAAGCAGGACCGCTTATACATTCAAACTTATATTTCGCCGCGTTTTTAAAAAGAATTTTCATATTTTGCTCCGAATTAAAGTATTATAAGTTCTTTAGGACTTTTTGTAATATCGGTAATTCCGTTTTCAGTTATAAAAACGGTGTCTTCAATTCTAACGCCGAATTTATTTTCAATATAAATTCCCGGTTCGACAGTTACCGCGTTGCCCGGCTTTAAAATATCCGTGCATTTAGGCGAAAGCGTGGGGCTTTCGTGAATTTCATATCCTAAACTATGCCCGAGTGCGTGGCCGAAACAGCCGGCGTATCCCGCCTTTTCTATAATATCGCGCGCCGCTTTATCTGCGGCATTACATTTAAGCCCTGGTTTTAAAATATCAAGCGCAGCAGTTTGTGCTTTAAGCACCGTTTCATAAACGGTTTTCATTTCTTCGCTCGCATATCCTACGGCGACTGTTCTTGTCATATCGCTGTGAAGTCCGTTTACCACAGCTCCGAAATCCATAGTTACAAAATCGCCTTTTTCGATTTTTTTATCGGTAGGTTTTCCGTGCGGAAGAGATGTGTTTTTCCCCGATACCACGATAAAATCAAAGGAAACTCCCTCGCTTCCGAGCTTTCTTATATAAAACTCCATATCGAGCATTATTTCTTTTTCTGTTTTACCGGGAACGATTTTGTCAATAATATAATCAAAAGTTTTATCGGTAAGCAATTGCGCACAAATAATATTTCTTTGCTCTTCTTCGGATTTTACAGCGCGCAGGGAATTTATAAACACCTCTACCCTTTTATCTTTTGAAAGAACTATTTTCTTATCAAGAGCCTTTCTTAAAGCGGAAAACTGCGAGATGGTTATTCTTCCCGGCTCCGTGTAAGCCTTTGATATGTTATGACCTTTTAAAAACTCATTTATCTGCGAGTAAAAATTATTGCTTTTTAGAGCCTCGCAGTCCTTTATTTTAGCTTTTGCCTCTTCGATATATCTGAAATCGGTGTAAAACACCGCTCTATTTTTTGTAACTACCAAAACGCCGCTGTCAGCGAGATAGTCAGTAAAATAATATCTCACGGGATCGCTGAAAATAAGCACGGCTTCGAGCGGTCTTAAAAAATTCTGCAATTTTTCTATTTTATTCATAACATTCACTTCCTTATTGAATTATAAAGAAAAATATGATAAAATTACCCTTATAGGGGGGAGATCAAACTGATTGCTTTAAAAATTTCAGGAATCATCATCGCTTTCCTTTTGATTATTCCCGCTTTGCTTTCACTTTTGCCGATAACGGTAAAAGTGAATTCCGAAAATGATAAAAAAATTTCGGTAAAGGTAAAAATTCTTTTTTTCACGGTTTTTTCAAATAAAAAGCCTAAAAAAAAGAAACCCGAAAAAAATTCTTCCGAAAATCAGAAACTTGATGAAAAAAGCGGAGAGAATAATGAAAGAATAAAAAAGATAAAGCATCTTTTCGGCATAGATAGATTCGATTCCTTTAAAAAACTCTTCCGAAATGTTAAAGAAGGCGGAATTGACGGAACCTTTTCTAAGACGATTAATATTATCAAATTTATTTTCGGTCAGCTTAAATCGGTGATAAAGCACTTAAAAATCAAAAAATTGATAATTTCTTTTATCAGCGGAGGCGACGACGCGTCGTCAGCCGCTTTCGGTTACGGTCTTGCCTGCTCGGCGGTATATCCTGTCACAGGATATATTCGGGCTGTATCTAAAAGCACCGATAATATATCGCTTGACCTTAAATGCGATTTTGGCGCGGACAAGCCTGTGTTTTTGATCGATTTCGCTTTCAAAATCAGAATTTTTTATCTATTAAAAGCAGCTTTGCTTTCAGCTGTGAATATCTACAGATCGAACAAGGAATAAGGAGGAACCGCTTTGAAAAAAGACAGCGTACCTACGCCTGAAAAAAATTTAATAGAGCTGATGAATTTAACGGCAAAAAGCGTTATTGAAATAGCAAATTCAAAATCGGTCTTATCCGAGCCTGTGGTGTCCGACGGAGTAACGGTTATACCCGTATCAAAAATATCGGTAGGATTTGCAGGCGGCGGAGCCGATGTGAGCGATAAGAAAAAGAAAAAAGCCAATTCTCCCGCGGGAGCCGGAGCAAAGGTGAATATCGTTCCTTTAAACTATATAGTTATAAGCGACGGCAGAGCAAGGCTCATAAGCGCAGAGCCGCCGAAAAGCTCTTCTACGGGAATCACCGATGTTATATTCGATATAATAAAATCGGTAAAAAATAAAAAGAACAAAAATCAATAAATGTTTAAAAACGGGACTTTTTAATAAAGTCCCGTTTTTTAGGATATCAGATAGAAGTTTCTCTTGCAATCTTCATCATATCAAAATCAATGCTTTTCTTCATCCTCAAAGCTTCGAATATATCGTAATCAACGATTTCTCCGCCCTTATAGCAAACTACCCTGTTGCCTATATTCTTATCGAGAAGATGAACAGCTGCATTACCCATAACCGTTGCTCTTACTCTGTCCCTTAACGAGGGTGAACCGCCGCGCTGAACGTGGCCGAGAATAGTTGCTCTTGATTCAATGCCAGTTGCCTCTTGTATTTTCTTCGAAATGGCTTCAACGCCGCCTGTGGCTTTGTCAACTCCCTCGGCAACAACTATAATAAAGTGCTTTTTACCGGTGCTTCTTGCGTTTTCAATTCTTTTGATAGTTTTCTCGACATCGGGAATTTCTTCGGGGATAAGAATATCCGTAGCTCCGACGGCAATTCCGGTGTTCATCGCAATATAGCCTGCGTTTCTTCCCATTACTTCGATAACGCTGCAGCGCTCGTGCGACTGTGCGGTATCGCGGATCTTATCGATCATTTCCATGGCTGTGTTCATAGCGGTATCATAACCGATAGTATAATCTGTGGAAGCGATATCGTTATCAATAGTTCCGGGAACTCCTACGCAGAGAATTCCTCTTTCGGAAAGATCTCTGGCACCTCTGTAAGATCCGTCTCCTCCGATAACGACGATTCCTTCTATACCGTGCTTCTTGCAGTTTGCGATAGCCTCCTGCATACCCTCTTCTGTTTTAAATCTCGGGCTGCGCGCTGTGTAAAGCAATGTGCCGCCTCTATGGATTATATCAGATACCGAGCGAACATCTAGATCAATTATTTCTCCCTCTATAAGTCCGTTATATCCTCGGCAAATACCTTTTACATTCATTCCAAGCGATATACCTGTGCGGACAACGGCTCTTACTGCCGCGTTCATTCCGGGAGCGTCTCCTCCGCTTGTTAAAACACCGATAGTTTTCATAACAATTCATCTCCAAATATTAGTATCACACATTTTGATATTATATACTATTTTCCCCGATTTCGCAACATTTAATTTTCATTTTCGGCTATAAATTTGACATTTTCTTCGCCGATCAATTGTTTTAAGCGATCGGTAGCATTAATATCGCCGTTGAATTTAAGTTTTTCGCCGCCGAAAAGCTTTTTCTTTGTATCGAGGCAATATAAAATTACATCAAATTTTCCGTGGTTTTTTAAAAGTATTGATTTAATATCTGCAATTTCGGGGCAATTTTTGCTTTTAACTCTTAAATAAAGCCCGCTTTTAACAGAATTTTTATTGTTTTTAATTGAGGAAATCTCACCTAAAAGACCGACTGATTCTATGATGATTTCAGGATCGCGGTCATCTCTTTCTGATATTTTCCCCGAAATTATCAAAGAATTATCTTCAAAAAGCATATCCTTATACTTATAATAAACTCCTGAAAACGCAGTCGCGTCTATCCTGCCGGTGGTATCTTCCAGGATAAGGCTTAGCATTATATTTCCGTTTTTAAGCTCTCTTATTCTAAGCTTATCTATAACGGCAATTGTTCTTATTCTCAATCCATCTGATCTTTCAAAAGAAAAAATATCCTTTATTTGAGTAAAACCGCCTGACTTAATAAAACTCTTATACCCGTCAAGCGGGTGACCCGAAAGATAAAGACCTGTTGCTTCCTTTTCCATTTTTAAAAGCTGTGTTTTTTCGAGCTCATCAACTTCATTTAAGGTAACTTTAACCTTTTCTTCCGAAGAAAACAGATCGAACTGATCGGCGCTTTTATATTTTTTTTCTTCTTCCGCAATGCCGATTATTTTATCCATATTGTAAAGCATTGTTTTGCGGTTTTTTTCCAAATGATCAAGCGCGCCGCATTTTATAAGGCTTTCAAGCGCTTTCCTATTGAATTCCCTTGAAAAATTTCTGATACAAAGGTCATACATCGAGGTGTAATTTCCATCCGCATTTCTTTCGGAAATTATTTTTTCAATTACTGCGCTTCCTAAATTCTTAACGGCAGAAAGGCCGAATCTTATTCCGCTTTCCGTAACGGAAAAATCAAGAGAGCTTTCATTCACATCGGGCGGAAGTACCTTTACTCCGAGCCTTTTGCATTCGGCGATATATAAAGCAATTTTAGAAGAATTATCTATAACGCTTGAAAGAAGCGCCGCAAAGTATTCTTTTTTATAATTCGCTTTCAAATATGCCGTCTGATAAGCAAGGAGAGCATAAGCCGCCGCGTGGGATTTATTAAAAGCATAAGATGAAAATGAACTCATATCATCAAATATTTTTTCTGCCGCTTTTTCGCTTACGCCGCTATTCACCGCGCCTTTTATAACGGTATTTCCGTTTTCGTCTTTTTCGCCGAAAATAAAGGAATTTCTTTCCTTTTGCATAACAGCTTGCTTTTTCTTAGCCATTGCCCGCCTTACGATATCCGCGCGCGCAAGCGAATAGCCTGCAAGCGATCTGAATATCTGCATAACCTGCTCCTGGTAGACAATACAGCCATAGGTCACATTTAAAATAGGCTTAAGCAGCGGTGTATCATATCTTATATCCTGAGGATTTTTTCTGTTATGAATATATTTCGGAATAGATTCCATAGGCCCGGGCCTGTAAAGCGAGATTATCGCTATAAGGTCCTCTATAGAATCGGGTTTCATTTTTCTGAGGCAATTTTTCATTCCCTCGGATTCGAATTGAAATACGCCGTCTGTCATTCCCTCGCCCATCATTTCAAGCGTCGGCTTATCGTCAAGAGGGATTTTTTCAATATCGAAATCGGGATGTTTTTCTCTTATGAATTTTTGTGTATCGGAAATAACGGTGAGGTTTCTAAGCCCCAAAAAATCCATTTTAAGAAGACCTAATTCTTCTAATGCGGTCATAGTGTATTGAGTGACTATCGCCCCGTCGTTTACAGACAGCGGAACATACTCGCTGACCGCTCTGTCGGAAATTACCACTCCCGCCGCGTGAGTTGAAGCGTGCCTCGGCATTCCCTCCAGCTTTTTAGCAGTATCGATAAGCTCTTTTACTCTTTCGTCGTTTAAATAAAGCTCTTTTAATTCTCTTGAAATTTCAAGAGCGTGGTCAATGGTCATTGTGGGCGTTTGCGGGATAAGCTTAGCTGTTTTATCGCAAAGAGCATAGGGAATATCAAGTGCTCTTCCCACATCTCTTACAGCCGCTCTTGCCGCCATAGTTCCGAATGTGACTATCTGCGCCACCCTGTCTTCCCCGTATTTTCTTATAACATAATCAATTACTTCCTGCCGTCTGACATAGCAGAAGTCTATATCAAAATCTGGCATAGAAACTCTTTCGGGATTTAAAAATCTTTCAAAAAGCAAATTATATTTTATTGGATCGATACCCGTTATTCCAATACAGTAAGCCGCAAGCGAGCCCGCTCCCGATCCTCTGCCCGGCCCTACGGGTATTCCTTTGCTTTTAGCATAGTTTACAAAATCCCATACTATAAGATAATAATCAACATAGCCCATTTCGTTTATAACGGAAAGCTCGTAATCCAACCTGTCCGTAACTTTTTTGTCGGGGTTTTCGCCGTAAATTCTGTTCATTCCCTCTATGCATTTTCTCTTAAAAAATGCAAAGTGATCAATGCCGCCCGTATCGAAAAACGGAAGCTTGATTTTCCCGAATTCAAAAGTAACGTTACACCTATCGGCAATTTTAACGGTGTTTTCCAAAGCCTCGGGAGTATCCTTAAAAAGCTCGCTCATCTGCTCGGCGGATTTAAGATAAAATTCCTCCGTTTTAAAATCAAGGGGCATTTTATCGTTTATTTTACTGTTTGTCTGAATGCAGAGCAAGACCTTTTGAATAAAGCTGTCCTCTTTTTTTAGATAATGCACATCGTTTGTAGCGACTAGACCTACTCCTGTATTTTTTGAAAGCTTTACTATCATCGGGTTTATTCTTTTCTGCTCCGCAAGGCCGTGATCCTGAAGTTCCAAAAAATAGTTGTTTTCACCGAAAATATTTTTAAAATAAAGCGCCGTCTTTTCAGCCTCTTCATAATCGCCTTTAAGCAAGGCTTTCGGCACTTTTCCCGCAAGGCACGCAGAACAGGCTATAAGCCCCTCGTGATATTTTTCAAGAAGCTCGTTATCAATTCTCGGTTTCGTGTAAAATCCTTCTGTGAAAGAAAGCGATACCATTTTTATAAGATTCTGATATCCCGTATTATTTTCGCAGAGTAAAATAAGGTGGGAATATTCCTGATCCTGACCTTTTATTTTATCTTTTCTCGATCTCGGAGCGACATATACTTCGCACCCGATTATAGGCTTTATTCCTTTTTTAACGGCGGCTTTATAGAACTCCACCGCACCGTACATCACACCGTGATCTGTCAGCGCTATAGCTTTTTGACCCGATTCTTTAACCCTGTCGATCAGCTGCTCAATTCTGCAGCAGCCGTCTAAAAGACTGTATTCGCTGTGCGTATGCAAATGCACGAAATTCATAAATCCGCCCTCCTTTATTTTATCTTTTCTTCATATATTTCCGTTATTCGTTTAAGCCTGTGATTAAGCCCTGAAACGGTTATCGCCTCGTCGCTTAATTTACAAAGATCCTTTAAGGTCGCCTCTGGAGAAGAAAGCCTTAGTTTTGCGGCTTTTACAAGATTTTCTGGCAGACTCTCAAGATAATCGTGCGAAATCAGATAATTAATGGCTTTTCTCTGGTAAAGAGAAGCTTCCACGGTTTTGTTTATATTCCCGCTGTCGCAGTTTCTTACCCTGTTAGTATTATTTTTAACGCTTTTTAAAATAGCGGTTTCTATTAATTCAAGACTTCTTGCCGACGCCCCCATAAGCGTAAGCAAATCGCCGATCGTCTCGTTTTTTTTAATATAAACTACATTCCCTTTATTTCTTGTGCTAATATGCGAAGAAATATTATGCTCAAGCAAAAATTCAGAAAATTCTTCCGCTAAAGCTCTTTCTTTTACGGGGAAATCCAGGCGGTATCCTTTATCGGGATCGCAAAGGTGGCCGCACGCCAAAAAAGCCCCTCTTATAAAAGAGGCACAGCAGCAGTCCCTGCCGAAATTCTCACGGTTTATTTTCCCGGAATAAATCCCGAAATCCACGGAGGCAAGCACTTTAAGCCTGTCCGCCTCATCGGTGACAAGCACTCTGAATGTAGGTCTTACTCCTCCTCCGCAGAGAAGTTCGCCGTCGGCATTGTATACCTCTTTTAAAAGTCTTTTATAAAGCAAAGCTGTATTCTCATTTTCCGTTTGCATACATATCTTTTTAACGGAAAAAGACCGGCTGAAGAGCAAAAAGCCGTACAAAAGCGGCTGTCTGCAGCATTCAGACGGTCTTATCAGAGAAAGCTCGTTTTTTATGTCGGTATTAAACGACACAAAACTCCCCCTTAATTCTTATGTATATCCCTGTGCAAGGAAGACGCGATAAAACCGTTTTTAAGCAGGTGCTTATAAAGCAGCTGGGCAAAGGTTACCGATCTGTGCTTTCCGCCTGTGCAGCCGAAAGAGATAACAAGCTGACTTTTTCCCTCTTTCGAATAAAGCGGGATGGAAAAATCGATAAAATCAAGAATTTTATTTAAAAATTCCTTGCTTTCATCAAAGCTCATAACATAATCTCTTACTTCGCTGTCAAGACCTGTTTTATTTTTTAATTCCTCAATATAAAACGGATTGGGCAGACACCTGACATCTATAACAATATCCGCGTCCGCGTCGGTGCCGTATTTAAATCCGAAAGATTTGCACTGGATCTGCATTCCCTTTTCGGCATTTTCCAAAAAGGTATCCGAAATGCGCTGTCTTAACTGCGAAATGGTAAGATTTGTGGTATCGATAACATAATCGGAGGCAAATCTGATTTTTTTAAGCATTTGCCTTTCTGCGGCAACAGCCTCGGATAATGAAATATTTTCCTTTTCGCAAAGAGGATGTTTTCTCCTGTTTTCCTTAAATCTGCGAACAAGGAGCTTATCCTCGCAGTCAAGAAACAGAATTTTATAATCGATATTTGAATTTTTAAGAGTATTTAATATCTCACCTATCTCATCGAAGCTTTCTCCTCCGCGGACATCAGTGACTATCGCAAGCTTTTCAAGCTCGCTGTTTTTTCTTTTTGACAGTTCGATAAAAGCCGGAATTATTGCCGGCGGAATATTATCCACGCAAAAAAAGCCGAGATCTTCAAGAGTATTCGCCGCCTGTGTTTTTCCTGCGCCGGACATTCCCGTAACTATCAGAAGATTCATATCCTATTCCTTTCTTCCCACTTTGATAACTTCGGGTTCAAGCAAAACACCGTCGTTTTTCAAAACCTTTTCCTGTATAATTTTAATCAGAGCCGAAACATCTTTTTCGCAAGCTCTGTTCTTATTTATAATAAATCCTGCGTGTTTTTCGCTTACCTGCGCTCCGCCCACGGAAAAACCCTTAAATCCGTTTTTTTCAATAAGCGCTCCCGCAAAATATCCCTCGGGGCGCTTAAATGTGCTTCCCGCACTCGGATATTCAAGAGGCTGCTTTTCCTTGCGCCTTTTCATAAATTCATTCATAGAAGAGCGTATGCTCTCGCAGTCGCCGTTTTCAAGAGAAAATGAAGCCGAAAGCACGATAAGATCTTTCTTTTTAAAAATACTTGATCTGTACGAAAAATCGGAAGCCGAAAGCTTTAAATTTACGATATTGCCGCCAATGTCTAAGCATTCGGCGCTTTTTGCCGCAGCGGATATCTCGCCGCCGTAAGCTCCGGCATTCATAATCATCGCACCGCCCACGCTTCCGGGAATTCCGAATGCAAATTCAAGCCCTTTAAGCGAATTTTCCGCCGCAAAATTGCAAAGCCTTATAAGCGAAACTCCGCATTCGCAGGTGATAATATTCTCATTTCTTTCGATCTTATTAAGCTTAGAGGTATCGATAACCGCTCCCTCTATCCCTAAATCCGAAACAAGAATATTCGAGCCTTTTCCGAGAATGAAATAACCGATACCCTGCTCTCTTGCCAAATTCACAGCGCTTACAAGCTCAGCTTTGCTTGCAGGCATAACGAAAATTTCCGCGTTGCCGCCTATTTTAAAGCTCGTGTGCTCGCTCAAATTCACATTCTTTTTAAATTCTATATTTAATTCATTCAGCTTTTCCTCAAACATTAAAGCAGACATATATCAGTCCTTATAAAGGCAGTCAAGGAAAGCTGCGCCTATTATACCTGCGTCGTTTCCGAGATCGGCGGTTTTTATAACTGTTTTAACAGGGATATTTCTTGCATAGTTTTCGCCGTCAATTATTTTCTTGATAGGCTCTGTTAAAGTTTCTTTTTCTTTTGAAATTCCTCCGCCTATGCAGATGACCTCCGGCTGAAAAATATTTATAACGTTTGCAAGACCGACTGCTATATAACCTATATAATTATTTACAACTGCCGCTCCTGCCTCGTCGCCGTTTCTCATAGCGTTAAAGGCGGTTTTTCCGCTCGCTTTTTCTATCTTTCCGTCGCAAAGCTGCCACATAGAGCTTTGGGGATAGCGGATCATAGCCTGTTTAGTCTGTCTGATAAGAGCAGTAGCCGAAGCATAAGCCTCCCAGCACCCGTTTCTTCCGCAGGTGCAGGCTTCGCCGTTCATTTGGATAACGGTATGGCCGAGCTCTCCGCCTGCAAAATTAGAGCCGGAATAAAGCTTTCCGTCTATAATTATACCGCTTCCGACACCTGTTCCGAGAGTAATGGCAATAAATTTTTCCGTTCCTCTTCCTGCGCCTGCGATATATTCGCCGTAAGCCGCGGCATTGGCGTCATTTTCAAGATAGAGGTCCACGCCTAAGCGTTTTTTAAGCATTTCGCCCAAATGAAGATCGTAAAATCCGAGATTATTCGAAAATGTTACGATACCCGTTATCGGATTGATAGAACCCGGTGTGCCTATTCCCACAGCCGCAATATCTTTTATATCCAAACCGGCTTTTTTCGCCGCATTTATTGCCGCTTTTGCAATATCATCAACAATTTCTTCGGCGGGCCTTGGCATATTGGTTTTTATTTTATCCGTTGCGATTATCTCATAATTCTCGTTTACCACTCCGGCAACAATATTTGTTCCGCCTAAATCAATTCCAAGTCTAAACATATTATCCTCCGAAAAATTATTTTGTTTCTTTAAAATCGTCAGTCATTCCGAGGCGGTTGAGCAGATCCTCGGCGGCATTATAGCCGAGCTTTTTCTGACGGTTGTTCATAGCGGCGATCTCTATGATAACCGCAAGATTTCTTCCCGGTCTTACAGGAACCGTGAGCGAGGGTATCTCAAGACCTAAAATTTCCGTAGTCTGGTCGTCAAGTCCCATTCTGTCATACGATTTATTTACATCCCATTGCTCTAAATTTACAACAAGATCGATCTTTTCTGTGAGCTTTACCGCTCCGACGCCGAATATCCTGCTTGCATTTATAATTCCTATTCCGCGAAGTTCTATAAAATGACGGATATTTTCAGGCGCAGAGCCTACCAGCGATTTGCTCGATACTCTTCTTATCTCTACCGCGTCGTCAGCAATAAGGCGGTGGCCGCGCTTAACAAGCTCAATAGCAGTTTCGCTTTTTCCTACTCCGCTTTCGCCGAGGAGAAGAATACCCTCGCCGTAAACCTCCACAAGCACTCCGTGGCGGGTTATCCTCGGGGCAAGATTAAGGCTTAAATAAGCTATCAAAGCGGCGGAAAATCCCGAAGTGGTGTCCTTAGTTCTTAAAAGCGGAACTCCGAATTCCTTTGCGGATTCAATAAAGTATTCAGGCATTTCAAGCTCTCTTGAAACAACTACGGCCGCAGGTTTTCTTGAAAAGAACTCTCTGGCTCTGTTAACTGCTTTTTCATGAGCAAAGCATTCAATAAAGCTCATTTCGCTCAGACCGAATATCTGAATTCTTTTAGGATCGAAGTACTTGAAAAATCCCGCAAGCTGAAGACCGGGCCTGTTAATTTCCGTACTCGAAATATGAATATTTTCGGGATCCTCGGGAAGATAAAATTCTTCAAGATTGAATTCTTTTATTATTTTTCCAAAAGAAACTGTAAAATCCGTTTTCATAGCCACACTCCTTTATTTTGATATTATACTATATTTTTCATTATTTTGGAATATTTTTTTTAAAATTTATCAATTTTTCTTGATATGAGAGTAAATAGATTATATAATTAGAATGATTTATTGTGTTTTGGAGGAATTTTATGAAACTCGGAATGGTAGGACTGCCGAATGTCGGAAAGTCAACCTTATTTAATGCTATAACAAATGCGGGAGCGCAATCGGCGAACTATCCGTTTTGCACGATAGAGCCGAATGTGGGCGTTGTAAGCGTTCCTGATGAAAGACTTGAAAAATTAAAGGAAATATATGATCCGGACAAGTTTACGCCGGCTGTAATAGAATTTGTAGATATAGCGGGCCTTGTTAAAGGCGCCTCAAAGGGCGAGGGACTCGGAAATAAATTTTTAAGCAATATAAGAGAAGTAGACGCGATAGTTCACGTTGTCCGTTGCTTTGAAAGCGACGATATAATACACGTCGACGGTTCGGTCGATCCGGCAAGGGATATTGAAACCATAAATCTCGAGCTTATCTTTTCCGATATGGAAATAGTGGCAAGAAAACTTGATAAGGCGCAGAAAGCTGCTAAAGGTGATAAATCCGCGCTAAAGGAAGTGGATTTCTTAAAAAGGCTTAATTCTCACCTTGAATCGGGACTGCCTGCCAGATCTATGGAAACGGCTGACGATACGGAATATGAAATTCTCCACTCAACCGCTCTTTTATCATTAAAACCCGTTATCTATGCCTGCAATATGAGCGAAGAGGATTTTACTTCGGGAATTGAGGAAAATAAAAATTATCTCACGGTCAAAGAGATAGCCGACCGCGAAAAAGCGGAAATTCTTCCTATCTGCGCCGCTTTGGAGGCGGAGATATCTGAGCTTTCCGATGAAGAAAAAATAATGTTCTTAGAAGAAATAGGGCTTGAGAGATCGGGTCTTGACCGAATGATCCAAAAATGCTATCACCTGCTCGGACTTATTTCTTATCTCACTGCCGGCAAGCCGGAAGTAAGAGCCTGGACTATAACCGAGGGTACCAAAGCACCGCAGGCGGCAGGAAAAATCCATTCCGATTTTGAAAGAGGATTTATCAGAGCGGAAGTTATATCTTTTGACGATTTTATAAATAAATGCGGCGGAAATATGGTAACCGCAAAAGAAAAGGGTCTTGTCCGCAGCGAGGGCAAGGATTATGTAATGAAAGACGGAGATATAGTGCTTTTCCGTTTTAACGTCTGATTTGAGAGGAAGAATTGTTTTGTACCGAAAGACCTATGTTGAAATAGATGAGGAAATTCTGAAAAACAATATAAAAAACATAAGAGAAAATTACAATTCTTATAAGTATTACTTCGGAGTTGTAAAAGGCAATGCTTACGGCCACGGTTTTCACACAGTAAACGCACTTATAGAGGGCGGAATAAATTATCTTGCCGTTGCCACTCCCGAAGAGGCGCTGAAAGTAAGAGAATTTAACGGCGAAATTCCTATTCTTTGCTTAGAGCCTGCCGATATTGACGCTATAGATATAATGGCTCAAAACAATATAACTTTCACAGCCGACAGCTTAAATACTTTAAATTCCCTTTTGAAATCGGATAAAACAATTAAAATTCATATTAAAATCGACAGCGGAATGAACCGCCTTGGATTTAAAGATATTTCGGAGCTTAAAACAGCTTACGGCCTGATAAAAGAAAGCAAAAACATCACGATTGAGGGAATATTCTCTCACTTTGCGACTTCGGGGATAAACGATTCTTATTATGACCTGCAGAAAAATAATTTTTTAAATATCGTAAAAGGAGCAGGAATTGATTTAAAAGATATTCCCATAGTTCATCTTGACCGCTCGCTTACATTCGTTCATCATAAAAAGCCGGACTTTGTAAACGGAATAAGGACAGGAATATGTATGTACGGCTTTGCCCAGAGCTTAAGCGAACCTACAGGAATCAGAAAATTAAAAAGAAAATTTTTTAAAAACGCGTCTTCCGATATAATATTTAAAAATAACTTAAAGCTTTCTTCGGCAATGAAATTTTACAGCACTGTGATAGCAGTTAAAAAGATAAAAAAGAATGAATTTGCAGGTTACGGAGCGGAATATATATCGAAAAGCGACGGATATGTTGCCACTGTTGCCGCAGGGTATTATGACGGGATTCCCGACGGTCTTAAATCCGTCGTTATAAACGGGAAAAAATACGGTATCATCGGCGAGCACTGTATGGATATGATAAGTATAAAAGCCGATGAAAGCGTAAAAGTCGGCGATAAGGTTGAAATTTTCGGAGATACGGTATCCGTAAAACAAGCGGCGGCAAGCAGCGGCATAAGCTCTTATAAGCTGCTTTGCGGAGTATCTTCAAGAGTGCCGAGAATTTATAAAGGTAAGGAAAAGGAACGATAAAACTAATGGATTTCGGAGTTTTAATAGCAGGTACCGACGCGAACGCTTATTATATGGCGCGCTGTTACTATGAAAAATTCGGGGTTAAGGCATTGCTTTTAGGCCACTCTCCTCTGCCTTATACTACTTACAGCAGCATTTTAACCGTGAAGTACGATAAAAGTATCTGGACTCAGAGCGGATTTTTAAGCGCCGCTTTAAAAATTAAAAAAGAATTCGGCGATAAAAAGGTTATCCTGATAAGTTCAAATGAAACCTATGCTGATTTCATTTCCAAAAACAAAGAAGAGCTTAAAAATGCAGGATATGTTTTCAATTATCCCGATACTTCCCTTTTAAAAACTCTTATGTTTAAAGAGGATTTTTATAAGACCTATGAAAACAGCATTCTCGATCTGCCTAAAACCGAATATTTTGACTGCTCATCGCCAAGTGAAGTTTCAAAAGATTTTTCTTTCCCTGTTATTTTAAAGCCGAGCAATGTTATAGAATATAATCATTTAAGCTTTGCGGGGAAAAATAAGATATATAAGATCGAGTCTTACGAGGAGCTTATAAAAACCATTTCTCTTATTAAAAACAGCGGTTACAAAGACAAGCTTATTATCCAGGATTTCATACCCGGCGACGACAGCTATTTGTTTGACGCAGTGGCTTACTGCTCAAAGGATAAAAAATTAAAGCTTTTATCCTTTGCCCAGATAGGACTGCAGGAGCATTCAAAAAATATGGTGGGAAACGCCGCCGTGCTTATAAACGGATATAATCAGTTCGGCGGAACCGACGAAATATGTCAAAAACTTAAAGCGTTTTTAGAAGATATCGGATACTGCGGTTTTGCGGAATTCGATCTTAAATATGATTACCGCGATAATAAATTCAAGGTGCTTGAAATAAACGCACGGCAAGGCAGAAGCAGTTATTATATAACCGCTCTCGGCTGCAATCCCGTCAGTATTTTAGCGGACGACCTTATTTTTGATAATTGCAAAGACTACGGCGTGCTTAAAGACGAGGTGTTACTCTCGTTTGTGCCGAAAGGAATAATCAAAAAATATATTGTAAACAAAGAATATAAAGATAAAGCGCTTGCCCTTTTTAAAAAGCAGCATTTAAATCCGCTTGTTTTCAATAAAGACAAGGATTTTAAAAGAAAGCTTTATCTTCTCAAAAAGAATTTAAGATACTATAAAGAATATAAAAACGCTTATTGGAAGGTTGATTAGCAATGTGCGGAATTATCGGATTTGCCGATAAAAGGAATTCGGAAGAAAAGAAAATAATATCGAAGAAAATGGCGGACAGGATCATTCACAGAGGTCCCGACTCCGAGGGTTATTTTACCGATGATTTTGCAGCTCTCGGCTTTCGCAGGCTTTCTATCATCGATTTAGCCGGCGGAGATCAGCCTATTTTCAATGAAGATAAAACAAAAGTTATTATTTTTAACGGCGAGATTTATAACCATAAGGAATTAAGGCGCGACCTTGAAGAAAAAGGCCATAAATTTTCAAGCAATTCCGACACCGAAACAATTCTTCACGGATATGAAGAATATAAAGACAAAATTTTCGAAAAATTAAGAGGAATGTTTGCTTTTGTTATTTATGACACGGTGACAAAAGAACTCGTAGGCGCGCGCGATCCTTTCGGAATAAAGCCTTTTTATTATTATAATGAAAACGGCTGTTTCCTCTTTGCCTCGGAAATAAAAGCTATGCTTGAACACCCCGATTTTATAAAAGAGGTTAATAAAAGTGCACTTAAAATGTTCCTTTTGTTTCAGTATTCCGTGTTTGACGAAACATTTTTCAAAGGCGTTTATAAGCTTAACCCCGGTCATTATTTCAAGTATAAAGACGGCAAGCTTGATATAAAGCAATATTTTACGGTGAATTACAATAAAACCGATAAAGGCTATGAAGAGCATAAAAAAGAGATAAAAGCGGCTCTTGAAAATTCGGTAAAATACCATAAATTAAGCTCTGATGTGGAAGTAGGCTCGTATCTTTCGGGCGGAGTGGATTCATCATATGTAGTAAGTGTTGCAAAACCCGATAAGACCTTTACCGTGGGCTTTGATGTAAACGGTTTTGACGAAACTAAGACCGCCCGCGAATTTTCAGAGCTTAACGGAATTCACAACTTCAGCAGATATATTTCAAAAGAAGAGTTTTTCGAGACTCTCCCGAAAGTTCAGTATCATACCGATGAGCCGGAGGCTAATCTATCCGCCGTGCCGCTTATGTTTTTATCAAAATTAGCGGCCGAAAAAGTAAAGGTCGTTTTATCGGGAGAAGGATCTGACGAAATGTTCGGCGGATATAACGAATACCCCGAAACCGCCGCAGTTAAAGCTTATATGGCGCTGCCCGAAAATCTCAAAAAATTTATGGCGAAAACCGCCAAAAAACTGCCTCATTTCCCCGGCAAGAATACTATTATTAAATACGCAAAACCTTTTTGCGAAAGATATCTCGGCCACGCTCAGATAATGGATGAAGACGAGGCAAACGAAATTCTTTGCGACGAATTAAAGGACAATACTACTACGACCGAGGTTTTAAAGCCGTTTTACGATAAGGTAAAAGATAAAGACGACTGCCTTAAAAAAATGTATATCGATATGCATTTTTGGCTGCCGCAGGATATTCTTCTTAAAGCCGATAAAATGACTATGGCAAATTCTTTGGAATTAAGAGTGCCTTTCCTCGATAAGGAAGTATGGGCGGCAGCGTCGCAGGTTCCCTCAAAATATCTTTTAAAAGGCAAAAAAACCAAAGCCATATTCCGCGATATAGCGGAAGAAAAAATGCCCGAGGATTGGAGCAGGAGAAGAAAGCTCGGTTTCCCTGTTCCTTTCTCTAAGTGGGTAAAAGAGGATAAATATTATAACTTAGTTAAGGAAATGTTTGAGAGGGACTGTACTTCGCAGTTTTTCGATAAAAAAGTTATTTTAAAATTGCTTGAAGACCACCATAACGGAGTTGCAAACCACGGAAGAAAAATTTATAATATCTATACTTTCCTTATTTGGTATGATGTTTATTTCGGGGAGAACAGCAAATGGGTAAACTGAAAAAATCGTCATTTTTAGAGGGCGCATTTATCGCTACCGCCTGTATCTTCGTCAGCAAGATACTCGGTATAATCTATGTTATCCCCTTTAAAAAGATAATAGGCGACGACGGCGGCGCGCTTTACGGCTACGCTTACAATATTTACAATATCTTTCTCACCATTTCAAGCGTGGGAATACCCTTTGCGATATGCAAGCTTGCAAGCGAATATTCCGCTTTGGAGGAAACGGTCAAAAAAGTCAGAATGTATATTCTCGCCAAGAGAATAATAGTCGTATTTTCCGTTGTTTCCTTTTTGATATGCTTTGTATTTGCAGGCCCGCTTTCTAAGCTTATAATAGGCGATATCGAGGGCGGAAACACTATTGAAGATGTCAAATTCGTTATTAGATGTATCGCTTTTACTCTGCTTATCGTTCCCCTTTTAAGTATCAAAAGAGGATATCTTCAGGGGCATAAATATATAAGTCAGCCGTCGATAAGCCAGGTTATCGAGCAGTTTGTAAGAATTGTAATTATTTTAGTCGGAAGTTATTTCTTCGTTTATATCGTTAAGCTGCCGATAAGGTTTGCCGTGGGTATTTCGGTGCTTGCCGCCGCTGTGGGAGGCTTTGCCGCTTATATCTATCTGTCAAGAACCGTCAGGCACAACAAAGAGGATCTAAGCCTTAATATCAAAGCTGACGACACTTCTTATGACAAAACTATAATCCGTGATATAATCCTTTGCTCTATTCCCTTTATTATAATAAATCTTGCTAACACGCTTTACACAAGCACAGATATGATACTTGTTCTGCACACTCTTCCGAAGCTCGGATTTTCGGGCAAGCAGACGGAATTTGTAAGCAGTGTTTTCACAACCTGGGGAACAAAGTTCAATGCTATTATTACCGCCGTTTCAACAGGTCTTATAGTAAGTCTTATTCCGAATATCGTTCACGATTACACGGTCAAAAATTACGAGCTTGTAAATATCAATTTCAATAAATGCCTTAAAATAATTCTTCTTATCATTGCTCCGCTTTCACTTTTTATAAGTTTAGAGGCGGATAATTTCTGGACCGTGTTTTACGGCAGAAACGAAACAGGTTCTTCGATAATCAGATTCACTATAATCGTAACGATTTTTGATTGCCTTTATATGGTGCTTAATTCCCTGCTGCAAAGCTTAAACCGCAAACAGATAATTTATAAAAGCGTTATAACAGGTCTTATTATAAATCTTTTTTTGGATGTTCCTTTTATGTATCTTTTCGGCAAATTAGGGCTGAAAGCTTATTACGGCGCTATCTTAGCCACATTCACAGGCTTTGCGGTTTCAAATATAATGAGCCTTTTATTCCTTAAAAAGAATATGCAGATAACATTTTCCGATACTCTCAAAGCTTTGCCTAGAGCAGTTGTATCTTATGGTATTCTGATACTTCTCTGCATAGTATTCAATAAAGTTTTGGGTATTCCGGATACGCGGATAAAAAGTATAATATATATTATTATATCCGGTGTTATTGCAGGCGGAATTTATCTTGTTCTAAATTTAAAGGAATTAAAAACAATTCTTCCCGAAAAGCTGATCAAAAAGCTCCATTTGGGATAATAAAGAAAGGAAGCGCCTTTAATGGATTTTTTGAAAAGAACCTGGGCGGAAATTGATTTGAACGCCTTAAGGCACAACTTCAAAATCATAAAGGAAAAAGCCGGCGGAAGTAAAATTTTCGCCGTTGTAAAAGCAGACGCTTACGGGCATAACGCCGATATAATAGCCCCTGTTCTCGATAAAGAGGGAGCGGAAGGCTTTGCTGTTTCAAATATCGAAGAGGCGGCACAGCTTAGAAATTTGGGTATAAAAAAACCCGTTATCATTTTAGGGTACACCCCTGTGGACCATACGGATATGCTTTCAAAGCTTGATATTTCACAGTGTGTTTATTCTTATGATTATGCTTTGGCGCTTTCAAAAGAAGCCGTAAAATTAAATGAAAAAATCAAAATTCAATTAAAACTCGATACGGGTATGTCAAGGCTCGGATTTGACTGCAGAGATGAAAAATTAAGCGGACTTGAAGACTCCTTTAGATCCGCAACTCTCAAAAATCTCGAATGCGAGGGTATCTTTACCCATTTTGCGGTTTCCGACAGAACTCCCGAAACAGAAGACGGGTTTACAGTTTCGCAGTATAACAGATTTAAAAGCGCTGTGGATATTTTAAAATCAAAGGGCATTACTCCGAAATATTGCCACTGCTGCAATTCAGCGGCTTTAATTCTTGACTGTGATAAGCTTTTAAATGCCTGCCGCCCGGGTATTATTCTTTACGGACTCTCCCCTAATCCGGAGCTTAAAGATATCGGAGATTTTATCCCTGTTATGACTCTTAAATCGACCGTTTCAATGGTAAAGGAGATAAACCCCGGAGATACGGTCAACTACGGAAGAACATTTAAAGCCGATAAAAAAATGCGGCTTGCTACCGTCTGTATAGGCTATGCCGACGGTTACCCGAGGGCGCTTTCAAACAAAGGAAATGTGCTAATTCACGGCAAAAGAGCGAAGATTATAGGCAGAATATGTATGGATCAGATGTCTGTGGATATAAGTAACATTGATGATGTTAAAATCGGAGATGAAGTTACTCTTTTCGGGAAAGAGCTTTCTGTAAATGAAATTGCCGATATCTGCGATACGATAAATTATGAGATAATCTGCGGAATTTCAAAAAGAGTTACAAGAATTATTAAAACCTGATAAAATTTTCAGGCGGGAGATATTTTATGAATTATGAGATCAAAACAGTAAAGGTAAGATCAAGCGATAATATTCATACTTTAAAAGGCAAAATATTTATTCCCGAGGGCGAGATAAAGGGCGTTTTTCATTTAGTGCACGGAATGACCGAGCATATCGACAGGTACGACGGATTTTTTGATGAGTTTGCAAAAAGAGGCTATGTTTGCTGCGGGTACGATAATTTAGGCCACGGCAAAACGGCAAACAATGCCGAAGAACTTGGATTTATCGCACACAAAAATGGTTATGATTATCTTATGCGCGATGTAAAGGTATTTTCCGATAAAATAAGAAAAAATTATCCGAATGTGCCTTATATTTTAATGGGTCACAGTATGGGTTCGTTTATAGTAAGAGGAACGGCTGTTAATTATGTTTTAGATCCCGATAAGCTTATTATCTGCGGAACAGGCGGCCCTAACATAGCCTCGGGAGCGGGACTTCTTCTCACCGATATATTCAAGCTCCTTTTCGGCGAGAAACATATCTCTAATATAATTGATAAAACCGCTTTCGGCACTTATAACAAGCGCTTCGATGGAACTTCCCCATATAATTGGCTCACTAAAGACAGCGAGGCTATCAAAAAGTATTCTAAAGACGATTACTGCACCTTTAAATTCACCGTCAGCGCTATGCACGATCTTGTTAAGCTTAACAGAATTGCGAACAGCCGAAAATTTTTCAGAGAGCTTGACCCGAAAATTCCTGTGCTGATAGTTTCCGGCGACTGCGATCCTGTGGGGAATTACGGCAAAGGCGTTAAAAAGGTTTATAACAAATTAAAAAAAGGCAGAAATGTGACATTAAAGCTTTATAAAGACGGCAGGCACGAAATTCATAACGATACCTGCAAAGAAGAAATGATTAAAGATATTCTTGAATTTATAGATTAAATCTTACCCATAATATTACTTAGGTGATATTATGGGTAATTTTAATTCCAAAAGAAAAGATATTTTAAAAGTTTTTCTCACTGTTCTGCTCAGCACACTGATTTTTTCGGGGTTTACATTTTGCTATCTTTTTTTATGCAAAAAAATCGGCGCGGTAAGATTACAAAATGCGGAAAATAAAAAGAACGATGTTCCCTACGCTGAGTCGTTGCCTGAAAATATGGATATCAATATTATTTTTTCGGACGAAAGCAGAATGCTTCTAAGCCTCGATTTTAAGTCAAATAAGATAGTTTTAAAAGAGGCTGAAAATCAAACCGAAAAATATATTAAGCTGAATTATAACTCTTCTGCCGAGATATTAGACAGTATCGGAGGGATAGAGCTTTCGGTTTACGGACAGAATGTCCGATGCACGGGAGTTCAGGCAATGAATATGCTTTCTTCTGATTCCGAATTAAAAAACGATATTATTAGTGCCTTTTTTTCAGGTTTAAAAAAGATTGATTTGACAAAAGATAATATTTCCGCTATACTGAACTCAGCAGATACAAATATCTCCGCCTTTGACACATATTTTTGGCAGTATCATATTAATGATATGCTGAATAATTTTAAATTTATAAATAATTAAGGGGCGCTTTGTTTGAAAAAAATTATATCTTTATTTCTTGCGGTAATAATTTCTGTAAGCTTTTTTGCTTCCTGTAAACAATCCAAACCGAAAGACTCTTATTATTCTTCATTATCTTACTTTGAAGAAATTCCTAATCAATCGGAAACTAAGAAACAGGTTTCGGAAAGCAAATCCGAAAAGCCTGTCAGCAACGCAAAAAACAAGATTTCTCCTCTTCCCTCTGCCGCCGGAGAAATCGTTGATGTTAAAATTGATAAGAGCAATTTAAAGCAGGTTGAAACTGGCAAAGTCAGAGTAAAGCAGGACAGACTGACGGTATTTTCTTCTCTTAGCTCTACAAGGCAGGAAATCTATAAAAAAATGCTTAAAGCCACCGAGGATTTTACAGACGGCTGGATAGACCTCGGAAATCTCAGCGGCAACCAAGAAACTATCAAAAGTGATATTTCGGTTGCCTATCAGGCGTTAGGCGATGATTATCCGGAGCTTTTCTGGCTTCCCTCAAGCTATTTTATAAGCAGTCACTCCAATCAGACGGCGGTGTGCTTCAGCGGCGATATAAACGGATTTAAATGCAGTTATCTTGTCTCAAAAGCAAAGGCGGCGTCAATGAAAAACGAACTTGACGCAAAGGTCAATGAAATTATAAAAGCCACCGAAAATATATCTTCGCAATATGAAACTGAGCTTTATATTCACGATTATCTTTGCTCAAACACTGTATATGACTTAAATGCGGAATTTAAATACTCGGCTTACGGTGCACTCGTTTCAAAAAAAGCAGTTTGCGAGGGGTATTCAAGAGCTTTTTCATTGCTTTGTTCAAAAGCCGGAATAAATTCTTTTATAAAACGCGGAACGAGCAGAGGTCAAAACCATTCCTGGAATATAGTAAATATTGAAAATAATTGGTATAACATTGATGTAACATGGGATGACCAGACATCAAACGGAGCTAACTCCATTTTATACAGTTATTTTAACCTTACAGATTCGGAAATTTCTTCCGATCATATTTCAGCTGCGTTTACAGATCCGAAAAACGGCAAAATACCTTCAACCGGAATTTATGATCTTATAAATTATACCTGCTCCTCTGTGGCTATGAACTATTTCAATAAAGAAAATCTTATTCTTAAAAACAATGAATATGACGAGCTTTCAAAAGCGATCGCTCTTCAAAACAGCAAAGGAAAAAATTCCGCGCAGATAAAAACCGACCCGTCCGTCACAGAAAGCCCTGCTGAAATAATGAGCAAGCTCGGCTCTTCTATGGCACGCACAGCAAATTTATCATTAAAATCAATGTCTACAGTGAACAATACAAATTATTTACTGATAAAATGGTAAACAAATGCCGAAGTTAATTTTATTAAGTTAAAATTAACTTCGGCTTATTTTATTAATATATTTTTATTAAAAACATTAATTATAAAGCTTAAATTCCTATTGGTTGACTTTAAATTGAAATTGTTTTATACTTATATTACTAGTGTTTTAATAGGAGTTGTTTTTTTGACTAAAACAGAAGAATTATTCGGCAGTATGGTATTTAACGACAGCGTAATGAAAGAAAGGCTGCCTGTAAGTACATATAATTCCATAAAAAAAGCAATAAGCATAGGTAAAGGAATTGACAGCAATATTGCCGATACCGTCGCTTCGGTTATGAAAGACTGGGCCATAGAAAAAGGCGCTACGCATTATACTCACTGGTTTCAGCCGCTAACAGGTATCACAGCCGAGAAGCACGATAGTTTTATAGCCCCCGGTAAAGACGGCAGGATAATAATGGAATTTTCGGGAAAAGAGCTTATAAAAGGCGAGCCTGACGCTTCTTCTTTTCCCTCCGGAGGAATTAGAGCAACCTTTGAGGCAAGAGGTTATACCGCCTGGGATCCGAGCTCTTATGCTTTTGTTAAAGACGCTACTCTCTGCATTCCCACAGCCTTTTGCTCTTACGGCGGCGAGGCTTTGGATCAGAAAACTCCGCTTTTGCGCAGTATGGACGCGCTCAATAAACAGGTTATGCGAATAGTAAAACTCTTTGGTATGAGTGATGTTAAACATATCGATACAACCGTCGGACCGGAGCAGGAATATTTTTTAGTAGATAAAGAGCTTTTTAAGAAAAGACCTGACCTGATGTTTTGCGGAAGAACACTTATAGGTGCCGCTCCGCCAAAAGGCCAGGAAATGGACGATCATTATTTCGGAGTAATAAAGCCGCGAGTTGCGGCATTTATGAAAGAGCTCGATCTTGAGCTTTGGAAACTCGGAGTGCTTGCTAAAACCGAGCATAACGAGGCCGCTCCCGCTCAGCACGAGCTTGCCCCGATCTTTACAACAACCAATATTGCAGCCGACCACAATCAGCTTACAATGGAGCTTATGAAAAAGCTTGCGGATAAGCACGGACTTGTTTGCCTTTTGCATGAAAAGCCTTTTGCCGGGGTAAACGGCTCGGGAAAACACAACAACTGGTCGATTTCTACTGATACCGGAATAAATCTTTTAAAGCCCGGAAAAACTCCAAGTGAAAACAAGCTTTTTTTATTAACTCTTTGCGCGGTTATTCAGGCTGTTGACGATCACCAGGATCTATTAAGAATATCCGTAGCCTCGGCGGGTAACGACCACAGGCTCGGTGCTGCGGAAGCGCCGCCGGCGATAGTTTCAATGTATTTAGGAGAAGAGCTTTCCGCTCTTTTAAAGGATATCGACAGGGGCGCAAGGCATAACGATACAGGAAAAATAAAAATGACCGTCGGGACTGACACTATCCCCTATATCCGCAAGGATAATACTGACAGAAACAGAACTTCACCTTTCGCTTTCACAGGCAATAAATTCGAATTCAGGATGCTCGGCTCCTCCGCTTCGATTTCGGACGCAAATATTATGATAAACACTATGGTAGCCGATGTTTTCTCGCAGTTCGCTCAAAGAATTGAAAATTCAGAGGATTTTAAATCGGAAGTTTTAGCTATTATTAAAGAAACAATTTCCGCGCATAAGCGAATTCTTTTTGACGGCGACGGATACTCAAAAGAGTGGGAAAAAGAAGCCGAAAAAAGAGGGCTTTTAAATCTGCGCACCACTTTTGACGCTGTGCCTTATCTTTGCACAAAGAAAAATTTTGAGCTTTTTGAAAAGCACGGAGTACTAAATAAAACGGAGCTTATATGCAGAGCCGATACGGCGCTTGAAAAATACGGAAAAATCATTCATATAGAGTCGCTCACTTTAATTGAAATGATTAACCGCGATGTTTTACCCGCCATATTCAAATATTCCGATAAGCTTTGCAATCTCATAGCAAATAAAACGGCTGCCGGACTTGAAGCAGCCGCAGAAAAAGCGATTTCAAAAAAGCTTTCGGATATATCGGAAAGCCTTTACTCCCTTACTCAAAAGCTTGAAGAAAGCACAAAAAAAGCTGCCGAAACCGACAAGCTTATCGATTCGGCAGGAATTTATAAAAATGAAGTATTAAGTTTAATGGAAGAAATAAGAAAGCTTTCAGATTCTGCCGAAACTCTCATATCCCGTGAATATTGGCCTTATCCGAGTTACGGTGACCTGCTTTTTAAGATATAGGCATTTTAAAAGGCAGATCGAAATAATCAGCTAAAGAAAGCACCAAATTTCTCGCTATTTCATCTATATTATCTCTTATCCAGACGGCGTCATCATAATTATCGTGATACGCAAGCTCTACTAAAACGCTCGGCGCCCGGGTCCTTCGGACCTCGCCGAGCGTTCTTGTTTCGATAGTTCTTACCCTTTCGGGCAGAGGATAGATCATCTGAAGATTATTGGCTATTATTTCAGCCGCCCGCTGACCGTTTATGCTTGTGGGATAATAATAAACCTCGCTCCCTCTCACATTGCCCTGTGCGCCTGCTGTGGCGTTTGAATGAAGAGCTAAATGAAGATCATAATTTCCCGCATTTGAGGCTGCTATAGAGGATCCGGCGGTCATATCGGGTGTGTTTCTCGTGAATTCGATACCCGTGGCATAAAGATACGGTTCCATAGCGTCGGCTATTAAATTCATATAATATTCTTCGTTTCCGCCGATAACATAAGGATTGAATTCCTGTGTTGACGGACTTAAGTAAATTTTAGGCATAAAAATCCCCCTTTATTGAATTTTATTCTTTAAAGGGGATTTTTATAACATCATTCAAATATTTCTTTGATTATATTTTCCGTTTCCGAAGAAAACCAGCAGTAGATCGCCTCTCCGAGTTCCTGGAAGATCGGATCGCCGTCGTGCGAGCAGAGCATTGCAAAGGTCTGCCCCATTCTTCGCTCGACTTCATTAGCCCGCCTGTAAGCAAGATAATAAAACGAGAATGCGCCCGTGTCTACAGCGGTTTCATAAATATCCTTTTGCTCCGCTTTTAAAGAATTAAGAAAGCTGCGCTTAGCTCTTTCGCTTAATGCCTCGTTGCTTATAAATCTTTCAAATCCGATATTTGCGGTAAAGGAAAGCAAAAGTCTTCTTTGATGAAGCAATTCAAAATCGTTTGCCTCGTCATCGGAAGTGGAGCTGACAGCCTCTATAAAGCTTTTTGCTACTCTTTCGCCCGCAGTTTTTGCTTTCATAAGATCTTCTTTTGACAGCTTGACCTCGGGAAAATTTTGTTCAGGCTTTTTATATGAACTGCCCGCGTCAAATATTTTGACATCTCTATCCTGGCACACTTTTTTCACCTCACGGTAGATTTATATTCCTTTAATGCCTCAGCCAACTGATCCGGGCATGATGAATTCTTAAAGCCGCATTTTATTCCGCTGAGCTTATTTATAACATCATCTATCTTCATATCCTTTACAAGGCTTCCTATTCCCTGCAAATTTCCGTTGCAGCCGCCTGTAAAAGTTACGGATTTAAGAATATCGTTTTCGATTTCAAGATCAATTTTCTGAGAACAAACTCCTTTAGTTTTATATGTGTATTTCATTGTAATTATTCCTTATTTCTCTTTGAATTTATTGCTTCTTACAGGATGGCGGAGCTTTCTTAAAGCCTTTGCCTCTATCTGTCTTATTCTTTCTCTCGTAACGTTAAATTCGGTTCCCACTTCTTCGAGGGTGTGGCATCTGCCGTCCTGCAAACCGAAACGCAGGCGGATAACTGATTCTTCGCGCGGAGTGAGAGTATGGAGCACGCTGTCGATATCTTCATTGGTAATTGTTTTAAGCGCGGCGTCATCGGGAGCCAAAGCCTCCTCGTCGCGGATAAAGTCCATAAGTCTTGAATCCTCTTCGGGGCCTATCGGTGTTTCCATTGAAACAGGCTCCTGAGCCACTCTCATAATTTCTCTTACTCTTTCAACGGGAAGTTCCATTTTTTCGGCGATAAGCTCTTCGCTCGGCTCATAACCATTCTCGTGGAGAAGCTGGCTTTGAACTTTCTTAAGCCTGTTTATAGTTTCAACCATATGCACGGGAATTCTTATGGTTCTTGCCTGGTCGGCAATGGCTCTGGTTATAGCCTGTCTTATCCACCATGTTGCATAAGTAGAAAATTTAAAGCCTTTGGTATAATCGAATTTATCGACAGCTTTAATAAGGCCGACATTTCCCTCCTGAATAAGATCGAGGAAATACATTCCCCTTCCTACGTATTTTTTTGCTATGCTTACAACAAGCCTTAAGTTCGCTTCTGTAAGGCGCTTTTTAGCGTACTCATCGCCCTCGCTTATCTTAACTGCGAGTTCTATTTCTTCCTCATAGCTTAAAAGAGGAACTCTTCCTATTTCGCGGAGATAAACCTTAACAGGATCGTCAAGAGAAATATTATCGATAAAACTGTCGTCTTCAATATTTTCAATATTCATCTCTTCGAGCTCTAACTCGTCGTCGGTAGGCTCATCGTCGAAATCTCTTTCAAGAATAGGAGGCTCGGCATAAAGCTCGGTTTCTTCTTCAGGCGCATTTTCAATTTCGTCTATCGAAACATCCTTATCGCTGAAACCGTCTTCATTGGTTGTGATGTTTTCGGTATCCTTAATGTTTTTGTTTTCCTGATTTTCCATTTTGTTTACCCCTTTTGTTTATCTTCTATAATTTTTTTCATTTTCATTGCCCAGTCATCAAGCGAGAGATCCGCTGAATTAAGAGCCGAGATCCTTAGCTTTTCGTCCTTTATAACCTTTATGCTGTCTTTAAGAACGATAAGCGCGTTTTTTTCACCCTTTTCACTGTTTAAAAGTCTTGTTAAATAGCCTGACTCTCTAACGGAAAGGATATCCGAAAAATATGAAATATCCGTGTTTCTTCCCTCGCGGCTTAACTCTGATATCCGCTCGAATATTTTTTTATTCAAGGAAGTTATAAATTCCTCGGGTTTTATATTTTCTTCGGCATACTCCGCAAGATCGGGATGCTGAAGAAGAATTGCGATAAGTGTTTCCTCGGCATTAGTCCCGTAAGGCGATGTCCTGCGCTGAGGATTTATATCATCGGAAGAAAATTTAGGATGAATAACTTCGTTTATCGTCTTTTTTCTGTTGTTATTTACTTTTCTTTTTCTAAGCTCTCTTACCTTTGTTTCAAGAGCAGTTCTCGTAACCCCGAATTTTTCCGAAAGTCTGCCGATATAAAGATCTCTTTCAACTATATCCTCTGTCGAAGCGATTATATCAGCGGCGGCGGAAAGATATTTAAGCTTTCCGGAATCATCTTCGGGATCGATATCGGAGGCTGCTGCCAAAAGATCGTATTCAATAAGCGGAACCGCGTTTTCTATGACCTTTTTGAATTTTTCAGCCCCGTTTTTCTTTATATATTCGTCAGGGTCCTTACCGTCGGGAACAACGGCGACCTTTATTTCAAGCCCCGTGTTTTTAAGTATTTCCGCGGCTTTTTTTACAGCCTTTTGCCCTGCCGCGTCGGCATCCATAGTGAGGATAACCTCTTTTGTGTATCTCGACATAAGCTTTGCCTGTTCGGAAGTGAAAGCAGTGCCTAAAGCCGCAACTGCATTTTGCAGCCCTGCCTGGTGAACGCTTATAACATCCATATTACCCTCGACGAGAATTATACTGTCCGAGCAATAATTTTTTGCAAAATTCATTCCGAAAAGGTTTTCGCTTTTTTTATAGACCGGGGTGTCTGAAGTATTGACATACTTTCCTCCCACCTTTTCATCTCCCGGCATTGCACGGGAGCTGAAGCCTATAACTTTTGAGCGGATATTTATAATCGGAAAAACCGTTCTATGGCGAAATCTGTCGTAATAACCGCCGTTTTTCCCTTTGGAAATAACATTTGCCGCAAGCATATCGGCAACGGAAAATCCTTTGGATTTTAAAAAGTTTAAAAGTGAATCCCAGGAATTTTCGGGAGCGGCGCCTAATCCGAAGTGCTTGATAGTTGACATTTTAAGTCCTCTTGATAAATAATAATCAAGTGCCCATTTTCCGCTCGGCGACATAAGATAGTTGTGATAAAAGATCGCCGTTTCGCGGTTTATCTCATAAATCGTATTTTTAAGCCTCTGCATAGAATCGGAATATTCATCGTCTGCAAGAGTTATTCCGCTTTTTTCGGCAAGGGATTTCACGGCGTCGATATAATCAAGTCTGTCCATAAGCCGCACAAAGCTTATAACATCGCCTCCCGCTCCGCAGCCAAAGCAGTAAAACGAGCCGTTTTGCGGATAGACGGTAAACGACGGAGTTTTTTCATTGTGAAACGGGCAAAGACCTACAAGCGTTTTCCCGCGGTGTTTTAGATTAACATAATCGGATATAACCGATTCTATAGGGTTTTTATACTTTATTTCATTTATTATCTCTTCATTTATAGCCATAAATCTCTGCCCTCCTTTTTTTAATTTTACACGCTCCAGGATTTAGGAATACAGATATCCGAATATTTTGTAACGGCAAAATGATCGGTCATTCCCGCTATATAATCCACAGCCGCGCGCTCTTTTCCCTCTTCCTCGCAGATAAGCCTGTATTCTTCTGAAAATCTTGAGGGATCGGAAGTGAAATACTTATATAATGTTTCAATAAGCGCCCCCACTTTTTCTTCCTCGGATTTTGCTTTTTTATTGAAATAAACAGCCTCAAATAAGAAAGAGTGAAGAAGCTCAAAATACTTTTCTGTTTCAGGATCAAAAGAAATATCTTTATTTTTGCTTGAATTTATAACCGAATTTACAAGAGTGGTTATTCTTTTGCTTTTGGTATCGCCTAAATTTTCTGAAATTTCTTTAGGAATTTCTTCTTTTAAAAGAACTCCCGCTCGTATCGCGTCGTCAATATCGTGATTTATGTAAGCAATGCGGTCGGCAAACCGAACTATTTTACCCTCGGCTGTTTTTGCCCATTCGCCTTTGGTGTGATTTAATATCCCGTCTGTCACTTCATAGGTAAGGTTAAGGCCTGCACCGTTTTTCTCAAGCTTTTCGCAAACTCTCACGCTTTGCTCAAAGTGAGTAAATCCGGGGGCAAAAAGCTCGTTTAGCGCACGCTCGCCTGCGTGACCGAACGGCGTATGCCCGAGATCGTGGCCTAAAGCTATAGCCTCTGTCAAGTCCTCATTTAATCTTAATGCTCTGGCGATAGTCCGCGCTATCTGTGCTACCTCTAAGGTGTGGGTAAGTCTTGTTCTGTAATGATCGGATTCGGGAGATAAAAAAACCTGCGTTTTATGCTTTAGTCTTCTGAAAGCTTTACAATGGATGATCCTGTCTCTATCCCTTTGGAACTCCGTTCTGATATCGCATTTTGTTTCGCTTTTTTTCCGCCCTAAAGACTGATCGCTGAATGCGGCGGCATCGCACAATATCAAATGCTCTGTTTTTTCGCTCCTAATTCTTATATTATCCGTTTATCCCACCTACTTTTGTGTTCTATTTATATTATTAGACAAAAAATCCTTTTTTCCTCTTTTTTATTCGGAAAAATATTTTTCGCTTAGTTTTTGTGCTGAAATTTTTGAGTTGAATTTTTCTTTAAGTTTATCTTCAAATATTAAAGATTTAAAATCGGATAAATAAAATTCTGTATTTATAACCTGTGAATATTCGGAATTGATTATCCTCCCGTCATTATCCGCAATCAGCTTTTTTACCTCGCTAAACTCGGGATATCCGCATTCAAGCCTAAAAACCGCCATTTTTTTAAATTCCTTAAGCTGTGTGTTTTCAAGCGCGTTTTTAACCGCTTGACCGTACGCTCTCATAAGTCCCCCGGGGCCTAACAGCACTCCTCCGAAGTATCTTACAACTATCGCATTGATATTTTTTAAATTTTTACCCTCTAATATATCAAAGATGGGCTTTCCCGCGGTGGAATGCGGCTCACCGTCGTCAGAATATTTGAATTTTCCCGAAACGAGCGAATAAGCGAATACAACGTGCTTGGCGTCAAAAAATTCGGATCTTATTTCGCTTATTTGCCTTTGAGCCTCATTTTCATCTGCACACGGAAAAATTTTTGCAAGAAACCGCGATCTTTTCTCACTGTATTCCCCGAAAGCAGGCTTTTCAAGCGATAGAAACTTATCCATACAAACTCCTTTTAAAACCAAAAAATTGCAGCCGCCAAAATTGGCAGCTGCAAGATCAGGCAATTATTTTTCAATGTTAAAGCGCTTTTTAAATCTGTCAACACGACCGCCGGTATCTACCAACTTCTGCTTACCTGTAAAAAACGGATGACATTTAGAACAAATATCCAAACGAATGTCTTTCTTAGTTGAGCGTGTTTCAAATTCAGCACCGCAGGCACATTTAATAGTTACCTTTTCATACTGCGGATGAATACCTTCCTTCATTCTGGTCACCCCTTTCAATTCGATAACATTGACATTTTATCACATATCTTTATAAATTGCAAGAAAAATTTACTTCATTTGAAAAATTTTTTTCTTACTGTTTCGTACCATTCGACCGTTTTAAACTTCATAACATATTTTTGAGGATTTTCCGCCATTTCTGCGGCGGACTTATCGGCGCTGTCCGAAAGCTTCGCTTCCGACGCTGCAGGCAGGCATACCGACGGGAAAACTACGCACCACCAATTATGCCCTTTTGCTTTTCCGAGCCTTATAATAAGTGAATTATAAGTCCCTGCAGGAAGTGTGAAATTATCATATTCCCTGGTTTCAAAAAAGCTTTTTCCTATATACACGGTGGAAGAATAATCAAAGCCGTTATCCTTTATCACTTTATCCGCTATATTTTCGATCTTTTTTGTATCTGCTTTTGCGGTGATTATCGCGTCATCAAGATCATCGCAGGCAGAAAGCTCTTTTGAGCATTCTTTTAAAACCGCGTCGCGCACCTTAAGCTTTAATTCCTGATCCGCTGAAGAATCCGAATTTGCAAGAATGTGAAGTCTTAACACGCTTTCCTTTAAATTTTCACACTTTGCGTCAAAATTAGTAAAGCTTAAAAAAACCGCCGCTATAAGCCCTATTAATATACCGTAATGTAATCTGTTACTTTTTATGTTTTTCATAATTTTCCGCCTCACTTGTTTTTATGTGAAGATTATTGACGGAAAAAATTTTTTTAATCAAAAATAAGTCCTTGCTCGGCAAAAGGCGCTAAATAAACGTCTTTTGTCCTCTCGCTTAAAAATTCTTTTGCGGATTCAGCTTTATCATAACTATTAAAAACACCGTATACAAAAGGTCCGCTTCCGCTGAGATTAACTATTTCGGCTCCCGCCTCCTTAAGCCACGAAAAAGCGAGAAAATGCTCATCGCCGAATATAAAATCATTGGCAAAGCTTGAAGGCTTTTTGCCCTGCACAAGATCTGAAATAAAATTTTTAGTAAAATTATGCTTTTTTACTCTTAAGTCGGCTTTATCATACATTTCTTTGGTGGAGGATTTTTCACCGTCTTTAAACAAAACGGCATAATGATCCGAAAATATCGGCATAGGCTCCACTTTCTCGCCTATTCCGCCCACTCTTACCGTACCTCCGAAAAGGCAAAACGGAACGTCAGCTCCTACAGACTTTGCTATCTTTATCAGTGACTCATAATCAAGATCTGTATTATATATCTTATCAAGCGCGCAAATCACAGCCGCAGCGTCTGTGCTCGGCCCTCCGAGCCCTGCTCTTAAAGGGATATTTTTCTTAATAATAATTTCAGCGCCTGAATTTATTTTTGTAAACCTTAAAAAATTCCTTGCTGCAATGTATCCCGAATTTTTTTCTCCGCAAAGAGCCGGATCATCACTTACAACCGAAATTTTATCTGATTTTTTGACCGATACTTCATCATAAAGACCTATTGACTGCATAACCGAATCAATCTGATGATAGCCGTCTTCCCTCTTATAAAGAATATCAAGCGTTAAATTTATTTTAGCGTTAGCAAGAATTTTCATAAATCAGCCTCTCTTTATTATATTTTAAAATTTAAACAATTTCTTGTCAAGTCAAAACTTCTCTTCCTTTTCGGTTTTAGGTTTTAAATTTCAGGCAATAATAATAAAAACGAAAAGCGAGGTGCCGAGAAGATGTATAACAATAAGGTCTGTATTTGCGGGGTTGACACGGCAAGTCTTCCTCTTTTAAAGGAAAAGGAAAAAGAGGCGCTTTTAAAAAAGGTAAAGCAGGGCGATAAAAAAGCGCGGGAAGATCTTGTCAAAGGAAATCTAAGGCTTGTTTTAAGCGTGGTTCAGAAATTCACCGGCAGAGGCGAGCCGCCCGATGATCTTTTTCAGATAGGCTGTATAGGACTGATGAAATCTATAGATAATTTTGATATAAGCCAGAATGTCCGCTTTTCCACCTATGCCGTGCCGATGATCATAGGAGAAATAAGAAGATATTTAAGGGACAATAATGCCGTTAGAGTAAGCAGATCGATAAAAGATACCGCTTATAAGGCTATGCAGGCAAAAGAAAGGCTTTTAGCAAAGCTTTTAAGAGAACCGACAGTCACCGAAATAGCTAACGAGATAGATATACCGAGAGAAGACGTGGTTATAGCGCTTGAAAGTATAGTCGATCCCGTGTCGCTTTACGATCCTGTTTATAACGACGGCGGCGACACGATATATGTACTCGATCAAATAGGTGACAGCGGCGGTGCGGAAAGCTGGATAGACGAGCTGGTTTTGAAGGACTCAATAAAAAAGCTCAGCGACAGGGAAAAATCCATTTTAACGCTAAGATTTATGCAGGGCAAAACTCAAATGGAAGTATCCGAAGAAATAGGAATTTCGCAGGCGCAGGTTTCAAGGCTCGAAAAAGGCGCTATAAAAAAGATTAAAAGCAAATAAAAAACGGAGCAGTAAAAAACCGACGGTTTTTTTACTGCTCCAAATCTATTTTAAGGGGAAATTTCGGTACCTTACAGACAGCATAACACTATCGCCGAAACATCAGGAATTCCTTAAAAGCCCCCTGCATTATATTATGCAAAGAGTTAAAAAGAAGTGTACGTTATATTTTTGATTTTCTGATAAAGAGCACTCCTAAAGTATCCGCTCCGCAGTGAGAGGAAATGGTGCATCCTGCCCTTGTTACAAAAACTTCTTTAAAATCAAGAGTTTTCTTAACGAGCTCAAGAACTTCGTTCACAGTGCTTTCATCAACGCCTGCGTGAGTGATAAACACCCTGTCCTTAACGATATCGTCACCGTTTGCAAGTCTGTCCTTAACATATTCGAGAAGGACTTCGCTATACTTGCCGCGGTATTTTTTAGCTACGCCCATTTTTCCGTTCTTAACTTCAATGCAGGGCTTAAGTTTTAAAAGATTTGCTCCCATCATTGAGAGAGCAGAGCATCTGCCGCCCTTATAAAGGTATTCAAGGCTGTTTATAACAAAAGAAGCGTCAACATAATCCGTAAGCTCTTTTATTTTCTCAACTATCTCTTCGGCTTTCATTCCCTGTGCGACCATATCCTCCGCCGCAAGCACTAAAAGACCGCTGCCTGTTGAAAGATTGCGCGAATCGATTATATAAACATTTTCAAATTCTTCCGCAGCAAGGCAGGCGTTATTATAAGTCGAAGACATTTCCGAGCTTATAGTGAAATGAATAACGGTTTTTCCCATATCAACGAACTTTTTAAAGAATTCTTCACATTCGCCGACATTCGTTGCCGTTGTTTTAGGCAATTCTCCTGTTTTATCGTGATGAGCGTATATATCATCGGGAGTAATATCCATGCCGTCTTTATAACACTCGCTGCCGAGAGTTACGCCAAGCGGAAGTGTTTCGATACCGTATCTTTCAAGAAGAGCGGGACCGAGATCAGACGTCGAGTCGCTGGTTATAATTATATTTTCGCTGCTCAATTTTTTGTACCTCCGAAAGTTTTAATACATTATATTATATTGCAAAAAGTATTATATCATTTTTGTTTTTAAAAAACAACAATATTTTTCACATTTCGCTAAAATGCAAATTTTTAAGATATTTTTATTTTTCACTTGACATATTTTGGAATATTAAATACAATATTTATATAAAAAAACACTTTACTTATTACCTACCAAAAAATCCTTTATTGAATTTATTTTGATGGAAGATGTAAAAAGTAATAAGTAAAAATCCCGCCCACTAAAGTGAACGGGATTTTTGGAGCTGAAGATGGGACTTGAACCCACGACCTGCTGATTACGAATCAGCTGCTCTACCAACTGAGCCACTTCAGCAAAATTGCTGTGAAAATAATTATATCAATAAATCAAATTTAAGTCAAGAGGAAATTATGAAAACAGAGTATGCCAGCGAAACAAATAAAAGAATAGCCGAGGCGCGAAAAAATATGGGATATACTCAACAGGAAGCCGCCGACCTTATGAATATGAAACGAAATACATACGCAAGAATGGAAAGGCTCGGAAATCCATCTATAGAAGAAATGAAAATGATAAGCGAGCTTTATAAAGTTTCTGCGGATTGGCTTTTATACGGCGATAAAGGCAGATATGTAGCTTTTGCCTCAATGCTCAGACCGCCTACAAGACCTATGGAGTTGCACGCGCCATCAAATCCGTTTTCGGAGTATCTGCCGTTTCTTCCATCAAAAACCGAGCTTAATATGCTGAAGCTTGTTCATATTCTCGGCAAGAACGAAAAACAAAAGGTTTTTGATTTTATTAACGATTTATATGCGCAAATGGACAGAGTTAAAACTAAATAAAAAAGGAAGCGGTTTTAGAAATTTCTAAAACCGCTTTTTATTTCTTCACCCAAACAAAATGAATATAAAATTCTTTCTTTTACATTCGCATTTAATATCTTTTTTGCGGCAAAGGAATAAATTTCAAGCTGCTCCTTATATCTCTCGGCAAGTTCTTCTTTTGATTTTACATAATCGGTTTTAAAATCCACTATAACGATCTCGCCGTTTTCAATAAAGCAAAGATCTATCGCTCCCTGAATTATAACGGGTTCTTTTTTCTCCGTTTGAGAAAGTTTCTGATCAAAAGCGCCTGCCTCCACACGGCATAAAAATCTCATTTCTCTTTTTAGATCTTTGGCATTTTTTATCCTCTGTGCAAGCGCTGAAGAAAGGAATTTTTCTAAATTTCCCTTATTTATAAGCTTTAATTCTTCTTCGGATATATACTTCCGCTCATAAAGCCTTTCAAGTTCTTTATCAAGGTCGGCAGAATTAAAATCTATAAACTGCATAACCTTATGCATAGCAGTTCCTCTTGCCGCTCCGCTGTTACCGCTTTTCATAAATGACGGTTTCGCGCAAAAAGCAAAGCTATCCGCCTCGGCTTTATTTGCAAGCAGAGATACGGAGGCTTTTGATCTTAAAGAAGTAAGCCCCTTATAAGGATACTTATAATCGAAATTTTCTTTAAGCTTTTGCACTGTTTTAATATCCGGTGCAATTATTTCTTCCAAAGATTTTCCGTCTGCTTTTCTATTAAGATTTGTGCATATTTTTAAATTTATTCTTAAATCTTTGCAACCCGCGAAATTTTCTATACCGTAAAACTTTTTTAAATCCTTGCTGTCATTAGTCATAAGTGCGCAGGCGGCTATCCAATTCATCATATTATTGGATTTGAATAAAACCCTATCGCAGATTTCAAGCTTATCGGGGTCAATGGATGCGGCTATTTTATTTAAGGTTTTTTCCATAGATGAAGAGGCGAAAGATAATACGAGTTTTTCTTCCGCCCTTGTCATACCAACATATAAAAGGCGCATTTTTTCTTCGATATTTTTAAGCTTTTTATATTCGCTTATCGCATCGTAACCTATATTTTTTACTTTTTCATCCACACCGTAATCAAAGAAAGAAATCCCCATTCCGCAGTTTTCATCAAAAATTATATTCTGTCTTATATCGATTTCATTAAACTGAGTTCCTAAATTTGCGAGAATGCAAACGGGATATTGCAGTCCTTTTGAGCCGTGAAAAGTTTTTATAGTCACTCCGCCCTCTCCTGTGAACACGGTTTTAATATTATCCGAGGATTTAAGCCTTTTTAGTACAGAATTTAGATCGCTTGAAGAATCGGAACAAATATCTGAAATAACAGTGAGTAAAGTATTAAGATTTGCTCTTTTCCTTTCCCCGCCTGCAAGACCTGAACAGACGCTTAAAAAATCCGTCGCCTGCATGCATTCGTAGGCAAGCTCGTCACACGGAAGAACTGTCGCTTTAAGGCGCATATCGGAAATTGATTTAAGAAATTTCGCGCATTTTTCGTTACCGTTTTCCGAAGCATAAACTACAGCCGAATAAAAGCTTGATTTTTTAAATTCCGCACGGATCAAAGCCGCCTCTTCGGATGAAAAACCGAACATCGGCGACAGCATAACCGCAAGCAGATCGATATCCGATTTTGGATTATCGATTATCTTAAGCAATGAGATAAATACCGAAATCTCAAATGTTTCGAAAAATTCTTCACTGCCGTAATTCACGGGAATATTTCGCCTGTTTAATTCATCAGCAAAATAATCGGCTTTATTTTTAAGCGCCGGCAAAAGAATTGCGATATCTTCATATGTAACATTTCTTTCGCCTGTATCTGAAGAAACCTTAAATCCGCTTTTTATAAGCTCTTCGATATAATCGGCTACTGCTTCCGCCTCAAGCCCTGGCTTTTCGGGCGACTCGGAAGTATCATCGGAATTTGCGTCACAAAGCAAAATATCTGTCGAATTGTTTAAAGACGGGCAAAAACTTCCGCTGCATTTAAGCATTTCTTCTTCGTTATATACAATATCGCCTATGCGGCCGTCCATTAATTTAGAAAATGAGAAATTTATAAAATTGCAGACTTCTTCCCTGCTCCTGAAATTTTCGGATAAAATTATTTTTTGCGGTTTGTCCGATTTAATATCCGCATAAGGCACGCAGGCATTTTTTCGGCGGATAAAATTCTTGGGGTTAGAACCCCTGAACCCATAAATGCTCTGCTTAACATCGCCCACGGCAAAAAGTTTTTTACCGTGATCCGATAATATATCAAAGAGCATATCCTGCAGATCGTTTACATCCTGAAATTCATCCACCAAAACTTCAGAATACCTGGATATGATCTTTTCGGAAACAGCGGTGGGAACAAATTTCCCGTCTTTTACTTCCGCCAACAAATGAAGCGCCATCTGCTCAGTCATTGAAAAAGTAAGCTCGTTTTTTTCAAGGCAGACTTCAAAAAACTTATCGCTGAATTCCTTTACTATATCGACGAACATACTAACTGCAGGAAGACTTTTTTTAAGATCATTTTCGATATCCGATGAAGATTTATTGAAAATGGATTTTAATTCAGTATTGCATTTTTTATATTCTTCTCTGAAATCCTTATAATCGATATAATTCGTATCGGTTTTATCACCTGATTTTATTCTGGGTATTTCCGATGATCTCATCAAAGAATATATCTTATCCCAATCTTCGGAATTTATAAGATCGGAAATATCATCTGCCAAAAGCGAAAGGGTTTCGCAGTCCTTTAAAACAGCCTCGCGGTTTACCTGCAGAAATGAGCCGGCATTTGCGGCTTGCATAACGGATCTTTTTAGATCTGCGGCTAATCTTTTCGCCTTTTTAAACATTATTTTTTGCCATATATGCTCTTTATCAAACGCCATAGTATACGGCTCTTTTAATGAGTTATAAAACGCCTCAGGGCTCGGCATATTCTGCCCTTTTTCATAAACCGCAAGAACATAACCTAAAAGATTTTTTTCATCATATTCGCAGTCGGCTATATTAAGCAGCATTTTAAATGCCGGCTCGTTTTTAATAAGCCTATCTTCAAAAATACTGCGCAAAACCGCCGATCTTTCTTCGCTTAAGCTTTCCCCGCTTGATACTTTGAAGTCGGGAGAAATTCCGCAAAGCTCAAAATTATCCCTGATAAGGTTAATGCAAAATGAATCTATTGTGCAGATATCTGCACTCGGCAAAAGATATTTTTGCCTTAAAAGTAGTTTGTCGTGCGGGTTTTTAAGACATTCCTCATTAAGCTTTTTTTCTATTCTCGCGCGCATTTCGGCGGCGGCGTCATTTGTGAATGTGACAACAAGCAATCTGTCCGCGCTGACGGGATCGGATCTGTCTGTCAAAAGAGAAACTACTCTTGAAGAAAGCACCGCAGTTTTGCCAGATCCGGCCGCTGCGGAAACAAACACCGAGCCTTTTGCTTTTACGGCGGCTTCTTGAGAGGGAGTGAAATTAATTCCCATTTTCAGAATTCTCCTTTCTCATTTCTTCAACACAATCCTTTGTGCTTAAATTATCAATCTTTTTATGCGGCTCGTTTTTCTTCCTGCAAACGGAAGAAAAATCACAGTATTTGCAGGCGTCGGCATTTTTCTCGGTATCGTCTGTCGGATCGGCGGCGATATTTCCAGCTTTAATGAGCAATCCTGCGGAGATTATTTTCCTTTTTGTGTATTCAAAAATATCGTCAAAATCCTCAGGTTCTATGTAACTGTCTTTAGACCGTTTTGCAGACGGAACAAACTGACCTTTCTGATCCTTTTCAAGCGCATAAAGCACTTCTTCGTCAAGGCTTAAAAGACCGTTCATTTTCCTGTCTGCCCGCTTTTTCTTTCTTGAAGCCGGCAGATAAAGAATTCCTGCGGGTATTTGAGGATATTTTCCGCTAGATATCACCGCATAAAGATAAATAAGCATCTGTAAGTTTTGCCCTGCGAGAACATCGGGCAAGCGGAATATTTTCTGCCCCGTTTTATAATCGATTATTCTGACATAAGTCTTATATGTATCCACTCTATCGATAAAGCCGGTTATATTTATTTTCATATCATCGTCTACAGGAATCTCGATGGCTTTGATATCGCCGTCTTCCCCGCCGATTTTAAGCTCGCATTTAACCGGCTCAAATTCCGACTGCGCAAAATCAGCGGCGATAAATTCCGCAACATATTTTACAGAGCGCTTGAGAGTTTCTACAATGAATTTAAGATAGTTGTTTTCTATACTTCTGTATCCGGGAATACTGTCAAGATACTCTTTTGCGCACTTTTCCACAGCCGCGCTTATTTCTTCCCTATTAAGCTTTGAAATATCCTTTTTATAGGTTTCTATAAGCCTTTGCAGGCAGAAATGCACAAAAGTGCCTCTTTGCATATTATCAAAAGCCGCTGGCTGTACGCGGTGAATATCAAGCCCGTACTTACAGAAAAACATAAATCGGCACCTGTTAAAAGTTTCAAGCTTAGAAGCCGACATATAGATATTTTTTCCGAAAAGCTTACGCGCGCTTTCTTCGGAAATAGAATAAAGAAGAGGATCGTTTTCTTTTTCAATAAGCTTTATCTTGGCTTTATATTCATCGTTGCTTTTAAGAGCCTCGGCTATATCAGCCGCGCCCTGCTTATCGGTATTTTTTCTTGCGCAGAATTCAAAGAAAGCTGCCTCCCTGCTCATCGGCAAACTATCAGGCAAAAGCTTATCGGGGAATTTTTTTAATTTGATATCCAAAGCTTCGATTACGGTTTCAACAAATGCGGAGGGTTTAGCCAATGATTTATCGGGGTTTTCAGTCCTGAAAGATATAAAAACTCCCTTTGACGCACGGCAGACATTTGAATAGACAAGAAAATCCTCATCAACTGCGGATTTAAAAAGCTTATCCGGGATATCGATTCCCTGCGCTATAAGCTCTTCTCTTTCGGTATTGCTGAAAATCCCGTTTCTTGATATCACAGCCGGAAAAACACCCTGATTTGCGCCGAGGATAAAGACATATTCAGGCCTTGTTACCCTTAATTTATCAGCAGAGCCGAAAACCACCTCATCAACCGTTTGCGGAATAGTTCCTACCGAAGTGAGGGCGCAGGCTGTTTTGAAAGCCTCGGTAAATTCGGATACAGGCAGGCGCACTTCCTTATAGCAGGCGCTTAAGCTTTCAAGCACCGAAATAAAGCTGTCCCAGGAAGATTTTAATGCGTCACTTAGAGAAGAATTATCATTTTCAAGCCTTTTGCTTAATTCAGAAAAGCTTTTTTGAGCTCCCACCTCGTCAAAAAGAGAAATAAGAGCTATTATTATCTCTTGCGCATTATCGCAAATTTGTGATTTGAATTTAAGTATCGGAGAAATGGCTTTTTTCCTTAAAAAATTAAGCCTATAAAGCTTTTCGGAGTTATCTTTTCCCACCTTTTCTTCAAGACCCGAAACATTCATATCCCATTCTTTTTCCCACAAAGTGCCGGGGATATTCCATAAATAAACATAGTTTTCTAGGTCAAAAAGCTCATCGGGAGTTAAAAAATCAAGACCGGATTTATAGAATTTTAAAATATTTTCGGAAGTAAGGCTTCTTTTGAGGTTTAAAGCGCTTAATGTGAGTGAAAATACAGGCAGGGAATCAAGTGTTATTCTGTCATCCGAAAAAAGCGGTATCCCGCTCCTTTTAAAAGCGGCTTTGAGCGGCCGCAAATAAGTTTCCGAATTCCTCGCTATCACTGCAACTTCCGAATATCTGATATTTTCTTCCTTTGCAAGCCTTTTAATATTTAAAGCCGCAAATTCCGCCTCATCAAAAACATCGGCGGCTTTTATAATTTCTATTCCCTCATTTTGCCTGTTTTCAGGCTCATAGCCTCTAATAACCGACTCAAGATTTAAAAGAGATAAATTTTCATAGTAACTTTTTAAAAGTACTTTATCTTCTTTTATTTCACAGTTATATTTTAAAGCGGATTTTAAAATGCGGTTTTTTGCGCTTATAACATTTGCAAATATCCCGAAAGGCTGATCTGAGGAATTATCACAGCATAAAGCGACCGTGAGATTATCCGCGCTTCCTAAAATTCTTTCTATCAGCTTAAATTGCTGACCTGTAAACCCTTTAAATTCATCAATATAAACATTTTTGCCTTTAAAATAATTTTTGCCCTCAAGCTCGTTATAAAGTCTTGTAAGCCTGTCCGACGGATCGATAAATTCTTCGGACAAAAGGACATTATACCTCTCGAAAATTTTAGCGGTATCCCTAAGCTTGCCGGAAAAAGACTCTGCTTTTACATTTTCGGAGCAAGTTAATATTTCCTGCGGTGTGACAGCATTCAGCTTAAGCTCCGATACGGTGTCCGCCATACTTCTTACAAAGCCCGTATAATACTTATTCTTTCCGAAAGCTTCAAGCTCGCTTGATACATCGGCGAGCGCTCTTTTTGTAAGAATTATCTTGTCGCAATCGCCGAGAACTCTTCCTGCTTCGCCCCCGTTAACCCTTCGGTATTCATCACAGAGCCTCGAAAAGCTTAACACAGCGACCTTGTGCGCATTATACTCGCCCAAAACTTCCAAAAGATTTTTTTCTGTTTCAAAAGAATACTGCTCGGGGACAATTATAATACTCTCTTTATTTTCTTTTACATCTTCTTTAATTTTATTAATTATTTCAGCGGATTTGCCGCTTTTTATTCTTCCGATTATAAATTGAAGCATTTTAAAGTCCCCCTTTTAAAATATATTTTAACACATTTTGGTTCCGATTAAAATAATAAAATATTCGGTGTACAAAATTTTGTACACCGAATGATCTAAACGGAAAAATATTGCCCGATATTTCTGAGCACCGTGTTCTTTTTAAAAGAATATTTATTGATCGCTTTTATTTTTTCAGCTTTTGAAAGGCACGGCATTGCCGCATAAACGGAAATGATTTTTCTATCCTCTTTTTTTAGGTCTGTTGAAAATTCCTTTAAAAGAGAATTTGCCTGCGAATAAGCGTCAAGATAATTCTTTTTCACATTTTTTCTGTTTTTGAATTTAGTAACAATGAAATTTAGACCCGTTGCCTGCTTCGCTCCTACCTGATTGTTTCCGTGCTGGCGGTAATACATCAATGGCTCATTTACAAACACGGTTTCTCCGAAAAGACAAGCTACAAGCGCTATCCACCAATCGTGCATCACGCAGTTTTCCGGCCTTTTCCTTACAAGTTTTAAAAGAGCATTGTTTATCATAACCGTGCAGCCTGTTACATTGTTCTGAACAAGCAGATTATTAAGCTTATTAAAATCGGGCGAGAGCGCCTCAAATTTTATGAATGACTCGGAAATAATATTTAATTCGCTGTCCGCAACAAAAGCGTCGGTGTGGACTAATATGGGGGTGTTTTCCCCTGCTTCTTCCTCTTTTTTACGCATAGCATTAAAGGTTTTTTCTATTTTATCACGGCACCAGAAATCATCCTGATCGCAAAGCATAGCATACCCTTCCGGGCAGGCAGATAAAAGCTCGAAGAAATTTCCGAGCGAGCTGCCCGTAGGTTCGCCTTTTATCACAGATATTTTTTCAGGATATTTATCTGCGTAAGACTCTATTATTTCATTAGTTGAGTCGGTCGATCCGTCATCGCGGATAATGATTTTAAAATCTTTATATGTTTGCTCAATGATAGAATCTATCTGCTCTTTTAAAAATTTTTCACCGTTAAATGTTGCAAGTAAAACAGATATCATATCAGTAAAGAATCTTTCCCTCGGCAACTTTTCTTAAGTGCTGGCCGTAAGGAGATTTGCCGTATTTATCAGCGGAAGAAAGAAGCTCGTCTTTAGTTATCCAGCCGTTTTTATAAGCGATCTCTTCAACTGCGGAAATTTTAATCCCCTGTCTGTTTTCAATAACCTTAACGAATTCTCCCGCCTCGCTCAAAGCGTCCATTGTTCCTGTATCAAGCCAGGCGTAGCCTCTGCCGAGCGTTACAACGCTGAGCGAGCCCTCTTCAAGATACATTCTGTTAAGATCGGTTATTTCAAGCTCGCCTCTTGCTGACGGCTTAACCTTTTTAGCAAGCTCTACGACTCTGTTATCATAGAAATAAAGTCCTGTTACACAGTAATTTGATTTAGGATGTTCAGGCTTTTCTTCGATAGATATTGCCTTACCGTTTTCATCGAACTCAACAATTCCGAATCTCTCCGGATCGTCAACATAATAGCCGAAAACCGTGGCGCCGTTTGTCTTTTCAGCGGCACTCTTTAAGTGGGCTTTAAGACCGCTTCCATAGAAAATATTATCGCCGAGCACCATAGCACAGCTATCGCCGTTGATAAATTCCTCGCCGATAATGAATGCCTGCGCAAGACCGTCGGGCGAAGGCTGAACGGCATAGGAAAGATTTATTCCGTAATCTGAGCCGTCACCTAAAAGGCGCTCAAAATTCGGAAGATCGGTGGGTGTGGAAATTATAAGAATATCCCTGATACCCGCAAGCATAAGAGTAGAAAGCGGATAATATATCATCGGCTTATCATAAACCGGCAAAAGCTGTTTTGAAGTTACCATAGTAAGCGGATAAAGTCTTGTTCCGCTGCCGCCTGCAAGAATAATACCCTTCATAATTATATCTCCTTAAATAGTTTTAATTTCTATCGAATTTATTATTACATCATTTATCGGCTTATCGGCATTCCCTACTTCGACGCTTGCGATATTATCTACAACATCCATTCCGTCAAACACCTGACCGAAAACCGTGTGCCTGAAATCAAGCCAGGGCGTTCCTCCTGCCGACTCATAATAATCAACTATATCTTCGGGGAAAGACTCGGGCATATCTTTCATCTGCGAGATCATATTTTCGGGAACTGATTTTGCCTGCACGATGAAGAATTGGCTTCCGTTAGTATCAGGACCGGCATTAGCCATACAAAGAGCGCCTCTGATATTGTGAAGCTCTTTAGAAAATTCATCTTCAAAGCTTCTTTTATAGATAGACTCTCCGCCCATACCCGTGCCTGTGGGATCGCCGCCCTGAATCATAAAATCATTTATTACCCTATGAAAGATCAGACCGTCATAATAACCGTTTTTCGAATGAGTGATAAAATTCTCAACCGCTTTAGGAGCATACTCGGGAAAAAATCTAATTGATATATCTCCCATATTTGTGTGCATTACTGCAACCGATTCGCCTTTAGACGGCTTTGAAAGCTGAACAGAAGCCATAGATCACTTCTCCTTATTAATATTTATTTTATTTTACCAATTATTTCTTCTTTTTTCAACAGTTATTTATCTGAATGATAAAAATTATAAATATTTTCTGAATTATCCTTATTAATTCCCTTTATTTTTTCAAGTTCGGAAATATCCGCCTGCCTTACAGCGGAAACGGTTTTAAAGCTTTTAAGAAGCAATGCCGCTTTCTTTTCACCGATACCGGGAATTTTCGTAAGCTCAGAATCAAGCATTTTCTGCGTTCTTTTTTTGCGGTGATAACCTATTGCAAACCTATGCACCTCGTCTTGAACAGTCGTGATAAAAGTATAAGCCTGCCTGTTTGATTTAAGCGTGAGATCTCCGCCCGAAGCTGAAATTGCCCTTGTGCGGTGCTTTGAGTCTTTAACCATTCCGAAAATAGGAACAGAAATATTATGCTTTTTAAGCACGGGCAATACAGCCGAAACCTGCCCCTTGCCGCCGTCAAGCAAAATAAGATCGGGCAGGGTTTTAAATCCCTCGTCTGAAGAGGTTTCATATTCGCAAAAGCGCCTGTCAAGCACCTCGGCGAGCGATCTGTAATCGTCTTGCCCCAAAAAGCTTTTTATCCTGAATTTTTTATAGGCTTCTTTAAAAGGTTTACCGTCTTTAAAAACCACCATTCCTGCGACATTTTCTTCACCGGCAGTATTTGAAATATCGTAAGCCTCTATATATTTAGGCAGTTTTTCAAGATTTAAAAGGTGGGCAAGCTCGCCGAGCCCTGTCATATATTTACCGCTTTTTTCAAGATTTAAAGCTAAATTATCCGAGGCATTTTTTCTGCACATATCGCACAGCGCCTTTTGCTCGCCTGCTTTCGGTGATATTATCGAAACCGCGTGATCTGCCTTTTCACTTAAAAATTTTTTAAGAATTTCAAGATCGTCAGGCTCGCTGTCTAAAAGAATTCTCGGCGGAATATCCTCTTTATCGGAATAAAAGCTTAAGAGAAATTCTGCGTAAAGCTCTTTTATATCGGTAATGCCCTCGATAATAAAATGCTGTTTATCGGTAAGCCGTCTGTTTCTGAAAATAAACACGCTCACGCAGGCTTTTTCTCCTAATATAACGCCTGAAAAAACATCCTGCGATTTATAAGAGCACATAACCACCTTTTGCCGCTCGGAAAGCTTTTTCACGGCGTTTATTCTATCTCTTAATTTTGCCGCTGTTTCAAAGTCAAGCCTTTCGGAGGCTTCCAGCATTTTAACTTTCATTTCTTCGGAAAACTTTTTAGTATTGCCGTGTTTAATAAACTCTATCGCCGAATTCACGGCGGAATTATATTCCTCAAGGCTGATATTTCCTTTGCAGGGGGCAAAGCACCTGTCAATATGATAATTAAGGCACGGTTTTGAGTATTTATCAAAAGACCTGTTGCAATCGGGTAGCCTGAATATCTTTCTTACTTCATCAAGAGTATCTTTAACGATATAAGAAGAATAATAAGGCCCTATATAAGTGCCGTCGTCCGATATCTGATTGGCAGTTTCTATCCTGCGCCATTTCTCTTTGGTTATTTTTATATAATGGTAACCCTTATCATCTTTAAGAAGAATATTATATTTAGGCAGATTTTGCTTGATAAGCGAATTTTCAAGAACAAGCGCTTCAAATTCACTGTCGCAGATTATATATTCAAAATCGTCGACCGAGCCGACCATTCTTTTAACCTTTTCTGTATGCTGATTTCCCGAGCCGAAATATTGCGTTACCCTGTTTTTCAAAGCTTTAGCTTTTCCGATATATATAATTTTACCGCCGGAGTTTTTCATTATATATACTCCGGGGCTTTTCGGCAGCCTGTTTGCTTTGGCTTTTAATTCCTTAAGCTTATCCGCGTCGGCATAAATATTCAAAAAAATTCTCCTTTCGATTGATTTTGTTATTAAAAAAGATTATAATTGATTTTCGGTGATGAATTTATGAATATCCGAAAAATTTCATTGATACTTGCGGCAGTTTTATCGATATTTCTTTGCAGCTGCAAAGATTTTAACGGCAGCGGCGACTTATGCAGCAACCCTGCTGAAGAAGTGGAAGTTTTAAAAGATTCCACCGGCACGGTCAACGGCTACAAAACTGCCTCTTTAGAACCCGAATCAAGCGGCGGATATTACGCAAATATCTCTACAAAGAAGTTTCACCTTGAAACCTGCAGATATTCAAAATCCAAAAAATCCGGTAATATCATCACATCTTCAAGCCGCGAAGATCTTATCAAAAAAGGATATTCACCCTGCAAAATATGCAAGCCTTAATAAAAACCCGCGCTGAATAAGCACGGGTTTTGCCGATATTAAAATCAAGTTTTATTTAACTATGCAGTTGCGCAGAGCAAAATCAAGCAGAACATTTATAAGCTCGTTTCTCGAACGCTTTGTCTGCTTTGAAAGATCGTCAAGCGAAGCTACCGTGTCATTTTTAATTCGGATAGAAAAGGTTTTAAATCCGTCCTCGCCTTTTAAATTTTTCTGTCTTAAAATAAGTTTCTCCTGCATAACATACACCTCACATTTAATATAACTGATTTAAAGACCATATAATATGTTTAATTTTATAACATAAAAAAATCCAGAAAAACTGCGTTGCTCCAAAACAGGAGCAACGCAATATTATTCTTTGCAAAAAATAATATTATGCTTTGGAATTAAGCTTTGTCATAAGAGCCGATTTCTTTCTTGCGGCATTGTTCTTATGAATAAGACCTTTAACGGCAGCCTGATCAAGCTTTACAACAGCTGCTTTAACAGTTGCGGCAGCGTCGGCAGAATTAGATTCAATAGCGGCGTCGGCCTTTTTAACGGCTGTTTTCAAAGCAGAACGGTAAGCTTTATTGCGCTCATAATTCGCCTTGCTTATAACAACACGCTTTTTCGCTGATTTGATATTAGGCATTGAAGCACCTCCCAACCACGCGGCATTAAACCACATTTATCACAGTAATATTAATAATACCATAGGTTTTAAAAAATTGCAAGTTATTTTTTAATATTTTTTCGGATCAAGTTTTTTTCGTGAAAAAATTCCTAAAAATGCCTTTAAATTAAATGGTATCACGGGGTAAAAATAGCCTTTGCCCGACAGGGTTTTATTACAGCATAAAACTATTATCCAGAATATTATTCCGAAAATAAGTCCGAAATAGGAAAACAGCTGTGTTAATATTAAAAGCGAAATTCTTTGAAATTTCATAGCGTATCCCATTTCAAAACTCGGCTGTGAGTAAGCGGCTATAGTTACAAAAGCCGTGAGTAAAATGGTTTCTCCCACAAACCAGCCTGCGCTGACCGCAAATTCCGAAAGAATAAGTCCTCCGATAATTCCCAAAGAATTTGAAAGAGAATCGGGGGTGTTTATCGAAGCAAGCCGCAAGCCGTCAACTATAAGCTCAAGAATAAGGAACTGAACAAGCAGCGGCAAGGATCCCGATTTCGCATTTTTTAAAAAGCTTAAAAATTTAGGGATAAGCGACTGATCGTTCATAAGCATCAGATAAAGAGGCGAAATAATTATAGTCGATAAAGTTACAGCAAATCTCAAAAGTCTTGTATAGCAGGATATTGCGGGCAGGAAATAGTAATCGTCCGCCTCTCTGAAAAAATCCGCAAAGGAATCGGGAATGATTATTACCGACGGCGAGTTATCCATTAAAAGCACGATCTTGCCGTCGAGCACGGCCGCCGAGGCAAAATCAGGCCTTTCGGTAAATCTGAATTTAGGAAAAGGATTTAAAACATTGTGCGGAATTATACTTTCGCTTATCGCCTGCCCTGTCATAGAGATACTTTTAAGGTTTATTTTTTCAAGTCTTTTTCTTAAAAGGTCAAGAGTCTTTTTATCCACCGAGCTATCGAGATAAGAAATAGCGATATCCACCTTGGAATTTTCGCCTATCTGCATATATTCCATTCTTAAATCTTCTGTTCTTATCCGTCTTCTCAAGAGTGCGGTATTCATTATCAGCGTTTCAACAAATCCATCTCTTGAGCCTCTCAGCGACCTGTCTTTGGTAGGCTCCTCTATTCCTCTTACGGGATATGTTCTTGTATCGATAACAAGCAGACCTGAAATTTTATCGATCACAAGCATCGCAGGCCCGCAAAGCACAGATCTTGCCGCCTCCTCCGGGTCCGACGAAACATCCGTTTCGACATACGGAAGACCGAATTTTTCAAACTCCTCCATAGTTTTCACAGAGTTCATTTTTTCTGTATCGAGCGTAAAAAGATATTCAAGTATCTTTTCAAAAACCTCGTCTTTAATAAATCCGTCTACAAAATAAAGAGTCGCACTGCTGCCGCCCACTTCGATATTCCGCTTAATAACATCAAAGCTTAGATCCGGCTTTAAAACGCCGTCGATCTTTTTTATATAGTTTTTATAAAGTTCCGTCAAAAAAAAGCGCCTCCCTCGGTTTTATATTTCCCGAAAAAGGCACTGTTTTTTCAAATTTATTGTTCTTTTGCTTTTCTGTCATTAATAAAGCTTATAATTATTCCGAATGCCGCCGCAGTAAACAATGCGATTCCTAGAGAAATTAATATCGTCTGCCACACGGGTATCGCCGCGGTCCTTGAATTTATTTCAAGGGAATTAAAAACATTTTTTACCGCTTTATCCTGCGTACCGCCTGTATTATAGCAGGACAAAACATAAAATTTATCGTTTTTAACAGTGATATACCTTGAAGAAATATATTCTTTATCTTCGCTCGTTATATGTTCCTGAACATAGATAAAAGGATTATCATTATTCTTTACTATTTCATATTTGCTTTTAACAGCGGCAGCGGCATAGTTGTTAATTTCCTCAGTCTTCAAAAATTCAAAAGAGCCGATAGCTTTTGAATAATCGTTTTCAAAACAGCTTAATTTTATCTGTACGGAATTATCGCTGTTTACCGCCATTAAAACAATTTTGTCCTCTTTAAAATAGTCCTTTAATTCTTTTTTCTCCACACCGATAATTTCTGCAAGCTCGGATAGATCCTCATCGCTTTGAGCGGAAGAAAATCCTTTGGGAATTCCTATATTGTATTCTCTTTGCTCGGCGCAGGAAGAAAAGAAAACGATCGGCATTAAAATCAAAAGTATAAGAAAAAAATAGTGTTTTTTCATTTTCCCTCCGAAGGCTTTATACCGTTTTGCTTGTAGGCTGCAGTTAAGGTGTTTTTCATAAGCATAGCGATAGTCATCGGTCCTACTCCTCCCGGGACAGGAGTAATATAGCCCGCTTTTTTACTTACTTTTTCAAAATCAACATCACCGCAAAGCACGCCGTCTTTTCTGTTCATTCCGACATCTATTACTACCGCGTTTTCCTTTACCATATCGGCTGCTACAAATCCCGCAATTCCTACAGCGCTTACCAAAATATCCGCGCTCTTGCATTTAATTTTAAGATCGGCGGTTTTTGAATGACATACGGTAACAGTCCCGTTTTTATGTAAAAGGAGCATTGCCATAGGTTTTCCCACTATATTCGATCTTCCGATCACAACACAGTCTTTTCCGCTCGGATCAATATTATAGAATTTAAGTATCTCCATAATTCCCGCAGGCGTGCAGGGAACAAAATCATACTCGCCTATCATAATTTTGCCGACATTTACGGGATGAAAAGCGTCAACATCCTTTAGAGGAGAAATAGAATTTAAAACATTTTTTTCATTTATCCCTTTAGGCAAAGGCAGCTGACACAAAATTCCGTTAACCGATTTATCGGCGTTCAGTTTATTTATAAGCTCTATGAGTTCTTCCTCTTTTGTATCAGAGCTTAAAATAAATTCCTTAGATATTATTCCGAGCGCCTCGCAAGTCTTTTTCTTATTTGAAACATAAATTTCAGAAGCGGGATCATCGCCCACAAGAATGACCGCAAGGCAAACTTCTATCCCTTTTTTATTTAATTCATTTACCTTTTCTTTCACTTCGGCTTTTACTGCCGCCGCTACTGCTTTACCGTCAAGTATCTGAGCCATTTCCCTCATCCTCTTTGGTTATATTTTCTGTTATTTCTATGTTTTTATTTATGTTATCTTCTTCGAAAACGCTTTCATATTCGGCGTTTGCAGCTTTAACTTTTGCTCTCTTATGCAGGCAGATCATAACTATAACCGAGCCGATACAGATAAGGATTGATAACAGACTTGATACCTTTAAGGGGCCGAGCATTAAGCTGTCGGTTCTTAAAAGCTCGATAAAACCTCTTCCGAAGCCATACCACGCGCAGTACATCAGAATTATCTGGCCTGAATATTTTCTTTTCTTTGAAAAATGATTAAGAACGAAAAATCCCGCGATACACCAAATAGACTCGTATAAAAAGCACGGATGCGCGAGAGCCGTGGGATCATAACCTTTCATAGCAAAATCCCTTACAACATTTTCGCTCGTCATTCCGAAAAAGGAGCTGCCCGTAGGTCCGCCGAAAGCTTCCTGATTTATAAAGTTACCCCAACGGCCTATTCCCTGACCTATCAAAAATCCTATTGCGGCTAGATCGAACATATCAAGCACTTTAACTTTTCTTAATTTGCACATAAGCATTCCGCAGCCGAAAGCGCCTATAACACCGCCGTAAATCGCAAGCCCTGTAAACCCGGAATTGCCGAATCCGAAGAAATCGGAAAAAGATTCTAGCTTTTCTCCGTCAAAAATAAGATAGTATGTTCTTGCGCAAAGAATAGCGACAGGTGTGGTGACCAGAATAACATCAAGCATTCTGTCGATATTTATATTAAATCTGTCCGCATTTTTATAAGCGTAAATAATCGCCAAAAGAAATCCCGCGGCGATTATAATGCCGTACCAATATATATCCCAGCCGTTTTTCCCTATCGGCAGGGTAAATGCGATAGGATCAAGCTTTAAGTGAATTCCGAAAATGGTAACATTCTGCGTCATCAGAGATTTTCCTCCCCTATTTGATTTACAGGATCGATAACCGATAAAACCCTGTTTGTAACATCAAATTCGTTTAAGCACCTTAAAAGGTCTTCCGAAGAAACGGATTTTATATACTTTATCTCGTCAAATATATTGTAACCAGATACCGCGCCGTTTACAAACTGCATTACAATTCCCTCCGTGCTTTGGAAAGACCTTACGGCGTCGCCGTAAGCCGAGTTTTTAACTGCTGCAAAGAGCTTTTTATCAATTCCGTTTTTCTTTATTCTGTTTATTTCGCCCTTTATTTCCTCGCTCACTCTTTTAGGATCTGACGACTCTCCCTCAAAAATAAGCGCCGCATAACCGTTGCCTGTGAAATATTCGCTTCCGAACTCATCGTTTATAAGTCCTTTTCTTATGAGCTCGGCATAAAGCGGAGAGCTGTCGCCGCATATCATTTCAAGGAGCAATGAAAGGCACACCTTTGTTTTCAGGCTCTGAAAAGCGGTGGTAATACTTTGCTTGAAGCCTAAGCAGAACATAGGAATCGATACCGATAATTTCTGAGAAACAAAATGCTTTTCTACCTTTTCGCCGTCTGTAAAATTGCCTTTTTTAATAGTCAGAGCAGGCTTTAAAATGATTTTCTTTTCTATCTCTTTTAAAACTGCGTTTGTATCAACGTTACCTGCAATACAGATAAACATATTTGAAGGATTATAAAATGTTTCATAGCATTTATAAAGAAGACCTGCGTCTATCTCGGCTATGGACTCCACCGTTCCCGCGATATCAATGCTCACAGGGTGCTTTTTAAACATCGTTTTAAGCATATTGAACATTACTCGCCAGGAGGGGCTGTCGTCATACATTTTTATTTCCTGCGCGATAATTCCCTGCTCTTTTGATACGGTTGCCTCGGTGAAATAAGGCGACTGAACAAAATTTAAAAGGATATCGAGATTTTCATAAAATTTATCACTGCAGGAAAAAAGGTAACAGGTTCTGTCAAAAGAAGTGTAAGCATTGGCGGAAGCGCCGGTAAGAGCATATTTGTTAAAAGCGTCGCCGTCTTCGCTCTCAAAGAGCTTATGCTCAAGAAAGTGCGCTATTCCCTCGGGAACTCTCACCGTATCCTTACCGTCAACGGAAAATTCCGTATCTATAGAGCCGTATTTAGTTCCGAATATCGCATAGCAAGACGAAAACTGCGGCTTTTCCATAATGTAGATCTCAAGACCCGAACTATGGACAGCTTTTGTATAGCTCTCGCCTAAAGGTCCCTCAAAATATTCTTTTTTCATAGCAATTTCCTTTCAGGATTTAGGTAACAAACGGAATACCGTGTGCAGTTTAATTCCCTTTGCCGCCTCAATTATCTCTTCTTTAGTTACTTGCTTTAAAAGCTCTGCAAGGCTTTCGGGATCCAAAGGCTCGCTTTCAAAAATTTTAAGCGAATACCAGGTATCGAGCAGACCTTGACCGTCGCTGAACGATTTGAGCGAATCAACGCAGCTTTTCTTTGAAGATTCAAATTCAAAATTGGTTATCTCACCGCTTTGCAGCTTTTCAAGCTCGGCTAAAACGGCAGATTCGGTTTTTTCGATATTTTCAAGCTCGACTCCGCTTTCCACCGTTACAAGTCCTTTTATTTTAACACACCTTGCGGCGCAGTAATAGCAAAGGCTCATTTTTTCTCTGACATTTGAAAAAAGCTTTGAATAAGGGCCGCCGCCGAAAATATCGCAGGCAAGCATTAAAGCCGCCGTGTCTTTATCGGAGCCTTTAAGCTCGCTTGTAAATCCCATTGCAAGCTTGCACTGCGTTACATCCTCTTTTTCGTCGATTCTGACAGGCTTTAAAGCGGGATCAAGATTTATATTGCCTGTGATATCCGCTTTATTCTCACGGTTAAATAAGGATAATTTTTCACCGATTTCCGAGAAAAGTGTTAAGGGAAGATTATCAGAGATAACATTAACTCTTATATATGCTTTTGAAAGGACTTCTTTATAAGCCTTATAAAGCGATTTTCCGGTAATTTTCTTTATCTGCTCAGTAGTTCCGCATTTCGGAACGCCGTAAGGCATATTTTTATACATTTCCTCTATAAGGCGCTTTTTGGCATAAATTCTTTTTTCACTGAATTCGACTAAAATATGCTGAACAGCTTTGTTCTTTTCTCTTTCAACATCGGATAATGAAAACTCTTCATTTTCCGCTTTCGGCTCGAAAATAAGACTTTCGAGCATATCTGCCGCACTGCCGACAAGATCGTCGTTATCAAGAGTAAATCTGTTGTTTATAACCGAAATACCGATTTTTAAAAGCTGAAGATCGCCGACCTTTTCGCTTGAAGCTATCAGCTCTGCGCCGTAAAGACGGCTGAGCTTGAAATTAAGCTCCGAAAAATCGGGATATTTTTTCCCGCAGGTTGTAAGAACAAACGGCAAAAGCGCATATTCAGCCACAGTTTCCTCGCTTAAAGGAAGATAAAAATTAAACGAGATCAAGGTCGTGTTGAACTTATTGCTTCTTATAAAAATTCCGTCTGCATTTTCTGCAATTTTTTTTGATTTTAAAGGCAAATCTATCACTCCGATGAAAAATCAATTTAGTACATTATACCACAAAACTTATCTTAATAACAAGACCTTTTCTTATCGATTATTTATCTTGTAATTAAAAAGATAATATGTTATAATTATTTTAATTTATATATCGGGAGAAATAGTATGAAATGTCCTTTTTGCGCTTTTGAAGAAAGCAAAGTTATCGATTCAAGACCTACCGACGAGGGCGAAAGAATCAGAAGAAGAAGAGAATGCTTAAAATGCGGCAAGCGGTTTACAACTTATGAGCTTATAGAAAGCCTGCCGATAATAGTTATTAAAAAAGATAAATCGCGCGAGCCTTTTAACCGCGAAAAGCTCTTAAACGGTATGATAAGAGCCTGCGAAAAAAGACAGGTTTCTCTTGAAACGCTTGAAAAAGCGATAGACGATATAGAGCAGTCTATTCAGAACTCTATGGACCGCGAGGTCAGCAGCGACAGAATAGGCGAGCTTGTTATGGAAAAGCTTAAGGGTATCGACGAGGTTGCGTATGTCAGGTTTGCGTCGGTCTACAGGCAGTTTAAAGACATAAATACCTTTATGGAGGAGCTTAACAAGCTTCTTGAAAAAAGCTGAGGAGATTATTTGATGAACGATTACGAATTAATGGCGCAGTTGCTTTTGCCCGATATAGATAAAGAGCCGTCGTACTATGAGAATTTTTATCCTTTAAGGGACTTAAAAGAGGGCGCAAGAGTGACAAGAGTGGCGCCGAGCCCCACAGGATATCTTCATTTAGGCACTCTTTTTACCGCGCTTGTAAACAGAATTACTGCCACCGCAAGCGGAGGAGTTTTCTTTACAAGAATCGAAGACACCGATAAAAAGCGTGAAATAGAGGGCGGAATTGCCGATATTATCGACGGATTAAAGCGCTTCGGAATTGAAATTGACGAAGGCTTTATCAGCGGCGAAGAAGAGAGCGGAAAATACGGGCCTTATCAGCAGAGCAAAAGGGCCGAAATTTACAGAACTTATGCTAAGGATCTTATCAAAAAAGGTATTGCATACCCCTGTTTCTGCACGCCCGAAGAGCTTGAAGAGGTAAGGCACGAGCAGGAAAGCAAAAAAATACGCACGGGTTACCACGGAAAGTGGGCAAAGCACAGAAATATAACTTTAGATGAGGTTAAATCCGAGCTTAAACTCGGCAAGCCTTTTGTTATAAGAGTTAAATCGCAGGGCAGCGAAAAAACCCGAATCACATTTGACGACTGCATAAAGGGCAAAATAGAAATGCCGGAAAACGATGAAGACTTCGTTATCCTTAAATCCGACGGTATACCTACCTATCACTTTGCTCACGCGATCGACGATCATTTGATGAGAACGACTCACGTGCTCCGCGGAGATGAATGGATATCATCGGTGCCTAAGCATATAGAGCTTTTCAAGCTTCTCGGATTTAAGCCTGTGAAATACGGGCATATATCCCCTATTATGAAGTCCGAAAACGGTGCCAAGAGAAAAATTTCAAAAAGAAAAGACCCGGAAGCGGCAGTAAAGTATTTTGCGCTTGAGGGCTATGATCCGCAAAGCGTGATAGAATATCTTATGACTATCGCCGCTTCAGATTATGAGGATTGGCGCAAAGCAAATCCCGACGCTGATTACAGAACTTTCAAATTCAATCTTAAGAAAATGAGTGTTTCAGGAGCGCTTTTTGATAACGATAAGTTAAACGATGTGAGTAAAACTCGAATATCCCGGCTTAAGAGCAACGAGGTATACGAAAAACTTACTCTCTGGGCGAAAGAATTCGACGCGGAATTTTATGAAATTTTGACCCGCGATCCCGATTATACGGTAAAAATGCTTTCTATCGACCGTGACGACGCTAAAAAGCCGAGAAAAGACCTTATAAAATGGTCTGACGCCAAGGATTATTTTTCTTATTTTTTTGACGAACTTTTTACGCCGTCATTCGAAATTCCCGAAAATATCGATCCTGAAGACGCAAAGTTGTTTTTAAACCGTTACAAAGATGTTTATAATATGAGCGACGACCGACAGCAATGGTTTGACAAAATAAAATCTCTTTGCCCCGATCTCGGCTTTGCTTCCGATACAAAAGAATATAAAAATAATCCCGATAACTTTAAAGGAAGCGCGGGAGATCTAAGCACTATACTCAGAATTGCAGTCACAGGCAGGAGAAACACTCCCGATCTTTGTGCAATTATGCAGGTGCTGGGCACTGAAAAATGCTATGAAAGAATCGATGAAATGATAAAAGGGATTTAAGAAAGGATCACTTATGGAAGAAATAAAGAATAACGAACTTCCGTCTAATTTTATACTTGATTTTATTGATGAAGATCTGAAAGACGGGGTTTACGATCATATTCAGACAAGATTTCCGCCCGAGCCGAACGGTTATCTTCACATCGGCCACGCAAAAGCTATTTGCATAGATTTCGGCACTGCGGAGAAGTATAACGGCAAATGCAATTTAAGGCTTGACGATACTAACCCCACTAAAGAAGACGTCGAGTATGTTGACGCAATAAAGGAAGATATTAAATGGCTCGGGTTTGACTGGGACAATGTATATTATGCTTCCGATTACTTTGATTATATTTATGACTGCGCTCTTTATCTTATAGATAAAGGTCTTGCATTTGTAGACGAATCAAGCGCGGATAAAATCCGTGAAATGCGCGGAACTTTAACAGAGCCCGGAATCGAGAGCCCTTACAGAAACCGCCCTATAGAAGAAAACAAAGAGCTTTTCCTTAAAATGACAAAAGGCGAATTTGAAGAAGGCTCAATGGTTTTAAGAGCAAAAATCGATATGGCTTCTCCGAATCTCAATATGAGAGATCCCGTAATTTACAGAATTCTTAAAGCCACCCATCACAGAACTGGCGATAAATGGTGCGTTTATCCGATGTATGATTTTGCGCACCCTTTAAGCGACGCCAAAGAGGGAGTTACACATTCATTATGCTCTCTTGAATTTGAAAACCACCGCCCGCTTTACGACTGGGTTTTAAAAGCCGCGGACATCAAAAATCCTCCCAGACAGATAGAGTTTGCAAGAATGAATGTAAATTACACTCTTACAAGCAAAAGAAAATGCTTGAAGCTTGTAAACGATAAGCTTGTAACAGGATGGGACGATCCGAGAATGGCCACTCTTTGCGGAATGAGAAGAAGAGGTTATCCGGCGCAGGCTGTCAGAGCGTTTGTCGATAAAATAGGAGTATCCAAAGCCTACAGCGTTATCGATTATGCCCTGCTCGAATCCTGCGTGCGCGATTATCTTAATGAGCACGCAGAGCGCGCAATGGCTGTTATCGATCCGCTTAAGATCATTATAGATAATTATGATGAGAATAAAACGGAAAAGATAGAGTTCGATAAAAACCCGAGCGATCCGTCTGCAGGCAAAAGCAGCGTGACATTTTCAAAAGAAATATATATTGAAAAAAGCGACTTTATGCTTGATCCTCCCGGAAAGTATTTCAGGCTCTGCCCCGAAAAGGAAGTCCGCTTAAAAGGTGCTTATTATATTAAATATGCTTCTCACGAAACGGATGAAAACGGTAATATCACCGCAGTTCACTGCACTTATGATCCCGAAACCAAAGGCGGAGATTCTCCCGACGGCAGAAAGGTAAAAGGCACGCTTCATTGGGTAAGCGCCGTGGACTGTGCCGATGTGACCGTAAGACTTTACGACAGGCTTTTCAATGTTGAAAATCCGAGCGATGAAGAGGGTGTTTCCTCCTTTGCGGAAAACTTAAATAAAGATTCCTTAAAAGAGATCAAAAACTGCAAGGTCGATAAATCGCTCTTAAGTTCAAAGGTCGGAGATACTTTCCAATTTATGAGGCAGGGATATTTCTGCGTTGATAAAGACTCTAAAGAAAATAATCTCGTGTTTAACAGGACCGTTGCCCTTAAGGACTCGTTTGTGAAAAAGAAATGATAAAGTTACAAGATATTTATGATTTTTTGGATCGCCGTTTCCCTTTTGATACCTCGCTTGATTTTGACAACACGGGTATCCTGATAGGAGATAAAAACGCGCAGGTAAAAAAAGCGGTTATAGCTCTTGACTGCAATAAAGAAGTGCTTAAAAAAGCGGAAGCTTTATCAGCGGATCTTATTATTACACACCACCCCGTGATTTTTAACGGTATCAAGAGCGTTACCGCACAAAGCGTTGTTTTCGGCTGCGTTAAATCAGGTATAGGCGTAATATCCTGCCACACGAACTTGGATATTGCAGACGGCGGAGTAAGCGACGAGCTTTGCAAAAAAATCGGTCTTAAAAATATTAAGCCTTTTACAGCTTTCGACGGATTTACCCTCCGTGAGGGCGAAACCGACAGCTTATCTCCAAAGTCTTTTGCAAAACTGCTCTCACAAAAGCTCGATACATCTGTAAGATATGTTCCCGGTAAAGCAGACTTAAAAAGAATACTCGTCTGCTCGGGATCAGGCGGAGATTATCTAAGCGAAGCCATAAAAGAAAATTTTGACGCGCTTTTGACAGCCGATGTTAAGCACAATGTATTTATTGACGCTCAAAATGCGGAAATATCTCTTTTTGACGCAGGCCACTATGCGACGGAAAATGTAATACTCGAGCCTCTTAAAAATCTGCTCGGTGAAAATTTTAAAGATGTGGAATTTATTTTAATAAATAACGAAAATATATTGCACATATAATACAAGCCCGCTTTCATATATTTAAGTATGTGAAAGGCGGGCTAATTTTATGAAATGCTTTATTTTAAGTAAAAAACAGCTGATGCTAAGCTTCGGAGTACTGCTCAGCACCATTATAATAGCAATAGGATCAACGGCGGCTTTTGCGGCAAAGGAAACCAAACTGCCTATTTACTGCATTGAAACCGATAAAAAGCAGATCGCGATTTCATTTGACGCGGCTTGGGGCAATGACGATACTCAGACGCTCATAGATATTTTAAAAGAATATAATGTTCCCGCCACATTTTTCGTGGTCGGCAGTTGGGTGGATAAATACCCCGAATCGGTAGAAGCGTTGGATAAAGCAGGCCATCAGATACAAAACCATTCTAATTCCCACCCTTATATGACAAAGCTTTCCACAGAGCAAATGAAAAATGAAATTGAAACCTGCAACGAAAAAATCAAAAGCGTCACAGGCAAGTGCCCCACCCTTTTCAGACCTCCTTACGGCGATTACGATAACTGCGTGGTAGAGGCTGTTGAAAACGAAAGAATGCACGCAATTCAGTGGTCGGTAGACAGTCTTGACTGGAAAGACAGCGCAACTCCCGACAGCATTTGCAAAAGGGTGACTTCAAAAGTGACGAACGGCAGTATCGTTTTATTCCATAACGACGCCGACCACACTCCCGAGGCTCTCCCCACGATTTTAAAATGCTTAAAAGACGAGGGCTATGAATTCGTATTTATAAGCGACCTTATTTATAAAGAAAATTATGAAATAAAGCACGACGGAACTCAGTGCAGAATAAAAGACGGCGAATGATTGCCGTCTTTTTTATCACATATTCTTAAAGAAGAAAAGCGCGACCGTTCCGGGGCCTACATGAGCGCCGGTCACGGGTTCATAACAAACAGTAATGCAATTTCCCTTAAAGCCTCTTTCTTTTAAGATCTCAAGTAAGTGGGAAGCGTCGCTTTCATCATCGGCATGAGCAATTCCTATATCCGAAGATTTATCCTCGCACAGTTTTTCATAATAATCAGCAAGTGATGAAAGCGCATTTTTTCTGCCGCGTATCTTTGCGCACATAACGATTTTTCCATCTTCGTCACCTCTTAAAACCGGCTTTATTTTAAGAACTGTGCCAACCGCGCTTGCAAGGTGACTTATTCTTCCTCCGCGCTTTAAATATTCAAGATCATCGACAGTGAAATACTGACATATTTTATTTTTCATATCTTCACAGTAATTTACAATCTCTTCGAAGCTTGCGCCCGCTTTTAAATATTTTGCGGCTCTTATTACCTGAAGTCCCTCACCTAAAGAGGCGGCAAGAGAATTTATCACGGCTATTTTTCTTTCTTTATATTCTTCTCTTAATTCTTCCGCGGCAAGCTTTGCCGAATGAGCCGTGCCGCTTATGCCGCCCGACATTGTGATATAAATAACATCGTTACCCTGATTTAATTCTTCTTCCAAAGATTCGGAAATCAAAGAAATATTTATCATTGATGTTTTTACATCTGCACCGCCGCGCATAGCGTCATAAAATTTCTTTCCGTCAAAATCGACCGTATCTTTATAAGATATCTCTTCACCGTTTACGGTATAGCCGAAAGGAATGACTTTTATATTATATTCATCCGTTATATTTTTTGTAAGATTTGCCGAAGTATCGGTAAACAAAGTTATCATATTATCACCTTTTAAATTTTTAAAGCGGCTTTTAAATAAAAATCGCTTTATAAACATTTTATGGTAAATTAAAATTTTTTCAATCTACCGTTTAAAAAGCGGCTCTACCGATGTTAGAGTCGCTTTCTACTGACAGTTTATTCAAATTCTATTAAAGCTCTTCTGCCTGTTTTATCCATATCTCCGCCTCGGCATCGCTCGGCATTCGCCAATCGCCTCTGGGGGAAAGACAAATACTTCCTATCTTAACGCCGTCAGGCAAGCAGCTTCTTTTAAACTGCTGTGAGAAAAATCTCTTAAGGAAAACAATAAGCCATTTTTTTATAGTATTGCTATCATATTCCCCTTTAAATGCCAAGAGTGCCAGATCATATATTTTTTTCGGATCAAATCCGAATCTTACAAAATAATAAAGGAAAAAATCGTGGAGAGCATACGGACCGACGATTTCCTCAGTTTGCTGAGCTATTTTCCCGTTTTCATCAGGAGGAAGAAGCTCGGGGCTTACGGGAGTATCTAAAATATCTTTTAAAACCTCTTTGCAGTTTTCAAAAATATTGTTTTCTATTATACTGTCTATCATCCATCTTATAAGAGTTTTAGGAACGGAGGAATTCACACCGTACATACTCATATGATCGGCATTATAGGTGCACCACCCGAGGGCAAGTTCGCTTAAATCGCCCGTGCCGACAACAAAGCCGTGAGATTTTCCGGCATAATCCATAAGCACCTGCGTGCGCTCTCTTGCCTGAGAGTTTTCATAAGTGAGGTCCTTCTTTTCCGGATCCTGCCCGATATCCTTAAAATGCTGCATAACGGCGTTGCTTATCGGAATTTCTACAGAATTAACCCCTAATTTCTCCATAAGCTTAACGGAGTTTGAATGAGTGCGGTCGGTAGTTCCGAAAGCGGGCATTGTGATACCCGTGACAGATTTTGGATCAAGTCCCGAAAGGGCGGCGGCTCTTGTGCTTACAAGAAGTGCAAGCGTTGAATCAAGACCACCCGAAACGCCGATCACAGGAAAGCTTTTGGTTATTTCCATTCGCTTTTTAAGCCCCATAACCTGCATTTCGAAAATTTCCATACACCTTTGTGCACGGTCCTTTTCAGACTCGGGAACGAAAGGATATTTAAAGACAGAGTAAAATAAAGCGTCATTTTCCTTTTTATCCGAATCAATATTAACTGTTCTGAAATTTTTATTTTTAAGATTAAGGCTTGCCGATTGTGAAAAGGTTTTTATCTTATACCTATCCGTGCGGATCTTGCCGAGATCTATATCGCTGATAAGCACATAATCGGTATCTATCTTTTTCTTGTTTTCAGCAATAATTCTTCCGTTTTCGCAGACCAAGCTATGGCCTGAAAAAATAAGATCGGTCGTAGATTCCTTACAGCCTGCCGACACATATACATAAGCATTAAGGCTTGATGCCGACTGCTGGCTGATAAGATTTCTGCGATAATTTCTTTTAGAAATGGTTTCATTGCTGGCAGAAAGGTTTAATATTACCTCTGCTCCCGCAAGCGAGAGAATATTTCCGGGCGGAACAGCAGCCCAAAGATCCTCGCATATCTCGCAGCCGAATTTAAATGAACCTGTATCAAATATCAAATCTGTTCCGACAGGTATTTTATAATCGGCAAAAGGCAAAGAAATTTCGCCATTTAATAGCTCTGATCCAGAAGAAAACCACCTGCCCTCATAAAATTCATTATAGGTAGGGATATAGGTTTTTGGGACAATACCGAGTATCTTTCCGCCGAAAATAACTGCGGCGCAGTTATAGAGCCTGCCGCTGATACCTATAGGCAGACCTACAGCTATTACAGATCTTATTTCCTTTGTTTTTTCCGCTGTTTCCTTAAGTCCGGTTATTGCAGATGACAAAAGGTTATTATTAAAGAAAAGATCGGCGCAGGTATATCCTGTTATGCAAAGCTCTGGGAAAACTATAATATCCGGATTGCTTTGCGCCGCTTTAAAAGCCGAATTCAGAATATTCTCGGTGTTCTTTAAAGGGTCGGCTACCGCCGCGTCGGGTACTGCCGCTGCAACTCTTATAAAATCCTGCATATTATCTCTCCTTAAATCTGATTTTAATCTATTGAAATAAACTTTTCAACATTTTTATGTATCTGTTCCATTTTTTTATCAAGTTCAGCGCTTACTCTTGCGCATTCCTTAAGCTCATCTTCAATATTGCTGGTAAGTTCATAGTTTTTCTTGTACTTGATTTTATGTTCAAGCGTTGCCCACCAGTCCATAGAAATAGTTCTGAATTGGACTTCAACTTTCATAAACTTTTTCTCATTGTGCAAGAAAATCGGAATTTCCACTATAAGATGAAGACTTCTGTAACCCGTTTCTTTAGGATTTTTTATATAATCTTTCATATTTATAAGCTTAATATCGTCTTGCTTTAAAAGTGCGTCAGCCATCATATATATGTCCGACGGGAAAGCGCATATAACTCTTACTCCCGCGATATCATAAATATTATCTTCTATACTTTTAGCATTAATAGGAATATTTTTTCTTTTGCATTTTTCAAGAATACTTTCGGGAGATTTAAGCCTCGTTTTAATGCTTTCTATCGGATTTCGGTCATATTGCAAAGAAAGTTCTTCGTTTAAAACATTAAACTTTGTTGAAACTTCCATCATAGCGCATCTGCAATAAGCCATAAGCTCTTTAAAAGGTATTGTATATTCCTGCGCCAAAAGCCTTATTTCGTCTTCATTTATCTTGCTTTTAAGAAACTGCTCGATTATTTTTCCGTTTTTATTAAATAGTGCCATTGTTTCATCCTCTTAAACATGATATACCTATATTATAAAGCACAATTGTGGATTTTTTTAAAACATAATATTAATATTATACCACATTTAAAAATTATAGCAACATTTTTGCCTATTAAATAATATTATATCTTAAAAAACTCTGCCGCGTTAAGAAAAAATCTTTTCGCGGCAGTTTTATTATTTTAAGACGCATTTTTAAGCTTTTTGGAATCTGCAGCCATTTTAGCCTCTTTTAACATATTTTCGGCAAATATTCCGTAACCCGTTTTAGGATCGTCAACAAGAACGTGCGTCACCGCTCCGACAAGCTTGCCGTTTTGAATTATCGGGCTCCCGCTCATTCCCTGCACTATTCCGCCTGCCTTATCCAAAAGCTCGGGATCGGTAACAGTCACCAAAAGATTTTGAGTTTTAGAAAGATAGGTCAGGTTTCTCTTTTTAATGCAGCACGAATAAAGCTTAGGCTGTTCGCCTGAAACCGTGCATAAGATCTGTGCTTCACCGTCGGTTACTTCCTGCTTGTTCGCAACCTTTGTGAGGTTGCCGAAACTAATCTCGCCCTTTAAAAAACCATATACGCCGTCTGATTTATTTGCGGCAATATCGGCTAAAGAAGAAAAGGTGAATTTGCCTTTCAGTTCGCCGGGATTGCCGTTTGACGCTTTGTTTACGGATATTATTTCCGCTCCGACCATTTCTCCCGATGACGGATCAAGCAGACTTCCCGTATCTTCATCGCATATTCCGTGGCCGAGGCCGCAGATAACATTGTCTGACGGGCTGTAAAAAGTAAGAGTGCCTATTCCCGCTGAGCTGTCCCTTACCCAAACTCCTATTCTGTAAACTCCGTCGGACTTGTCTTTAACAGGTTTTATTTTAAGATCTACCGAATTTTTCTTTCTGTTTATTTTAAGTGAAAGTTCTTTGCCGTCAGAGCCGCTAACAATTTCCGAAACATCTTCATTACAGTTAACGCTTATGCCGTCGATCGTTTCTATATAATCTCCGACTTTAAGTCCTGCTTCTTTCGCCGGATCAACGGATCCGTTTGATGTGTTAACACTTGATGTTTCTATTACAAGCACGCCGTTTGTATAAAGCTTCATTCCGAAAGGGTTTCCAAGCACCGTTACATACGACGGATCGACGACCTCAACATTGGTTGAAGAAAAAGGAATAAAGCCGAAAAGCTTTAAATCGATATTATATTTTTCTCCGACCGACGACGCCGACACCTGCCTGAATTTTGCGCCCTTATAAACAGCCGTAACAGGCAGTTTTGAATCAAGGCTGAAGCTTTCTCCTGGATTTACCTTATAGCTTGTTGCCACATCCTTTTTCATAACATAAAGCGTTAAAAACAGAGCAAAAGAAATTACGGCAAATAAAATCGCCGTCGCTCTGACTGCCGTTTTTGCAAATTTCATTATATCACCCTCAAAGTAATATAATTATTCCCTGAAATACGCAAAATAAAACCGTTTCATGGGAAAATCATGAAACGGTTTTTTAAAAAGTTATATAAATTTATCCGCCGTAAGGGAAATCGAATGTTTTTCCGGAAGAACTGCTTTCCGAAGAACTGTTTGATTTATCGGAAGAATTTGATTTTACAGAAGAAGAATAGCTCGATTCTCCGATATTTGCTTTAAGCTTTGCGGAGTATTCCTTTACACCGCCGTTTGATTCCACCACGGTGACCTTTATAGTATCTCCTGCGCGGCAGTCGTCGATAATATTAAGCACCATATCGTCGTAGGTTATTTTTGTGCCGTTGATATGAGTAATTATATCGCCCTCTTTTACCTTTCCGTAAAGATCGCTGTCCTCTCCGACGGAAACGACATAAAGGCCTGTGCTTGAAAGATTTTTCGAATTCGCTTCGGGAGTATTTATCATCTGATAAGTAATTCCGAGTTTTGCCCTGTCTGTTACCTTCCCGTATTTTATAAGCTGTTTTGTTACTCTCGAAACGGTGGTTGTGGGAATTGCAAAACCTATTGAATCATATTGAGCGCCGGCAAGCTTTGAAGAAGTGATTCCTACTACCTGACCGTACATATTTACTAGCGCGCCTCCGGAACTGCCGGGGTTTATGGCACTGTCTGTCTGAATAAGTTTTGAAGAATAATTAGAGGTGGTTTTAACTCTGCGCTCGGTGAGCGATACTATTCCGCTCGTGATAGTAGATTTATCCTGTGCGGAGCTTGGTCTGCCTATCGCTACGACCGATTCGCCGCAAATAAGCTCTGAAGAATTCCCCAAAGTGGCGGCGGTTATACCGGAAGTTTTAGTAAGCTTAAGAACTGCGAGATCGCTTATGGAATCACCGGCTATATATTCCGCTGTTCTTTCTGAACCGTCGCTCATATAAACAAGGAATTTAGGAGCGCCTATATCGGCATAGATATGGTCGTTTGTAACAATATATCCGTCTTCGGAAATTAGAACACCCGTTGCATTAGCCGAGGAGCCTGCGGAATTATAAACGATTATTCCTACTATGCTTTTATCTACCTTATCGTAGACCTGAGCGGGAGTCATCTGATCCGTTTTCTTAGGCTTTGCCGCTAGGTCTACAGTGATATTTTTATTTCTCGCATAATGCGAAGAGCTTCTTCCCATAAAGAATCCTGTAAGGCAGGTGGCGGTAAGAAGCATAACGCAAGCCATTATCAGAGCAAAAAGCTTAAGTCCCCTGACGGAAGAAGAATAGTCATCATTTGGCTCGTCGTCAGTATATTCAACCTTGACAAGCGTAGGCTGAGCCGGGACTTCTTCGGGCTCTTTAAAGGTTTCCTCATCGGTTACCTCAGGTTCCTGCTTTATTTCCTCGTCATTTGAATTAAGATTATTATTAATTTCTTCGCTCATAAAATTATCCTTTCAAAATCAATAATACAAATTATTTTATAAGAGGGAGTTTTACTTCAAATTCCGTAAACTCGTTTTCAACGCTTGATACAGAGATCGTTCCGCCGTGAGATTTAACAATTGTTTTTACAATATACAGACCGAGTCCCATACTGTTTTTATTAGCAGACCTCGATTTATCAAGCTTATAAAATCTTTCGAAAACAAGAGGCAGTTCGCTTTGCGGAATTCCCTTGCCTGTATTTCTTATTTTAAAGTCCATATCCTTTAAGTCAGCACTAAGCAAGAAAGAAATCGATCCGCCCTCATCAGTGAATTTAACGGCATTATCCACAAGATTATAAATCACCCTGTAAATAAGGTCCTTATCGGCATTTAAAGTGATACTTTCTATCGAATCAAGCCCTGAAATTTCAAGCTTTCTTTCCTCTATTCTCTGCTCCTGGCTTACAACTATCCTGAGAAGCAATTCTCTGAAATCAAATTTTTCGTATTTAAGAGCAAATTCACCGGATTCAAGCTTTGAAATGCTGAGCATCGACTGAACCATTCTCGAAAGCCTTTTTATCTCTTCGGAAACAATATTAAGATAATAATTCTGCTTTTCCGGCTCTATGGTACCGTCGATAATTCCGTCAACAAATCCGCTTATAGTGGTCATCGGAGTTTTAAGCTCGTGCGAAACATTCGCAACAAAGCTTTTTCTTGTTTCTTCAAGCCTTGAAATAGAATTTGTCATCTGGTTAAACGACGCGGCAAGCTCGCCTATCTCATCGTCGCTCGTGATGGGAATTCGCTTTGAAAAATCTCCTCCCGCCATTGCTTTAGAAGCGTCGGACATAAGCTTTATAGGCTTTGAAATCTTTACCGTCATTCCGTACAGCGCAAAGAACATCAGCACAACCGGAAGAATAGAAGAAAACAAAAAGAGCCTTGTGACTTTCTTTGTCAAATGCTTAACGCTTGCAAGCGAAGATGCGGCTACAACATATCCCATTTGCTTGTCATTTTTAGAAACAAGCTTGCAGGAATAGAAATACTGCTGCTCCTTATAAAGATCGAGATTATCAATTCCCTTCGGTTCTTTCCTGCCGAAGCCTTTTATAACGCTGTCGGGAATTTTTGAACCCGAATGGCCGCAAAATCCGTTTATCCCGAATTCCTCGCAGCTGCAGACTTTTATAATTCCGTAGCTGTTGGTTACAAAAACGTCGCTGTCATTAACCGCGCAGAGATTTTTAATAATATAGTAAAGCCCTTTGTTATCTGCAGCCTCATCTATAGTGTGTAACTGACCGCCGGCAAAATCCGCCACGCTTTCACTCACTTTTTTGAGCGAATCATATTTTAAATCTGCAACATAATCATTATAAACGAGGGTGAGCGTTGCCATTAAAGTTCCCAGGCTTAAAATGATTATCAGCATAAATGCTAAAAAATATTTTCCGAAAAGACGCTGTCGCATCACTTTACCTCAAATTTGTATCCAACGCCCCAAACAGTCTTAAGCGACCATTTTTCGGAACCGTTTTCAAGCTTTTCTCTGAGCCTTTTAACGTGAACGTCGACTGTTCTCGAATCGCCGTAATAATCAAAGCCCCAAACTTCATCAAGAAGCTGATCGCGGGTATACACCCTGTTCGGATTGCTTGCAAGATGATAAATAAGCTCAAGCTCTTTAGGAGGAGTGTCTATTCTCTTGCCGTCAACTATCAGCTCATAATTGGTAAGATTGATAATAAGCTTATCAAAGCGGACTTCTTTAATATCGGTCTGCGAGTCCTCACCGTTAGTTCTGCGAAGAACGGCTTTTATTCTTGCTACGACCTCTTTCGAATCAAAGGGCTTGCTGACATAATCGTCCGCCCCTAACTCTAAGCCTAATATTTTATCAAAGGTTTCACCCTTTGCGGTAAGCATAATTATAGGTGTATTGCTTTTTTTGCGGATCTCGCGGCAGACCTGCCATCCATCAAGCCGGGGCATCATAATATCAAGTACTATTAAATCCACATCGAATTTTTCCGCTTGCTCAAGCGCTTCTTTTCCGTCGTGAGCAACCACTGTATTAAATCCGTCTTTTTCAAGATAGAGCCTTAAAAGCTCGCAAATATTTATATCATCATCCGCGATTAAGATCGTTTGACGGTTCATAATCCTGTCCCCCTGATAAACTTTATGAAAAAATTTTACAATAATTTTATTACTAAAATATGAATATTTGTATTATTTTTTGAAAACAAACTTACCGCCCGGAAAAGAAATTCCGGGCGGCAGGTTCATTGTCAAAAATTATTCAGCGTCATCTTTCTGATTCTGCTCTTTCATTTTTGCAAAGCATTCGCTGCAATAAACGGGTCGGTCGTCACGGGGAACGAAAGGAACCTTTGCTACGCCGCCGCAGGCATCGCAGACTGCCTCGTGCATTTCACGGGGCGCTCTGTTTGCATTCTTGCGCTTGTCGCGGCACGCCTTACAGCGCTGGGGCTCGTTCTCAAAGCCTTTTTCCTGATAAAACTCCTGCTCCCTTGCAGTGAAAACGAATTCCGCTCCGCACTCCTTGCAAACTAAAGTCTTGTCTTCGAACATTTTTTGTACCTCTCTTGTTTTCTAATTAGCCCGGACGGGTTCGCACCGACATCTTTGATTTTGCTTTCAACGCTCTGCTATTTAAGCTACCAAGGCCATATTTATTTTTTAAGCTTTTTTCTTACGCGACTCAGTGCGTTATCAACTGATTTTTCCGATATATTAAGTTCCGCCGCTATCTCGCCGTAACTCTTTGCGGATAAAAAACCGATAAGCACTTTATATTCCGTTTCGGATAAAAGACTTTTTATATTATTTTTTAAATTTTCAAAATTTTCTCTTTCGATAATAAGCTTTTCGGGATCCTCAAGCGAAAGAATATCGGTTTCGCCTAACGGATCAATAAGCTCCGCAGGAACGCGCTTTTTTGCTGAAAAGCTTCTCGCAAAAGAAGATATTGCCCTGTTTATACAAAGGAAAACAAAGGTTGAAAAAGCGGCGCTTTTTTCATCATAGCTTTCCGCCGCGGAAAACACGGCAAGCCTGCCCTCCTGAATGAGATCCTCGCGGTCGATATAAGGATAATTCCTCGCCGCATTAATAATATAAGGCATATATCTTTCGATCAAAATTCTAAGATAAATGCGATCTCCGCTTTTTATTTTAGAAATGATCTCTTTATCGCTGAGCGCGGCACCTGATTTTAAAAAATCTTCCATAAATACTCCAAACCGAAATAAGTGTAAAATAAATTATAACACTTTTATCGGTTCGTTTGCAAGAAATCAGACCGATAATTTGAGGGATATTCACAAATTTTGTCGAAAATTGTAAATTATACCAAAAACATTTTTATTACGTTTATAATTTTATACCATTTGCACTAAAAAGTCAAGTAAAATTATTATAAACGCCTTTGTTTATATTGACAAACGAATGAAAAAATAATACAATAAATTCAGAAATAATAAAATACGGAGGAAAAAAAGTTTATGATAAAAGAAAAATATGAGCTTTGGCTGAAAAATGCCGTGAAAGATCCCGACCTTATCAAAGAGCTAAAAGAGATCAAAGACGATGAAAACGCCGTTAACGACGCTTTTTATACCGACCTTGAATTCGGCACGGCAGGTCTTAGAGGCGTGATAGGCGCAGGCTGCAACAGAATGAATGTTTATACTGTCGCCCAGGCAACGCAGGGACTTGCACAGTATGTTCTCTCCCAAAGCGATAAGCCCTCTGTAGCTATAGCATACGACAGCAGAATAAAATCCGATCTCTTTGCAAGGACAACTGCGGAAGTTTTCGCGGCTAACGGTGTGAAGGTATATATTTACAAAGAGCTAATGCCCACACCTATGCTTTCGTTTGCGATAAGATATTTAAAATGCGACGCGGGCGTTGTTGTCACTGCGAGCCACAACCCTTCTAAATATAACGGTTACAAGGCTTACGATGAAACCGGCTGTCAGTTAGGTCCCGAAGCTGCAGATTATGTTTTAAACATTATGCAGAGTGTGGATATTTTCACGGGAGTTAAGACCTCTGATTTTGACGAAGGTCTTAAAAGCGGAATTATCGAATATATCGGCGAAGATGTTATAAATGCGTTTTTAGACAGGGTCGAGTCTTCGAGAGTTTCAAAGAATATGGATCTATCAAATCTTAAAATTATCTATACTCCTTTAAACGGAACGGGAAACAAGCCTGTAAGAAGAATTCTTGACAGAATAGGAATTAAAAATATCGAAGTTGTAAAAGAGCAGGAAAATCCCGACGGCAACTTCCCCACTGTACCCTATCCCAATCCCGAGATCAAGCAGGTTTTCGAAATTGCGCTTGAAATGGCAAAATCATATAATCCAGACATTCTGCTTGCAACCGATCCCGATTGTGACAGAGTGGGAATTGCAGTAAATGTCAACGGAAACTACGAGCTGTTTTCAGGCAACGATGTGGGAGTTTTACTTCTTTACTATATGCTCTCTGTTAAAAAGGAAACAGGCAAGCTTCCGAAAAATCCCGTAGCTGTGACCACGATAGTTTCCACCGGAATGTGCAAAAAAATCGCCGCGGATTTCGGCTGTAAGCTTATCGAAACCTTAACAGGATTTAAATTTATCGGCGAGCAGATAACAGAGCTTGCGAAAACAAACGAGCAGGACAGATATATTCTCGGATTTGAGGAAAGCTATGGATATCTTGCAGGAAGTTATGTAAGAGATAAAGACGCCGTAACGGCATCAATGCTTATCTGCGAAATGACGGCTTACTATAAATCCAAGGGTAAAAACTTAAAGCAGGTGCTTTTCGAGCTTTATGAGAAATACGGATATTTCTTCTGCGCTCAAAAGAGCTTTACCTGCGAAGGTCAGAGCGGAATTGAAAAGATAAAGGGTATAACCGAAGAGCTCCGCGCAAACCCGCCTGCGGAAATTGCCGGAAGCAAGGTGGCGGTTATTAAAGATATCAAAACCTCCGTTTGCAAAAATTTAAAGACAAATGAAGAAACCAAAATTAATCTTCCGAAATCAAATGTTTTGTGCTACTATCTTGAAGACGGCGACTCTCTCATAGTCCGCCCCTCGGGAACGGAGCCTAAAATTAAAATTTATATCGGCGCGGTTTCCGATTCTTGTGAAAAAGCCGAAAAGCGCAGAGAAGAAATTATCAATGCCGGAACTAAGCTTTTAGGATTTTAATAAAATTGAGTCCCTGCTTTTTAGTAGGGACTCAATTTTATTCTATTATTTTGTAAATATGAGGAGTTTTTTCGGGCTTTTTATCTGAAAATTCATAAGCTTTTAAAATGAGCTCTTTTGCCTCGTCTAATTTATTCTTATCGCTTGAATAGAGTGTGCAAAGCACTTCGTAAATCTTGACAAAATCTCCTTTTTTCTTGTTTATTATAATTCCTGCAAGGAAGTCGATTTTATCATCTTTTGCAATTCTTCCTGCACCCAAAGCGCCTGCGGCACTGCCTATTAAAGCAGTATCGGTTTTATAGACAAAGCCTGACTTTTCGCTTTTGACCTCTAGCGAGAATTCTGCCTTTTTAAAATCCGAATTTTCAATAAAGCTTAAATCTGCGCCCTGTGCCGATATCCATTCAAGGAATTTGGCATAGGCCTTTTTTTCGTCTAAAATTCGGGTAGCCGTGTCTAACGCTTTATCAAAGGGTATTTTTTTGCTTAAAGCGATCATTTCCGCAGAAAGAGTGAGGCAAACCTCTCTTAATTCTCCCTTTTCCTCGCACTTTAAAATTTTTACCGCTTCTTCAACCTCTAAAAGATTTCCGATATTATTTCCGAGCGGAGAATCCATATCGGAAATAACAGCCGCCGTGTTTCTGCCGTTTCTCTTCCCTATTTCAATCATTTTTTCCGCAAGCAGGCAAGCGCTTTTCGGGGTTTTCATAAAAGCGCCGCTTCCGAACTTAACATCTAAAACTATAGATTTTGCGCCCGCGGCTATTTTTTTGCTCATTATGCTTGACGCTATAAGCGGAATACTTTCCACCGTCGCTGTAACATCTCTTAATGCATAAAGCTTTTTATCGGCAGGTGTGAGCTTACCGCTCTGACCTGTTACCGCAATTCCGATATTTTTTACCTGATTTTCAAATTCTTCCGGGTTGAGAGAAGAATTATAGCCTTTTATCGATTCAAGCTTATCGACAGTACCGCCTGTAAACCCTAAACCTCTTCCGGACATTTTCGCGACCGTGCAGCCTGCCGCGGCGGCTATCGGAGCGACTATAAGAGTGGTCTTATCCCCTACGCCGCCAGTGGAATGCTTATCCACGGTGAATTTGCCGAGAGTGGAAAGATCGAGTTTTTCTCCCGAATCTGCCATAAGTTTTGTAAGAATTGAGGTTTCTTCATCATCAAGGCCGTTTAAATAAATTGCCATTAAAAGAGCTGAAGCCTGATAATCGGGAATCTGACCTTCATCATAGCCGTTTATAAAAAAAGCCAATTCCTCTTTTGTAAGCTTTAAATTATCTCTCTTTTTAGCAATAATATCATACATTCTCACTTTTTAACTTCACTTCCTTTAAAAGAGCGCGGTAAAAGCTCGGATAATGTGTATTCCTTATAACCTTTATCATCACAGATAAGAATTTTAAAATCATTAGAAACGAATTCGGAAATAAACTGTCTGCAAATTCCGCATGGCATAAAGTCGGGTGAGAATTTTCCGCCTTTCCCGCCTGCTATCGCTATTGCCTCAAATTCTCTTTCATTATCAGAAATTGCGGAGCAAAAAGCCGACCTTTCGGCGCAAATTCCAGCAGGGAAAGAAGCGTTTTCTATATTTACCCCTGTGTAAACTTTGTTTGTTTTTGTAAGCAGAGCCGCACCTACAAAGCAGCCGGAATACGGCGCATAGGCGTTTTTTGATATCTTTTCGGCAGTCTTGCAAAGCGATAAATAAGTGCTTTTCATATTTTACCTCTTTAAATCAAAGTTAAAGCGAGTTTTATCATTTGATCAAAGGTATCGCGCCTTTCATCAGAGCTTAGCGACTCTTTAGTTACAAGCGAATCGGAAACAGTGCAAATGCACAGTGCTTTTTTCTTGCTTGCGGCGGCATTGATATAGAGAGCCGCCGCCTCCATTTCCACGGCTTTTATTCCCATATTTGCCCATTTAAAAGCGTCTGTTTTCTCAAAGGGAAGATTAGAAGAGTCCTTATAGAAAACATCCGTTGATAAAATATTTCCTATATGGCATGGCAAATTCATATTTTTTGCATTTTCAGCGGCTTTTTTGAGCAGGCCAAAATCGGCTATCGGCGCGAAAGTTCCGGGGAGCTTGAATGAAGAGCAGTAATTTGAATCTGTTGAAGCGGCGGAAGCTAAAATAATATCTCTTAATTTAACATCCTTGCTGTAAGCTCCTGCCGAACCTACTCTGATAATATTTTCAACTCCGAAAATATTAAAAAGCTCATAAGAATAAATTCCCATTGAGGGCATTCCCATTCCGCTCGCCATAACTGTTACTTCTTTGCCTTGGTATTTCCCCGTAAAGCCTAAAATCCCTCTTACTTCGTTTATTAAAACAGGGTTTTCAAGATATCTTTTTGCTATCATTTCCGCTCTTTGCGGATCTCCCGGCATTATAACGGTTTTTGCAAAATCGGAGGGTTTTGCGTTAATGTGAGGGGTAGGATAATCAGCCATTTTTCTCATTCTCCTTAACTAACTTAACAATTCTGCTGGTTCCGAGTCTTGAAGCGCCCGATTTTAGAAAAAGTTCTGCGTCTTCAAGAGTTTTTATTCCTCCGGCGGCTTTTATTTTAACTCCGCCGAAGATATTACTTTTCATCAAGATGACATCTTCTATTGTGGCTCCGCCTGTAGAAAATCCCGTGGAGGTTTTTATAAAATCAGCACCCGATTCGGAAACGATTTTACACATATTGATCTTTTCTTCATCAGTTAAAAGGCAGGTTTCGATTATAACTTTAAGAATTTTTTTATCACATATTTTTTTAATTTCTTTTATTTCATTTAAAACAAAGTTATAGCCGCCGCTTTTTATATCGCCGATATTTGCTACCATATCGATCTCGTCGGCCCCGTCCGATAAAGCCTGAGCGGTTTCGAAAATCTTTGTTTTTGTATTATTATAACCGTTTGGAAAACCGATAACGGTGCAAATGCTTTTTTTATCTTTAAGGTAATCTTTTGCTCCCTTTACAAAGCAGGGCGCAATGCACACTGAAGCTGTATTATAACGCACCGCATCATCGCAGAGATTTATAATATCGCTCATCGTTGCCGTGACCTTAAGCTCCGTGTGATCGACGCATCTTAAAATTTTTTCAATATCCAAAGCAATTCACCTCTTGATTTATTATAACAGACTTTTTTAAAATCGGCAACAAAAATGCCGCGGATATCCGCGGCTTAAATTTATGATCCCGAAACTACCGAATCGTCACTATTATTAAATCCGTATTTTAATATAAATTCATTTAAAAGATTTTCAGTTTGCGTGAATTCATCGGACACGGGAAGACTGAAATAATAGTTTTTATTGTAATCCCTGTAATCGGCGTTTTCCTGCACGGTGATAAATAATTCATCAGAAGTAACTAAAGATTTATCCGCAGATTCGATATCGGAAAAATAAGCTTTGACAAAAGCTTTATAATCTTCGGTTTTGATAATTAAATTATCACCGTTGATATCGATAACGGCTCCGACCGCAGAATTTCTTGTAGCTGTTTCTTCCACAGCATTTTTAAAGTCGGAACTGCGGTAAAAGGAAAGAAGTTTATCTTCCATTGCGTTTTTAACGAAATTATAGCTCCTGAATAATTTGTTTCCGCTTTTAAGCTGATAATTAATATCTATAGTATCGCTGATATCGCCGTCATTATGCTGACTTAATCGCTCCATATTTTTATCAAGAGTGATTTCCTTATGAAGAGAAGTCACAATATCAAAATCTTTTATTTCGATATTAAGACCCGAAAAGTTAATGCTTGCCGATTTGATATCTTCCTTTGCGGGAACTCTTTTTACCACTCCGAAAATATCAAAATGGCCGCCTAAAATAACACTTATTATCATCAGCGAGGAAATAATTCCGAGCAATGCGGATTTTTTGACTGTCTTAAATCCTCTGTTGCTTATCGCACCGTACGTTATACAGAAAATCAGCGCCCCTAACACCGCAGTGATAACAAACTTCAATGTTGCAACTTCACTCTCAAAAAGAATACCTATTATGAAAGCTCCGCAAACGCCGTAAACTATGCTGGAAGCATAATAAATAAACCTGAAAGCATAGGATTCTCCGCTTTTTTCGGACTTTCTGCGATAGAACAAAGCGCAGGCTATCACATAAAAAATCACAGATAAAATAATTGCTTTTATAACAAAAAGTTCAACTGCTTTTCCGCTCGGATTATCGAGATAATTTTTTATACTTCGTATAATGAAAGAAAAAGGCGAGCCGTATTTTAATATGAAATTTTCGGAACCGGATTCATCATAGCCGTAAACTGTTTGCTGTAAAATATAGCTTACCATAAGAGAAATGCCTATAATACCTATATTTATTCCGAAAAACGAAAGAATAAAATCAAAGGCATTTCCTGCGCAAACCAGAAAGATAAGAGAAAATGCAGAACAAATAAGTATCGAAAGCAATGAATATAAAAGATATACGGATAATGTTCCGATACTTCCCACAGCAGGCGGATAGAAAAGAAGTATTCCGAGAAGTCCCAAATAACCCACTGTGACAGGGATAATACTTAAAACCAAACCGGCAAAAAATCGCGATGATATCATTTCAAACCGAGTGAGCGGAAATGATAAAAACACATCGACGGATCTTTTCTGATAAAGGAAAGAGAAATTTATGATATTAAAGATAACGGAAATTGCGCAGCCTGCAAAAGTGCCGCAATAAAACATTAATCTTATAAAATATCCCACATCATAAGAAGAATATCCCATATTCTCCACTGTTTCTCTGATCTTCATCAAAGAATATCCCGGGCTTATCAGCAGCGCGCATGCGGTGATAAGGAGCAAAACGCCGAGATTTCGCCTTAAAGTGAATTTAAACATATTGAAAGAAGGATTGATAGTTTTATTCGAGGATGTTCTTAATATCATAACCGAGCACCTCCAATTCATAAATAAAAGTTTCTTCCAAAGTAGGCTCAATACATTCTATAAAGATAGGATCAAATTGCTTTATAAAATCTTCTATTTCTTTTTCATCGCCCTTTGCGATTATCTGAATAAGCGAGCCTGTTCTTTCGGTTTTGAGTATATCAAGAGAATCAAACACTTTAATTTCAGGCACTGAATTAAATGCCGCCTGGAATTTATGGATATTATTTTTAGCTTCTTCCACGCTTCCGCTTGTGATAAGCTTACCGTTATGAATAACCGCGATATGATCGCACATTTCCTCTATCTCTCTTAAGTTATGCGAGGAAACAACGGCAGTTATGCTGTTTTTCTCAATTCCTTCAAGCAAAAGACTAATGAGCACCTTTCTAATTACGACATCAAGCCCGTCAAATGCCTCGTCGAGAAGAATATATCTCGGCATTGAGGCAAGAGCTAAGATTAATGAGGCCTGCCTTTGCATTCCCTTTGAGAATGATGAAAGCTTAGCTTTGCAATCGAGAGGGAAAATACCTAAGAGCCTTTTATACTCTTCTCTGCTGAAATTCGGGTACATTTTTTCATAAAGCGCAGCCATTTCATCAAGGTTTGTTTGAGGAAGAAAATAAGGAATATCGCTCAAAAAAGCGATCTGCGATTTCACCATCGGATTATTAAACACGGCTATTCCATTCATTTCAAGCCTTCCGCTATCGGGCGGATAGATTCCCGAAATAAGCCTTAAAAGTGTGGATTTACCCGAACCGTTAGACCCGACAAGGCCGAACACGGAACCATCAGGAATACGGAATGTGACCTTATCGAGAGCTAATTTATTATCAAATTTTTTTGAAAGCTCCACCGCTTTAATCATTGATCTCTCCCCATTTCTCTATAGAATTTATAAGCTCGCCTTTGCTTATTCCGACATCGAAGGCTTCTTTTACAGAACCTTTGAATTTTTCCATTGCCGCTTCTTTAATTGCGGCAACAGATTCACTGTCATCCGATATAAACGAGCCTTTTCCTTTAACGGAATAAATTATATTCTTTGATTCAAGAATTCCGTAAGCTTTCTGGATGGTATTTGGATTTACGGAGAATTTAGAAGCAAGCGCTCTTACGCTTGGCAGGCGATCTCCGCTTTTCAGAACACCTATGGCTTTCAGCCGGATAAAGCCGTTAACTATCTGATCGCAGATCGAAAGACCGCTTTTCAAATCAAGCTGAAACATAGTTTACCTCCTTTTTTTCAAACACAAAGTGTTCTATATGATATAGTACAGTTATATTTTATCACAATAGTATTTATTTGTCAATAAAAAAAGCTGAGCGCTTTCACGCTCAGCTTAAATTTTTTTATTCGTTTGTTTCTTCTGCGGCTTCATCGATCGATTCATCGCTGCCGCATTTAAAATACTTGCCTTTGATACGGTGCTTATTAAAGCAACAGTCTATAATTGCTAAAGCTCCCACAGCCGCGCTTAATATTCCGGCGATCCCCAAAATAACCTTTAAAAAATTCTTCATTATCAGCACCTACCTTTTATTACTGAATATATTTTATCATAAATCAAAACAATTTACAAGAGCTTTTACATAAAAGGAGAAAATAAATGCAAAAAAGTTCTTTTAAACTTATCGCCGAACTTTTCTTTTTTCCAATCTTCGAGAGTTATCTGTTTAGATGCTCTGAGCATTTGCTCATAGTGGGATTTGATTGTAACGGCAGTATCGATATCATCAACCCACGCTCCGCATTCGAAATGGAAAACAAAGCTTCGATAATCCATATTAACTGTGCCGACGGTGGCAATTCTGTCATCGGAAACAAACAGCTTTGAATGGATAAAACCGGGAGCATATTCGTATATCTTGACCCCCGCCTCCAAAAGCTCAAGATAATAATACTGAGTTACCGGGTGAACATACCATTTATCGGGGATAAACGGGGTTAAAATCCTAACGTCTATGCCCGATCTTGCGGCGTTCTTAAGCGTTGTCAGCATAGTATTATCTATAATAAGATAAGGCGTTGCGATATAAACATAATCTTCCGCAGTGTTAAGAATTGACATATAGATTCCCTCGGCGGGATTTCTTGAATTTAAGGGACCGTCGCAATAAGGCTGAACAAAGCCCTCGGAAGGAACCTTAAAATCTGCGATATGAGATTTCATATCTATCATTTCGCCTGTTGTGAATTCCCAGGTGGTGCAAAACATTGCAAGAAAGCTTTTAACAGATTCGCCTTTGATAATTGCCGCGCAATCCATCCAATAGCCGAATCTTTTAAACTGATTGATATATTCGTCGGCAAGGTTAAGTCCTCCGGTGACGGCTGTTTTACCGTCTATCACAGCAATCTTTCTATGATTTCTGTTGTTCATAAAAATATTAAAAGAAGGCCTTATTTTATTGAAAACCGCTACTTCTATTCCGTGTGAATTAAGCCTTGAAATAAAATCCTTATGCTGGCGCTTGATAGAACCGAAATCATCAAACATCACTTTAACTTCAACGCCTGCTTTGGCTTTTTCACAGAGAATTTTATACACGCTGTCCCACATCTTACCCTCGGCGATAATGAAAAACTCGATAAATATGTACTTTTGCGCGCTTTCAAGCTCTTCTAAAAATCTCGGGAAAAACTTTTCGCCGGGAGAAAGATATTCAAGCGATGAAGCATCTGTTAAAGGATAACCTGCCTCATTAGTGAGAAATTCCGACTGCCTTGCGTGGCGGGGATCATTAACCCTTAATTTTTTTGAAACCCCTGTGTTTTTTTCAAGCAAAGGAAGATAATGCTCCTGACATTTCTTCATTTTCTTCTTCAAATGAGGCATAACTCTTTCTCCGCCGAGCAGCAGAAAAATGAAAATTCCGAAAATCGGGAAAATCAGGATAAAAACCGCCCACATCAATTTATAGCTGGGGTTTCCCCTGCGATTAATAATATAAACGACTGTTATAATTCCGAAAAATTCGGATAGAAAGTAAATAGAAAGAGATTTAGTTGAAAGATTGAAAAAAATCGCAAAAAATATTGCAAGCTGAACAAGCAAAAAAAGCGCCGAAAAAATAATCCTTGTAGGAATAGGAATACCGCGCTTATGCCTAACACGAATGTTTTTTCTATGCCTCATAGCCATATCCTCCATAAAAACTCTCTTAAAGAATTTTAACATATATTTTTTGCATTTTCAAGTTAAAAAAACAAGTCGGCTGAAATCAGCCGACTTGTTTTTTAATCAGAAATTTCCGTGTCAGATGAAATCTCTTCGCCTTGGCAGCAATCGCTGCTGTCCTCGGGATTTATTTCCGGGCAGCGCATACCTGTACCTGCAGGAATAAGCTGACCGATAATAACATTTTCTTTAAGACCGAAGAGCGGATCGACCTTACCTTTGATAGCAGCCTCTGTGAGAACCTTAGTGGTTTCCTGGAAAGAAGCGGCGGACATAAAGGATTCGGTAGCAAGAGAAGCCTTGGTGATTCCGAGGAGAGTCGCTCTGTACTGTGCAAGACTCAAATTCTCTTCGCCTGCTGCAATTCTTTCTTTGATCTTGGCATTTGCCTCAGATATTTCTTTATATTCATAGCTTACATTCTGAATAAGATCGGTGCTGCCCGGATCTGTTATCTTAAGCTTGCGCATCATCTGGCGGACAATGATCTCAATGTGTTTATCATTGATATCAACACCCTGTGTGCGGTAAGCATTCTGAATTTCGGCAATGATATATTCCTGAACAGCCTGCGGACCCTGGGCCTCTAAGATATCCTGCGGATATTTAGCACCGGGAACGAGAAGCTGACCCGCCTCAACATAATCGCCGTCGTTAACAAGAGTTCTTGAACCATAAGGAATAACGATTTTTTCTTCTTCCATAGTTTCCTCGTTATTAATAACGATTACATTGCTCTTTTTCTCTTCAACAAGACGAACTCTTCCGGAAATTTTAGCGATAAGACCGCAACGCTTGGGTCTTCTTGCCTCAAACAGCTCTTCAACTCTCGGAAGACCCTGTGTGATATCTTCAGTCGAAGCGATACCGCCGGTATGGAATGTTCTCATAGTGAGCTGTGTACCGGGCTCGCCTATAGACTGAGCCGCAACTATACCGACTGCCTCGCCGACAGTGACAGGTTTATTGGTAGCAAGGTTGGAACCATAGCACTTCTGGCACACACCATGGTGGCTGTGGCAGGTAAGAATTGAGCGGATCTCGATTTCTTCAATTCCTGCGTCGACAATTCTCTTCGCGTCTTCCTTGGTTATCATATGATCGTTGTCACAGATAACTTCTCCTGTTTCGGGAGAAACAGCGGGATGAAGCAGGAATCTGCCGATAAGTCTTTCTTCGAGTGTTTCGAGAATATGATTTCCGTCTTTGATATCGGAAACGAGAAGTCCCTCTTCTGTTCCGCAGTCGTTTTCTCTTACGATAACATCCTGTGAAACATCAACGAGTCTTCTTGTAAGATAACCGGAGTCGGCAGTTCGAAGCGCCGTATCGGCAAGTCCTTTACGGGCTCCGCGGGAAGAAATGAAGTATTCGAGAACGTTAAGTCCCTCACGGTAGTTAGCTCTTATCGGAATTTCGATGACCTTACCGGCTGTATTTGCGATAAGTCCGCGCATTCCGGCAAGCTGTCTTATCTGGCTCATAGAACCACGGGCGCCGGAGTCAGCCATCATAAATATCGGGTTGAATTCATCAAGGTTGCCCTTAAGTGCATCAGCAACGTCTTCAGTTGCTTTGTTCCAGATATCTATAACGTGGCGGCTGCGCTCATCATTACTGATAAGACCTCTGCGGTAGTTCTTGGAAACTTCGTCAATTTCCTTTTCTGCAGCCGCAAGAATGTCTTTCTTGGCAGGCGGAATGACCGCGTCTATAACTGCAACGGTGATAGCACCCTTAGTGGAATACTTAAATCCTGTCGCCTTGATATTATCAAGAACTATAGAAGATCTGCTTGTTCCGTATTTATCGATACATCTGTCAATTATAATTCCGAGCTGTTTTTTTCCGACTTTGTTCTGAATAACATCGTTGTTGCTTTCGATCAAAAGCTTGCTCGGATCCTTGACAGTATAAGTCCATTCAAGATCAAGCTCATGAGCCGGATCGGTTCTGTCCACAAAACCGAGATCCTGAGGAATCGATTCATTGAATATGATAAATCCTACTGTACACCAAACAAGACCGCTTTTTCCGTTTTCATTTGTAAAACGGACTCTTATAGGAGCGTGAAGACCGATAATTCCGTCTTCATAAGCCATAATAGCTTCATTTTTATCACGAAATACCTTATTTGCTCCCGGCTCTTCGGATTTTACAAGTGTGAGATAGTAAGATCCGAGTACCATATCCTGTGTAGGAACGGCTACCGGCTTACCGTCTGACGGTTTAAGCAGGTTATTAGCGGCGAGCATTAAAAATCTTGCCTCTGCCTGGGCTTCCGCGGAGAGCGGAACGTGTACAGCCATCTGGTCGCCGTCGAAGTCCGCATTATAAGCGGTACAAACAAGCGGATGAAGCTTTAATGCTTTTCCTTCTACAAGTACCGGCTCGAATGCCTGGATACCGAGGCGGTGAAGCGTAGGCGCACGGTTAAGAAGAACAGGATGCTCTTTAATAACAAGCTCCAAAGCATCCCATATTTCAGTAGACGCGCGCTCAACCATTTTTCTTGCTGATTTTATATTAGTAACAGCTTTGGTTTCAACAAGTCTTTTCATAACAAAAGGCTTAAACAGCTCAAGAGCCATTTCTTTAGGAAGACCGCACTGATACATTTTAAGTTCAGGACCTACGACGATAACCGAACGGCCCGAATAGTCAACACGCTTACCGAGCAGGTTCTGACGGAATCTTCCCTGCTTACCCTTAAGCATATCCGAAAGGGATTTAAGAGCGCGGTTGTTAGGACCGGTTACGGGTTTTCCTCTTCTGCCGTTATCAATAAGAGCGTCAACCGCTTCCTGAAGCATACGCTTTTCGTTTCTGACGATTATATCGGGAGCGCTTAATTCAAGAAGTCTTTTTAAGCGGTTGTTACGGTTTATAACTCTTCTGTAAAGGTCGTTAAGATCGGAGGTTGCAAACCTGCCGCCGTCAAGCTGGACCATCGGGCGAAGATCGGGAGGAATTACCGGGATAACATCAAGTATCATCCATTCCGGTCTGTTACCCGAAGCTCTGAACGCTTCCAAAACCTCAAGGCGCTTTAATATGCGGACTCTCTTCTGCCCTGTTGCGTCTTCAAGTTCATTTCTTAACTCTTCGCAGGATTTCTCAAGATCAATTTCGCTGAGCAATTTTTTAATTGCCTCGGCTCCCATTTCAGCCTTAAAATCATCCTCATATTTTTCACGCATATTGTGATACTGGGTTTCATTTAAAAGCTGTTTTTTCTCAAGAGGAGTAGTTCCCGGATCGGTAACTATATACTGTGAGAAATAAAGAACCTGCTCAAGAGCTTTTTGTGTGATATCAAGAGCAAGACCCATTCTTGACGGGATAGTCTTGAAATACCAGATATGCGAAACAGGCGCCGCAAGCTCGATAGAGCCCATTCTCTCTCTGCGGACCTTTGCGCGTGTTACTTCAACTCCGCAGCGCTCGCAGACCTTGCCTTTATAGCGAATTCTTTTATATTTACCACAGTGGCATTCCCAGTCTTTCTGAGGCCCGAAGATCTTTTCGCAGAAAAGACCTCCGATCTCAGGTTTTAAAGTACGGTAATTTATAGTTTCCGCTTTGGTAACTTCGCCGTAAGACCAGCTTCTGATCTGTTCGGGAGAGGCAAGACCTATTTTTACGGATTCAAAATAAAATTCGTTTTCGTTAGCCATTATATCTGCTCCTCCTTAATTCTCTTCGCTGACGGTTTCGTCATCAATTATAGCGTCGCCGTTTTCGTCTTCAAAGCTGAATCCGCTCGAAATATCTCCGTCGGACACAGCGTCGTCTTCATCAAATCCGCCCTCGGGAATAACGGGAGCAGCAAGACCTATATCATCATCGTCAAAATTCTGTCTTAAATCGACTTCGAAGCCCTCTTTATTGAGAACGCGGATATCAAGACCGAGCGACTGAAGCTCTTTGATAAGAACTTTGAACGATTCGGGGATTCCTGCTTTAGGAACATTCTGACCCTTAACGATAGCTTCATAGGTTTTAACACGGCCTACGACATCATCGGACTTGACAGTGAGGATCTCCTGAAGTGTGTAAGCTGCGCCGTAAGCTTCAAGAGCCCAAACTTCCATTTCTCCGAAACGCTGACCGCCGAACTGCGCTTTACCACCGAGCGGCTGCTGAGTAACAAGAGAATAAGGTCCTGTGGAGCGGGCGTGGATCTTATCATCAACAAGGTGATGAAGTTTAAGATAATACATATAACCTACAGTTACGCGGTTATCGAAAGGTTCTCCTGTTCTTCCGTCATAAAGCTGAACTTTACCGTCTTCAGGCATTCCTGCCATTTTAAAGCATTCACGGATATCCGCCTCGTGGGCGCCGTCGAATACAGGTGTGCAGATATTCCAGCCCAAAGCCTTTGCGGCATATCCTAAGTGAACTTCAAGCACCTGACCGATATTCATTCGGGAAGGAACGCCGAGTGGGTTTAAAACTATATCAAGCGGAGTGCCGTCGGGTAAGAAAGGCATATCCTCGCTCGGAAGAATTCTCGAAACAACACCCTTATTTCCGTGGCGGCCCGCCATTTTATCTCCGACGGAGATCTTTCTCTTCTGTGCTATATAGCAGCGGACTATAACATTTACACCCGGGCTTAATTCGGAAGAATTTTCACGGGTAAATACTTTAACGTCAACTATCGTGCCGTATTCGCCGTGCGGAACTCGCAAAGAAGTATCTCTTACCTCGCGTGCCTTATCTCCGAATATCGCACGGAGAAGTCTTTCTTCGGCTGTAAGATCGGTTTCACCCTTAGGCGTAACTTTACCTACAAGGATATCGCCTGCGGTTACATCTGCACCGACGCGGATAATACCGTTTTCATCAAGATCTTTAAGCGCATCTTCTCCGACATTCGGAATATCGCGTGTGATCTCTTCGGGGCCGAGCTTAGTATCGCGGCACTCAACATCATATTCTTCTATATGGATAGAAGTATAAACATCATCTCTTACCAAGCGCTCGTTAAGAAGAACAGCATCCTCGTAGTTATAACCCTCCCAGGTCATAAATCCGATAAGTGCGTTTCTTCCGAGAGAAATTTCGCCGTTGCTTGTTGCGGGACCGTCGGCAATAACCTCTTTTTCTTCTACCTTCTGACCAACGCTTACAATCGGGCGCTGGTTGATACAGGTTCCGTGGTTGGAACGGAGGAATTTTATAAGTTTATATTCATCGATCTCGCCGTTTTTAGCGCGGATCTTAATGAAATCTGCGCTTACATATGAAACCGTACCTGCACGCTTTGCAAGAACAACAACGCCGGAATCAACAGCCGCTTTATATTCCATACCTGTCGCAACGATCGGATTTTCGGGTTTTAAAAGCGGAACAGCCTGTTTCTGCATGTTTGATCCCATAAGGGCACGGTTTGTATCGTCGTTTTCAAGGAAAGGAATCATCGCCGTTGCAACGGAAACGACCATTTTCGGCGAAACATCCATAAATTCTGCACGCCCGGCTTCTACTTCCATAAAGCCGTCACGGTAACGCGCGTTGACCTTTTTATGAACAAAATATCCGTTTTCATCCAATGGCTCGTTTGCCTGGGCAACGATATAATCGTCTTCCTCATCGGCTGTCATATAAACAACTTCATCAAGAACTTTTCCGTCTTTTACATGGCGGAAAGGAGCCTCGATAAATCCGTATTTATTGATCTTTGCATAGGTTGCAAGATAAGAGATAAGTCCGATATTAGGACCTTCAGGGGTTTCGATCGGGCACATACGGCCGTAGTGGGTATAGTGAACGTCACGAACTTCGAAAGATGCGCGGTCACGAGAAAGACCACCGGGGCCTAATGCCGAAAGACGGCGTTTGTGCGTAAGCTCTGAAAGAGGATTGGTCTGATCCATAAACTGTGAAAGCGGAGAAGAACCGAAAAACTCTTTGATAGCCGCAACAACGGGTCTTATATTAATAAGTGACTGCGGGGTGATATTCTCGCTGTCCTGTGACATAAGAGTCATTTTTTCTCTTACGACTCTTTCCATTCTCGTAAAGCCTATGCGGAACTGATTCTGCAAAAGCTCGCCTACCGAACGAATTCGGCGGTTGCCCAAATGATCGATATCGTCAACATTTCCTACTTCTTTAGTAAGACCGAGAAAATAATTGATAGAAGCAAAAATATCATCATATACGATGTGCTTCGGAATAAGTGCGTCTGCATTTTCCAAAAGCGCGTCATAAAGATCTTCTTTTGTCTTATTCTCTTCTAAGAGCTCTTTTAATACCTCAAAGCTTACCTTTTCATTGATTCCCTCATAGTCAAGCTTTTCAAGCTCTTCTGCGCTGAAATCGGTAAAGTCTTTAAGGTCTACCATTCCGTTTGAAAGGATCTTAACTTCCGTTACCTTTCCTTCAAGGTCAGTAACATTGACATACGCTTCGCGAACGCCTTTTTTCTCTATTAAAGACGCAAGGTCTTTTGAAACGGTGGTATCGGGCTCGGCTAAAACTTCGCCTGTCATAGGATCTACGACCGGGCGTGACAATACTTTGCCGCGAAGTCTTGCACCGAGGCTCAATTTCTTATTATACTTATATCTTCCTACTCTTGAAAGATCATAGCGGTGAACATCGAAGAATAACTGCTCAAGATAAGCCTTAGCGCCGTCAATAGTAACAGGCTCGCTCGGGCGAAGCTTTTTATAAACTTCTATAAGAGCCTCTTCTACGGTTTTTGTTTCGTCGATATTAAAAGTAGCGTCTAAGCGCTCGTCCGCACCTAAAAGCTCTCTTATTTCATTATTTGTAGCAATTCCGAGAGCGCGGATAAATGTAGTAATCGGGAGCTTTTTATTCTTATCTATACGAACATACAAAACCTCGTTAACGGCAGTTTCGTATTCAAGCCACGCACCGCGGTTAGGAATGATAGTTGAAGAAAAAAGCTTTGCGCCGGTCTTTTCATCGGCTTTTACCGCATAGTATACTCCGGGCGAACGAACGAGCTGTGAAACCACCGCTCTTTCGGCACCGTTTATAACAAAAGTACCTGCCTCTGTCATAAGCGGGAAATCGCCCATAAATACTTCGCTTTCCTTGATCTCGCCCGTTTCTTTATTGAAAAGGCGGGCTGTAACTCTCAAGGGTGCGGCATATGTGGTATCGCGGGATTTACATTCGGTAACATCATACTTCGGCTTCTCATCAATTCTGTAATCGATAAAGCTAAGCTCTAAATTACCGCTGTAATCGGTAATCGATGACATATCCTTAAAAACTTCCCGAAGACCCTCGGTTATAAACCAGTTGTACGAATCCTTTTGAATCTCAATGAGGTTAGGCATATCGATAACTTCATTGATCTTTGAAAAGGTCATACGAGTGTTTTTACCCATTTGGACTTCTTTCACCATTGCACTTGGCTCCATAGGTTAACGATCACTCCTAAATAAATTTTTACACAGCGAGCGTGAATTTTTAAGCGAATGCGCGCTCCTGCTCAAATCCTTAATAATAAAAGAAATAAAGGCCTGAAAATCAGGCAAAAATATGCCCGTTTCCTGAAAAAAGGCGCAAAATCCCCCATCATCATTAGTGATTTAATATTATACCGCAAACAAACCTCACTGTCAAGGATTTTTTTGCAAATTTAAATTGTTTTATAAAGCAAAATATGTTATAATCAGAAAAAATCCTTACGGAGGGTTAAAATGTTTAAAAAAAGACCGGAAGTGCTTTCTCCGGCAGGCTCCGAAGAGAGCCTTGCAGCGGCGGTACTTAGCGGAGCGGACGCGGTATATCTCGGTGTTAAAAATTTCAGCGCGAGAAGAAATGCGGATAACTTTGATGATTTTCAGCTTGAAAAAGCTATTGACTACTGCCACGACAGAAATGTGAAAGTTTATCTGACTCTCAACACAATGATAAAATCAAAGGAACTGTCTTCGGCTTTTAACACGGCAAAAAAAGCCTATGAATTCGGGGCTGACGCTCTTATCATCTCCGATCTCGGACTCGCGGGAATTTTAAGAAAAGAGATCCCCGGATTTGAGCTTCACGCTTCAACTCAGCTGTCGGTACACTCCCCTGCAGCACTTGAAATATTAAAAGAAAAAGGCTTTAAAAGAGTCGTTGCGGCAAGAGAAATGAGCAAAGATAACCTTGCCGAATTCTGCAAAAAAGCAGATGAGCTTAATATTGAAACAGAAGTATTTGTCCACGGCGCTCTATGTATGAGTGTTTCGGGGCAATGCCTGATGTCCTCTATGCTCGGAGGAAGGAGCGGCAACAGAGGTCTTTGCGCAGGTCCCTGCAGACTTCCGTTTTCAGCTTCCGATGATAGATCAAGGCACGATTTAAGCCTTAAAGACCTAAGCCTCATAGAACATATAGAAGAATTAAGCAAAATGGGAGTCAGCTCTCTTAAAATAGAGGGCAGAATGAAAAGGCCCGAATATGTCGCCGCGGCAACGGCGGTTTGCAGAATGAGAGCAGAGGGCGGCTGCGATAAAGAGCTTGAAAGCGACCTTAAAAAAATATTTTCGCGCTCGGGATTTACCGACGGATATTTTAAAGGCAAAAAAAGCAAAGAAATGTTCGGTATCAGAACTAAGGAGGATGTTATTTCTTCCTCGGAGGCTATCAAAAAAATTCACGGGCTTTACAGAAAAGAAAGAAATTCCGTTCCTGTCGAAATCACATTTAAAGCCGCAGCCGATAAGCCCTGCAAATGCTCTATGACATACGGAAAATTCACCGTGGAAAAATCAGGGCCTGCTCCGCAAAAATCAATAAACAAAGCGCTGACCGCTTCAGATATTGAAGAAAGCTTTAAAAAGCTCGGCTCCACACCCTACTTTTTAAACAATTCGGATATTAAAATCGATGAAAACATTTTCATTCCGAGCAAAGATCTGAACGAGTTAAGAAGAAACCTCTGCGAAAGCTTAAGCGAAAAAAGAATACAAGACAAAAAGAATGTTGTAAATGCGGTTTATAATTATGATAAAACTATTGTTAAAAACAATAACATAAGCAAGGAGATTATACTTAAAATTCCCGATATCAAGCGCATTCCCGTTAATACCTACGATATTTTCGGAATAATTCTTCCGCTTAAAAGCAGACCGGAAAAATCTTATCCGAAAACAAAACTTATAGCCGAAATTCCTAGGCTTATAACTGACGAAAATGCAGTATTAAATGAACTGAAAATTATGAAAAGCATCGGATTTTCATATGCGTTTTGCTCGGAACTTTCCGCAATAACTTTATCAAAAAAAGCAGGGCTTATACCTATAGGCGCGCCATCGCTTAATATCTGCAATTATGAGTCGGTAAGAGAGTTTGAAAAGTCAGGCGCTAAGATTAATTTTGTTTCCGCAGAAATTCAGGCTGAAGAAATTCCTCTTTTAAAAAGTGAAAACTTAGGCTGCTTTGCTTATGGCAGACTGCCTTTGATGATAACGGCAAACTGCCCTGTAAATAATTCCAAAGATTGCTCCGTTTGCAAAAAAAGAGGAGCAGTAAAAGACAGAATGGGAATAAGCTTCCCCGTTTGTTGTAAAAACGGATACTGTGAGATCTTAAATTCAAAGGTAACTTATCTTGCCGACAGGTTAAACGAATTAAATGTTAAATATCTTCTTTTAAGCTTTGAAAAAGAGAGCAAAAAAGAGATAGAAGAAACAGTGCGTAAATATAAATCAGGTTCGGGGCCTGACGGCGATTATACCAGAGGTCTTTATTTCAGAAACCTTTTATAGATCTAAAAAAACCGCTTTTATTAAAGCGGTTTTTAACATTTTTTGCTTACTTTATCATAAGTTCGCAGATTATTCTTGTATGTTCGGCAGGATCGTCTATCGATCTTCCTCCGATAAGGCAAGCCTCATCATAAAGAAGCTTTGAGTAATCCTTAAGTAAATCTTTGTCCGAGCCGAAAAGCGATTTCAGCTTATCGGCAACAGGGTTTGCGGAGCTTATTTCAAGAACAGTCTGCGCTTTTACAGGCGTGTTCTGCCCGGGCATAGAATTAAGCGTTTTTTCCATCTCAACCGAAATTCCGCCCTCGCTTGTAAGGCAAACAGGATGATTTTTAAGCTTATTCGTAAATCTTACGGAGTTTACTTTCGTGCCCAAGCTTTCTTTTATTGCGTCTAAGAGCTCTTTTTGTTCTGTGTTTATCTTTTCAAGCTCTTTTTTCTCCTCTTCGGTATCGAGATCAAGGTTTTCGTCGCATACATTTATAAACGTTTTTCCGTCGTAATCCCTCATCATTTTAAGAGCAAATTCATCGATATTTTCGGTAAGATAAAGAATTTCATAGCCTTTTTCTTTCACGGAGTCACACTGAGGGAGCAATTCTATGCGCTCTATAGTTTCCCCGCAGGCATAGTAAATATTTTTCTGATCCTCTTTAACCCTGCTTACATACTCAGAAAGGGTTACGGGCTTTTTCTCAAAGGATGACGTGAAAAGTAAAAGGTCTTTTAAGTTGTCTTTGTCAAGACCGTAATTATTATAAACTCCGAATTTTAATTGAGTACCGAAGTTTTTAAAGAATTTTTCGTAGGCTTCCCTATCGTTTTTGAGCATTTTTTCAAGCTCGGATTTGATTTTTTTCTCAACGGTTTTTGCAATCAATTTAAGTTGTCTGTCATGCTGGAGCATTTCGCGCGAAATATTAAGCGATAAGTCTTCACTGTCCACAAGACCTTTTACAAAGCTGAAATAATCCGGCAAAAGATCTGCGCATTTATCCATTATAAGCACGCCGCGCGAGTAAAGCTGAAGTCCTTTTTCAAATTCTTTAGTATAATAATCGAACGGTGCGGACTGCGGGATAAACATCAGCGCGTGAAAAGTCGCCTGACCTTCGGTGCTCGTGTGAATAACACGGGCGGGATCTTCGTAATCCATAAATTTTTCTTTGTAGAAATTATTGTATTCCTCGGGTTTTATTTCGCTTTTATTCTTTTTCCAAAGCGGAATCATACTGTTAAGCGTGCGGATCTCTGTCACATCCTCATATTCGCCCTCTTTACCCTCAACCGGCTTTTTAGTCACAAAAGGCATTTTTATAGGATGGCGGATATAATCGGAATACTTTTTGATAAGCTCGCTTATTCTGTACTGATCGAGATATTCGCTGTATTTTTCATCTTCGGTATCGGGTTTTATGTGCATTATAACTTCCGTGCCGACGGTTTCCTTTTCGCAAGGTTCAACAGTATATCCGGAAGCGCCCTCCGACTGCCATTCATAACCGCTGTCGGAATCGACAGATCTTGTCTTTACAGTAACTTTATCGCTTACCATAAACGCAGAATAAAAGCCTACGCCGAACTGACCTATTATGCTGACATTTTCATCAGTTTCCTTATTTTCCTGTTTAAAGGCGGAAGAGCCGCTTTTTGCGATAGTACCAAGGTTTGAGTCAAGCTCTTCTTTTGTCATTCCGCAGCCGTTATCGGAAACGGTAATGGTCCTGTTATCTTTATCAAGAGAAATATTAATAGCAAATTCATCGGGTTTTATTCCTATGGAGTTATCGGTAAGACTTCTGAAATAGAGCTTATCGATAGCGTCGGAAGAATTTGATATAATTTCCCTTAAAAAAATCTCTTTATGGGTATAAATGGAATTTATCATCATATCCATAAGCTTTTTTGATTCGGATTTAAATTGCTTTTTTGACATAATTATCACCTTTGATTAAATATTAAGATTAGACAATACAATCAGGATACAACGCTTCTCATAGCGGAAAATTTGTCCGATTGTATTGTCTATTATAATACTTATTTTTTAATAAATTGTGAATAACTTTAACGCTTTACTTGACAAATCGCTTTCTAATTGGTATTATATTTTTTGCGGCATATATTTGCGGATATGGCGGAATAGGCAGACGCGCTAGATTCAGGTTCTAGTGGTAGCAATACCATGCAGGTTCAACTCCTGTTATCCGCACCAAACAGTACAAATCCGAACCTAATACCAATCGGTGAAGGGTTCGGATTTGTCATTTTTTATGACTATCCGAACTTTAATGCAAAACACAAAAATTAAAATTCGGAGGTTGATTTTTATGAAAACAGAACTTAATAACATCGGTACTTGGGGCAGACTGCATTATGATTTTCTTTATCGCAATCAGAGGTCGGTTATCAATGCTATGCGGTTGAAAGGCACATTGCATGATTATCTTATGGGCATTGATAAAGACGCTGAGGATATGTTCAATCTTATTGTCAAGCAGACGGCTAAAATTGAGGGCGTAACCGAGCAACTCAAAGCTGTTGACCAAATGGAATGGATCCGCCGCATGAACAGTATCAGAAGCAGAGCAAGAGAATTTGTGCTTAAAGAGCTTATATACCAATAATACTCAAAAAGGCGAGGGACACTCATCTCTCGCCTTTATCCTTGCTTTTGCTCTTTTCTTGTTCGACTTTCCATGCCGCAAATTCAGCCTGTCCTTCTTTTGAAAGAAAGAATTCACGGATATCAGGTAACATTGTCCGTGCAATAGCTTCAAGAATATTGTCCGGAATCTCCGATGTTCCGAAACGGTTTCCGAAAATCCTGTATTTGATACGCACAAATAGTTGCTTGAAAATATTGCCGTATTGCAGATTATAAATGTCACGCCAATACGGTATCATTTGTTTTTTCAGTTCATTTATATCCATAGAATTCTCCGTTCAAAGGGTTTTAGGGGTGCGGGTGTCCGGCGGACACCTCTGCCAAAGGCAGAAGCACTGACCGAGCTGGCAGGCGAGACTGCCCTAACAAGTGCCGGGCAAGCGGCAGTATTTGGATATCCAAATGCGTTGCTTGCAAAGGCAATGTCGTGTGGACACAACGACGATGCTTGCTAAGACAATGCCATTATTCTATCCAAATAATTTTCCAATCATTTTCTTCTTTTCTGTGTCGGATAGATCAATCTCGGATAACATCAGTATGTAGATAAGCGGTAGTATAATCCGATACACGGCTACCTCTTTATCCGATAGAGGTTCTACTGAACCATGAGCAATTTTATTTCGATAATTCGCATAAACACTGCCGTATTTAACAGTTTGCTTAATGCCAAGATTGGTTTCGTTATATTTCAAAATGCTATCTAACACGGTCTTGTTTGCTTTGAAAACATAATTGAATTTTTCTTCTAACTGCCCTTCATAATGCTCGATTTGTTCACGACATTTTTTATAATAATCTTGTTCTTTTTTTGATAAGGATTTGCCATCCGAATTATTATCAATTCGTTCTAACGCAAGCTCCTTTGCGTTTCTAAAATCATTGTTGATATTACATTTGAAATTTGGAAATTTTGCAGAAAACAATCCTTCAAAGTTTAATGCCGTTATCAGCCATTTACCCGGATCAATGTATTTCCCATCATGCGCATTTTCGGGGAAATAATACCTTAATCGATTGTCATTTTTTCTAAGTGATGCAATGCAAGTAAATATGGCTGAAAGCTTTTCTTCCGGAATATCATCAATAGTAATTGAATTTAAGCGAGTGTTTTCATATTCTGTTTTATTTATGAAGATATGTACTGTTGCTGTTTTTTCAAAAAGACCTTCTTCATTTTTTGAACTTATATCTATATTCTTAAATGAGATATTAGAGTTGTAATTTGCAAAAGAAAGAAAATCATATAAAGCTAAAAAATCATCGATTATTCTTATTAAAGGATGAACTTTAGAGTGCTCAAATGTGAATAACGATTTGACTTTTCCAATACTTGTGGGTTCTTTATTGATTCGTACATGGCGAGAAATACTCAATTGACATTTTGAATCTAAATAGTTGAATTCTCGAGTAGTGTCTTGAAAAGGAGATAATTTAATATTGATTTCACCAGTCCAATTTTCAATATCCATGTCAAGATTAATTGCTTTTTGAGGCGAAAAAAATGTGTTTATTGCATCCGATTCAAATGAACTGCGGTTATATGTAAAGTCACAGGGGCTGCCCATATTACTGTTTGAAATAGCATATCCTTGAATGGAAAATGATGCAGCAAATCCAAAGTAGTCTTTGGAAAATTTGCAGCGCAAAAAACGTATATCTCTGTTTCCGGCTGTAACTCCTTGAATCACATCTATTTCATCAGCGTCATTAAAATCATTTATGTACTGAAAAGGCCCGCCAATAATCCTTACAAATCTATCATCTAACACAAAATGATATTTTTTGTCCTTGTATACTAATACTCCATACAAATCGTTGTTCATTATTTCACCTCGTCGAAACAATCTATATTTTAAATAATATAAAATCACAAACCCATAACAGCAATGTAAAAGTATTGACATCTCAATACTTTTGTGGTAACATAGAGAAAAGGGAGGTATCAAATATGGCTTTTTCTTATAAACCGCTTTGGAAATTACTTATTGATAAAGAAATGACCAAAAAGCAATTAATGGAGGCTACCGGTATTTCAAAATCAACAATGGATAAAATGGGCAGGGGCGAACAAGTTTCTTTAGATATCATTGATAGAATCTGTACCTATTTCAATTGTGATGTTAAAGAAATTATGGAGCATTTACAGGAGGCACAAAAATGAGCACGGTAAATACCTTAATAAAATGGCCCGGCGGTAAAGCCAGAGAAATCAAATATATTGAAAACTTGATACCCAAATTCAACAGATATATTGAGCCGTTTTTTGGCGGGGGTGCTATGTATTTTTATTTGCATCCTCAAAAAGCAATAATAAACGATATCTCAAATGATTTAACAAGCTTTTACAGATTAGCCAAAGAGCAGAATAAATTGTTCTACACTTACTTGTGTGATTACGATGCCTTACTTAACGGGGTACTCACATTTTGCGATGAACAATATTCGATAATTGACAATATTTATTTGTGTGCTAAGAATAACAACGACAAAGCTGCTACAAGTTCGGCTGTCAACGAAATCTGTTCCAAAATGATTGTTAAACTACCAAAAACATCGTTTAATAATCTTGTCCTTAATCGGAATGACCTTGAAAAAGAAATTGTTGCTAATGTCATAGATAAGCTAAACCGAACCATCAAAAATGAAGAAAAGGCACCTTTTTGTAGCGATGACTTAAAAGAAAATTTAATCACCGGTTTTGTCAGCGGATTGTATATGTACTTTAGGTCCGTTTATAATGACATACTTTTATGTCGAAAGAAAACGCCAAATCAGGAATACAATATAGCCAATTTCTATTTCATCAGAGAATACTGCTATGGCTCTATGTTTCGATATAACGGAAAGGGAGAATTTAATATTCCTTATGGCGGAATGTCTTACAACAGAAAGTCTTTCAAATCAAAAATAGATAATATCTTTTCAAGTGAAACATCCAACAGATTTGAGGGTACCGATATTTATTGCAAGGATTTCGAAGACTTTTTCTCGTCTGTACAGTTGCAAGATGATGACTTTATGTTTTTGGATCCGCCTTATGATACCGATTTTTCAGATTATGAAGGTAAGAATTTTAGTAAAAACGATCAAAAAAGATTAGCCGACTCGCTGAAAAAGACAAAAGCTAAGTTTGTTTTGATAATCAAGAATACAGATTATATTTACTCCTTATACGAAAACGACTTTAACATTTACAGCTTTGACAAAACTTATACATACAATGTCAGAAGCCGCAATGAAAGAAATGTTGAGCATTTGATTATAACAAATATTCAACCCACCGCATCAGTACATGCTATTTAATTGTTTTCTTTAATTCTTCAATTGTCATGGGACGTATCGAATTATGATGAATCATCCTATGACAATTGGCACAAAGCGGTTTAACATTTTTAATAGCTTCTGATATATAGCTTTCAAATCCGTCATCGGAATACTGACAAATGGGACTTTCATGGTGAATTTCAATATAGTCTTTTCCGACATCACCATATTTTTCTTCAAAACAAAATCCGCAAATAGTACAACGGATCTTACCGTCCTTAGACTTATAATGTTCAATTGCGACATTACGTAATCGTTGAGAGCGCAATCTTGTCTTTGACTTTTTAATAACCGATGTACCTTCTGATATCATTTCATCCTCACTGTAAACAAGTAGCGAGTGCTTCTTTCCGACGGATTTTTCTATGCTTTCAATAGCTGTTGTGAAATCTTCACAAGTGAATTTGTTTGAAAACAAATAACATATCGCTTCAAGATTTTCTCTTAAGTATTCTTCTCCTGCGTCCGTTAGTAAGTATCTTCCTTTGCTATCTAATGAAGTGTATATGTCCATTGAGTTAGTTGCCCTGTGGGATTTAAGATTTCGAACTTTTTGAGAAAACTTAGTGTCGTGACGACCATCGAGTATTTTGGCATCTTCTCCAGTTGGGTTGAATACCGCTGTTAATTCTTCAATCAAGTCAGAAGTTGACGTAGCCCCGTCTCTTTTAATAATATAAAGCGTCGGAAGTATTAATGTTTTTTCTTCAATTCTCATTATAGTTCTCCTGCTCTTTTGCAAGCAGCGTCAAAATAAGATTTATCTATTTCGCAACCTACAAATCTTCTGCCACATTCTTTTGCGGCCACGGCTGTTGAACCCACTCCCATAAACGGATCAAAAATAATATCGCCGGGATTACTTGCAATATTAATAATATGAGACAGTAGTTTAACAGGCTTTTGGGCTGGGTGCTTGGGATTTCTTAATCTTTCAGGTGGCATACATATCGGAGATTCAAAGAAATTATGCATTTCATTTTGATTGGAAAAATTCCACTTATGTCCCTTATTCCACATACAAATAATCATTTCACAGCTATTCAAAAAACCATTTTTATATATTTTGGGGGCAGGATTGGTTTTGTGCCAAATAAAAAACTGAAATGTGTCAAATTCCGGATCAAACACCTCGTGCCACTTTCCGATTAGATTATAGCTTGTGAAAACAAAAATGTTTCCGTCGGGTTTGATTATTCTTTTGAAATCGGTTAATAAATCCTTAGGTTCTAACAGAACGTTGTCCCAATCGGCAATATCATTATTCATTGCTTCTCTTCCGGGTAATGGTATGTTTCCGGTAGAATATTGAGCAATGTTATACGGCGGATCTGTTAATATCAAGTCAATGCTGTTGTCGGGTATTATTTTCATATACTCCAAACAATCGGAATTAATCATTCTTGCCATATCATTCTCCAATGCAATCACTAATCATATCGTTAATGCGTTTATTAAGGTCGATTTCTTCAAGCGCCTCTCTGTATATCGTTGTAAAATCATCAAATGTGATTCCACGAGGCAAAATTCTATTCCAAAAGTTTGCGCCAATTAGAAACATATCAGGATAACTTAAATGCTTTTTAACAGCACCTTTCCATGTGTTACCTTCGCCATCTTTGTTATAAAGGGTAGCAAAATATGCTTTGCAGTTAGTTATTCCCATATCAACATAAATAGTCAATAGTTTTTCAACATTAGAGGGAGCATTTGAACTATCTAAATCCCCGCCGGCTTTCAATTCCATAACATTCCAATTTTCGCCGTCAAAAAATGCCAAATCAACTGGTTTGGTAAAGATATTATTTGTTCTATATTCTGTCGAAAGAGGAAGCAGTTCTGCTTCACACGAACGATGGTTAACACCGCTTTCAACACGAGCTGTGCCTCTGCCTTGAGCCTCATTGTTTGCTCTAAACGCAGCAATTCTGCCTCTTAAGTCACCATTAAAAGTGTCCACATCCGTAACAACAATTTGTCCGGTCACAGTTGCTGGATTAATATCATGTCTTAAATTACGAGGATTAACTATAGCAGGTACATTTTCTTCACCAAAAGTCAAACGTGCTATTCTCTTTGCGCAAGTTTCAATGGCAAAACCACTCTTCGATTCAAAACTGCTAACAAAAACCATGCTGGCAGTAATTCTTTCATCCATTTGGCTCAAAAGAAAGTTATTAACTTTACGAGTGTAGTTTGCATAAAAATCGGCTTCAATAAGATTGGTCAAATTCGAAAACTCTTCAATTACAATTTGTTTGATTGTGTTTCTCATTTTATTTTCTCCTCAATAAATAACATATATGTTTCTATTTCCAGCGCATCAGCGATACGCTGAATATTTTCAAGTGAAATACTACGGCGATAACATTCGATTGCGCTAATATAAGTGCGGTGCATTCCGCACTTGTCGGCAAATGCTTCTTGAGAAAGACCGGTAGCGTGACGATATTTTTTGAGGTTGTCTGCGAAAACTTTTACAATATCCATATTTACATTCCTCCAATAATATAGTATAATACAAATGAATACAATGCGTCTACATACAATGAGTATCTATACAGTTGTAACCTTGTCTTATCAAGCACTGGGTTTGAGCACTCGAATCCGGCTCGGCATTGCCTCCGCAAGCAACGCATTTGCTTGCGCAAACACACGGCGTTGTCTCAGCAAGCACTGAATTTGGCTATCCAAATTCGCTTGTCGCTTTCGCCGCTTGTTAGGGAGATCCCTAACACCCCAAAATCCAGATAACATCAAGGAAAACTTGTGTTATAAACCCCAAAAGAAAGGCAGGTGAAAAGAAATGAAAGGCGTAATCTATGCGAGATATTCTTCGGATAATCAGCGTGAAGAATCTATTGAAGGACAGCTTCGCGAATGCAAGGCCTTTGCCGAAAAGAATGACATTCAAATTGTAGAAACCTACATTGACCGTGCGCTATCGGCAAGAACCGACCGCCGTCCTGACTTTCAGCGAATGATAAAAGACAGTGCAGGCAGAAAATTTGAGGTCGTTATTGTTTGGAAACTTGACCGCTTCGCACGGGATAAATACGATTCGGCGCACTACAAACGCATTTTGAAAAATAACGGTGTTAAGGTCGTTTCCGCAACCGAGGCTATTTCAGCCGGTGCTGAAGGCATTTTGCTCGAATCAATGCTTGAAGGAATGGCAGAGTATTACTCGGCTGAGCTTTCGGAAAAAGTCATACGGGGACTGACTGAAAATGCACTGAAATGCAAATTTAACGGCGGCACATTGCCGATCGGATATATCATTGACAGTGAGCAGTATTTTCAGATTGATCCCCTGACGGCTCCGGCGGTGCTTGACGCATTTAAGCATTATGCAGACGGGGCGTCGATGCGTGAAATTACCGATGAAATGAATCTGAAAGGTGTTCGCACTAAACGTGGCGGTAAAATCAGCATTAACAGCGTCACCCGAATGTTACATAACCGCAAATATATCGGCGAATACAAGTATAATGATATTGTCCAACCGAGCGGCATTCCGGCAATCGTGCCTGAAGATTTGTTCAACCGTGTGCAGGAGCGTATGGCGGCAAATAAAAAAGCTCCGGCAAAACACAAAGCCGAAGACGAATATCTATTGACAACAAAGTTGTTTTGCGGCAAGTGCCAATGTTATATGGTCGGTGAAAGCGGAACAAGCAAAACCTCTCATGTGCATCGGTATTACAAATGTGCAAGCGTAAAAAATCACAAGGGTTGCGACAAGAAATCGGTCAAAAAAGAATGGATCGAAAACCTTGTGATTGAGCAAATTAAAAATCTGATTTTTGATGATGATTTGATAGAAAAGATTGCCGATAAAGTAGTGGCTTTGCAGGGCAAGGAAAATACAACATTACCTCTGCTGAAAAAGCAATATGCCGACACGCAAAAATCTATTGATAATATGCTTGATGCCATTCAGCAAGGTATCTTGACGGCTTCAACAAAAGAGCGGCTCGAAAGCCTTGAAAAGCAGAAAAGCGAATTGTCTGTTCAAATCGTTAAAGAAGAAATGGCAAAGCCTATGCTTTCACGGGAGCAGATTGTTTTCTGGTTTCACAGATTCAGAAAACTGGACGCAAAGAAGCTTGAGCACCGTCGCAGGCTTATCGACAGTTTTGTCAATGCGATTTTCCTTTACGATGACAGGATTACGTTCACATTCAATTACAAAGACGGTTCAAAAACAATAACTTTCGCCGAGCTTGAAAAATCAGGCTTGGGTTCGGATATCAGTGCACTCGCTGCACCAAAAAGCTTAATAGCGGAACCGAAAACTAAAAGTTTTCGGTTCCGCTATTCTATTTTTATAATATAACAGCGAAATAGAATAAACTCAGTCCTAAATTTAAAATACCTTCTGTCAAGAAAAAAGGCCGGGCAAATAAGCCCGGCTTTAAATTCCTGCTACATTAAATTTTCATCATAAACCGCCCGCTCGCCGCCGATAAATTTCGGTCTTACCCTTGCCGCGAGCACTATCGCTTTACCGATATTTCTCTGCTTAAGCCTTAGCGGAACGGCAACCTTTTTAAGGTGCATTCCTATAAGGGTTCCGCCTATATCTATTCCGGCGTCGGCTTTTATTTCTTCTATCGCCACAGGGTCATTAAAATTTTTATATGCCGCCGTAGCAAAAGAGCTTCCCGCTTTAGGCTGAGGCACGACATTTACTATCTCCTCGCCTTTCAGCACTTCCCTTTCGACGATTATCGCGCGGTTTAAATGCTCGCAACACTGTGCGGCGATATAAATCCCCTCTTTTGAAAATACGGAATAAAGGCCTTTAAAAATTGCGTCGGCAATTTCGGGAGTGGAATGATTGCCGGGATTTTCCCCTATCACTTCGCTTGTGGAACAGCCTACAACGACCGTCTGTCCCTTTTTAAGCCGCGCGGCCTCAAAAAGCTCTTTTGCGGCATTATTTGCCTCTTTTTCGATCTGCTTTAAAAACTCTTTGTCGGATGTATGAAAAACTGTTTTTGTCATATTAAACCCCTATTTAAATAATTTTTGTTTTAATCCGGTTTTTTCAAATATCATCGCAAGCACTGTTCCGATTATAAGACCTGCCGCTGCCTGAACGCAGTTGCCGGGTATACTCAGCGCCGCGGCGCTTCCCTTTCCGAGGAGCAAAGCGGCATATCCGAAATATCCCAAAACCATTACAGCCTCGCTTGCAAGACCGCTTACGATATATCCTGCCGGAGCAGGAGCGGATTTAAAAGCTTTTATAATTATCGCACAAAGCGCGCCCATTATTGCTTTTATTATAAGAGTGCCCGGAGCATAGTAAAGATATCCCGCAATCACATCAGTGAGCATTGAGCCCACACCTGCCGCCGCAGCGCCGTACCACGGGCCTAAAAACCAGCCCGAAAGCAACACAAAGCAATCTCCGAGGTTAACATACCCATTCATCGGAGAGGGAATTTGAATTACAATTGTTGCAACGCATACGAGCGCCGCCATAAGAGCGCTTATTACTATTTTTTTAAGATTTTCCGATTTCATATTCATCACACCTGACTTTTTGTTAAAAACAGTATAATGTGATTTTGGTATTATTTCAATAGTCAAAACAAGATAAAATATAAATACCAGATTATATAACTTCTATGGAATATATTTCTTCAAATCTTATTTTTTCGTTATCCAAAGCGAGGTATTTAAAAGCGAGATTTATTTCAGTCACTTTTCCTTTAAACATTATATTATGAAAATCTTTAAAGCAATCTATTTTTACATTCTGACCTTTTTTAAGATTAATAATTATTTTAGAATTTATTATCTGCTGTTCTTCGGGAATCTCGTGAAGTTTTACGCGGCTGTGCTTCTCTTCTTTTTCGGCGAGAGCCTCTTTGAGGCCTTTCATAGCGTCAAACGGAATAAATTGCTTCGCTCTGTTTTGCCTTTCCATCATATTTATGCATTATGGCCTCCTATCAGCTTATTTCTTTCGATCTGCATAGCGCTTTCGAGAAAATCTGTGCCTTTTAAAAGAGAATTTTTTCCGAATTTTCCGTAGAGAGAAAGCACTGTTTTATTAAGCTCCCTTTCACGTCTTATCTCGTCAAAATCGGAAAACAGGTCATATCCGTAGCAGTCCTCGCTTTGTATACCGCCGAAGCTTATTCCCACTCTTCTTATCGGAGCATTTTTATTTTTTATACCCTCATAAAGCCTGATCGCATAAGGCAAAAGCTCAGAATAAAGCGCGGTGGGAGCGATTATTTTTATTCCTTTCCTGTAAGACTCTTCATAATTCCCGGAATAACCTATATAAAGATTTATCTTCCCTGCTATCACTTTTCTTTTCGTAAGCTCGTAAGTTCCCGATAAAGTCATTTCCCTTATTATGGTTTCAAGCTCTTTGTAGCTGTAATCCCTTGGAAGTATCTGAGAAAGAGAAACCGATCTGCTTTTGCTGTTATAGTTTTTTATATCCTCCATAAGACAGCTTTCTTTCCCTAAAGAATGATCTATCATAAGCTCCGCGTCTATTCCGAAAAGCTTATATAAAATTTCCTGCGGAGCAAGCGCAATATCGCGCATCGTGAAAATTCCGCGGCTGCTTAGCCGTTTTGCCGTGTTTGTGCCTATCATCCAGAAATCCGTGAGAGGTGTGTGATCCCACAGCGTTTTTTTATAAAGCTCTTCATTTAAAAAGCCTATATGAGAAACAGTATGCTTGGCGGTGATATCAAGCGCCACTTTGGCAAGATAAAGGTTGGTGCCTATACCAACCGTTGAGGGTATTGCAAGCTTGTTCGCTATTTCATTCATAAGCTTTTTTGCGAGTGATAATGCGTCGGTTTTCATACTTCTCAAATATCCCGTCACATCTATAAATGACTCGTCTATCGAATAAGTGTGGATATCCTCGGGAGAAAAATAATCAAGATATATGGAATAAATTTCGGCGCAGTAATCAATATAAAGCTGCATTCTCGGGCGTGCGATAAGATATTTTATATTTTTCGGAATTTCGGAAAGCCTGCACCGATTTTTCACCCCGAGCCTTTTAAGTTTCGGAGTAACGGCAAGGCAAAGCGCATTTTTGCCCCTTGCGGGATCGGCTACTACAAGCGAGGTTTCAAAAGGATTGAGTCCCCTCTCGGCGCATTCCACCGAGGCATAAAATGTTTTCATGTCTATACATAAATAGTATCTTTCAGGCTCCATATCTTCACCTTTTGCTCAAAATCGCAGAACAAATGTTCTATTTCTGATTATACAAAAGCGGAAGTTAAAAGTCAAGCGGATAATAATTCCAATTTCAGCTATCCTGCTTTTTTATACTTTTCGGCAATTTCCCTGTAACGGATTTAAAAACATACGAAAAATATGCAGGCGAAGAAAAGCCTAAAATTTCCGCTGTTTCGGCACAGCTTTTTCCCATTTTTAAAAAATCATAAGCCTTGCTTATTTTAAGCTCCGTAAAATATCTGTTCACACCTATTCCAGCGTTTTTCTTAAAAGTATTTTTAAGAGCGGTTTCACATACTCCGCAAACTTTTGCAATTTCCTTAATATCGGAATTTTCATTCAAATGGTTTTTCATATATTCGACCGCAGCCGTATAAACAGGAGAAACCGAGCCGCCCGATCCATTGAAAAAGGATTCTTTTAAAATCATATCCAAAAAAACATCAAAAAGTTTCTGAACATTCACTGAATTACTCTCTTGCTCAATTATTATTTTCAGAAGATTACGACCGGAGTTTGAAAGCTTAAAAAGCAAAAAACTTTCCTTGAAAAAAAGTTCGGGACTATTAAACATAAACACAACGAATTTTGTGTCTTTAATACATTTATTGCGATGAAAAAAGAAAGGAGCGCCCAAAAGAATATCATTTTTCTTCAGCCTTAAAACAGAGCTGTCATAAACGATCTCCATTTCTCCATCAAGCACAATATTGATTTCAAATCCTCCGTGGCGGTGGCCCTTGAAAGCATAAGAGTTATTAAAATCATAATTATAAAAGTTATTTAAAACAGTATTCATAAAGCACCCGATATTATAATTTTTTTACCTAAAATCGTATTTACAACCGACTTTTTTATAATTATACTATAGGTAAATTAATTTTTCAATCAGAAAGGAAAATTGCGATGGAAATAAAAATTCTTGAAAATGAATATTGGTGGGGATGCGCAAGCCATTTCAGAGCTCCGCAGAAATTTCCGTTTTCCGGCAAAGATGAATTCAGCTTTGATTTAAGGGTAAATACTTCAAATCAATCTGCACCGATATTAATCTCTTCAAAAGGCAGAGTTATTAAAAGCGATAAGCCTTTTGCTTTCACTGTTAAAGACGGAATTATAATTATAACCTTCGGAGAAACAGAACTTTTAAATATGGGCAGCTGCCTTAAAGAAGCTTATCTTTCGGCTGCTGAAAAATATTTTCCTTTTGAAAAAAGAACAATTCCGGATGAATTTTTCTCAATTCCGCAATATAATACCTGGATGCAATTTAATTACGAGCCTACAGCCGAAGGAGTTCTTAAATATGCTTACGATATTATAGATAACGGCTTTCAGCCCGGTATACTTATGATAGACGAAGGCTGGCATACCCGTTACGGAATATGGGAATTTGATAAAGCAAAATTCCCCGACCCTAAAAAAACGATCGAAGAGCTTCACTCGCTCGGTTTTAAGGTTATGCTGTGGGTAGTTCCGTATGTTACTCCCGACGGAAAATATTTTGCTACATCATTAAACAAAGATTTTGATCCTGTAAATTATAATAAACGCTATGTTAAAAATAAAGACGGTCAAATTATGTATTTTGCCTGGTGGAACGGTTACAGTGCGCTTTTAAATCTTTTAGAAGAAACCGATAATTCCGAGTTTAATAAAAAGCTTAAATTTCTTGTTGACGAATATAAAATAGACGGTTTTAAATTTGACGGTGCAAACGCCTGCACGCTTCGTGAACGCAACCAAAGAAACGGATTATCAAGCGATTCTTTTGATTCCCATAAATATTCTGAGGCTTATAATGAGCTGGGTAAAAAATATAAATATCACGAATTTAAAGATACCTACAATATGAGCGGAAAATCCATCGCTGAACGCCTTTGTGACAGAGATCATACTTGGGAAGGAGAAGGTCTTTCCTCGCTGATTCCTATGGCGCTTAGAGCAGGCTTGCTCGGCTATCCTTATATTTGCCCCGATATGGTAGGCGGAGGAAACTGGACAGTTAAAGTTAATATAGAAAAGCTGGATCAGGAGTTGTTTGTGCGAATGGCTCAGGCTTCAGCACTTTTCCCGATGATGCAGTTTTCCTGGGCGCCGTGGGAAGCGCTTGATAAAGAGCATTTTGCTTTAGTTAAAAAAGCTGCGGATCTGCACGCAAGTATGGCTGATACATTTTTAAAATTAGCAGACCACGCTTCATTAAGCGGCGAGCCGATTATGCGGACACTTGAATATTACGATCCCCATAAAGGCTATGCGGAAATTGACGACGAATTTATGCTCGGCGACGATATTCTTGTTGCCCCTGTTATGAAAAAAAGCGCCAAAAGCCGAAATGTTGTTTTCCCGAAAGGTTCATGGCAGGATCAGAACACCGGAAAAATTTATAAAGGAAATTCATCTGCTGAAGTTAGTGCAGACATTTCGGTTCTCCCCTGGTTTAAAAAAGTCTAAAAAACAAAACCCGCAGTCAGTAAAATTACTGACTGCGGGTTTTTTGGTGGAGCATAGCGGGATCGAACCGCTGACCTCTACACTGCCAGTGTAGCGCTCTCCCAGCTGAGCTAATGCCCCGTAAAAAAAACGGTACAGCTAATTATAACATACAATATAAATAATTGTCAATAAAAATAAAAAAATTTTTAAAAATCAGGAATAATTATTGATTTTGTAAAATTTTGTTATATAATGCTATAAGAGAATTCAAAAAGGAGCACGTATATGGAAATGAATATTTCAAAAAACATCAGATACATCGGAGTGAACGACAAAAATATCGACCTTTTCGAGGGGCAATACACAGTGCCGAACGGAATGTCTTACAATTCTTATGTTATAATTGATGATAAAATTGCTGTTATGGATACTGTTGACGCAAATTTTACAGACGAATGGCTTGGAAATTTAAAGCGCGAATTAAGCGGGAAAAATCCCGATTTTCTTATTGTTCAGCATATGGAGCCCGACCATTCGGCTAACATTTTAAACCTTTTAAATTCCTATCCCGACTGCAAGCTTGTAACAAACACTAAAGCGCTTGCAATGATAAAAAACTTTTTTAATATTGACCTGACGGAAAAAACCGTACTTGTAAAAGACGGCGATACACTCTCCCTCGGAGCGCACACTCTTAACTTCATTTTTGCTCCTATGGTGCATTGGCCCGAAGTTATGGTAACCTATGAGAGCAAAGAAAAAGTCCTTTTCTCTGCGGACGGTTTCGGAAAATTCGGTGCCTATGATACCGACGAGGACTGGGCGTGCGAAGCGAGAAGATATTATTTCGGAATTGTGGGTAAATTCGGAGTTCAGGTTCAAAACCTGCTTAAAAAAGCGGCGACGCTTGATATCGAAAAAATATGCCCTCTTCACGGACCGGTACTGACAGAAAATCTCAGTTACTATTTAAATCTTTACGATATCTGGTCTTCCTACAGATCCGAAACAAAAGGCGTATGCATTTGTTACACCTCTGTTTACGGAAATACCGAAAAAGCGGCAAACCAGCTTGCCGAAAAGCTTAAACAAAAAGGCTGTGAAAAAACAGCGATCAACGATCTTGCAAGGTGCGATATGGCGGAAGCCGTGGAAGACGCATTCAGGTACGACAGGCTCGTTCTTGCGACAACTACATATAATTCCGATATTTTCCCCTTTATGAAAGAGTTTATCGAGCATCTCACGGAAAGAAATTTTCAGAATAAAACAATAGCCTTGATCGAAAACGGCTCCTGGGCGCCCACCGCCGCGAAAATAATGCGCGATAAATTTGAAAAGAGCAAAAATATAATCTTTACAGAACAAACAGTAAAAATCATATCCGCTTTAAATGACGAAAACGAAGAGCAGTTGGAAGCTTTAGCCTGCGAGCTTTGCGGAAAATAAAAAGAAATCGGCTTTTTTAGCCGATTTCTTTATTTTATCACATATTTAATTATCAGCTCGCACGAAAGCGCTCCGCCGCTCGCACCTGCGGCAACGACTACAAGGCTTGACTTTTTCCACCCCAAAATAAAAGCGACAATAAATCCGCATATCGCAGAGTAAATATTGCCTGTGGCGTATAAAAACCCGGGAACCGTCATACAAGACAAAACCGCATACGGCATATAATGCAAAACAGATAAAAGATATCTATTGGTGATTTTTTTCTTTAAAAGCACCATAGGGAGCATTCTTATAAGATAAGTTACTCCTGCCATTACTGCCAGACTGCATAAAAATCTTGACCAATTCATCAGTCTTCCCCTCCCGTTTCTTCCTGAACTTCAATGGGCTTTAAAGCCGCCATTATACAAGAGGAAATAAGCGCGCAGATTATTATGACAAATCCGCTTTGCACCGATTTAAGGAAAGGAATATATTTAAATGCACAGCTAAGTGCCACCGATATTGCCACGCACGCAAGAACGCTTTTATCGCTGTGCGCAACGGGCACGACTATTGCTATAAACATTCCGTAAATCGCAAGATTAAGAGCATTTATAAGAACTGCGGGCAAAATATTACCTGCCGCGGCGCCTATGACCGTGCCAATGCTCCAACCGATATAAGGGGACAAAATAAGTCCGTACATATACTGCCGGTTCAGCATTCCGGGCTTTGAGGCGCCGATAGCAAAAATTTCGTCGGTATTAACAAACGAAAGGATAAACCTATCAAGCGTTGTTACAGACTTATCAAACCTCTGCGAGAGAGAAACCGACATAAGCGCATATCTTAAATTGATTATAAGCTGGCTAAGAGCGAGCTCAAAATAAGCTCCGCCCGAAACTATTATCGGCACAGCCGCAAGCTGACCTGCCGAAGTGACATTCGCCATAGAAATAAGTGTTGCCTGAAAAGCGGAAAGCCCCTGTGAAACCGCAGATATTCCAAAAGCAAACGCAACCGCAAGATAGCCTATACAAACAGGCATACCGTCCTTAACCCCGCTTAAAAACCTTTTATCATTCTGCATAAATTCACCCCGCGTGAGAATGCATAGAACATTATAGCTCAATTCACAAAATTCTTCAACTGATTTTTATTTTTTATTAAAATTAGTGCTTTTTGCATAATATTTTTTAAAAACCGCAGATTTTAAAAATTACTTTTGTGAATTTTGACTAAAATTTTAATATTTTTTATCTATAATAACACTTGAAAAATACTTATGAATATTGTATCATATAAGAGTGAACAATATAAAAAGAAATATACCTTGATTTTATGGAGATATGAAAATGAATAATTACAGTGCAGCAAAACTTTCAGAAATGCTTGAACTTAAGCTTTCGCACAACTTCGGCGTTACTCCCGAACAGGCAGACGACGATATGTTTTATAAAGCCTGCGTTTTGGTTCTTCTTGATATAATGAGCGACAGAAAGGCCGCTTTCAGAAAAAAGGTCGACGAACAGGGTGCAAAAACCGTTTATTACCTTTCTATGGAATTTTTAATGGGCAGATCGCTTAAAAACAATCTTTTTAATCTCGACCTTACAGAAAATATGAGGCAGGCTCTTAAAAAATATAATGTCAAGCTTGAAAAGCTCTATGATTTCGAGCCCGACGCAGGCCTCGGCAACGGCGGACTCGGCCGTCTTGCGGCATGCTTTTTAGACGCACTTGCTACCGGCGGTTACAGCGCTATGGGTTACTGCATAAGATACGAGCTTGGTATTTTCAGACAGAAGCTTGTTGACGGCTGGCAGACCGAAATGCCCGATTTCTGGCTTCCCGGCGGAGGTGTTTGGCTTGAGCAGCGCCCTTCTTCCGCGGTAGACGTTCATTTTGACGGATATATCGACGAGTGGTGGGATGGCAGTTATCACCATGTTGAGCATAAAGATTTCCATAATGTTCATGCTATGCCTTATGACCTTAAAGTCGCAGGAAAAGACGGCAAGACCGTCAGTGTTTTAAGGCTTTGGAGCGCAGAGTGCGAAGACTTTAATATGAGTGCGTTTAATCAGGGCGACTATGTGAGAGCTTTGGAGCAAAGAGCTATGACAGAGGCTATCTCCAAGGTCTTATACCCCGAAGATAACCATATCGAAGGAAAATCTTTAAGATTAAGACAGCAGTATTTTCTCGTTTCCGCGTCTATCCAGGATATTCTCAGAAGACATATGAGAAAATACAACTCTCTTGAAAATCTTCCCGAAAAAGTCGCAATTCATATAAACGATACTCATCCCACCCTCGCGATCCCCGAGCTTATGCGCCTTTTGCTTGATGAGTGCGGATATTCCTGGGAAAAAGCTTGGGGCATTGTTACTAAAACAATGGCTTACACTAACCACACGATCATGAGCGAGGCTCTTGAATGCTGGCAGGAAAGCCTTTTCAAAGAAAGACTTCCGAGAATTTATATGATAGTCAAGGAAATCGACCGCAGATACAGAGAGCATATTTTAAACACTACAGGCGACAGAGCACTGGTTGAAAAAACGGCTATTATTCAGAACGGCGTAATCAGAATGGCAAACCTCTGCGTTGCCACCTGCCACACGGTAAACGGCGTTTCAAAGCTCCACAGCGATATAATCAAAAACGAGCTGTTTAACGATTATTATAAGCTTACTCCCAAAAAGTTTACTAACGTTACAAACGGAATTGCTCACCGCAGATGGCTCTGCCAGGCTAATCCCGAGCTTTCAAAGCTTATTACTGATCTTATCGGCGACGGATTTATCCTCAATGCTTCTGAGCTTTCAAAGCTTAAAGCTTATTATGATGATGAAACGGTATTAAAAAAGCTTGCAGAAATAAAGCTCAATAATAAAATCAGACTTTCTAATTATATCAAATCGAATTATTCTATTGATATCGATCCTCATTCTATCGTGGATATGCAGGTCAAAAGACTTCACGAATACAAGCGCCAGCATATGAACGCGCTTCATATAATCAGAGATTATCTTTATATCAAAAATAATCCCAATGCTTCTTTCACTCCCAAAACTTATATTTTCGGAGCAAAAGCGGCTTCGGATTATCTCTTTGCTAAAGAAATAATTCAGATGATCTATAAGCTTTCAAAGGTTATAGACAACGACCCGGCGCTTAAAGGAAAAATCAAAGTCGTATTCTTAGAAGACTATAAGGTAACTTTAGCGGAACTTATGATACCTGCGGCAGAAATAAGCGAGCAGATTTCCCTTGCTTCCACAGAAGCCAGCGGAACAAGCAATATGAAATTTATGCTTAACGGAGCTGTTACATTAGGTACGGAAGACGGCGCAAATGTCGAGATACACCAGGCTGTCGGAGATGATAACATCATAATCTTCGGAATGAGAACTCCCGAAGTTCTAAATCTCCAAAAAAGAGGTTACAATCCCCAGCTTTATTATAACAACAATTCTGAATTAAGAGCCGCACTCGACTTTATAGGCAAGGGTATCGACGGCAAGAAATTCGATAATATTTACAACACTCTTAAAACCGTTGACACTTATATGGCTCTCGGCGATTTTGCCGATTATTGCCTTGCGCAGGATAAGGCGACCGAGCTTTATAAGGACTCGCTTAAGTGGAACAGAATGTCGCTTGTAAATATCGCAAATTCCGGAATTTTTGCCGCAGACAGATCAATTAAAGATTATGCCGATAATATCTGGCATATAAAACCGGTTAAATAATATATGAATTATTATCCATTCGATTCAAAATCAGAGCTTTATAAATCAAAAAAAGGCGCCTTGGCCGCAGATACAGATCTGCGGCTGAGGCTTCTGCTGCATAAAGACGCTCAGTGCGGCACGGCTTATCTCATTTTAAAAAATGACAGCGACTCTATCGATACCTATATTCCCCTTTTAAAAACAGGCGAAGCCTTAGAAGATTATTTCTTTTATGAAACTACTCTTAATTTAAAAGAGGGGCTTTATTTTTATGCCTTTAAGTATACAAGTCCTTTTGGTGATTTTTTCGTTACAAAAGAAAACGAAGGCAGAGGAATAGTATCAAAAGAATATCCCGAATTCTGGCAGCTGACGGTATTTGAAGACGACGGAAATAAACCCGAATGGCTAAGCGGAGGAATAATTTATCAGATATTCCCCGATAGATTTTTTGACGCCGATAAGCCTCTTTGCAGTCCTTTTAACGATAGGCATATCGTAACCGATAAATCCGCAAGACCTGCATACAGGCAGGATATCTCCCCCGATTTTTTGGGCAACGATTATTATTGCGGAAACCTAAAAGGAATAGAAGAAAAGCTTGATTATTTAAAAAGCCTCAATGTTACCTGCATTTATTTAAATCCTATTTTCGAGGCTCATTCTAATCATAGGTATAACACCGCCGATTATTTAAAGATCGATCCTTTGCTTGGAAATAAAAAAGATTTCGTTTCGCTGTGCAAAGCGGCACACAAAAAGAATATACATATTATTCTTGACGGTGTGTTTTCTCACACAGGCGACGACAGCTTATATTTCAATAAATATAAGCGTTACGGCGATAAGGGCGCTTATAACGATTATAATTCTCCTTTTACCGAGTGGTATAATTTTAAAAATTATCCCGATGATTATTCCGCCTGGTGGGGAGTTAAATCTCTTCCCGAAACCAATGAAAACTCAAAATCTTTCACTGAATTTATCACGGGAGAAAACGGTGTTTTAAGGCATTGGCAAAGGCTCGGCGCAGACGGCTGGCGCCTTGATGTGGCAGACGAACTGCCCGACGAATTCCTCGATAACATAAGAATTGCCGTGAAATCAGAAAATAAAAGCGCTTATCTTTTGGGAGAAGTCTGGGAAGACGCAACCAACAAAATAAGCTACGGCAAAAGAAGACGCTTTTTAAGAGGAAAACAGCTTGATTCCGTTATGAATTATCCTTTTGCAAATGCGATCATAGATTATATCAGAACGGGAAATTCAAAAGGGATAAAAGAAACTGTATTTGAAGTTCTTGAAAATTATCCTAAAACCGCCGTGGATCTTATGATGAATCATATCGGCACTCACGATACGGCAAGAATTTTGACCCGCCTTTCTCAAAACAATGATGATTTTTCCGACCGCGCGGCGCAATCAAAAATGGAATTATCACCCGAAAAATATGAATTTGCTAAAAAAAGACTTAAACTTGCCGCGCTTTTACAATATACCCTCCCCGGAATTCCATCTCTTTATTACGGCGATGAGGCAGGAATGACGGGCGGATTCGATCCTTTCTGCAGAGGCTATTATCCCTGGGGCAAAGAAGATAAGGAGCTTTTGGGATTTTATAAAACTCTCGGAAATAAAAGAGCTAAATGCAAAGCTTTTGAAAGCGGAGATTATGTGCCATGGGAACTGCCCGAAGGAATTTTCGGATTTGAAAGAAAATCAGACAAATCAAGAGCGCTTGTTTTAATAAACCTCTCGAATACCGAATTTTCGGTCGATATTCCGGATGAGTATAATTCTGTTACTCCCGCTCTCGGAAAAGCGCCCGAGAAGTGCAGGCTCTCACTTTTAAGCGGAGAATTCACTTTTATTACAAAATAATGAAAAAATATTTACAAGCAGCACCGCAATATGTTATAATAAATAAAATAAATCGCGGATTTTTTGTGCATTTTGGAGAGGAAAGATGCTGTTTATGAAATTTTTTTTAAAAAATCGCTTGCATTTTTAATTGCGGCGCTTATGCTTGTTTCATTTTGCGGCTGCAAGAAAAATAAAGCTGACGATCTTTACTCCGAATACATAGTGAATGAAAACGGAGAGATCGTTAAAGAAGATGGAACAAAAGTTGAAAGCAAAGAGTCAAAATCCGGCAAACAAACTAACAGCAAAGGCACGAAAGCCTCTAATTCTAATACCACAACTGCCGAGGATGATTTTATGGATACATTGGATATTGAAAATTATACCAAAAAGAATAAATCTCTTGAAAGCAGAGTAAAAGAACTTCAAAATGCCATATCTGCTTTAGGCGGCTCTTATCCCGCTCTTTCTCTTTCCAAAGTGAAAGGAAGCACTAAAGAAAAAGCAAAAGCGCTTAAAGGAAATAACACCGCTCTTAATCAAGCTGTAACTTCCCTTACAAATACTCTTGTAACGCTGGGCAGAAACTCGGTTAAAAACGGCGTTACGGGCGATCTTAATTCCGCATATTCCTGGGCAAAAACCGCTTTTTCGGGCAAAAAGCTTATAGCTCTTACATTTGACGATCATCCGGCGGAGATCACATCTTATTTGCTTGACGGGCTTAAATCAAGAAACGTTGCAGCTGTTTTCTTTGTAATAGGCAGAAATATCAATGCGAACTCAAATTCATCTGCTCTTCTCACAAGAATGAAAAACGAGGGTCACGTTATAGGAAACCACACGCAAAACCATATCCCGCTTTACCGCAAATATATAACAAATACTACAACTGTTCTTGATCCTGTTAAAGAAGTAACAGACTGCAGTAATTTGATAAAGCAAAATGCGGGCGGATATAATTCATTCCTGCTCAGAGTTCCGGGATTTATTTATAAAACTCCTTCTTCCCTCCCCGCAGGAGCGGAGCCCAACGGAATTTACAATCCCGCTTCACTTTCAAGGGATACAAAGAATGTTTTGGTCGACTCAACGCAGATCAAGGTCAATGAGGGCGCCGATACAGAAACCGTTTATAATCAGCTTTTAAGCGCTAAAGACGGAAGTATAATCATCATTCACCCGAAATACAATCTTGTTGACGCGGCATTTAAGCTTATCGATAAGTATAAAGACGACGGCTATGAGTTTGTAACCGTTCCGGAGCTGATAATGGCTAAGGCAGGAAAAATCGAATATGCCAAAGCTTACAGAACTCCCACGGAATTTGCCAATATCGGATAAAAAATATCCGTAAACCATTCGGTTTACGGATATTTTTTATTATAAAGCTGATTTTATAGCGTTGTAAAGCTCGTCATATTCTTCAAATGCCGAAATATCGGGATTATCGGCTTTTATGCTTTCGGTACTCTTAAAGAGAAATCCCGCTTTGCTTGCCTTTATCATTCCGAGATCGTTAAAACTGTCGCCTGCGGCTATCGTGTCATACCCTATCGACTGCAGGGCTTTAACAGTGGTAAGCTTAGAGTTTTTGCAGCGCATTTTATAACCGGTTATCATTCCGTTTTCCCCTATTTCAAGCGTGTTGCAAAAAATAGTGGGCATTCCGAGCTTTTCCATAAGAGGTGCGGCAAACTGCTCAAAAGTATCGCTTAAAATTATCACCTGAGTGATTTTTCTTAATTTATCCAAAAATTCCTTTGCGCCGGGCATAACATCGATTTTAGCTATCGTTGCTTTAATCTCATTAATTCCTAAATTATGTTTCTTAAGGATATCAAGCCTGTATTTCATAAGCTTATCATAATCGGGCTCGTCACGCGTGGTGAGCTTAAGCTCGGGAATTTTTGTTTCATTAGCGAAAGCTATCCATATTTCAGGGACTAAAACGCCCTCCATATCAAGACAAACTATATTCATAAAAAATCTCCTTAAATAAATTGAGGCGGCAAAAGATTACCGCCTCAATTATATCACAGCTTGAAACTTTTTTCAACTTACTTTTTCTTAGAAAAAAGGCCGTGCTTTTCATATACTTCGCTTTTTATATCAAGCACTTTATAGCCTGTTTCTCCCACTGCCTCTTTGATCTTATCAAAATTAAGATTTTCTTCAGACTCAATTACTGTTTCGCCTTTTTTATGAGAAGACGAAACTTTTTTTATTTTAAAATTCTTTCTTATGCAGTCGTTGATATGAGCCTCGCACATTGAACACATCATACCGTCGATTTTTAAAACTGTTTTAACCAATTTCATTCACTCCTTAGTATTTTATCGCCAAGAGTGCAAATCATAAATATTGGGGGGCGATAAAATGCAATATAAAAATTTAAAAGAACTGATTTTTTCAAGCAGCAGCGCAAGAAAATACTTCTTATCACTGCCTGCCGATCTTCAGGTGAAAATGCACGTTGAATATAACGATTATGTCCATTCTCTTTCGGATCTTCACCTGAAAACCGAGCAAATGATCAAAAATAACAGGCAGATAGAGATTTCAGATAGTTTATTCCGCTCCTTTTAAGGCTTCGACCATATCTATCTTTTTATTCTTTCTTGCTACAAACAAGCATATTAAGCGTCAAGATGCCTAAAGGAATACCTATTATAAAACCTATAATTGTCAGCCATACATTTTGACTTATAAGAAGTCTTTCTATCATCCTTATTTGATAAGAAACCAAAGCGGAGGATCAAACGATCCTCCGCTTTTTTTATTTTTTGTGGCAGGAGCTGCAACCGGCGCAATGACTGCAATTACCGCCGCATGAGGATTTGCCTTTTTTCTTATCACTGACAAGTTTTACAACTATTAAAGCAACAATAGCAATTAAAATAAGCGAAACTATTATAGTTGCGATATTTTCAATGATCCAAGCAAACATTTGCAAAACTCCTTTACAAAGTTATATTAATCAGCTTTTACCTTTGCAGTAAGTTTAGTTGCTTCCTTATAAGGACGAACAAGCATATAAACTATAAGGGCAAGAGCAAGAACAGCAAATATAAGACCAATAACATTTGTCTTGCCGACAAATATATTGCCGAACTGGTTTATCATAAGAGCGATCAGATAAGCAAATCCGCACTGATATCCGATTGCAAACCAGGTCCACTTGCGGCTGTTCATCTCACGCTTGATAGCGCCTATTGCTGCGAAGCAAGGAGCGCAGAGGAGATTGAACACGAGGAAAGAGTAAGCGGTAATGCCGGTAAATGCTTGAGCTATGCTCTGGTAAACTGTTCCGTCGCCGCCGCCGTAAAGAATTCCGAGAGTACCGACGATATTCTCTTTCGCAACAAGACCTGTGATCGAAGCGACAACTGCCTGCCAGTTACCCCAACCGAGAGGAGCAAACAACCAAGCAACCGCTCCGCCGATCTTCGCAAGTATCGAAGAATCGATCTGATCTTCTGTGAGCATTCCGAACGAGCCGTCAACCCAGCCGAAATATGTGGTGAACCAAACAAGAATTGTTGAAAGCAAGATAATTGTTCCTGCCTTTTTGATGAACGACCAGCCGCGCTCCCACATTGAACGGAGAACATTGCCGAGCGTAGGCATATGGTAAGCAGGAAGTTCCATAACGAACGGAGCAGGATCGCCTGAGAACATTTTTGTTTTCTTAAGCATAATGCCCGAGCAGATTATTGCCGCCATACCGATGAAGTATGCGCTTGTGGCAACCCAAGCCGAGCCGCCGAAGATAGCGCCTGCGATCATTGCGATGAAAGGTACTTTAGCGCCGCAGGGGATAAATGTTGTTGTCATAATGGTCATTCTGCGGTCGCGTTCATTTTCAATAGTTCTGGAAGCCATAATTCCGGGGATTCCGCAGCCTGTGCCTATGAGCATAGGAATGAAGGATTTACCGGAAAGTCCGAATTTACGGAAGATACGGTCAAGCACGAATGCAATACGCGCCATATAACCGCAAGCCTCAAGGAATGCAAGGAGGAGGAATAATACAAGCATCTGAGGAACAAATCCGAGAACCGCGCCTACACCGGCAACGATACCGTCATTGATAAGACCTGCAAGCCAATCTGCGGCGCCTGCTTTTTCAAGACCGTTTCCTACCAAAACAGGAATACCTGGAACCCATACGCCGTAATCAGACGGATCTACGCCGCCGTCATACTTTTCGTAAACTTCAAGCGCAGTATCAAGATCTGCAAGCTTTCCTGTTTTGTCGGTAGTTTCAAGTGTTTCTTCATCTTCAAGAGTATAAGTAAAGGTTTTGAAATCAGCTTTGCTTTCAACATCCTTTATTTCTTTTACGGCTTTCTCAGCGTCAAAACTGTCGCTTTCCTGATCAAGCGCTGCGCTTGCCGCCTTGACATCGATTCCCTCTTTTTCGGCTTTTGCGATAAAGCCGTCGATTATTGCGTCGGTGTCGCCGTATTCATCTTCAGCGTCGGCAGTGGCGGAAGTTCCTATTCCGAACAAGTGCCAACCGTCGCCGAAAAGTCCGTCGTTAGCCCAACCGGTTGCGGCAGAGCCGACAGTTACCATTGAAATATAATATACAAGGAACATAATAAGAGCGAATATCGGAAGACCGAGCCAGCGGTTTGTTACGACCTTATCTATTTTATCGGAATTCGTAAGCTTTCCGGCATTTTTCTTTTTGTAGCAAGCCTTGATTATAGAAGCGATATATATGTAACGCTCGTTGGTGATTATGGACTCTGAGTCGTCGTCCATCTCTTTTTCGGCAGCTGCGATATCATTTTCGATATGCTTCATAACCTCATCGCTGATTTTAAGGTCGCTTAAAACCTTATCGTCACGCTCAAAGATCTTGATAGCATACCATCTCTGCTGCTCTTCGGGCATATTATGAACAGCGGCTTCCTCAATATGAGCTATTGCGTGCTCTACACAGCCGGAAAAGCTGTGCTGAGGCAATGTTTTGGTGGAAGACGCGGCCTCGATAGCAGCCTCGGCAGCCTCCATAATTCCTGTGCCTTTTAAAGCCGAAATCTCAACTATTTTGCAGTTGAGCTGTCTTGAAAGCTCTTCGGTGTTTATTTTGTCGCCGTTTTTCTTAACAACGTCCATCATATTGATGGCTATAACAACCGGAATTCCGAGCTCAACAAGCTGAGTGGTAAGATAAAGGTTACGCTCTAAGTTTGTACCGTCGATGATATTAAGAATAACATCGGGGCGCTCGCCGATAAGATAATTTCTTGCAACTACCTCTTCCAAGGTGTACGGAGAAAGTGAATAAATACCCGGAAGGTCGGTTATTACTACTCCGTCGTGCTTTTTAAGTTTTCCCTCTTTCTTTTCAACCGTTACACCCGGCCAGTTACCAACAAACTGATTTGAACCTGTGAGTGCGTTGAAAAGAGTGGTTTTTCCGCAGTTAGGATTTCCTGCAAGTGCAATTCGCAATTCCATAATAGTTCTATCTTCTCTTTCGTTTGATATACTTAAAATTAATTATTCAACTTCAATCATAGCGGCGTCTGCTTTTCTTAAAGACAGCTCGTAACCGCGGACTGTAAGCTCAATAGGATCTCCTAAAGGGGCAACCTTGCGAATATGAACTTCTACGCCTTTTGTAATACCCATATCCATAATTCTGCGCTTTACAGCGCCTTCGCCGTGCAGTTTGACCACTTTAAGGGTTTCGCCGATCTTTGCTTCCTTCAAAGTTTTCATTCTTCTTTTCCTCCTTAAAAATTATACCATTATCTTTCGCGCCATTTCTTCGCTTATGGCAACTCTTGCCTCTTTAACATTGACAATTACATTGCCTCCGAGCGAATTGACGATCTTAACGTTTCCTCCGACAACAAATCCGAGATTTTCAAGATGTTTCTTAACTTCCGGATTTCCGCCGATCTTTTTTATGATATTATCTTCTCCGACCTGTGCAAGCGTTAAAGGTAACATTAAATAATCCCCCGTTTTTTAGATTAGCTTTAGCTAACCGGATTGTCTTTAAAAAGTTAGCTCTCGCTAACCACATATTATAATACAACCTGTTTTTAAATTTGTCAATAGTTTTTTTAAAAAAATCGGAGCCGGAATTTCCGGCCCCGAAATATCATTTAGATTTAGAAAAACATTTAATAAGAAGTCCTAAGATAAAGCCTACTGCCGTGGGAATAAGCCATCCCATTCCGGCGGAATAAAGCGGAAGATATTTTGAAATGGTTTTTATAAATCCGTCAAAAGCTGAAATTCCGCTGACTCTTATAAGGTCGAGAACAGCCGCTATCATAGTAAACGCAATAGTGCTTACAAATACGCATTTTGAATATCCGAAAAGCTTTCCGAAAAGGCTTAAAAGAATAAGTGCAATAGCCAAAGGATAAAGGAAATAAAGCACGGGCGCCGAAAAGCTGATTATCTTAGAAAGTCCGATATTCGAAACCACAAAGGAAAATGCAGTAAAGATAATCGCATAAACCTTATAGCTGAAAGTTTTCGGGAAGATCTTTGAAAATGTTTCGGAGCAGGCGGTAACAAGACCGATAGCAGTTTTAAGGCAGCAGAATGTAACGGTTATAGCAAGAATTATCATTCCCGCATTTCCGAAATAGTGCTTTGCTATGATCGCAAAAGCGTCGCCTCCGGTAAAATTCGGGTCATTTGCGATTCTATCGCTGTAAAGACCGAAGCTCTGTGCTCCGACAAAGGCGATAAGCGCATAGATAACTGTCATTAGCGACATACTGAATATGCCTGATTTAACCGTGCATTTAGCAATACTTCCCGGCTCTTTTACTCCATGCTCTCTTATAACCGTGATAACGATTATTCCGAAAGCAAGAGAAGCGAGCGCGTCAAGAGTGTCATAACCCTGCAAGAATCCCGTTGCGAAAGCGGCGTTCTGATAATCGCCTGTAGCTTTGAAGGAAAAAGCGCTCTGAACGGGTGAAATTAAAGCGGCTACGATCAAAACTCCTAAAAATACAAGGAAAATAGGATTGAGCCATTTTCCTACAGAGTCCATAATATTAGAGGGCCTAAGCGAGAAAAACAGCACAGCCGCAAAGAAAATAGCGCTGAATATCGCCCTGTAAAGAACAATATGAGAATCGCCTGTGATAGGAACTATTCCTACTGTAAACGAAGTAGCGGCACATCTCGGAATTGCAAAGAAAGGCCCTATCGTGAGATAAAGCGCGCAGGTGAAGAAATAGCTGTAAGGCTTAGAAACCCTGCTTGCCATATGCATAAGCCCTTCGCTCTTTGAAATTCCCATAGCAACTATTCCGAGGAGCGGAACTCCCACGGCGGTTATGAGCATTCCTATAAGAGCGGGAATTATGTTTTCTCCCGATTTTGCTCCGAGAATAATCGGAAAAATAAGGTTGCCCGCTCCGAAGAACAGACCGAACAGCATCGACGAGATAAGCACATACTGCTTACCGGTTAGTTTATTTTCCATAATTTACCCCTTAAAAATTTATAGTAAATTAATTATAACATAAATGCATTGAAATTAAAAGAATTAATTTTACAATTTTGCTTTAGGCAGGCTCCACCTGAATTTTGCCGCTAAAAGCCTAAGAACTACTATCACCGCAGTTCCTGCAAACATAGCCGCTTTTTCCCCTGATTTATCCCATAAAAAAACGCATGTTACAGCGCCGAGCAAGGAGGCACAGTCATAAAAATGCTTGACAAATATGTATGGCATTTCAAGAGAACAGATATCTCTTAAAAGGCCTCCGCCTACTCCCGTGACTATTCCTACAAATACAAGCAGGAAAAATCCCGAGTGAGAATTTACCGATTTCGCCGTCTGAATTCCTACAACTGTGAAAACCCCAAGACCTACCGAATCCATAATCAGCATTACGATATCATAGGCTTTTTGGCTTTTTGAGAAAATTTTTCTCACCGCAGGCAGAAAAAATATCACAGAGGTGAAAACAGCAAGCAAAGCATACATAGGATCTTTAAAAACCGCGGGCGGTGTGTTTCCCAAAATTATATCTCTAATAACTCCTCCTCCGACGGCAGTTATAAGACCTAAAGTTGCTACTCCGAAAATATCCATTCCTTTTTTCAGCGCAGCTATCGCTCCCGAAACGGCAAAGGCTAGCGTACCTATTATTTCAAACGCAGTTATAACCGAAAAAGGCACTTTTTATCTCCCCTATAAAAATAATCGGGCGGAAAAACTCCACCCGATTATTATAATGTATATTTTATATTATTACAACTCTAAATTATAATATTACCGTTTGCGTCGGCTTTCTTTGTAAGTCCCACAATAAAATCAATAAGAGCTATTATCACGGGAATAAATGTCCAGGAAAATAGAAGCATTGCAACTCCGGCTCCCGTTCTTCCGGCATAGAATTTATGAATTCCGAGACCGCCTAAGAAAAAAGCAAGAATGCAGTAGGCTACTTTATTAACGACCTTTCCGGAAGCCGCAAGCGTTGCCTGAGGAGCGGAAATATTCTGACTGTTAGAAAGATTGATGTTTATTCCGCCGTTAGGCACAGCGGTTTTTTCTTCTTCGACTTTAGAAACTATTACTTTAGAATCGGTTTCAAAAATTTCAACCTTATCGCCTATGTGCGGAACAAAATTTATATCGCAGCTCCTCACTTCTTTAATTTCGCCGCTTTCAATTCCTAAGGATATAACGTCCTGTTTAATATCAATTATTTTTGCGTTCATTTCATTTACCTCACTTTAAATACTGCTTTATTTCCCCACCAATCGGAATCGTATTCAATTTCGATAG
>ERZ779922.10-NODE-10-length-183299-cov-7.304583_pt1 | contig 183299 bp, 165 predicted proteins | sample MGYA00511544_ERZ779922 | MGnify/ENA primary metagenome ERZ779922 (study PRJEB29588, sample SAMEA2154516) | human gut metagenome | biome: human gut; feature: human-associated habitat; material: faeces | place: Denmark | collected 2008/2010 ... | reverse complement strand
CGCTGCCTGCGGCAGATGAAGCGGTGCTCTGAGCAGGAAGAAACAACGAGCATTGTGAAGCGCTCCAAGCGAGCAAGGCGACTATGTTTCTGACCGAAAGGGTCGTTGGTTCGAGTCCAACAGGGGGAGCCATCTCAGAAGCCTTGAGCCTCAACGGGTTTAGGGCTTTTTCTTTTTTTAAAACATCTCGAAATCTCCGTGTGTCTAACATTCTGTTTAACGCCTGTCTAACACTTTTTAGTTCTTTAATATGAATATTTTACGTTCTAAGAGATTAATCTTTTAATACATAATAAACTAATCGACTATTTACAACCCAATGTACTTATTATAATGTCTAATGAGCTAATAAGGCAGACAGTGCTATCTGGTACGGATATTCGTAATGATTTTCGTAAAACAGCGAAACCTGAGCCGGCATACATGTTAACTTGCTGATCTACGCATTCGATTGTTGCCACTGCTTTTTATAAGCGGTGGCAATTTTTGTTATGCCGATAAAAAAACCACTTGCTATGCAAGTGGAATATACGGACTTGAGTGTCAGATATTAAAAAAGAACACCGTTCTGCAAATGATAATGAGGCTACCAACCGCATTCGAACAGAACGGAGGACATTAGATAGAAAATAAATGACCTAATGACATATATAGCTTAACACACATAAGTTGAGAGTGTCAATATCACATATAATGTTAAGCATAATGGGAGAAAACAAAGAGGACATAGCGAGGTATATTCGAGAACGAGAATACGAAGATATGATAAAAGACCACATATCGATAAAAGAATATATCGACCCATTTAAGCAATAAAAAATAAAAGTTGAATGCGATAGGTAGCTTCAGCGATATGGTAACTCCTTTAGGGGTTGCTGGTGAAGTGCCCTTTTAGGGCTAAAGTAAAACCACCGGCTCAGCCGGTGGTTATTATTGCTTTTGTATCTTTTACTTCTCGTCTCTCCAGCTCTTGACTTCGCCGAGAAGCCACTGCGCCCATTCGTCAATGCCTTCGCCCGTCTTGGCGCAAACCATAAACACCTTGGCGTTCGGGTTGCGGCGCTTTATATATTCCTTGCACTTCTCGACATCAAAGTCGAAATAGGGGAGAACATCAATCTTGTTGATGATAACAACATCGCATATGGAGAACATCAGGGGATATTTGAGCGGCTTGTCGTCGCCCTCGGGCACGGAGAGGATCATTGCATTTTTAACGGCTCCTGTGTCGAACTCTGCGGGGCAGACGAGGTTGCCGACATTCTCGAGTATCGCGAGTTCAACATCGCCGGTCTCGAGTCCGTCAAGACCCTGTCTTGTCATCTCGGCGTCGAGGTGGCACATTCCGCCGGTGTGCAGCTGAATTGCTTTGACTCCCGTCTCGGCGATTCTCTTCGCGTCAACATCGCTGTCTATGTCCGCTTCCATAACGCCTATCTTGACTTTATCTTTCAGCGCGGCGATAGTTGCCTTGAGGGTAGTCGTCTTGCCAGCTCCGGGCGAGGACATGAGGTTGAGTAGGAATACGCCCTTCTCTTTGAGCTCGCGGCGCAGCTTGTCCGCCTGCTCATCGTTATTTTTAAACACGCTCTGCTTGATTTCAAGAATTCTTACTTCGTCCATGTTTTTTCACCTGTTTTCAGATTGTTTTATTATATTTTATCCCGTTACGGCGGCGGTGTCAACAAATCCGCGCCGTATTTTACATATCATTCATATAAGACGCCCCGCTCTGACGAACGGGGCGGTGTTGTTATTTGTTGAGTATCGATATGGCGTCGGTTATGGTCTTTTCGTGAGCCTCCATGCCGTATTTGTCGACCTCTTTCTTGTTCTTCTCGCCGTGGGTCAGGCAGCCTGCGCCGCCGATGCATCCGCCGATGCACGCCATGCCCTCGATGAAGTTCGCGTCGAGCATACCCTTGCTCTTCCTGAGCAGAGCTGCGCGGCAAGCTTCGATTCCGTCGCAGGAGCAGGCTTTGAGATCAAAGCCCTCAATGCCGTGTTCCTTGAGTCCCTGCGCCACAGCATCGGCAAGACCGCCACAGCGGGCGAATATTCTGCCGAAATACGATGCGTTGTCAAGAACATCTTCGGAGAGGGTCATTATATCAATATCTCTGCTGTCGAACAGAGCCTGAAGCTCTTCGAAAGTCATCGCCGCGTCAACATAGGGCTTGACCTCGTCTTTCTGAACCTCCGCTTTTTTTGCCGTGCAGGGACCGATGAATACAACCTTGCAGGGCGCCTCATGTTCTTTGATATATTTGGATATAGTCGCCATGGGGGAAAGATTGTGGGAAATGAACGGCTTGAGATCCGGGAAAGATTTCTCGATGTAGTTGACAAACGCGGGGCAGCATGAGCTTGTTAAGAAGCCTTTCTCCGCCAGCTCTTCGGATTCTGCGTATGCGACCATGTCCGCGCCGAGAGCGGCTTCGATAACCGTGTGGAAGCCGAGCTCCTTGAGTCCCTTTATGACCTGACCGAGCTTCGCGTATGTAAACTGACTTGAAATCGAAGGCGCAACAACTGCGAACACTTTGTATTTAGTGTTGTTCTCGCTCTTCTTTATAATATCAATAACGTCGAGCATATATGACTTGTCCGTTATCGCACCGAACGGGCACTGGTAGACGCACGCGCCGCAGGATATGCACTTGTCGTAGTTTATCGCCGCCGCTTTGTTCTCGTTCATGCTGATAGCCTTTATCTTGCACGCCATCTCGCAGGGACGCTTGCGGTTTATAATCGCGGTGTAGGGGCAGACTCTGGAGCACGCGCCGCACTCCTTGCATTTCGTCTTGTCGATATGCGCAACGTGCTCGCGGTCAAAAGAGAGTGCGCCGAAGCGGCAGACATCCTCACAGCGGTGGGCGAGGCATCCGCGGCAGGCGTTGGTGACTTCGTATCCGCCCATGGGACACTCGTCGCAGGCGATGTCGATAACCTCTATAATGTTCGGGTTGCTGCCGATAGCTATCTTGACTCGCTCGCTGAGTATCGCTCTTTCTTTGTAAACACAGCAGCGCATGGTCGGCGTGTTGCCGGGGACGATGGTTTTCGGTATCTCGAAAAGATTTTCAAGCAGCGTGTCGTTCCATGCAAGCCGCGCGACCTCGCGCAGGACTTTATATTTAAGATACTGTACCTTAGTGTCGAATTTTCTCATTAATATCCCCCTTAGAAATAGCTGACCTTGACTCTCTTGCCCATCTCTTTGAGGCAGGCGCAGAGCTCCTTGACAAGGTTCATCTTTATATTGAAATTGATAGGCAGATCGGGATTCTGATGAGCCGGGTTAACGGCTCTGCCGACATAGAAGTTGATGTCGGTAGCCTCCTCGAACAGCATGCGGCATATGAGCGAAGCGCCGTCGCGCTTGAAGCCCCATTCCTCATACAGTTCATTCTTGCCTAACGCATCTTTGGCATACTCAATGACCTTGTTTATCGTTATGACTCCCTCGGTCACCAGATCAACGCCCTCGATCTCAGCAATCGGCGGAACGTCGCTCTGTTCAAAATTGAGGCTCGCCTTGAGCGGCTTGCCCAGATATTTGGCGGCGATGGACGAAGTAGTGCCGCCGCAGATGATGTGCTTGCCCTCTTTCGAGAAGAAGAGCGACATCATTCGGTCACAGTCGTCGGGATTGCGCGGCGGGCCGAAGAGAAGGTTCATCGGTTCGCGCTTGCGTATCTTGACAACGCAAGCAGTCGCATCATCTCCTGGATGACCGCCGTAGAGCTTGTCGCACTCGTCAACGAGCATCGTCGAAAGCGTTTTCGCTGTGTAGCCGACAGGCACAAGCCCGGACATAAAGTCCGCGATATCGTCGCGCTTCCAGCCGAAGTTGAAAGCCGTTCCGATTCCCGCGTGCGGGCAGCCGTCACTCATCGCGACGAAAACATCGCCCTCCTGAAGCTTTATCTGCGACTTGAAAATGTTCTTTCCGCCGATGTTCAGCTCCGTCTCTGTATATTTAAACGGCTCGCAGTCGCGTATCATTATAACATGCGGATTGTCATATTGGATTATCTCAGCGGTCTCGTTGTTTATAAGATGTATGATGGTGAAGGTCGAATATGCGACTCCGCGCACCGAGCATATCGGCAGGGTGGCGGCTATGGTCGCCACGCACTCTTCGAGCGGCAGACCCTCAGCCATCATCGTTGATATTATTTTTGAGGTGAGGGTGGAGAGAATGCTGGCTTTGACGCCGCTTCCGAGTCCGTCCGCGAGCACGATGACGGTTGAATTTTCGTCCTGTTCAATTATGTCAACGTGATCGCCGCAGAGCTGTTCGCCCTCGTGGTTTATACTCTTCCAGCCTATCTCGGCGCAGAGGTTATTCATTGCTGATCGACTCCTTGAGCTTGGATAGCGCTATCTTTGTTTCTGCCGCCGTCTCGCCGAGCAGCGATGCGATCTCCTGAACGATACGCATCTGCTTGTCAACGACCTTGTCGGCTATTTCAACCGTCTGGCGGCTGATGTTCTCTTTCTGTTCGCGCACAGTCTCCTCCTGCGTAACATCACGCATGATGCATATGAGCAGGCGGTATTCCTTATCGTATATTATAGTCTCCTCAACATACTTGTCGTATTCGGCGAGATACATGCGCTTGTCGTGCATATTTCTGCCTGTTTGAAGAACGTTTAAGAAATCCTTGGGATCGAGCACGCGCACAACGCCGTCTCCGAGAATGTCGGAGGGGGAGCGAAGATTCATTATCTTGAGCGCAGCCATGTTTATCTGCTGAACCTCGAGCTTTTCGTTGAGCAGAATAAGTCCGTTGGGCGTGTTGCGGACGATGTTGTCCGAGAAGCTCTCCGCCTTGTCTTTAAGATAGGGCAGGCACATCGATATCTCCGCCTTGCCGTGATATATGGCGATAGCCTTTTCGCGGCAGGTGTTGTATCCGCAGGAGCCGCAGTTGAGCTCATCCGAGGGCTTAGTCTTGCCCATGCGGTGAAGAATCTCGGTTATCTCTGCCTCCGACGGGGGCTGGAGTCTGCGCTCGATGACGGTGAAGTTCTTCTGAAGCTCGTAGCTGTCCGGCTGATCAACTTCAAAATCCTTGTCGCCGGCGAACTGCGCCACAGCCATGTAGTCTTTTACGGGCGCGCGGTGGAATTTTTCCATTACCGGGCCGCCGATGCAGCTGCCGGAGCAGGCGGACATCTCGATAAAGCAGTTATGTATCTTGCCGTTTTCAATGTCCTTGAGTGCCGCCATGCAGTTTTCAACGCCGTCAATCGCCATGTATGTGTATTTCGGGTTGTCCTGCGCCATAGTCTTGAGTATGCCGCCGGTCGTCGGGAAGAAGCGCGCGCGGCTGTGCTCGTCCGAGTCCGTCTCACGGGCAAGCTCAATGCCCGCCGACTTGAACCAGCTTGTCAGCTCGTCGAATGTCAAAACGGCGTCAACTATGCCTTCGTAGTACTGCGCCTCGTCTTTTTTCGCAACGCAGGGACCGATGAAAACAGTCTTTGCGTTCGGATATCTGCGCTTTATATCCTTGCAGTGAGCCTGCATGGGGGAGAGCACGTTTGCAAGAAACGGCAGCTCCGCAGGAAAATATTTTTGAATGAGCAGGTTAATAGAGTGGCAGCAGGAGGAGATGATGATATCTCTCGTGTCGCTGTCAACCATATGCTCATATTCTGTCTTGACTATTGTTGCGCCGACAGCGGTCTCCTCGGCGTCGAAAAAGCCGAGCTTCTTGAGCGCTTCGCGCATCGCGTTTATGCCCACGCCCTCATAGTTTGCAATGAAAGACGGAGCGAGGCTGACAATGACCGGGTCGCTGCTCTGGAGCAGGACTTTTACCTTCTCGGTCTCGTCAACTATCTGTTTTGCATCCTGCGGGCACACGACAAAGCACTGTCCGCAGAGGATACATTCGTTGCCGATAATATATGCCTGATTGCCCGAGAAGCGTATAGACTTCACCGGGCAATGGCGGATACATTTATAGCAGTTTTTACAGTTGGATTTTTTAAGAGTCAGGCAATCCATGCCGTTACACCCTCTCTTCCCTTATCCGTTTTAGTACCTTCTCCTCAAAGAAGTTGTTGAACCCCTCCGGCGTTATTCCGGTGTAGACATCGTCGTCGACCGATATAGTCACGCCCTCGCGGTTGCACCTGCCGGTGCAGAAGCTGCCGGCAAGTGTAACATCGTTTTCGAGGTCATATTTTTTCAGAGCGTCCTCAAACAGCCCGACAATTTTTTCCGAACCCTTGAGATGACAGGCAGAGCCTACGCAAATCTGGATTATCATATGTTTCAGACCTTTGCAAGAACGTTTTCGCTGAAGAAGTCTTTGACTGTATCGGGCTTCACGGAGAAGAACTTGTCGTCCACCGTGACGCACACGCCCTGCTGGCATTTGCCCATGCAGAAGGTGCCGGAGAGCTCTACCTTGTCGTCAAGATTGTTTTCTCTTATAAGGTACTGGAGCTGCTCAACTACCTGACGCGATCCCTTGATGTGGCAGGAGGAACCGATGCAAACGGTTATTTTCATTCATTTCACCTCTTTCACGAGTAATCAACAACATCGATCCACGAGTGGAGGAATTCGCGCTCCGCAGCGTTGCCCTTGACCGTCTGTGATGCGGCAACGATGGGCATCCATTTCTGGACATACTGTATCGCAGTGTCGCTCTTCTCGCAGAAAAGATTCAGATACCTCTTCGCGGCGTCGATATCTCCGTTGAGCCAGAAGAGGAGATATGTGCGCGCGGCGTCGGCTGAGGCGTTGCCCTGGGTGGCGTGCGACCAGTCGATGATATAAGGCGTGCCGTCGTCGGTGATTATAACGTTCGAGGGATTGAAATCGCCGTGGCAGACCTTGTTGTGCTTGGGCATCGACTCAAGGCGGGTGTGCAGGTCATATCTGACCGTTGCAGAAAGATCGGTCTGGCAGATCTTTCTGTTCATCTTGTCCTTGAGCTTGTTGAGCAGGGGGCAGGTCTTTGAGTGCAGCTCGAGCTGGAGGTCGACGAAAAGATTGAGATATTCGTCCTTCTTCTCGGGATTCTCCTGCATCAGCTGTGCAAGCGTCTTGCCCTTGATATAGTCGGACACTATTGTCCATTTGCCGTCGATGACCGTAACCTCGAGAACTCTCGGAATGTTGAGTCCGGTCTCTTCGATACGCGCCTGGTTGAGCGCCTCGTTGAGCACGTCGGCTTTGGAATAGCCTTCGTTGAAAACCTTGAGGCAGCGGTCGCCGTCGCGGTAGACTGTCTTGTTGTTCCTTACTGCTATGATTCTGTCAAGATTCATTGTGAACCCTCCTTATGCCTTGTTCTTGCCGTTCTCCGCTCTGCGGTAAGCCTGCTTGAAGTTGTGGGTGCTGTCGTCCTCTGCGATGTCCGCCTCGGTCGGCATGGGCTTCTCTTCAAAATGCTTCTTGCCGTAGTATGCGTTGAGGTACATCTGCTTTATCTCGCTCATGAGCGGGTATCTCGGGTTTGCGCCGGTGCACTGATCGTCGAATGCGTTCTCGGTCATCTCGTCGAGAGTGTCGAGGAAGTATTTCTCGTCAATGCCGTAGTCTTTGATTGTCTTCTTTATTCCGACGCGCTCCTTGAGCTCGTTGATAGCTTTTATAAGATTCTCAAGCTTCTCCTTGTCATTCTTGCCGCCGAGTCCGAGGCTGTCGGCAACCTCTGCGTAGCGGGCAAGGGTGTGCGGATGGTCGTACTGCGGGAAAGTGCCCATCTTGGCGGGAGCTTCCGCCGCGTTGAAGCGGAGAACCTCTTCAATCATCAGCGCGTTTGCAACGCCGTGGGGGAGGTGGTGATAAGCGCCGAGCTTATGCGCCATGGAGTGGCAGACACCGAGGAAAGCGTTCGCAAAAGCCATACCTGCCATTGTTGCGGCGTTCGCCATCTTTTCGCGGGCTTCGACATCGGTCTGACCGTTCTCGTATGCGCGTGGCAGATAGTCGAATATGACCTTGAGCGCCTGCTTTGCGAGTCCGTCGGTGTAGTCGGTAGCCATAACGGAGGCATAGGCCTCAAGCGCGTGGGTGACTGCGTCTATACCGGAAGCGGCGGTCAGTCCTCTGGGTGCGCTCATATGGAAATCTGTGTCAACTATTGCCATGTTGGGCATGAGCTGATAGTCGGCAAGGGGATACTTGATGCCGGTGGTCTCGTCGGTGATAACGGCGAACGGAGTTCCCTCACTGCCGGTACCTGCCGAGGTCGGGATGGCGATGAAATATGCCTTTTCGCCCATCTTCGGGAAGGTGTAGACACGCTTGCGGATATCAATAAAGCGCATAGCCATGTCCATGAAGTCCGCTTCGGGGTGCTCATAGAGAACCCACATGATTTTCGCCGCGTCCATCGCGGAGCCGCCGCCGAGAGCGATTATTGTGTCGGGCTCAAAAGCTCTCATCTGCTCAACGCCCTTTTCGGCGCACTGGAGAGTCGGGTCGGGAGCAACGTCGCCGAATGTCGCATGGACAATGCCCATCTCGTCGAGCTTATCGGTTATCGGCTTGGTGTATCCGTTTTTGTAAAGAAAGTTATCGGTGACGATGAACGCTCTCTTCTTGCCCATGATGTTCTTGAGCTCATCGAGCGCGACGGGCAGACAGCCCTTCTTGATGTAGACCTTCTCAGGTGCTCTGAACCAAAGCATGTTCTCTCTCCTCTCAGCCACAGTCTTGATGTTGATAAGATGCTTGACGCCGACATTCTCGCTGACGCTGTTGCCGCCCCATGAGCCGCAGCCGAGGGTGAGCGAGGGCGCGAGCTTGAAGTTGTAAAGATCGCCGATGCCGCCGTGGGAGGAGGGGGTGTTGACGAGAATACGGCAGGTCTTCATGCGCGCCGAGAACTCGTCGAGCTTCTCATGCTCGGTTATTTCATTGAGATATATCGAAGACGTATGACCGTAGCCGCCGTCTGCAATAAGCTGTTCAGCCTTGTTGAATGCGTCGTGAATGTCTTCCGCCTTGTACATTGCAAGCACGGGGGAGAGTTTCTCGTGAGCGAACTCCTCGGAGAGGTCAACGCTCTCGACTTCTCCGATAAGTATCTTTGTGCCCTCGGGAACGGTTACTCCCGCAAGCTCTGCGATTCTGAAAGCCGACTGACCGACTATCTTGGCGTTGAGTGCGCCGTTTATAAGAATGGTCTTTCTGACCTTCTCGGTCTCCTCGGGGTCAAGGAAGTAGCATCCGCGAGCCGCAAACTCTGTCTTGACTGCGTCATAGACATTCTGATGAACTATAACGGACTGCTCGGATGCGCAGATCATGCCGTTGTCGAATGTCTTGGAGTGGATTATCGAGTTGACAGCGAGGATGATATCAGCGGTGTCATCGATTATAGCGGGCGTGTTGCCGGCGCCGACGCCGACTGCGGGCTTGCCGGAGGAATATGCCGCCTTGACCATTCCGGGACCGCCGGTGGCGAGGATTATGTCTGCCTCTTTCATGACGAGATTCGTCATCTCAAGGCTCGGAGTGTCGATCCACTCAATGATGCCCTCGGGCGCACCTGCCTTGACTGCCGCATCGAGAACTACCTTTGCGGCCGCCGCGGTTGATTTCTTGGCGCGGGGATGGGGGCTGATGATAATAGCGTTTCTGGTCTTGAGGGCAAGCAGGCACTTGAATATAGCGGTGGAGGTTGGGTTCGTCGTGGGTATGACCGCCGCGATAACGCCGACGGGTTCGGCAATCTTCTTTATGCCGTATGCCTTGTCCTCTTCAATTATACCACAGGTTTTTGTGTTTTTGTAGGCATTGTAAATATATTCTGCCGCGTAGTTGTTCTTTATGACCTTGTCTTCAACAACGCCCATGCCTGTCTCTTCGACCGCCATCTTTGCAAGCGGTATTCTCGCTTTATTTGCGGCGGAAGCGGCGGCGAGGAAAATTTTGTCTACCTGCTCCTGGGTGTAAGTCGAAAACTTCTTCTCCGCTTCTTTGAGCGAAGTGAGAGCTGATTCAAGTGTTTCAACGCTGTCGATGATTTTTCTTTCGTTGTTCATGATTTTTATCCCCCTAAACGGTTTACTGTTTTATCTGTGTTTTCAGGTGTGCGAGCGAGAGAGCCATGTTTTCATATTGGATCGCTACACCCTCGGGTGCTGTGAGTTTGCACGGCGCAAAGCTCATTATGGCTTTTATGCCGCTTTGACAGAGTTTGTCGCATACTTCCTGCGCCGCCTTTGACGGCACTGTAATTACTCCGATGCTGACATTGTTTTCTTTGCAGAAATCGTGTAGTCCGTCAATCGGCAGTATAGGTTTTCCGCTTGCGTTATTCTGCGAAACATCCGTATCGAACGCCGCGAGAATGTCAAGCCCGTAGTCGGAAAATCCGCCGTAGTCGAGCAGCGCCCTTCCGAGCTTTCCCGCGCCGACTATCACCGTTTTGCCGTTGCGGCTGTCGATAAGACATTCAAGGCTCGCTTTGAGGTCGGATACGGTGTAACCTATCCTCGGCTTGCCGGAGCCGCATATCACTCCGAGATCCTTTCGAACCTGAACTTCGCCGAAGCCCAATGCCTTTGCTATCGTTGTCGCCGAGACCGTTTCGACATCTTGCGGCAGACTCTCAATAAATTTGAGATAAACAGGGATGCGCCCCAGAGCAGCTCTGGACACGTCCGTAGTTTTCATGCTGCACCTCCCGAAAAGTAGTAGTCTGACTTCTGACCAATACTATTCTATCGCATAACGGGGCAAAAGGGAATTACGACTTTTATATATCGATATTATTGATATCGATATACCTTTACCTTTATTTGGCATAGTTTACAGATAGTGGGGGATATTCAGTTTTTTTATGGTGTTATTAACCTGAAACGAACTCTTTTTTGGCGTTTCCGTCGAGATCTTTCCAGACAAATTTTTTATTTTCAAGCGTCATGTAGCCGTGATGGCTGTTCTCTTTCGGTATCGAAACCGAACCGGGATTCATATATGTATAATCTTCATGCTCAACGCACTTCGGAACATGCGTGTGTCCATGCAGAAGAATGTCACCTTTTTTCATAGGCGGAAGATTGTTTTCATTGTATATATGTCCGTGCGTCGCGTAAATAATGCTGTTCCCTAGGTCTATTATCGCGTAGTCGGCGAGAACCGGGAATTTCAGCACCATCTGATCGACTTCAGCTTCGCAGTTTCCGCGCACGCAGAGAATCTCATCTTTCATCGCGTTGAGCATTTCGATGACCTCTTTGGGAGCGTAGCCCTCCGGCAGGTCGTTTCGCGGACCGTGATAGAGTATATCGCCGAGCAGAAGCATACGGTCGGCGTTTTCGGCCTTGTATCTTTCAAGCATCTTTCGGCAGTAGTACGCGCTGCCGTGAATGTCGGATGCTATAAACCATTTCATTTTATATTTTCTCCTTTATCCGAAAGTCTTTCGCTTCGCTTTGACAAGCTGCTCTATAAACATGTTGTCAAGCTCGGTCAGCTCATAATCCTTGCGGTGAACCAACACATCTTTATATTTGCGTGTGTTCTCCGGGCAGACGCGCTGGATGAGCCCGTATCTGTCGAGCAGTTCCTGCGGAATGGGGGAGACCCACATGAAAGTATCGGGGTTGCGCGAGAGCAGTTCAAACTGACTTGCTCTCTCGAACACGAATATGCGTCTTTGCGAATTGTCCGGCAGCTCTTCTTTTTTGACTTCGGACAGCGGAAGGGACGGCACATACGGATCGGCGTGCGCTATCTCGATGCGGTCGCGGAGATCGTCGAAGGTAATGTCCTCTTTCTCTGCGAGCGTGCTGTTCTTACTCATGAGCAGAACATATTGAAACTCGGTTATAAGCTCGTAGGTGAGCCCCTTTTCGTCGAATGTCGATTTGTAATATTTGTCGTATCCTTCGGCGTAGCGGATTATGCAGAGCTTGTATTCATCCTGGAGAATGTTTTTCATCGAGCGCATGGAGTTAGTCTCTTTGTAGAATATCTCAACCGGCGTGTCCTTGTCGAGAAGCTTTGAAAACTCGGCGAATGCGTCGGTCACATAGCTCGCCCTCGGCACGGATATCGAGAATTTTTTCTTCTCGGTCGTACCCTTGCTGAACACTTCTTCGATAGCGTCGACCTGACGGAGTATCGAGCGGGCGTAACGAACAAAAACCTCGCCGTCCGGCGTCAGCACCATTCCCTTTGCGCTTCGGTCGAATATGGTAACTCCGAGGCTCGCTTCGAGCTCTTTTATCGCTCTGCTGAGGTTGGGCTGGCTGACATAGAGCTTCTCAGAAGCTTTGTTTATAGACCCGGTCTCAGCCACTTCAACTGCGTATTTCAGATGAACAAGATTCATGCTGTGTCCTCCTGTGGATTGCGCCGATAAGATAGGCGGTTGAATGCAACACTATATATGTAAATATAATACCACATATATGCCGCAAAATCTACAACATTATAACATAATAGCTCATCCGCAAGAAATCAATAGCAATATAAAAGCACAAAAAAATATCCGCAGAGCTTAGTCTGCGGATAAAACTTTTGCGGTTATACGGTTGCTTCTTCTTTGCTTTCTCTGTGCGAGAACATCGGATTTTCGGGCGAGAATATGTTCACGGCGCGGTGGAGAACCTTGAGGTCTACCTGTGTTGCTTCGCCGCCGCATTCTCCGTCAAGCGTCCATATCTCGGGCTTTTCAAATGTGAGCTTTACTTCGGAAGCTTTTATGTATATAAGAGAGTCGCCGTCGAAGTCGCGTTTCATTATTCTGTGGAGCATGTTGAACGCCGCAAGCGGATTAGAGAGCTTGCGCACGAGCAGAAGCTCAAACAGACCGTCGTCAAGCTTGACATCATCTTTGTCAAATTTGAAAAGTCCCGCAACAGAAGTGGAATTTGAAAACGAGCCGAAATAGAAATCGTCCTCAAGCACATTTCCGTCATATTCTATTTTAATGTGTCTCGGCTTGACATCGGCGAGAGCGGGGATAAGATGCAGGAAAAAGCCGTTTATCATATATGCGCTGTATCCGAGCAGATTTTTCATCTTCTGCGGGGTGCTGTATGATATCTTTGTGCCGGGGCCGAAGCAGGCGACATATGAAAACTGATGTCCGTTGTAGTCGCCGACATCGTATCCGTTCGTGTGTCCCGAAGCGATAAGCTCGGCGGCTTCGTTGAGCTTTGTTGGTATTCCGAGCGTCACCGCGAGGTCGTTTGTCGAACCCATCGGTAGATAGCCTATCGGAATATTTGCTCCCGCGCTCATCAGTCCGTTTATAGTCTCGTTGAGCGTGCCGTCTCCGCCGCAGCAGATAACAAGGTCGTGTCCCTCCGCAAAGTCGCGCGCTATATTCACAGCGTCGCCCTGGCAGGTGGTGTATTTGATGGTGAAGTCAAAAACGCCGTCCGGAAAGGCATTGACTATCTCGCCGAGATCTGATCTCGTTCTGTTCTTTCCTGCGCAGGGATTGACTATCAGAAGTGCTTTTTTTCGTCTGTTTTCTGCTGCATTATTCATTTTTGTACGGCCTCCCAAGTGTCCCATATTATGACCGCGACAATCGTACCACTCGAATTTAAACAAATTGTGAACAAGTGCCTCGCAACAAAAAATATTCGGTAAAAAATTCTGATATATACTCTATAGAAATAAAATCGGTGCTATAATAGTCGAAAAAGTCCGCGGAGGTTTGTGATGATAAGAAATGTGCTCTTTGATTTGGATGATACGCTCTTCGATTTTCATAAGGCGGAGAAAATAGCCCTCACAAAAACACTTGTGCATTTCGGCATCGACCCGACCGAGGAGACACTGGCTCTCTACAGCACAATAAACGCAGCCCATTGGAAGCGCCTCGAACTCGGCGAAATCTCGCGAGAAGAAGTCAAAGTTGGGCGCTACCGCGAGCTGTTTAAAACGATAGGCGTCGAGTGCGATCCCGTAAAGGCGACTGCATATTATGAAAGTATGCTCGCAATCGGCCACTATTTTATGCCCGGCGCGCCCGAGCTGCTCGGGGAGCTTTACGGAAAGTATAGACTCTATATAGTCTCAAACGGCACCGCAAAGGTGCAGGAGGGCAGGATAGGAAGCTCCGGAATCGCAAAATATATGGACGGCATATTTATCTCTCAGATTCTCGGCGCCAATAAGCCGGACAAGCAGTTCTTTGATATCTGCTTTGCGGAAATACCCGATTTTTCGCTCAGCGAGACGGTCATAATCGGAGACAGTCTGAGTTCTGATATAAAAGGCGGCATAAATGCCGGGATAACAACAGTCTGGTTCAATCCCAAGGGAATAGAAAACGACAACGACATAAAGCCGGATTATACAATAAATGAGCTTTCCGAAGTTCCCGGTTTGCTCTCTCAGATCAGCGCGAAAATATGAGAAACGGCAAAACATAATATAAGCCCTGCGGCGGTCGGCAGAAGTGCGGCGATAACAGCCCATTTCATGCTGCCCGTCTCTTCTTTTACCGTTATCAGCGTTGTTGAGCACGGCCAGTGGAAAAGCATGAATATTATCACGCATATGGCTGTTTTTATGTCCCAGCCGTTTGCTGTAAGCAGTGTGTGCAGTGCGGCGCCGTCAGTCTGTGAGATGCCGCTGTCGGCTAGATAACCCATGAGCATTATCGGTACGACTGTCTCGTTTGCCGGGAATCCGAGAATGAACGCAGTCAGAATGACTCCGTCCATGCCGAAGATCCGCGCGAGCGGGTCAAGAAAATCAGAACAATATGAAAAAATACTCGTGCCGTTTATTTTTATGTTCGCACTTATCCATATTATAAGCCCGGCGGGAGCCGCAACAGCCGCGGCGCGCCCCAGCACAAAGAGTGTGCGGTCGAATACGGAGCGCACTATAACTTTGCCTATCTGAGGTCGGCGATACGGCGGCAGCTCGAGCGTGAATGATGAAGGTACTCCGCGAAGTATCGTCTTTGAAAGCAGGGAACACGCCGCAAAGGTCGCAAAGACGGACAGAACTATGAGCGCCGTCAGCAGAGCGGCTCCGGCAAACGAGTCAAACGGAGCGGGCAGTGCGCCGACGATAAACAGTGAAATCAGCGATATCAGCGTCGGGAATCGCCCGTTGCACGGCACGAATCCGTTCGTGACTGCCGCCATGAGGCGCTCGCGCGGCGAATCGATTATCCGGCATCCCGTAACTCCTGCCGCGTTGCAGCCGAATCCCATGCACATCGTTAATGCCTGTTTTCCGCACGCGCCGGATTTCTTGAACCTGTGGTCGAGATTGAAAGCTACCCTTGGAAGATATCCTGAATCTTCGAGCAGCGTGAATAGCGGAAAGAATATCGCCATCGGCGGGAGCATGACAGCGACGACCCATGTCAGAACTCTGTATACTCCGTCAATGAGCGCGCTCGTCAGAATATCGGGAGCGTTTATCAAATATAGTAATTGCCGCAGTTTTGCCCCGAGCGCGTCAAAAGCCGAAAACAGCAGATTTGACGGATAGTTGGCTCCGTATACAGTCAGCCACAGCACGGCGGCGAGCAGCAGGAGCATGACAAATATCCCGGCGCGACCCGTGAATATGCGGTCGAGCTTTCTGTCTGCCGCCGAGTGCTTTGCGCTTGTTGTGACGCATTTTTTGAATATATCTTCAGCCCTCATAACGGCGGCTATTGCCGCTTTGTCGCGTATCATTTCATGCGTAAGCCCGAATCTGTCAATTACTTCATTTGCGAGCTTTGCCTCATCTTGCGCCGGGTCGGGAGCTTCAATTTCTCTCGAGAGTATTCGCATTGCATCGCGCCGCGGATGGCTTGAATTTTCGCTCAGAGCGGGCGTGAGTATTTTTAGTGCTTCTTCGATTCCGCTCCCATAATGCACAGGCTCTATGGGAGCGGACTTTTTTGATATTACCGAGTCAACTGCGTCAATCAGCTCGTCGAGCCCCTTGCCGCTGCGCGCGCTCGTTCCGATTACGGGTACACCGAGCTCGCGCGACAGAGCGGGAATATCAACTGATATCTTCTTTCTCTTCGCCTCGTCTATGAGATTAATGCAAACGACAGTGCGCGGAGTTATTTCAATTATTTGCAAAACAAGATTCAGATTTCGCTCAAGGCATGTTGCGTCGCAAACAACTATGCAGGCGTCGGCATTTTCGCTGAGTATAAAGTCCCGCGCCACTTCCTCTTCAACCGAGTGCGTGAAGAGCGAGTATGTGCCGGGAAGATCGACCAGAATATGATTTTTTCCGTTTTTTCTGAACGACCCGCAGGCGGTGGCAACTGTTTTTCCCGTCCAGTTGCCGGTGTGCTGATTCATGCCGGTCAGAGCGTTGAACACCGTGCTTTTGCCGACGTTCGGATTCCCGGCGAGGGCTATCACAATATCGCCGGGATCAGATTTGAGAGCGGGCGTATTTGTGCCTATGCTATGCTTTCCCGTTGAAGTGCGCGTCAATCCCAATTTTACCGCCTCCGCGCCGTCATATCTTGCTGACCGCTATTTTTGCGGCGTCTTCGATTCTGAGTGCTATGACCGCGCCGCGAATTAAATACGCCGCCGGGTCGCCGGATATAGCTTTGCCGAGACACTCAACGCGCGTTCCGTCGATAAGACCGATGTCCTGCATTCTGCGCCGGTCGTTCGCGCCGAATCCGAGTTTGTTTACATATGCCTGTTCGCCGACCGATAATGTATTCAAAGAGACAAGACTCATAATTTGATTCACCCTTTAATATAAGTTTACCCGGGGAAAGAAAGTTTCCCGATACCATAATATCGGCATCTGCGAAAAGGGTGAATGAGCGTGGACGGCGGCGAAAAATTTTTTACTTTCAACGGCAGCGAATACAGGGGAGAATACGGACTCACGGCGTCGCAGGAGGATTATCTCGAGATGATTTGCCGCAACTGTCCGCAGTCCGGTTCGGTTCGCCTCGGCGTGCTCGCGCGAAAGATAAATGTCAGCGAATCGTCCGCATCAAAAATGGTGCATAAGCTCAGCGAGACAGAGCTCGTGACATTTGAAAAATACGGAACGATATATCTCACCAAGCGAGGAAGGGGAATAGGGGAGTATCTTATCTTTCGCCACGATGTTATAGAGAGCCTGTTGTGCCGCATGAATTCGAGTGAATCCGAGCTGCGCCAGACCGAGCTTATAGAACACTTCCTCGACAGAAGGACAGTTGAAAATATATCCCGCTTCCTTGAGATACACCGATAAGGCTTTATCGATACATTTGCGCTTATATTTTTTGCACTTGAGTGTAATTTTTGACATATAATGCTAAAATATAAAATAAAACGCATTTTAATGTGCTATTATACATCCTGTAATAATGCAAATGGAGGGAAAACACTCATGGCAGAAAAAAAGACAGTGTTTCTCACAGGCGCTTCCGGCCATATGGGCTGGGCAGGCTTCAAAGAGCTTTACAAGAAAAAAGATAAGCTTAACATAGTCCTGCTTCTTCGCGACAGTGAGAAAAACAGAAAGAAATTCGCAAATTACCTTAATGATCCCAGCGTTAAGATCGTCTGGGGCGACCTGAAGAAATATGACGATGTCCTCAAGTGCGTTGAGGGTTCCGATTATGTTCTCCATGTCGGCGGAATGGTCTCGCCTTCGGCTGACTATTATCCGACAAAGACCATTCAGACCAACACCACCGCTGCTAAGAACATAGTTGACGCCGTTAAGGCTCAGCCCAACAAGGACGATATCAAGGTCGTTTACATCGGCACCGTTGCTCAGACGGGCGACAGAAACGCTCCTATCCATTGGGCAAGAACCGGTGACCCGATTAAAATCAGCATCTACGATCACTATGCGATAAGCAAGACCATCGCCGAGAGCATTTTCGCCGAGTCCGGTCTTAAGCATTGGGTATCTCTTCGTCAGTCCGGTATCCTTTATCCCGACATTCTCAAGAACATCGATCCCATCATGTTCCATGTTCCGATAAACGGCGTGCTTGAGTGGGCAACTGTTGAGGATTCCGGCCGCCTTCTTGCAAACATCTGCGAGCCCGATGTTCCCGAGGACTTCTGGAGAAAGTTCTACAACATCGGCAGCGGTAAGGAATACAGACTCACCAACTTCGAGTTCGAGGAGCTGCTCCTCGGCACTCTCGGCATCGGCTCCACCAAGAAGCTCTTTGATGCCAACTGGTTCATCCTCCGTAACTTCCACGGTCAGTGGTATGCTGACTCGGATAAGCTCGAGGAGTACCTGCACTTCAGAGCCAACATCCCCGTGAAGGCATACTTCAAGCAGATGATGACTCAGGTTGCACCTTACTATAAACTCGCTTTCCTTGCAAAGCCCTTCGCTGGTATTCTCAAGAAGACCTTCATGAAGAAGCTTGCAAACACCGAAATTTACGGCACCATGTGGTGGATCTCCAACAATGTTGAAGACAGAATCACCGCTTACTATGGCTCCAAGAAGAACTGGGAAGCTATCGGCAACTGGGATACCTTCAAGATCGAGCGTCCCACCGAGGAAGTTACCCTTCTTGACCACGGTTATGATGAGAGCAAGCCCGAGAGCGAGCTTGACCTCGAGGATATGAAGAAGGCTGCTGCTTTCCGCGGCGGCGAGTGCCTCTCGACCGAGATGACCAAGGGCGACCTGTTCACTCCTCTCAAGTGGAAGTGCGCTCACGGCCATGAGTTTGAGATGACCCCGAACCTTGTTCTCAAGGGCGGCCATTGGTGCCCGAAGGAGCTTCCCTCCGACAGCGAAGGCAAGAAGTTCCACTGGGCATATGACGCCGAAGCAAAGGTCAATCCGTTCTTTGCTCAGGTCTGGTATCCCCTCCACGATAAGGACGAGAACAACGAGTACGACGAGCGTATATTCAAGGGCTTCAGCGGCTTCGAGAATATATAATCGCTTAAAAAATCAAATTTTTTGGGAGCTGCTCAGAAATGGGCGGCTCTTTTTTTGCGTGATTTTGAAAAAAGTAAAAAGCAGGCATTGACAAATACCCCACAGGGGTATATAATCGGACTAAAGACAGAAGCTGGAGATGATAAGATGGAAAACGGGAATAAATGCTGCGAATGCTGTCGGCATAAGGCGACGCCGAGGAGCGACGAGACGGTGAAGGCGCTGCAGAACAGGCTCAGCCGAATAATCGGTCAGCTCGGCGGGATAAAAAATATGCTCGACGATAACCGATATTGCGGCGATATTCTTATTCAGCTTGCCGCCGCTCAGAATGCACTGAGAAATGTCGGCTATATTATACTCGAGGAGCATATGGAGACCTGTGTCGCCGAGGGTATAAAAAACGGCGATGATGAGGTCATAGCGGAGGCTGTGGAACTCATAAAGAAGCTCAAATAATCGGAGTGAGACAGATGGAAAAATTTGATGTTACCGGCATGACCTGCGCCGCGTGCAGTGCTCATGTTGAGCGTGCTGTGCGCGGGGTAGAGGGTGTGAAAGAGGTGGCGGTCAGTCTGCTGACAAATTCCATGACCGTCGATTTCTCATCGCCCGCCACTGCCGAGAAAATATGCTCAGCCGTATCTGCGGCGGGTTATGGCGCATCGCCGCAGAATCAGGGCGGCAAAAAAGAAAACAAAAAAACATTGCTTGAAAGCAACGAGCCGAAAAAAATACTCCATAGGCTCATAACATCTGTCGTGCTGCTCCTCCCGCTGATGTATGTCTCGATGGGACATCTGATGTGGGGCTGGCCCGTGCCGCAGATATTTGCTTCGGATCCGCTTGCGATAGGACTTTATCAGCTCCTGTTGACGACAGCTGTTATGGTTATAAATCAGCGATTTTTCATCAGCGGAACCAAGAGCCTTTTTCACGGTGCGCCGAACATGGACACGCTAGTGTCGCTCGGAAGCGCGGCAGCTTATATATACAGTACAGCGGTGCTCTTTGAAATGTGCAACGCGGCGGTGAACGGCAATGTTCAGATGGCGATGCACCATCTTCACGGACTCTATTTTGAGTCGGCGGCAATGATACTGACGCTTATAACCGTCGGCAAATATCTTGAAGCCGTCAGCAAAGGGCGCACAACAGATGCGATAAAGAGCCTCATGGATCTCGCGCCGAAAACCGCCTGTGTGATAAGAGACGGCAAGGAGCAGGTTATACCCGCGGAGGAAGTCGTAAAAGGCGATACTTTCGTTGTCAGACCAGGCGAGAGCATCCCTGTTGACGGCAGAGTTATAAGCGGCGAGAGCGCGGTTGATGAATCGGCGCTTACCGGCGAGAGCATCCCTGTTGACAAAGCGCCGGGCAGTCTCGTCAGCGCGGCTACGCTCAATCAGAACGGATTTCTTACTTGCGAAGCGACGCGTGTCGGCGAGGATACAACACTCAGCCAGATAATAGATATGGTCGAAAATGCCTCGGCAACAAAAGCTCCGATAGCGAAAATCGCCGATAAAGTGTCCAGTGTATTCGTCCCGACTGTTATGACGATAGCTCTTGTTGCGGGCGTGGCGTGGCTTATTTCCGGTCGCCCGTTCAGCTTTGCGCTTGCCCGCGCAATAAGCGTTCTTGTCATCAGCTGCCCGTGCGCCCTCGGACTTGCAACCCCTGTCGCGATAATGGTCGGCAGCGGTATGGGCGCAAAGCGCGGAGTGCTGTTCAAGACTGCGACCGCGCTTGAACAGACCGGAAAAACTCAGATAGTCGTCCTCGACAAGACCGGAACGCTGACTCAGGGCAAGCCTCAGGTCACCGATATCGTGCCCGCCGACGGATTTAATAATGATTCGCTGCTGAAACTCGCGGCTTCGCTCGAAAGCAAGAGCGAACATCCGCTCGCCGCGGCGATAACGCGCAAGGCAGGGGAGAGCAATATAATCGCTGATGAGGCGCAGGGCTTCTCCGCTCTGCCCGGTCACGGAGTCAGCGCGGAAATAAACGGAAAATCCGCGATAGGCGGCAATGCATCTCTGCTCAAATCAAAAGGAATTCTAGATTCTGCAATGGAAGCCGCCGGCGAGAGACTCGCAGGTGAGGGTAAAACGCCGTTGTATTTCGCCATTGACGGCAAGCTTGCCGGTATAATCGCGGTTGCCGATGTAGTAAAAGACGACAGCAAACAGGCGATATCCGAACTCCGGAGCATGGGTGTCAGAACCGTTATGCTCACGGGTGATAACAGGCGTACGGCACTCGCTGTGGCAAAGCAGATAGGCGTAGAAAATGTCGTGTCAGATGTGCTCCCGGGTGACAAGGCGGATGTGGTCAAAAAGCTCCAGAAGTACGGCACGGTCGCCATGGTCGGCGACGGCATAAACGATGCTCCTGCGCTCACTCAGGCAGATACGGGTATTGCTATAGGTGCAGGAGCCGATGTTGCGCTCGATGCGGCCGATGTTGTGCTGATGAAGTCGAGCGTCCGCGATGTTGCGGCGTCGATACGCCTTTCGCGCCAGGTTCTCAGGAATATTCATGAGAATTTGTTCTGGGCGTTCTTCTATAACTGCATCGGTATCCCGATAGCCGCAGGCGCGCTGATACCCGTGTTCAATATCGCGCTCAATCCCATGTTCGGTGCGGCGGCAATGAGCCTTTCGAGCTTCTGTGTTGTCACCAATGCGCTTAGACTCAATTTCTTCAAGCCCGATCGCCCGTTCAAAGGCAAGTCAAAACCGCCGGTCAAGCTCCCTGAGCTCATGCCGGCAGAAGAGAATATAAAAAATACGGAGGAAACAGCTATGAAAAAGACAGTTTATATCGAAGGTATGATGTGCAACCACTGCACAGCTCATGTTCAGAAGGCACTCGAAGCGCTCGACGGAGTTGAGAGCGTTGAAGTCAGCCTTGAGGACAAAAAAGCGGTGCTTACGCTCAAAAATGATGTCGATAACGCCGTTATAATGAACGCTGTCAAGGATGCCGGATACGAGCCGACAAAATGTGAATGATTTTTTAAATAAATCTTGCCATAACACTTGACATATCGAAAGTTATTTGTTAAAATAATTGCCGTCGTCACAGAACGGCAATTAACTGCGGGTGTAGTTCAATGGTAGAATTCCAGCCTTCCAAGCTGGTTACGTGGGTTCGATTCCCATCACCCGCTCCAATATGCGCTTGTAGCTCAGGTGGATAGAGCAACTGCCTTCTAAGCAGTGGGTCAGGGGTTCGAGTCCCTTCAAGCGCGCCAAGCCTGCGGGCATATCTCTTGATGTGCCCGCAGCAAACTAAATGGTGGGTATAGCTCAGTTGGTTAGAGTGCCAGGTTGTGGCCCTGGAGGTCATCGGTTCGAATCCGATTATCCACCCCAGCAAACCAACGCAAAGCAGAAATGTTTTGCGTTTTTTATATATTACCGATATTTTGGGGTGTAGCCAAGGGGTAAGGCAACGGACTTTGACTCCGTCATTCGCTGGTCCGAATCCAGCCATCCCAGCCAGAAACTCCCGCACTTTTGTGCGGGAGTTTTACTTATTACTTCTTCACTATTCATTTTTCACTACCCAATGTTTTCAAGAGCTGTGGCTATTTTAAGGCAGTTGAAAAACGGACTGTTTTCGGTTATGTAATCAAACACAACTAACATATAACTAACAAACAAGCAACAAATTATCAAATCACATGGATGTTATCAGATACATCCATGTGCCGATTTTACTTTTTAGCTTTACTTCGGTAGATTTATCCCCCAACATATGATAAAATATCTATATATAAACTAACCGGAGGATTGACGGCTTTTAATGAACGACAGGATGTTTACAAACAAAGACCTGCGGGCGATGATTATTCCGCTGTTTATCGAGCAATTTTTACTTTTGCTCGTCGGCATGGCGGATACATTTGTCGTCAGCTTCGTCGGCGATGCGGCGGTTTCCGGCGTGTCGCTCGTAAACTCCTTTAACACCGTCGCGATCTTCCTATTTTCCGCCCTCGCATCCGGCGGCGCTGTAATAATCAGTCAGTATATCGGCAGCAAAGATAACGAGCAGGCGGGCAAAGCCGCAAGTCAATTATTGATGTTTTCGGTTGTCAGCTCGGTTGTTATATCCGTTCTTATTCTCGTCTTTGAACGCCCACTTTTGAACCTGCTTTTCGGCAGGGTTGAGGATGATGTCATGGCGGCGTGCGTCGAATATATGCGCATAACCGCGTATTCGTTCCCGGCTCTCGCGGTTTATAACGCCGGCGCGGCGATGTGCCGCAGTGTCGGCAGAGCCGATGTGTCGATGTATATATCCGCCATTGCAAACGCTGTCAATGTTGTCGGCAATATTATCGGCGTGTTCGTTCTTCATGCCGGGGTCGCGGGAGTTGCTTATCCGTCGCTGATAGCGCGGGCTATTTCCGCCGTCGCCGTCACTTGGTATTGCTTCATGCATCGGAAAACTCCCGTGAGATATACACTTTCCGGTATATTCGCGTGGCACGGCTCGTTGCTCAAAAAAGTGCTCGGAATAGCAGTCCCGAACGGCGTTGAAAACGGCGTCCATCAGCTCGTCAAAGTGGCGCTGAGCAGTATGGTCGCGCAGTTCGGAACATATCAGATAGCCGCAACGGGTGTGTCGCAGAGCATATGGTCGCTCGCAGCGCTGATGGGTATGGCGATGGCTCCGGTCTATACAACTGTCATCGGGCAGTGCATGGGCGCGGGAGATATGGAAGAGGCAAACCACTATTTCAAAAAGCTCAATAAGCTGACATTCATTCTATCATTGGCGTGGAACACGGCCGTGTTCGTAACGACTCCGCTCTTGCTCAAATTCTTTGCCATATCCGATGAAGCCAAGCATCTTGTGCTCATCATGGTGCTTATCAATAACGTCATAAACGCCTTTGCCTATACATACGCAGGACCGCTCGGGAGCGGACTGAGAGCGGCGGGGGATGCGAAATTCACCATGACCGTCTCTGTTGTTCTGACTGTAGCCGCGAGGCTGTTCTTCTCTGCGCTGTTCGGTCTGTGGCTCAATATGGGCGCCGTAGGCGTGGCGATAGGCACGAGTATGGATCTGCTCTTCCGCGGAGCGATATTCTTTGTACGCTATAAAAATCAGAAATGGACTAAGTTCAAACTTATATAAAGCCTATGAAAAGAAGAAATCTATCACTGATAATCTCCGGTCTGCTCGGCGTTATAGCCATATTATCCGGCATATATTTAATGGCGGCGAGCGTGACAAATTACATTGCCGAGTCTAAAAAGACGGACTGGATAGTAACCGAAGCCCGGATAACCGATGTTTCGAGCCGCGTCAAAAGAAACAGCAGATCAAGCACGACATTTTATGATCTGACATATCAATACGAAGCGGACGGAAAAACATATACCGGCAAGAAAAGCAGCGTTTCAGGCATCCGACTCGTCGGAGACGAAATAAAAATAAAATATGACCCCGACAATCCGTCTGATTCAACATCGGATATCACTCCCAATAAAGATGATCTGATATACCCGTTCGGCGGCGGAGTTTTGTTCTTGGCGGCAGGAATTTTCTTTCTGTTGACGGCGATAAAACGGAGCAAACGGCTAAAAAACGAAGATGAAGCGTATACTGAGACTTCAGAAAACAGCAGAAACCCGAAGCGAACAATTATAGCGTTGCTGCTTATGGCTGCGATTATCGCGCTGACCCTTGTCTTTCTGCGCGCTCAGCCGTCGGGCATTGAAACTTTTTCTTCCGTGATGACCGAGAACGGCTATACAGTGTCGGACATGACTGACGAACTGCGTACGGATTGGCGGGTCGGTTCGCTGATAGAAGATTCGCGCTCATTGCATACCGAAGATATGAGAATAGACTTTTGTGTCATGGATTCGACCGACAGCGCACGGCGCATCTATTCGGGAATGACGCTTCCGGTAAAAGATGGAGAAGAATACACATATAAAGGCACGAATTACACCTTCTTTTCAATCGAAGATGGCAATTTATATACCGCCAAGATTTACAGCGGCAATACCGTGATTTACGCCGCAGCGTCGCATGAATGCCGCGATGAGCTTGTTGATCTGCTCGGACAAATGGGATATTACAAATAAAAAGAAAAGCATCCGCACGAATTAACGCGCGGATGCTTTTTGAATTTCTGTTATCAGTCTTCGACAGTGACTGTGCCGTCTTCGTCAACGGTGATAGTCATGCCGTCCTTGACATAGTTGAGGAACTCCTCGCCAAGGCAGTCGACCGTGGGCATCGGATCGTCAGTCCAAACTGCGGAGAGAATAGCTCCGGCAGCTGCGAGCGAGTCTATATGCTCCGAGAAGAGCAGGCAGGCGGGAGTTCTGCCCATGACCTTTGCGCAGTAGAGAACCATTCCGCCGGTCGTCGAGCCGATAGTCTGGGGCAGGCAGAGAGCCGTGCCGACCATGGGCTTGCCGAAGAGATCGGGGTTGTTTTGGTCGCCGCACTTAGCGGTCTTGTCGCCGAACTGGAGGCTCTTCTGGAAGGAAGCAAGGGTATTGAATCCGTTGTGAGAAACGAGAGCTTTTGCCGTGCATTTGCCTGCGGCAACAGGGCGTCCTTTGAACTGTTTCATTGTTACTTTGCCTCCCTTGTGATGATATCGAGAATCTCGGCGCTGGTGTAGTAGCGCGAGGTGGTATATGTTCTGAGCTTGTTGGAGTTGGTGATGACGGGCATCTTACCAGCAAGCGGGTTATTCATATACATCAGCGGGCATATGTAGCTGAGAACGACGCCGGTAGCCTTGAGCTTTGCAGCGTTGGGCGTTGCGTTGAACTTCTCAACAACAGCCGGAGCGGCGGTGAAGACGGTCGGGATGGAGACCTTGCTTCTGCCGTTCTTCTTGAGCGACTCGCAGACATTCTCGGTCCACTCAACGAGCTGATCGTAGGAGAGGTGAGGACATCCGACGAAGCAGAGCTTCGGAGTTGCGTTCTTGTCTTTCCACATGACGGGATAATTGTTCTTGACTCTGTCGAGCTCGGCGTCGTCAATGACATAAACCTTTGCGCCCTCGGCGATAAGGCTCTCGCCCTGCTCAACCGCTTCGGGAGTCAGCTTGTCGATGTGATAGAGACCGACAGCGCCGTTGGAAGCGGTAGCCGCGCCGAAATCCTTGAGGTATGCTTTTGCATCGCCGTCAAGCTCGGTGCCGATCCACTTATCAAGACCCTTGACATAGGGGACGTCTTCCATGACCTTCATGCCGATAGCAGAACCGAGAATCTGAGCCTCGGGCTTCTTGGTGGTCTTAACTTCGACTATCCATGTAGCCTTTCTGCCCTCGTCGGTGACAAGTCCGAAATAGGGGACGCGGCCGACGATGGAGCCGAAGAGCTCGATTATGCCGGAGTTTCTGTTGCAGCGTGCGCCGAGAACGGAGTTTGCATAGACAACAGCCGAGGACTCAGCCCATGAGAGAACATCGCCCTTCTTGGGAGTGTTGCCGACTTCGTCCATGTAGCAGGTGCAGGTGTAGGACTTGCTGTCGATAAGACCGAGCTTTGCAAGCTGCGCATCGTAGCTGTCCTGCATATTGTACATGAACTTCTTGAAAACGATGTTCTTCAGGAAGCTCGAAGGTACATTGGGATCGAGGGGCTTGGGGTCAACGGAGAATTTCTGGCTCGAAAGAGCACCGCCCGCTATAAGCTGATCCATAAGATCATAGACAGGCTGCATGACTCCGAGACCGAAGCTTGTAACAAGGTGCCCCATCTTGCTTGTGACAGGCACCATCTTGGTGGCGCCGAAAGCGTCACCGTACATGACAAGGGTCTTCATGACCTTCGCCATGGTTTCGCCTTTACCGCCGTTGAGGATTTCTTCCTCTTCGGGAGTAAGGTGCATTTTGTAATTCATGTATATCCACCTTTCAATAAATTTTTCAGCGGAAGCGCTCGCTCGCCGCATATGTAACAAATAAATTCTATCACAAATCGCAAATAAAATGATTGGCAATTTAGAAAAATAAACAATTAATAAATAAAAAAATATCGAATTTTTGTATTTGCTTGTCCGCATATACGGCAAATAAATATTTCTTGCAAAATCCTATGCTTTGTGATACTATTTTAGCCCGCATCAATCGAAGGAGGGATAACTAATGATAGGACTTAGGCGCGGAGATGTCAGGCTTTTTGAGCATAACAAAGAGTGGAAAATCGAAGGCGAGAGAACGGTAAACGAACTTCGTAAAATACTCGGCTCGGATGCTGTTGATATTCAGCATGTCGGCAGCACATCTATAAAGAGCATAAAGGCAAAGCCAATAATAGATATTGCAGTCGGCACAGATGATTTCAATCGCATTTTAGCTCATGAAGCCGAATTGCTGAAAGCAGGCTATCATTACCGTCCCAACCACGATATGGGCGGTGCACAGCTGCTTTTTGCCTGCGGCAGTTACTATGAGGGCGGCGATATGCAGACGCACTTTATCCATGTTGTGAAATATAACAGCATGGAGTGGCGGAATTATATAAACTTCCGCGACTATCTGAACACTTATCCGGAGATAGCGAAGCAGTATGAGAATGTGAAAACAAGGCTTGTTGAAAAGCTCGGGAGTATGGGGAGCAGAAACGATTATGTTGACGGCAAGGCTGAGTTTATAAGCCATACTCTCCGCAAGGCAATGGTGTGGTCATTTCTCGGCAAGACTGTTACAATGAAAACCGACCGCCCACTGGGGTATGTGCACAGAAAATCCGGCTATGAGCTTGTCTATCCGCTCAATTACGGCTATATTCCGGGCGTTCTCGGCGGCGACGGCGAAGAGCTTGATGTTTATCTTCTCGGTGTCAACGAGCCTGTTGAGAGCTTTACGGGCAGAATAATCGGCATTGCCCACCGCGCCGACGATGTTGAAGATAAGCTGATAATGGCGCCGCTTGATATGAATTTCACCCGTGAAGAGGTCGAGCGTGCGGTGCATTTTCAGGAGCAGTATTACGACACGCATATAGAACTTGTTAAATAACAGAACAACCGCAGTATTAAAATCACTGCGGTTGATTTTTTATAATATTTCGCTGTTTTCAAGCAGATATGCCGCACCTATAGCACCTGCATCATTGCCGAGCACGGCAGGGCGAATGAGACGAGCGTCAGAGTCTGGAAGAGCGGCGAGAAAATCATTAAGCCAGTATTGCCGAATTTCTATCAGTCCGCCGCCGATTACGATACATTCGGGGTCAAAAACACATTTTACCGTGTCAACGACCGCGCACAGGTCGGATATAAAAATTTCGACTGCCTCGCGGCATTTTTTGTCGCCGTCTGCGGCTTTTTTGAAAACTCCGTTGCAGTTGAAGCAGCAGCAGTCAAGCTCGTTTGCCGTTCGCATAAGCCCGGTAGCCGAAACATACTGCTCGGCGCAGCCGACCTTGCCGCAGTTGCATTCGCGCCCGCCGATGTGCAGGGGAATGTGACCTATCCGCGCCGCGTGGAAGTTGGCTCCCGTGAGCAGCTTTCCGTTTATTGAAGCCGCACTGCCGAGCCCTGTTCCGAGGGTCAGCATGACGGCGTTTTTGCAGTTCTCAGCCACCCCGAAATAAGCCTCTCCGATGAATGCCGCTGCCGCATCGTTTACGACGAAAACACGGCGGTTGAATTTATTCTCAACATCTTTCTTTATCTCGAATCCCGTGAAGCCGGGCAGGTTGCCGGTCGCGTAGAGAACCTTGCCTTCATAGGGGTCGATGTCTCCGGCAGAGCCGATGCCTATGCCCGCATCCGTGCCGGCAAGCGGCATCAGATCTTTTATAACGGCAAAAAGACAATCTCTGATGCTGTCGAGTCCGCGGGATATGTCGGTCGAGCGCTTTGCTCTCGCCGTAACGGTTCCGTTTTCAATAACTGCGCCTTTTATCGATGTCCCGCCGATGTCGATACCGATATTCTTCATCTTATTCACCGAAAGCCTTCATAAAGTGTTTGGTAATGTCCATGGGTCTGGTTATCGCACTGCCGATAACAACGGCGTATACGCCTGTGTCAAGCACATTTTTCAGCTGACCGACTTCCCATATTCCGCCCTCAGCGATGATGTGCGCGTGCAGTGTCGATGTCATCTCACGGAGCAGCTCGCAGTCCGGGATTGCGATACCCTTGGTATATTCGGTATAGCCGCGCAGGGTAGTGCCGATATAATCAAATCCGAGCTCGTCGGCACGTTTTGCCTCTTCGTAGTTCGAGCAGTCCGCCATTATCTCAACTTCGGGCGCATTCTCGCGAATGTATTTTATAAGATCTTCAAGCTTCTCACCGTTCGGGCGTGCACGCTTTGTTGCATCGAGCGCAATAACGCTGCACTTCGTTGTCAGCAGGGCTTTGACCTCTTTCAGCGTCGGGGTTATGTAAACTTCGGAGTCCGGATATTCGGCTTTAATTATGCAGATTACGGGCACATCGACCTCTGCCGTTATCTCGTTTATGTCCTCAACATAGTTCGCTCTTATACCAGCCGCGCCGCCGAGTACAGCTGCACGCGCAAAATGTCCCATCATGTGCAGCCCGTAGAGCGGCTCGCCCTTGACTGCCTGGCATGAGACTATAAGACCGTGTTCTTTCAAGTTTGCCATAGTTATCACTCTCCGCTGATATTTTCGCCTTTTGAGAAGAAAAAGTCAAGGGGGATAGGGGATTTTTTTAACTTAATCAAAAAAAACGGCTTTGCTCCGAAAAGAGAAAGCCGTTTTTCATTATATTTTCCTGCCCTCCGAATCTTTAAAAGAACCGCAAATTATCATCAGAAAATCTATTATATCTCCGATTCCAAAAAATCCGAGAGTGAACAGCCAAAGCAAACCGGTGCCTATTTTTCCGACATAAAACCTGTGAATACCCAATGTGCCAAAGAAGAAGCAGAGAACGGCGGCGATGCCGCGGCTTTTATCGGAACGCTGTTCGGACGGCTGTGTAATTTGAACTACCTGTTGATTTTGATTTGCCGGATCGGCTGAGTTAGAAGTCGAAGCTGTCACGACATATTGTGGAGCGGTGTTATATTGCGCAGAAACGATTTTTGCATCCTTTGGAACATTTAATTTTTGCTTGAAGTAAGATGTCCAAACAAGCATACTGGTTGCCCAAAAAGAAATATAATATGTTATTGAATTAATAAGTGTGTGTTTTACAATGGAATTTGTTTCTCTTATGCTCTCGTAAAAATCGGGAGCGTTAAGATATATTAAAAAATAAAAAACTTCCACAATCCCTAACAATAAATATGAGACTATGGTGCTAAGCCGCATTGAAGCGACGACATAGGAAAATCCCAGATATGAAGCTTTGCACTTTTTTGAAATTAAATTGTATATGAAGATAGAAAGAAATATTCCCGCAAGTTTAGGAATAGAATAAATAATAATTTCTTTTATGCTGTTATAAAAGAAATATTCCTCATAAATGGTGCTCGAGTCCCTTTTTGTATTAAGTGAAGTAATTAAGTCGGAAAAAAGCTCGGGAAAGAACAATGAGCATATGAAAGCAATAAAGGTGAGAGTAGTTATCAATAGGGCGCAAACAGAAGCATTCTTTGCTGTTGCGTGATTTTTGTCCATGTTCTCAACTTCCGAATCTTTCTGCAAATTCTTTTCATTGTGCTTAAAATACAATCTCCAAAAAATTATATTTAAAACTATGCATGCGATACAAGAAGGTATGTAAAAGAACGGAGCAACATACAAGCGATTTACCGGACGAGGAATTTCGGTGCCGGAGTATCCGCAAGCAAGCAGGATTCCAAGCACTGCGGTAACAATAATCTCTGAAAGAAGAGAGCCGATATATGATATTCCGCTTCCGTATAAGCAGCAAAGGGGATCAATTTTGCATCGGCTGAATTTCGGTTCAGAACACATTGAATTGTAAATCAGAATGGAAATGACGAACGGCACAAAAGAAATTATCGATGTAAAGGCATCAAAGAATGAGGTATACAAATAATTCAAAATTTCTTCTTCCGACGACAAAAATCCCCATGGCACAATATCTGATTGATAGAAAATGTTATGTATCACTGATGTTAGTATTCCTGAAAAAACAAAACTTAATGACGTTATGACATACAGCATTGTTTGTTTTTCTTTTTCCGCTTTTGTGTACATTTCAACAACCCCTGTTTTTATATTATTCTTAAAATCTAAGAACTACATTAAGTATAGTTCTTAGATTTTAAGAAGTCAAGGGCTTTTGTGGACTTTTGTTATATAATTTTTTTGGTGATTAGGATGCATAGAGAAAATCAGCCAAATGAAGTGGATATTGGGTCTTTTCTTAAAGCTACCAGAGAAGACCTTGATATGTCACAGATTAAAGTCATGGAACTGACCGGCATAAATAACAAAACGCTGTCTGGGTATGAAAACGGCGTGTCGCAGCCCGATATTCAGACTTTTGTCGTTCTCGCAAAATTGTATGGATTTTCAATTGATAAACTTTTTGGTTTGAATAATTTTGTATAATTAAGAAATATATAATCACACCGTAAGTTAAAACCTGTGGTGTGATTTTTTTTATAAAAAACGAACCCTCCCTCGGGAGGGTTCGCGTCGGTTAATTACCACTTGTTTTCGACATATTCGCAGAATGCGTACATATCCTTGACCTCGAGCTTCGTGCCGTCGTCAAGTACGGCTGTGCCGTTCCACATACCGTGAACCTGATGCGAGTGCATACGAAGGAGATTGAGTGCGTTCGTATCGGCATGGTGATCATAGAACGGGGTCATTACAAAATCAAATCTGCCGTCCTCGGAGACGAAGTGCCAGGGCTCCATATATTTGTCGGGCTTCGGGAAAGTTTCAACATCTATCGCGCCGAACTTGTGAGCCTTGCCGTCATAGAATATGCAGGTCTCGGTCGCATTGCTCTCGTCGCCGATACCCCAGGTTATCTCAAAGCCGAAAATGTGCTTGTTGCCGTTCTCGTCAGTCAAATATGTAGAGCCGTTGCCCCAGTACCAAACGAGCTTGTAGGGGGTGTTGACGCGACCCCAGTCGAGGCAGCAGAAAGTATCGTCTTTTGAGAATTTGTAGACCTTGTCGCCCCATTTATATGTGCCGCTGCAGGGCATGCAGTTCTGCTTTGTGGTCATGAAATAGCTCTTTGGGTCGTCTTTGAAGGGGAGAACCGTTGTGATGTTCTCGAGTCCATCCGGAATGTCCATTTCAAAATGGCACTCGACCTTGCCTGACTTGAAATAAATAGTGCGCTTATGCTCTTCGGTCAGGACATCGAATGTAGCCTTGCCGATTCCGTTGACCTCCATCTTGACATGGTTCGGAACATCGCCTTTGGGCGGGAGAACATATTTGTCTTTTCCGCCGAGGAAGAGCGCCGTGGGAGCGGTGAGAGTGCCGGCGGCGAGCTTCTTGTTCTTCTTCGGGTTTCTCAGATCGACCAGCGCCGCCGAAGCGTAGCCGCCGATAGAGATATTGGCGAAGCTTATCTGAATCATGTATCTTCCGTCTGATATCTGATAGAAGTCCCATTCCTTGCGGCGCATGGTGGGTGTCGATTTCGTGCGATCATAGTCAAAAACCATGTGACGCGCCCAGCCGGGTGAAAGCAGAGTTCCGTCGTCGGCAAGGAGCTTTGTCGGCTCGGTGTACTCCTTCTGCGCACTCTTGACCTCACCCTTGAGCCAGCTCGGATAAGTCCTGGGTATCTCGCTCATTAAAAAATCCTCCTAAACATTAGTTGCATCAGCCCTCAGCTGTGCTGAATTTCAGTTAATTATAGCATATATACCAAAAATATACAACGATTTTTTAGTTTATTATTAAAAAATACGAGAAAAGGCTCCCGTAGGGGGAGCCTTTATAGTTTTTAGCCCATCTTTTCGAGAGCCGCCATATATTTCGGGTTCGTCGGGATGAACATATAGTTGAGGAACAGCACTTCATCTATCGAATTTGTCTTGACGAAATTCGCGAGGTTTACATTTATCTGCCTCGGGTCAATGACATAGACGGTCTTGTAGTTGTTGCAGAGCCACGGAACAAATGCGTTTGCGTAGCTCTCTTTTATAACTACGATGCTGCGGTTGCCGGGCGCGTCGGTGGTTATCTTAGTCACGCCGTGGTCGCCGCCGAGGAAAGCGAGATACTTGTTCGATGACTTCACTTCCGTGTTTATGACCTTGACTTTGTAGCTGCTCTTGAGCGTCGGGTCGGAGTCGGAGGCGATCGCTTCTGTGTTGGTCTTCGGAATGAAATATTCAACATAGTCCGGGTCTTTTTCAACCGCCGTACTCTGCGTAGCTTTATAAAGTGTGCCGAGGAACGGGGAGAGCTTACCGGTCCGGAGCGAATTTATTTCAACGGGCGTGAATCCTGCGGTATTTGCAAACGCACGGTATGCGTAATATGCGCCGCGTGCCGTCCAGTGATGATCCGTTCTGAAATACAGATATTCGTTCGTGTGGGCGGCTATTTCCGGATAGGCGTCAACGGGGGTTATGCCCTTGAGCTCGCCGTAGATATAGTTGATGCCCTGATACTGCGAATGCGATTTGCCGGAGTTGTATTTCTTCGGAGCGTAGAACTCTATCGAAGTCGGAGCCATGAGACTGTACACTTTGGTGTTTGGCATCTCGGCCTTGAGCTTGTTTAGGGTGGCGACATAGACATCCATCTTTTTGTAGACATTGGTATACTGCTCCATGAGACGGCCGTCGAGAAGGATTATATACTGATTGGAGTATACGGTTTCCTTTCCGGTCTCGTCAACTTCGGCGGCATTTATCGGCTGAGTGGTCTCGGTGCTCTTTGCGGTTTCGGAGGGTGTCGTGGCCTGCTCGCCTGTTGTTTCAGCATTGCTTTCGTCCTCATGTGAGAGCGCCTCGCCGTCGCCGATTCCTCCGTTGTTCTTTATGACCGTCGCGCCATCGCCGATCTTCAGGAACGAATAGAATGATTTTATCTTGTTGCTTATTTTGACGAGCCCGTTTCTGCCGGGAAACTGGTCATTGTAGTATTCCTCAAACTTTGAAGCGAAGTCGCCTGAAAAATATGAGCTGGCGGAAAAAGATGGCTTCTGCGCGAGATTTCTGTTCTCCATTTCAGAGACCTTTTCGTCCTTGTCGAAGAAGCTGTAAAATCCGACAACGGTGAAAACCGCTAAAACAACGCTGAATGAGACGGCGGTAAGAATTTTTTGGATTTTTTTCATTTTATCTCAGCGCCTCCTCAGAATCTGAAATACAGGAACGGGTTATATGTCGAGCCCGCCAGCGATGCCACGCAGAGCACGAGCATGACGACATTGAAAACGGTGTTGAATATCGGCTCTGTAACCGGTGCGCGCTGCTTGAGCTTCGCAACGCCCGCTTTGACGAGTTTTGCAATGGGCGCGCAGGCTATGGCAGCGATAATAATAAACGGAATGTTGTTGATTATCATCGCGTTCATGACCGGGTCGGTGAACGCGTTGCCCGATGCGCCGAACGCCACGGAGAACGCCGATTTCATCGCCGAGAAATCCTCGAAGTAGAATATCATCCAGCCGACGAGCACGACAAACATCGAATACACCCAGCGGATGATTTTCGGGATTTTATCAATGAACTTTTTGAACACAAACTTTTCAAGGCACAGGAACACGAAATAGTAGAGCCCCCATATGACGAAGTTCCAGCTCGCGCCGTGCCAGAGTCCTGTGAGACCCCAGACGATGAAAAGATTGAGTATCTGACGCGGCAGGCTGACTCTGTTTCCGCCGAGGGGGATATAGACATAATCTCTGAAGAAAGAGCTCAGCGTGATATGCCATCTGCGCCAGAAATCGGTTATCGAAGTTGAGATATATGGATACTTGAAGTTTTCGGGATAATCAAAGCCGAACATGCGACCGAGTCCGATAGCCATGTCTGAGTATCCGGAGAAATCGAAGTAAATCTGGAAAGCATAGAATAGAACTCCGACCCACACGCTCATCACAGCTGCATTGTCAACATTGGCGAGCAACGACTCGGCGAGAGAACCGGCATAGTTTGCTATGAGCACCTTTTTGCCGAGACCCGCCATGAATCTCGTCATGCCTTTTGCAAAGCCGTCTATCGTAACAGTCCTGTGGTCTATCTGCGTGTCAATGTCAGAATATCTGACAATCGGTCCCGCTATGAGCTGCGGGAAGAGCGAGACGAACATCAGGAAGTTTATGAAGGACTTCTGCGCCTTGACATCGCCTTTGTAAACATCGAGCGAATAGGACATCGTCTGGAATGTATAGAACGAAATGCCTATCGGCAAAGAAAATGTCGGAACATGGAGCGAGAGGCGGAAGATTCCGTTGAGCGTGGAAATGAAAAATCCGCTGTATTTGAATGCCGCAAGCAGACCTAAATTGATAACAACCGAAAGTGCGATAAACAGTTTGGTTATCTTTTTGCCGCGGTATTTTTCTATTCCGAGCGAGACAGTATAATCAAGTATTGAGCTGAAAATCAGCAGGCATACCCAGACCGGCTCACCCCATGAATAGAATATAAGTGATGCAATGACAAGAACAATATTTTTTACCTTGTCGTTCTTCACGATAAAATAGAAGAACAGAGTCACGGGAAAGAATATGAACAGAAACACGAGACTCGAAAAGACCACTTGATTTCCCCCTTTTTGTGTGTATGATAAACCTAATTATATTACATCTAATTATACACTCTTTAATTGGTAATTCAATTACAAAAGAGTTACAAAAAGCCTATTGCCATTGAAAGCTTTTGACGAAAAAAAGAGACACGGAACAAACCGTGTCTCTTGGAGCCGATTATGCAGTTGGAAATTTAAAACATATTGATGATAACCGGGATAAGAGCTTTTATAATTTTGATAACGATCTTGGCAATGACAGGAGCGACAACGCTCGTTATCTTCACAACATATCTTGCAATTTCAATCGCAATCTGGATTATAACATACCACTTGCCGAGATAGCGCTGAAGCATGTTTGTGTCCATGCCCTTGTAGTTGGGATCGACAGGAGTATAAGTCGTGTCGGTCTTGACTATCTTGCACTCGTCTATCTGCTTCTTGCTGTCAACGCCGTATGTCTTGAGTGTGAACGAATTCTTTGTGAACTCAATTGTCGAATAGCTCGGCTCTTCGGAGACATATTTAAAATCAAGCCACTCGTAATCGTAATCCTCGATACGGTTCTTGCCGGAAGCGGAGCTCGCGGTAAAGTATACGGTGCCGACGGGATCGACAACTGCGCCGTCCGCATTGTATTTCTGATCCTTGACGGGCTTTGTGTCCTTCATGAAGAAGGAGCGGCCGTAAAGATGCTCGTGACCGGTTAGGCAGACGTCTATCTCAAATCTGTCGATAAGCGCGCTGTATATAGCCGCAAGCAGCCTGTTGTCGTCATCTGCGGCGTGGTGCCCCGTTCCGTAGATATCGTGATGCATAACGGCTACGCGCCATGTGGCATCGGGATTCTTGGCGATAGCGTCAAGGGTGAACTGATACTGGTCATAAACATTGAAAATCTGGGTGTTATAGACGATGAAAAGCACATCGCCGTAACGGAACCAGTAGTTCTCGTCAACGTTTGCGGGTGTCGTGCCGCGGTATTCGTTGGGGTTGTTGACATAGAGAGGATATGTTTCGCCTTTGCGGTCGTGATTGCCGACCGTCGTAGCCATGGCATATGATCTGAGAGCCGCAGGGGAGAGCGTGCCCGCCCATTCGTTGGCTCTGTCTCCGTGCTGAGTCTGATCGCCCGCGGAGAGTATAAAGCTGATGTCGCTGTTCTGGTCGAGCGCAGTACCGAGAGTTTTCTGCCAGACATAGGCTTCCTCGCGTCCGTCTTCAACGTCGCTGCTGACCTGGATATCGCTGATATAGAGGAGCTTAAATTTCTCGGTGGAGAGAGTTCTGTACATAACGGGATTGCTGAACTTTCCGTTGCTGCCGTAGACATAGTAGTAAACGGTGTTCGGCTCAAGTCCGGTTGCCGTCACTTTGTAGATGCTCTGACCGGTATAGCTGTCGGTCGAGGCCTTGCCTACGAACTCTTTAAACGAGGTCATGTCGGCACTCTTGCCGATTCGAACAACGCCGTTTTTTGCCGTATCATCCGAGTGCCAGCAGAAATTGAGCTGCGTTGCGTCTGCACCCGGGGTGAGCGCGATGAGCGTGTTGTCGTTTCGTACAGTTTCCCAGTAGCTGTTCCATTCGGGCTGAGTGAGCACATTGCTTCCGTCTGCCGAGGTGCCGATAGCAAGGCACGAGGCGAGCATGAGCAGTGCGAGCAGAATGGAAAGCGTCCGTTTTGCTGTTTTCATTGGAATTCTCCTTTTCATATTTTTTGAGCGGGAGTATTATAGCACATTTTGCTCTATTTTGGTAGATTTTTTTAATATATTATCTATTTTTTTATAAAAACTATGGAAATATTTATAAAGTGATGATATAATCTATCGCGGATTTTTAAGAATGAAGAGGAATACAGATGAAAGTTATTGTTTTGAACTCGGCGGCACAGGTTGGCAAGGAAGTTGGAAAAATTTTCTGCGATGAGGTCAATGCAAAGCATAATGCGGTTCTCGGACTTGCAACTGGAGCGTCCCCGATACCTACATATGAGTATATGACCGAGCAGTATCGCAGCGGCAAGGTGAGCTTCAAAGATGTCAGGACCTTCAACCTCGACGAATACTGCGATCTGCCGAAGAATCACCCCAACAGCTTCTATTCGTTTATGGAAAAGAACCTTTTCTCGAAGGTCGATATAAAGCCCGAAAATGTCAATTTCCTTGACGGAAACGTTGAACCCGTTGCCGAGAGCGCACGTTATGCGCAGGCTATAAAGAATGCCGGCGGAATAGATATCCAGCTTCTCGGAATCGGCAGAAACGGTCATATCGGCTTCAATGAGCCGGCTGATGAATTTACCGACGAGGCATTCAAAGTAAAGCTTACCGATAGCACGATAGCTGCAAATTCGCAGTATTTTACTGATATTGCCATGCCGCACTATGCCATAACAATGGGCATCGGCTCGATAATGAGAGCGAAAAAGATAGTGCTCATCGCGACAGGCGAAAGCAAGGCAGAGGCGATAAAGGCGACTGTCGAGGGTGAAGTTACTCCGCATTGCCCGGCGTCGATACTTCAGCAGCATGACGATGTGACGATATTCCTTGACGAAGCGGCGGCAAGCCTGCTGAAAAAATAAAAATTGAGATAAACAGACCTCCGATGCGTCAAAGTGCGTCGGAGGTCATTTTTTAATACAGAGCTATTTTGTTGATTTCGGGCGTGTCTCGGGATGAGACCATCAGTATGCGTACAGCGTCGGTTTCAAGCCCGTGAAGCTTTATTATTTTTTTAGTGCCGATTGTTGTGCCCTCAAAGCTGTTGAACCAGATTTTGTCCTCATTTCTGTGCTGGACAATGAAGTTTTCAACGCGCTGACCCTCGGCAATATTTTCGCTCAGCTCAAGGAAATTGAGCTTCATTCTCTCGCCGAGTTCAATGGTTATAACACGCTGTGTTTCGCTACCGTTGTACGGTTCAATAGTGATCTCTTTGCCCTCGGCAAGATTTGTCCTGAAGCTGTTTTTTATAAGTTCGCCGAGCTCGTTCAGCCGCTTGACATCGTTATCATTAAGTCTGAGCTGATTTGCGTCCGGCTTTACATGCGCCGCCTGCTTAATGAAGTCCTTCATATCTCTTTCTCCTTTTGTCGGTTATCTGGACGTTTTTAGTTTATCGGCTCAGACTGCTGTTGCCAATATGGGTTTTGCTCACCTTTTACTTTTCGTGAGTCTATTTCTTGCCGGATTTTTTGAATATCAGCAGTGAGATTGATATCACCGTCGCAATTATAACCGTTATGCCGACTGCGGTGACACCCTGCTTCACTCTCGCGGCGTTTCTCATGTTTTCGCCGCTCGGCAGAGTATAAGTCTCTATTTCATCAACATCATCAGCTAAATATTCTTCATCGGTATCTTGAGATTTAGAGGATCGGTTGGTTTTGGAAGAACTTGATTTATTTGTCTTTGATTTTGATTTTGTGCTCGACTTAGATGATGAGCTTTTGCTCTTTTTCTTCGTTGTGCTCTCTTTTTTCGTCGTCGATTTGGTCGAATTTGATTTCTTTGTAGTCTTTGTGGTGTCTCTGTCATCGGAATCCGAATTGCCGGATTGGTTGTTCTGTTCCGCGGTAGTCTCAGGCGGGGCAATATATGTGTCTATTTCAAACATCTTTGACGGAATGCCTTTGTCATCGGTGACTCTGACATAAATTTCCGGGTCACCGCCGAATGAATATTTCCTGTCTATAAGCGTCTCGCAGGTTATCCCGCCTCCGGCAAACGATGCGGAGGATTTGACGCTGAACAGCTGTTCGTCGTATTCTGCCTTGCCCGTAATGCTGATTTTTATCGGGTCTTTGCAGTCAACATATATTTCATAGACAACCGGACTCTCTTTTGTCAGATCGGCATATGAGATATCGCCGTTTATCGCAACATAAAGCGAGCCTTTTTCGGTTTTGGTGTAATATGTAGCGAGCGCGCAGATGCCGTTGCCGCCGTTTTCGTTTTCGCACTGTATCTGCACATTGGTGCCGCGCACTTCATCGGGCGAGACGGAACCGTCTATCGACACCGCAAACGCCTGTATTACAAGAACAAATGTAAAAATTATTGCTGCTGCCGCTGTGCAAAAACGCTTTGCAAATACCATTATCTTTTTCACGCTTAGATCACCGCTTATGCTTTAAAGTACTAATACCGAAAATATCACTTTTTTCATTCATGTGCAATAGCAAAAGTCGAATTTTGTAAAATCAGCACAAAACAATTTGTAAATATTGCACAATGAAAACAATATGTTTGCGCAAGCAGACATAAAAAATCGGCCGCATCGCAACCCGAACGGGTTAAGATACAGCCGAGATAATTTCAATTTTTTCAGAATTTCATCTTTTTCATCGCAACCGAAAGAGCCTTGCACAGCGCAGTTCCGAGAACGGCGCAGACGCCGGCTTCAATGAGTCCGTTGACTCCGACGAATGCAGCGGCAAAAGCCATAACATTTGTCGAGCCGAACTGCTCCTTGAGCTGAATGATTATCGGTGCGTTGTTGAACAGCAGAAGCAGTGTGCCGGTGAACAGAATCGTGTTGAGCAGGGGACCTGCGATGCTCGCAACAAGATACTGCACGAAGCTTGTCTTATCTTTCGACGATACCGCTTTGAAAATAACTGCCGTCAGCCAGCCCATGAGAACTCTGGGCACGATGCAGACGATCGCAGTGCGCAGGGGACTGACACTGAAAAGCGCAACGCCGAAAGTGCTCATTCCGAAGCACTGGATGAAGCTCGTTATTCCGAATACCGCGCCGAGAAACAGTCCGCCGACAGGGCCGAGCAGAACGGCTCCGATAATGACCGGAATCGTTATGAATGTTATCTCGATGGCTCCGGCTTTGAGATAACCGAGCGGTGTGAATGCCATGACGATTATCAAAGCGGTGAGCAGTGCGGTGAGCACGAGACGCACGAGTTTTTGCCGCGATGCGGCAGCTGATGTTTTTGACATGATGTTTTCCTCCTTGCTGTTGCTCCGTCAGGATGCAGCGCAATTTTTTGAGTCTATATCAAAAGCATTGCTTTTAATATGCAATTTTATTATTTCCTGTTCTTTTCGTATATTATACGAAGTCCCTTGAGTATGAGCTCGGGGTCGTATGTCATCTTGTGGTTGCAGCTCTTGATTATCTCGCCCGAAAGTCCGCCCGTTGCAACAAACGATTTAACTTTGCGTCCGAGCTCCTGCTCCATTCTGTCGCAGAGCCCGTCGAGCATGGCGGCAGTGCCGAAAACAACACCGGACTGCATGCAGTCGATTGAATTTGTGCCGATGGCCTTCTTGGGAGTTGAAAGGCTTATCGCGGGAAGCTGAGATGTTTTGGCGGACAGCGCTTCAAGCGAAATCCCGACGCCGGGAGCGATGGCGCAGCCGCAGAAAGAGCCGTTCTCGTCGATAACATTGATTTTTGTTGCAGTTCCGAGGTCGATAACAAAGCACGGCAGCTCATAGAGATTCGCCGCCGCAACAGAAGCGGCAACAAGATCCGCGCCCGCCTGCGACGGGTCGTCGGCAAGAATGTTTATTCCTGTCTTGACTCCGGGACCAAGAACAATGGGCTCGCTGCCTGTTATGCGCTTTGCGGCGTGCGATATAGCACCCGTCAGCTCCGGCACAACGGAGCTTATCGCGCATCCGGTAAACTCGTCAAAACCGTAGCCGTAGAGATCGAAAATGCTCTTGAGTTCAATGGCATACTGATCCTCAGTGCGCGAACGGTCGGTGGCGAGTCTCGAAACGAACTTCAGCTCTTCGCCGCTGTATGCGCCGATTGTTAAATTGGTGTTGCCGATGTCGATAGTCAGAAGCAATCCGATCACCTCGTGAAAAGCGTTGTTTTAACCGATTTGATTATACACTATAACGCGGGAAAAAGCAAACTTATAATAAATTTCACTGTTTATTTTCGCGGCGCATTATGGTATAATTGTCCGCAGAAAGGAATGAGACCCGTTATGCTGTGTAATTTGTGCCCGCGACACTGCGGAGTTGACCGCGATGTTTCGCAGGGATATTGCATGAGCCCGAATATAATAAAGCTCGCGCGGGCGGCGCTGCATTTTTGGGAGGAGCCGTGCATCAGCGGCACAAAAGGCTCAGGCACAGTGTTCTTCTGCGGGTGCAATCTCAGGTGCGTGTATTGCCAGAACAGCGAGATAAGCGGCGGGGGAGCGGGCATCCCTATGAGCGACGAAGATGTTATGCGCACTTTTGACAGGCTCATTGAAAATGGCGCGCATAATCTCAATCTCGTTACCCCTACTCATTATGCGGATTCCGTGGCGCGGATACTCGAAAAATATCATTCGCCTGTGCCTATTGTGTATAACTGCGGCGGCTATGAGTCTGTGGAAACGCTCAAAATGCTGGAGGGTCTTGTTGATATATATCTGCCCGATTTCAAATATGCCGACTCGGCTCTTGCGGCTGAATATTCACATGCGCCGGACTATTTCGAGCGTGCGTCCGAGGCAATTAAAGAGATGAACAGGCAGGTCGGAGTGCTCAAACTCGACTCCGACGGCATAGCCGAACGCGGCCTTATCATACGCCACCTTGTGCTCCCGGGAGCCGTTTCAAACACGAAGAAAGTGCTTCGCTGGATAAAGGAAAATCTGCCGGAGGGAACGGTAGTCAGCCTGATGAGCCAGTATACGCCGTGCGCAAAAGCTGCGGAGCATCCGCCTCTTGACAGGCGCATTTCCAAGTACGAGTATGAAATAGCGCTCGATGCAATGATCGACCTCGGCTTTGACAACGGTTATGTGCAGAGCCGCCGTTCGGCGCAGAAAGATTTTATTCCGGATTTTCAGTCCCACGAGGGACTCTTATAAATATTGTTGACCGAAAGGGAGTTTTGATATGACAGGTTTTATCGGAGCGGGCAATATGGCAAATGCCATTATAAAAGGCATGGTGTCGTCCGGTGCGGCAGAGGGAAAAGATATAGCAGTCTATGATATCCACTCAGAAAAGCGCGAAAAGGCGGCCGCAGATTACGGAGTAAATGCGGTGTCAAGCCTTGAAGAACTTGTGAGTGGGTGCAGCGAGATAGTTGTTGCAATCAAGCCTTACGGCTTTGAAAAGCTGCTCGGCGGACTTGATGCTCAGCTCAAAGAGCACGACCCGCTTATAATTTCCATAGCCGCGGGCAAGACTATCGAGACTATTTCTTCGTATCTCAGCTATGAACCCGCACTCGTGCGCATCATGCCGAATATAAACGCCACGATAGGCGCATCCATGAGCGCATACTGCGCGAACGGACGAGTCAGCGCGGAACAGAAAGCATTTGTTGCAAAGCTTTGTTCATCCATCGGCGAAGCGGTCGAGCTAGACGAAAAATTCTTCTCGGCCTTCGGCGTTATCGGCGGCGCGGCTCCTGCGTTTGCATATATGTTCATCGACGAGCTTGCGCGCGGCGGAGTAAAAATAGGCATGAACAAACAGGTCGCGCTGAAAGTTGCGGCTCAGACCGTGCTCGGCAGCGCGAAGATGATAGCGGAGAGCGGGGAGCACCCCTATACTCTTGTGGATAAAGTCTGCTCGCCCGGCGGAACCACTATCGAGGGCGTTGCGGCGCTCAATGAAAACGGATTTGCAAACGCCGTTATGCAGGCTGTGACGGCAACATACGAAAAGGATCTGAAACTCTCCGGCAAATAAAATGCGGAGAGGATGAATATATCAATAATTATACGGAGGTATAAACAATGGCATTACCGGTAGCACTTCAGCTCTACAGTGTCAGAGACGAGCTTGAAGCAGATTTTGAGGGCACTATAGCAAAGGTCAAGGAGTTTGGCTATGACGGAGTCGAATTCGCGGGACTTTACGGCAAAAGCGCTGAGCAGGTCAAGAAGATACTTGCCGACGCAGGGCTCACTCCCGTTTCGGCTCATGTTCCGCTCGACGAACTGCTCTCAGATACACAGGCGGTCGTCGCAACCTATAAGGAGATAGGCTGCAAATATATTGCCGTGCCTTATCTTCCCGAGGACAGACGCCCCGGAACAGAGGGCTTTGACCGCACGATAGAGGACATAAAGAAGATTGCCGATGTCTGCAATGAGCAGGGCATTCAGCTGCTCTATCACAACCACGATTTCGAGTTCAAAAAGCTTGACGGCAAATATGCGCTCGACATTCTCTATTCGGAGATTTCCGCTGACAGACTCGAGACAGAGATTGACACCTGCTGGGTCGGAGTCGCAGGAGAGGATCCCGCCGCATATGTTCTTAAATACAGCGGCAGAGCGCCCGTTGTTCATCTCAAGGATTATCATATGCAGGGCAAGGAGAAGCCTAAAAAGCTCTATGAGCTTATCGGCATAGAGGATGACGGCGAGAGCGCGTCGGAAGAAGCTTTCGGCTTCAGACCCGTCGGCTACGGCGTTCAGAATATGCCCGCTATACTTGACGCGTCCGTAAAGGCAGGTGCTGAGTGGGTGGTCGTCGAGCAGGACAGACCCGCACCCGGAGACACGCCGATTAATTCAGCAAAGCTCAGCCGCGAGTATCTCAAAACGCTCGGCTGGTAAATAAAATAAAAAAAGAAGGAAGGTACGGAATATGAGCATAAATAAGTGCTGGTATAAGGAAATGGCCGTATATCAGATATGGCCGAGAAGCTTCTGTGACGGAAACGGCGACGGCATCGGCGATATCAAGGGAATTATGTCAAAGCTCGATTACATAAAGAGCCTCGGCGTTGACGCCATTTGGTTCTCTCCGCTATATAAGTCCCCCCAGGAGGATATGGGTTATGATATAGCTGATTACAGGGACATTGCCGAGGAGTACGGCACTCTCGACGAGTTCAAAGAGCTGCTCGAAGCTATTCACGCAAGGGGCATGAAGGTCATAATGGATCTCGTCATAAACCACACCTCGAATCAGCATAAGTGGTTCCTTGAGAGCATGAAGAGCAAGGATAACCCTTATCACGACTATTATTTCTGGCGCGACGGCAAAAAGGGCGGCAAGAAGCCCCCGAATAACTGGCTTTCGACTTTCTCAGGTCCCGCATGGAAATATAACGAAGATCTCAATCAGTATTATCTCCATCTCTTTGCCGAGGGTCAGCCCGATCTCAATATGGATAACCCCAAGGTGCGCGAGGAGATAAAGGATATCATGCGCTTCTGGCTCGACATGGGCGTTGACGGCTTCAGAGAGGATGTTATCACATTTATATCCAAAGCCGAAGGTCTGCCCAACGGCTTCCCGCTGCCTGTCGCCACGGGCATTGAGCATTACAAGAGCGGGCCCCATCTTCAGGAATATCTCGGCGAGTTCAGAAAGGTGCTCGATGAATACGACTGCATGACAGTCGGCGAAGCGCCCATGATGACTCCCAAGACCGCGATGAAATTCATTGAGGAAAACAAGGATCAGAAGCTCAATATGATGTTCCACTTCCAGCATATGGAAGCCGACTGCCTGTTCTACAGCTGGATAAGAGCGCCGTTCAGCCTCAGAAAGCTCAAGAATGTTTATAACAACTGGCAGACAAAGCTCTACGGTAAGGCGTGGAATACACTCTATATCGAGAACCACGATCAGCCGCGTATCATAAACAGATACGGCAGCCTCAAATACAGAGTCGAGAGCGGCAAGATGCTCGCGACGATGTATATCTGCCAGAGCGGCACTCCGTTCATATATCAGGGTCAGGAGATCGGTATGGTCAATATCGGTCTGCCGGAGATTGAGATGTATGAGGATGTCTCGACCCAGAACGCCTATCACACCATGCGCCATCTCGGCTTCACGCACAACATGGTCATGAAAGTCGCAAAGTATGCGTCGCGTGACAATGCGAGAACGCCCGTCCAGTGGAGCGCAGAGAAAAATGCCGGCTTCACCACCGCCGATAAGCCTTGGTTCTATATCAACGATAACTACAAAGAGATAAATGTTGAGGCGGCAGAGAAGGACGAGAACTCTATTCTCAATTATTACAGAAAGCTTCTCAAACTCCGTAAGGAGAATCCCATTATCATCTACGGCGATTTCAAGATGTACAACAAGCTCAGCAGAAAGCTTTTCGTCTACGAGCGCAGCTATGAGGGACAGAGAATGCTTGTTATCAACTCGTTCTCCGAGAAGCCCGTGAAGTTCAAAGCTCCCGCAGATTTCGATATCACGAAGTCGGAGCTGCTTATCTCAAACTATGACTGCAAAGATAAGTCGAATGCTTTCACGCTTCGCCCCTATGAGTCGAGAGCCTATCTCATAAAGTAATTTAAAAAGTCCGCTGTCTGAAATATGACAGCGGACTTTCGCTTTTGATTTATTTAATTTTCTTTGGCTCTTACGCGCAGTGGAATTTCCATCTTGTCGGCGAGTGCCTGACATTCTGCTATCTCTTCCGGGCTGATAACATCGACTACCGAGAACTTGACCGTCTTGATGTATTTCTTGCATTCTTCGGCAAATCTCAAAATCTCCTTAAAAGAGTCGATGCCAAATTTCGGTCTCGATATCTCGTTGTAGCGCTCTGCGTTCGGGGCGTTGAGGCTTATTGATACAGTGTCGGTGAATTCGGCGATTGCGGGGACGGTGTCTTTTTTGTTGATAAGATTTCCCAGTCCGTTTGTGTTGATGCGTATCTTTATGTCAGAATATTTGCTCTTGAGGAGCCTGCCCGCAATAACAAGATTGTCAAAAGCGCAAAGCGGCTCGCCGTATCCGCAGAACGTGACCTCGGGAAAATCGGAAAAGTCGAACTCTTCGATAGCCTTTGCGATTTCTTCACCAGTGGGATCTGACTTGTGCCAAAGGGTGTGTGCCGAACCGAGTCCGTCTCCGTTTGAACGGATACAGAAAGTGCATCTGCAGGGACAGCGGTTGGTTATGTTGAGATAAACCTTGCCTCTGTAAGTATAAACTATGTCAGCCAAAATGAAAGCCTCCTTATTTGAGAACCTTTTTCTTGAATCCGGCAGCGTCGAGTGCGAGACCGAAAATTACATATATAGCGGCGTTTGCGGCGACCTGGATAACATTGGGTATGACCGCCGCGAATGCGCCCCATGCGCCGAAAAGTATTCTGTCGGCGAGATAGTATCCGACGCAGGTGACTATAAGCGCGGGGATAAGTGCGATGAGATTGCGCGCGTTGATTATCTTATCTTTCTTTGAAGTGAACGGCAAAACGATGAGCGACTTTATTATCACCGTTGCAATGACCCATATAGGCGCGGTCAGCGCGTCGGCGAGTCCTGCACCGACTGCGGCGGCTGCTATCGCGTAGGGCAGGGGCAGGAGAGATGCCGCGAGGAAAATGAACGAGTCTCCGAGGTGTATATATCCGTTACCGGTCGGAATACGAAGAACATATGCGGTAACGACGGTTATTATAGCCGCGAAAAGTGCTGCCATAACGACATAGATAAGTTGCTTGTTTGCTTTTTTCTTTGCCATGGTTTAGCCCTCCCGGGTTTGATATTACCATTGATACTAACACCATAAAAGCTTTTTTAATTTGCCGAACGGAAATACGACAATAAAAAATCAGAAAATCGTCATAAAGTCTAAAATTTATATGAATACGGGGGGATAAATCGAAAAAATTAGTACATGGTTCTGCATGCCGAGTTTATGGATTTTTTGTGAATTGTTGTGCTCGGGTGTTGAAAAGCTTGTATAACATATGATATAATATCACGATGAAAAATAAGGCTTTGGCGGAAAGGAGAATGTCTCTTGAAAAGACGGCTGGCGGCGCTGATGCTCGTGCTTTGCCTGCTTGCTCTGGCTTTTACCGGGTGCAGCGGCACGAAGATGAAATCGCCCACGGGGCTTATGCGTCCTCCGCTTTCGGCGGGCGTTGACAGCGAACTTAAAAGTGCATTCCTTTCTGCCGCGACCGGCAAGGGAAAGGCGGCGTCCGCGTCCGAAATTTCTCTGATATCTCCGCTTTCTGGAGATCACCGCTCCGCATTCGTGCTTCACGATATAGATAACGATGGGGTCAATGAGGCTCTTGTGTTTTATAAGCTTGAAAGCGAACCGTCAAAAGAGCATATGAATGTGCTCGACAATGTCAACGGCAAGTGGGTCTCGGTAAATGACTTCTCGGGCACCGGCACGGGTGTCAACTTTGTCAGCTTCGTGCAGATGACGGAAACGGGATGCCCTGCGATACTTGTTTCCCAGAGTCTCTATGAAAACGACGCGAGCAAAATACTCTCGGTCTATGTCTGCACCGGAAACGAAGAAAAGCTTACGGTCAAGAATGTCTGCACCGAGGTATATTCTGTTATGGAGAACGTCGATGTTGATTCTGACGGTCTGCTTGACATATTCCTCATTCAGCAGGATTTGACAAACAACAATTCGCCGCGCTCGACCGCGAAGGTCTTCAAGATGAACGCCTCTGGCACTCTCGATGAGTTCGGCACCGCAAAACTTGACGGCGGGATCAGCAAATATTGCTCGATTCAGACGGACAAAGTCAGTCCCTCGTCACCGCTTAGAATATATGTTGATGCGATAAAGGGCGAAGACCAGGCGATAACCGAAGTGCTCTTCTGGAGCGCTTCGAGCAAATCGCTTGTGACCCCAATGTTCAGTCTTGATACGCAGTCAAATATGTTTACGGCGCGCTCTGAGCTGCTCGCTTCGCAGGATTATGACGGAGACGGAATAATAGAAATACCGAGCCAGCGCCCGCTGATGGGCAGCCGAAAATATGAATCTCCGAAGAATATGTACGAGCAGATGAATGTTACAAGCTGGATCGAAGTGCGTTCATCGAAGGACTTTGAATTTACTGAGACACTCGTCAACGCAAGCGATTCGTATATACTCGATTTTAAACCGCTTGAAAATATCATGGGCGAGTTCACAGTATATTCCTACAGCAATACGCGCACATGGATATTTAAAGAATACAGCGCAAAATACGAAACTGCCGGTGATGACCTTTTCGCCATAATCTGCACAACAAAAGACAGTGCGAACCAAAAGGGCGTGAAGTCGGAAAACTATCTTATAGAGAACGATGACGGAACGGTTGTTTATTTTGAATCCCGCGAAAAAGGAGCAAAGGCAGGAATAACCGTCAAATCAATAAAACCGTACATCAAGATATTCAAGGATAAGGAGTTGGCAGCAAAATGAAAAAAGTTCTCGTAGCCGAGGACGAGTCCTCAATCAGAGAGTTTGTGGTTATCAACCTCAAGAGAAACGGCTATGATGTTGTCGAAGCGGCGGACGGCGCTCAGGCTATTGAAAAATACAAAGCCTGCAACGGCGATATTGATGTTGCCATCCTTGATATAATGATGCCGTATGTTGACGGACTTGAGGTCTGCAAGCAGCTGCGCGCGATGAACGCGAACCTCGGCATAATAATGCTGACTGCAAAGACTCAGGAGATGGACAAAGTTTCAGGACTGCTCATAGGCGCAGATGACTATGTCACAAAGCCGTTTTCGCCTTCTGAACTCATGGCTCGCGTCGATGTGCTCTATCGCCGCGTAGAGATGAGCGCCGGGTTTGCGGACAGCTCCCACGCGAATGTTATAACCTCCGGCGAGTTTGAACTCAATATGAGGAACAGGACACTTACCAAGAACGGCATCCCGATAGAACTCACGCAGGTCGAGTTCCAGATAATGGAATACTTTTTCACAAACCAGGACGCGGCGCTTTCGAGAACGGATATCCTCGAAAAAGTCTGGGGCAGTGACTACTTCGGCGAAGAGAAGATAGTTGATGTCAACATACGCAGGCTACGAATGAAAGTTGAAGACAATCCGTCCGCACCCAAGCATCTGCTGACGATGTGGGGCGTCGGATACAAATGGATAGCTTGAATTAATTAAAAAAACACGAGAGGGGCAGGCAAAGTGAAGAAAATCGGCGGCATAACAAAGCGATGGCTGAAAGATATATTCAGCGTCATTTTGGTGCTCGTGCTCTCCGTTTCGGTCGCGGCCTGCCTCTTTATAAGAACTTATTATTATACATCGATAAAAAATGTGCTCGAGACTAATTCGGGCGAACTTATAACCACTTTCTTTAACATTTACGGCGCAAACAGCGAAGACGGGTTTGCGATTGCCGGCAGAGAGTTTATCGAAAACTGCGGTATGCTCGATTTAATGGAGATATGGATAATCGATAACAGCGGAAATGTTCTTTTGTCCTCGAGCGGCTTTGAAGTCTCGCCTCAGCAGAATATGCCCGACTTTATCGAGGCGATGAATTCGGCTTCCGGTAAGGCGACCTGGGTCGGAAATCTCAGCACCGGCGAAAAGATAATGGCAATGACCGAGTCGGTCATGAATACCGACGGCACGGCTGCGGGCGCTATAAGATATATTGTCTCACTCGAAGATGTTGATTCGCAAATAGGCTTCTCGTGCCTTATAATCGGACTGATAGCCGCGGTTATCATTGCCGTATCAACGATACTCGGACTTGTATTTACCCGGTCTATAGTAAGACCTCTGAGAAATATCGGCAATGTCGCAGGTAAGGTCGCGGACGGCGACCTCAGCGCCCGAATCGAAAACTACAAATACGATGATGAAATAGGTGAGCTCTGCGGCAAGATAAATAACATGATTGATGAGCTCAACGATGCCGACAGGCTTAAAAATGACTTCATCTCGACCATATCGCACGAGCTCCGTACTCCGCTTACTTCCATAAAGGGTTGGGGCGAAACGCTTATGCAGGTCGGCGATACCGATCCTGCGCTGACAAAACGCGGCATGAGCGTTATAATCAGCGAGGCGTCGCGTCTTTCCGGCATGGTCGAAGAGCTGCTCGATTTCTCAAAGATTCAGAGCAACCGTATGAATCTCCAGCTCAAGAAGATAGATGTTCTCGCCGAACTTGATGAGACGGTGTTCACATTCAGAGAGCGCGCAATAAAAGAGGGCATAGAAATAATATACAACGCTCCCGAATTACCCGCGCCGATGGAGGCGGACGAAGACAGAATACGTCAGGTGTTCATCAATATTTTTGACAACGCCATCAAATATAACTATCACGGCGGCAGAGTAATAGTGCTCGCCCAGATAACCAGCCCTACTGTGCTTGAAATATCCATAAGCGATACGGGTAGGGGCATATCTCCGGAAAATCTTCCGCGAGTAAAAGAAAAGTTCTATAAAACGGACAATACCGTTGCGGGTTCGGGAATCGGACTTGCCGTAGCGGATGAAATAGTCAAACTCCACGGCGGAACGCTCAATATTGATAGTATTCTCAATGAGGGAACCACCGTAACGATAACGCTGCCGATAGAAGCGGTGACCTACACAGACGAAAAGGAAGTACACGATGAAGAAGCAAAAAACTCAAACTAAATACGGCTCCGTCGGCGGTCAGGCGCTGATGGAGGGCATAATGATGAACGGTCCCGAGGGCAAGGCAATGGCGCTTAGAATGCCCGACGGCAGTATCTCGGTCGAGAAAAAGACGTTCACTTCAATTAAAGATAAGAACAAATTCTTCGCTCTGCCGATGATCCGCGGCATAGTCAACTTTGTCGAAGCTCTCATTTTCGGCTACAAATGCCTCATGGAATCCGCCGAAAAGACCGGAATGGATCTCGGCGAAGAAGAGGAAAATATGTCAAAGCTCGACCGCTGGATAACCGATCACTTCGGCGAAAAGATGATGAATGTCATCGGCGCGATATCAATGGTGCTCGGCTTCGCGCTTGCGTTTGCGCTGTTTGTTTGGATGCCGTCGTTCCTGTTTGATTTGATAAACAAATGGACCGGCGAGCACATCTCAATGCTCCGCACCATATTTGAAGGCTTGCTCAGAATAATCATATTTGTTGTCTATATGGTGGCAGTCTCCAAAATGAAAGAGATAAAGCGCGTCTATATGTATCACGGCGCAGAACATAAGTCGATATTCTGCTACGAGAGCGGCGAAGAGATGACGGTCGAAAATGTCAGAAAACAGAGTCGTTTTCATCCGCGCTGCGGTACAAGCTTTATCTTTGTCATGATAATACTCAGCATTTTAGTCTCGTCTTTGGTGGCGTTGGCTTTCCCGGCTCTTACGCATATTCGCCCCGTGTGGATCTGTGTCAAAGTGCTCATAATGCCGATAGTTATGGGACTCGGCTATGAGTTCATCAGATACGCCGGCAGGCACGACAATCTTTTTGTCAAGATACTTTCGGCTCCCGGACTTTGGATGCAGCGCATAACCACCGCGGAGCCCGACGACAGCATGATAGAAGTCGGAATAGCGGCGATAAACGCAGTTGTTCCTCACCCGGAGGAGAAAAAAGAGAATATCGAAGAAGTCGGCGAGACCGAAAACATATCCGAAGAGAACGGAGAAGAAAACTGATATAGCTTTCTTGAAACATTCTGAAAGGGGATATAAGCCATGACAGCTGAACAGGTACTCAGAACGGCGGCGGAGAAGCTCAGGGCAGCACAGATAGAAAATGCATCATTTGACGCATCTTGTCTTGTTGAAAATATCACCGGGCTTTCGCGCACAAAAATAATGCTCTGCGACGATGATATTGCCGATGAGCAGGCGGAACTTGTTGAGCGTGCGGTTTTACGCCGTATATCCGGCGAACCGCTTCAGTATATCCTCGGCGAATGGGACTTCTTCGGCAGAACGTTTGAAGTCGGCGAGGGCGTGCTCGTCCCGCGACCCGAGACGGAATTGCTTGTTGAGCTGGCGCTTGAGAAGCTTCACAATGTCAGATATCCGGTGGTGTTCGATCTTTGCGCCGGAAGCGGATGTGTCGGGCTTACGATTGCCGCCGAGCGGCCGGATGCCCATGTGTGGCTTTTTGAAAAATACGACGAAGCTTTTCACTATCTCAAACGCAATATCAAAAAGCTCGGGCTTACAAACGTGCAGGCGGTTCAGCATGATATAACTCTCGGCTACGAGGACAAAATCTCTGAAACACCAGATCTTATAGTTTCAAATCCGCCGTATCTCAGAACGGACGAACTCGACGGACTTTCAACAGAAGTCATGCATGAGCCTGCCACCGCGCTTGACGGCGGGACGGACGGCATCGACTTCTACCGCATAATTGCTTCACGCTGGCTGCCGAATGTCAATAAACACGGCGGAATAATCTTTGAATGCGACCCGTCGCAGACGCTTGAAATTGCAGATATGCTCATGCCGTATGCGATGCGGGTAAAAATAGTAACAGACATATTCGGACTTCAGCGCGCGGTATATGCCGATACATTCTGAAGCGGAAAGGATTTTGACCAATGATACGCTCTCTTTTGAGAAACGGATTTTCAATAGACACGCTCATAGGGCTGTGTGCGAGTGCGTTTGTCGTATTTTGTACTTTGCCGATACATGAGTATGCCCATGCATTTGTTGCAACAAAGCTCGGCGATGATACCCCGAGGCTCAGCGGGCGACTTACGCTCAACCCCTTGGCGCATATCGATATAATGGGCGCCGTGATGATATTGCTTGTCGGCTTCGGCTATGCAAAGGCCGTGCCCGTGAATCCGCGTAACTTCAAGAATCCGAAGGCGGGCATGGCGCTGACTGCCGCCGCAGGCCCGGCTTCAAATCTGATAATGTCCGTTATCTTTATTTTGCTGTCGAACATCTCGTTTGTTATTTATTGCAAGACAAACGATTCCATCGTCGCAAGGGTAGCGTTTCTGTTCTTCTTCTACGCCGCGATGATAAATATCAGCCTTGCGGTTTTCAACCTTATTCCGATTCCGCCGCTTGACGGCTCGCGTATAGTCGGGCTGCTTATACCCAATAAAATCTACTATCAGATAATGAAGTATGAGCGCTATATCATAATCGTGGTATTCGTTCTGCTCGCTCTCGGCTGGCTCTCGACTCCGCTGTCGTGGCTTACCGGTAAAGTGCTCTACGGCATATCATGGCTCGTTTCAAAGCCGTTCGGCGAATACGGCGACATGTTCATGCAGATAGTTTTATCCGCAATGTGAGGTTTTTATGGAGACTCTTTCTTATAAAATTGAATCTTTTGAGGGTCCGATGGGTCTCCTTCTGCACCTCATCAGCAAGCATAAGGTCAGGATCGAAGATGTGCCGATAATGGATCTCATCAATCAGTATCTTGATTATATGAAAAAACTTAAAGAAGAAAATCTCGAGGTCACGAGCGAATTCCTTGAAATGGCGGCGCGTTTGGTGTATATTAAGACTGTATCGCTTCTTCCCGTCCACGAGGAGGCGGACAGGCTCGCAGAAGAGCTCCGCGGTGAACTCACGGAGTACCGCGACTGCCAGCTTATGGCGGGCAAGCTTGCGGAGCAGGCGAACGGCTTCAACTTCTTTTCGCGCGAACCGCAGGAAATCGATGTCGATATGACATATACGAGGCTTCATGAGCCGTCCGAGCTTTACAAAGCTTATATGGCGGCAGTCGGAAAGGGCAAGCGCAAATTGCCGCCGCCTGTTGAGGCTTTTTCGGGAATAATCGCAAAAAAGATAGTTTCCGTCTCGTCGAGATTTTCTTACATACTCAGAAAGCTCGGCAGGAACAAAAAACAGAAATTCATATCTTTCTTTGAGCGTTCAACTTCGCGCTCGGAGATGGTCGCAACCTTTATGGCGATGCTTGCGCTCGTCAAGTCGAAAAAGGTTGAGATAAACGGTGACGGCGGCGATGCCGAGGTCACTTTGATAACGGACAGACGATGAGATTTTGAGGGGAGAATCAGCTTGACATTCAATCAGATGCGCGCCGCGGCGGAGGCTATACTTTTTGCGGCGGGCGAGCCGGTAGAAACGGCTAAAATAGCTCAGGCTCTCGATATAGAGATAGAGGATGCCGAAACCGTGCTGCGCTCCTGCGCCGAACAGCTCGATGAGCGCGAAAGCGGTGTGTGCCTTTTAAAGCTCGGCGAAAGATATCAGCTTTGCACGCGGCAGGAATACGCAGAGAATATCAGAAGCGTGCTCGATATGAAGCGCAATGTTCCGCTTTCTTCGGCGGCGTTTGAGGTGCTTGCGGTTGTGGCTTATAATCAGCCCGTCACCAAGGCCTATGTCGAACAGGTGCGCGGAGTGGATTGCTCGGGAGTTATATCTACATTGTGTCAGAAAGGTCTTGTTGAAGAAAAGGGCAGACTTGATCTTCCCGGCAGACCGCTGCTTTACGGTACTACACCGGAGTTTCTCAAGTGCTTCTGCATCGAATCTCTCTCCGAATTGCCGGAGCTTCCGGAGCGAGAGGAAAAGGAGCAGGAGCCCGAAAAGGAAGAGACAAAGACCTTTGAGGTTCCTGCCGAAGAACTCGCACAGCCCGTTCAGCCGGAACCGGAAGAAGATGCCGAGGACTTTGATTTTGACGAGTTCGATGTCGATGCAGGCGAGCTTGAAAATATGTATGAATAATCAGGAGGTGTTGGTTTGACAGCTCTTTACATAATATTGGGCATTATTGCTCTCATAGTTATCCTGTGCTCTGTAAAGGTCAAAATTACCGCCGAATACGGCGAAGCGTTTTCTCTCGATGTGCAGTGGCTTTTTATAAAGCTGCATATATTCCCGCAGACCGAGGAACAGAAAGCGAAGAGAGAAGCAAAAAAGGCAAAGAAAGAAGAAAAAAAGAAGAAAAAGAAAAAGCCCGAGGAAGAAAAGAAAGAGGAGGACAAACCCTCCGAACCCAAGAAAAACATCTTCAAAGAGTTCTATGAGAACCAGGGCTTCGGCGCAACGGTCGAACTCATTCAGACCGCGGCGGCTCAGCTCGGCGGCTTTATGGGCAGCATATACAGAGCCTTTGTCATAGAAAATCTGAAGCTCCTTTTGAAAGTCAGCTCCGGAGACGATGCGGCTCAGAATGCCATAAAATACGGCAAAGTGTGTTCGGCGGTCTATCCTTCAATGGGCTTTATATGCTCGAATATGAAGGTCAAAAAATATGAGGTGAATGTTGTTCCCGACTTCATCTCGCAGGAGAATAAAGCTCAGTTTGCGCTCTCGCTCTCCGTCAGACCTATAAAGCTTACGAATGCGGTGGTTGTCCTTGCATTCAGGCTTTTGTTCAAGGTGCTTTTGAAGCTGCTCAAGGGCAGTAAAAAGAAAAATAAATCTGTTTGAAATCCCAATGAAAGGCGGACTTTAAAATGAAAGAACAGTCAGCATCCGGAATTCTCGGAACTTCAATCGAAAAGATAAAGGATCTTGTTGATGTCAGCACGATCATCGGCGATCCCATGGATCTGGGCGACGGCATAAAGATTATTCCCGTCTCTAAGGTCTCCTATGGCTTTGCGTCGGGCGGCTCGGACTTCCCGTCGAAGTCAAACGCCGAGCTCTTCGGCGGAGGCGGCGGAGCAGGCATCACCATTACTCCCATCGCCTTTATCGTTGTCAACAACGGCGAGGTCAGCATCAAACATATCTCGACCGAGGAAGGCTCTATCGAGAGAACCATCGGCATGATTCCCGATGTTGTCAACAGTGTCACAGATGTTGTCAACAAGTTCGTTGACGGCAAGGGCAAGAAGACCGAGGAGAACCTCGAAGGATTATATTGATTTTTCTCCTGCACACCGCATATTCATTATCAGTAACGGATAATGAATGGCGGTGTGTTTGGTGAATTTAAGAACGGTTGCTTTTGTGACTGCTGTTTTTACGGTGGTCTGTTTTGTATTGTCCGGGCTGACGGTATTTGCTCAGCCGGATGTTTCGGCTTCGTGCGCGGCACTTATGGTCGCCGAGACGGGCGAGCTTATCTACGGCAAAAACGAGCATGACAGGCGCTCCATGGCGAGCACAACAAAGATAATGACTTCACTTCTCGCAATAGAAGCGCTGACCCCGCAGAGGAAGATAACTGTCAGCGCTGATATGCTAAACGTCGAGGGCACTTCGATGGGGCTTCTTCCGGGAGACACAGTTACCCTTGAGGGTCTTGTTTACGGAATGCTTTTGCAGTCCGGTAATGATGCTGCGAATGTTACCGCGATAACGCTCGGCGGCAATGTTGAAAATTTCGTTTCAATGATGAACAAGCGCGCCGGGGAAATCGGCATGAATGATACGCATTTTGAGACTCCATCCGGGCTTGATTCAAAAGAACACTATTCGACGGCATATGATATGGCTCTGCTCGGATGCACCGCTATCAAAAATCCGGAATTTGCCGCTGTTTGCTCGCAAAAAAGTGCCGTTGTGTGCTACGGCAATCCGCCGTATCGCCGCACGCTCACTAACCACAACCGTCTATTGCGTATATACGATGACGCAGTCGGAATAAAAACCGGTTTTACAAAAAAGAGCGGACGGTGCCTTGTCTCTGCGGCGCGGCGTGACGGAGTTACGCTTGTTGCTGTGACGCTCAATGCGCCGGACGACTGGAATGACCATTCAAAAATGCTTGAATATGGCTTTTCGATTGTTGAGCGGCATGAAGCGGATACTGACATGTCCGCAGTTTTATTAAAAATCGCGGGTGGGGAAAGCGAAAGCGTGCCGCTGAAGCTATCAAGACCGCTCCAGTATATCTCGCGAAAAGGCGAATCGGTGCGGACAGAGCAGAAAATAAGCCTGAAAAAGTTTGAGTATGCACCGATAGAAGAAAATACGGTGGTTGGCTCGGTCGAACTTATAATAGACGGCAATGTAGTAGACCGGGCGGAAATTCTGACGGCGGGCGGGGTTCAGATACGAAAGATTGTTTCCAAAGAACCCCAAAAAGAAAAAAGCCGAATAAAAAAGTTTATTGAAAAAATAAAGAACATTCTTAGAAATTGGATGTGAATCATTTGTCAGATGACAGAATAAGACTTCAGAAATATATGTCCGAATGCGGCGTTGCGTCGCGTAGAAAATCGGAGGAGCTTATCGCAAAAGGTGCTGTTAAAGTCAACGGCACTGTTGCAAAGATAGGCGACTCTGTGGATCCAAAGCGCGATATAATAACGCTCAACGGCAAAAAAATAGAAAATAAAACGGTTGCAAAATATATTATGCTTCACAAGCCGCGTGGTTTTGTCACGACGATGAGCGATGAGCTTGGGCGCAGATGTGTGGCGTCGCTTGTCGAGGATGTCGGCGAGAGAGTTTATCCGATAGGCAGGCTCGACAGAAACTCCGAGGGTTTGCTTTTGCTGACTAATGACGGAGAATTTGCAAACGCCGTGATGCACCCGTCAAAGCACGTCGCGAAAGTCTACAGAGTTACCATAAGACCGGACATATCCGACGAGCAGATAGCTGCTATGAGCGACGGAATGATGATCGACGGCAGAATGACCGCTCCGGCGCAGGTGACGGTGCTCGAAAAGCGCGACGACAGAGCAGTTATAGAAATAGTTCTTTTCGAGGGCAGAAACAGACAGATAAGAAGAATGTGCGATGAGCTCGGAATCGAGGTCGCACGTCTCAAGAGAACCGCGATAGCCGGGGTCAAGCTCGGCATGCTTCCCCAGGGCAAGTGGCGCGAGCTGACCCCGCAGGAGGTTTCGCATATACTCTCGGCTGCCGGCGCAAAGGCGAACAAAAAGGAGAAAAGAAGATAAAATGCTTGAATTCAAGCCGTTTGATATAGATGACAAAACTCACGGATACCGCGCAGAAGAAAACGGGGAGAATATCGGCGAATGCATATTCTCGCTCGGCGGAACCTATGCTGAAATCCTGAGTGTGAAAACCCGTGGCGTGGACAGGCTTGTTGCAGAGGGACTTGTACGCAGCGCGCTGAATTTTGCCGCAAATCGCAATGCTTATATGGCGCGAGCGAATGTCGGCAGAGTTGAAAAAGAACCGTTTATAACTCTCGGTTTTGAAGAGAAAAACGGCTTTTATGAGTCCGATATACCGTCCGCTCTTACGGGTAGCTGCGGTCACTGCACTAAATAACCCTTTTTATGCGCCTCACATATTGACAAATGTATGCTTAAACTGATAAAATAAAATGATTTAAAAGACCGACGAAAAGGAGTCCTTCCGATGATAAAAAGCATGACCGGATATGGACGGGCAACAGGCTCGTTCGACGGAATGGATATAACTCTTGAGCTCAAGAGCGTAAATCACAGATACTTTGAATTTTCATCGCGTGTACCCAGAAATTTCGGCTTCCTTGATGAAAAGCTCAAGAGCTTTTTCCAGGGAAAAATATCAAGAGGCAAGGTCGAGTGTTATGTCCAGATAGACACTGCAGGCGAAGAATCGGCTGTCGTCAAGCTCAACAGTGCGCTCGCAAAAGGCTATCTCGCGGCTTACAAAGAACTTTCCGAGACCTGCGGGATTGAGAATGATATAAAAGTATCAGATCTTGCAAGAGTGAATGATATCTTCACAGTCTCGAAAGAGCCCGAAGATGAAGAAAAGATTTGTGCCGATGTTCTCAGCGTTGCGGCAGAAGCACTCGAAAGGTTTGTCGCTATGCGCGCAGTCGAGGGCGGAAAGCTCAAGGATGATGTTACTTCGCGCCTTGATTTCATAATCGACAAGGTCGCGTTTATCGAAGAGCGTTCTCCGCAGACCGTGAAAGAATATAACGAAAAGCTCCTCACGAGAATGCGCGAGGTTCTCGGCGATGTCCATGTGGACGAGCAGCGCCTGCTGACCGAGGCGGCGATATATGCCGACAAGGTCGCTGTGGCGGAGGAGACGGTTCGCCTGCGCAGTCATATTGATCAGTTTAAAAAGCTCTTTGAAGAGGATGGCGGCGCCATCGGCAGAAAGATGGATTTCCTCGTTCAGGAGATAAACAGAGAAATAAACACTATCGGTTCAAAGGCTCAGGATATCGAGATAGCGCGCTGCGTTGTCGATGTCAAGGCCGAGATTGAGAAGATCAGAGAACAGATACAGAATATCGAATAACTGCGGAGGTATTATCATAATGAAGCTGATAAACATTGGCTTTGGCAATATGGTCAACGCTAATCGTCTTGTGGCTATAGTCAGCCCCGAATCAGCCCCGATAAAGAGGATAATTCAGGACTGCAAGGAGAGGGGAACACTTATCGATGCGACCCACGGCAGACGCACACGCGCTGTCATAATAACCGACAGCGACCATGTTATTCTTACTTATCTGCAGAGCGAGACAGTAGCAAACCGCCTCAACAATGACGGCGATGAGCTTGATATTGAGGAGGAAGAAAGCGATGAATAATAACAACAACGGTCTTCTGGTCATCCTTTCCGGTCCGTCGGGCTCCGGCAAGGATACCATTCTGACCGAGCTTACCAAGCGCGACATGAATATCAAAGTCTCCACTTCCATGACGACGCGCAAAAAGCGCGAGTGGGAGGTTGACGGAATACACTATTATTTCGTTGACAAAGACTATTTCATGCGCAAGATAGAAGAGGGACAGGTTCTTGAATATGCGCAGTACGGCATAAATTATTACGGAACTCCCAAGGCTCCCGTGGACGAACTTCTTGCCCAGGGCAGAACCGTGTTCCTCAAAATCGAGGTTCAGGGCGCGGAGAAAATCCGCAAGCTCTATCCCGAAGCCGTCAGCATCTTCCTCATGCCCCCGTCAATGGCAGCCCTCGAAGAGAGGCTTCGCTGCCGCGAGAGCGAGGACGAGGAGGATATCCAGCGCCGCCTTACCATCGCAGTTGACGAGATAAAGCGCGCCGTTGAATATGACTACATAGTCATCAACGACATAGTTTCATATGCCGTGAGTGATATATGCACTATTCTTGATGCGGAAAAGCAGAAAACTTTTCGCTGCAAAAACATTATAAGTGAGGTAATCAACAATGTTTAATCCTGATCTCAGAGGCGTTCTTAAAAATCACCTGAGCCGTTATTCTCTTGTTACGGCTACCGCAAAGAGAGCACGCGCTATCTCCGAAGATGCCGAGGAGAAGCAGATAATCCTTACCGAGAAGCCCGTCTCCATGGCTATCGATGAGATCCTCAGCGGCAAATATATCATTATCGAGCCGGAAGAGATCCGCAACATCTGACGCTTTTTCACGGAGTGTGACTCAAATGTACGCACAGGTCGCCGTCGAGAACGTCAACTGTACGTTCGATAAGGACTATGATTACAGCATACCGCAGCAGCTCGAGGGCAAAGCTCTCGTCGGCTGCCGCGTTGCCGTACCGTTCGGCGTCGGCAACAGAAAGCGCATAGGAATTATCACGCGGCTGACCGATTCGACTCAAGGAAAAAGAATAAAGTCTATCTCAGCGGTGCTCGATGAAGCGCCGCTTCTTAGTAATGAGATGATGTCGCTTGCCCGGTGGATATCCGAGCAGACTTTTTGTACATACTATGAAGCGGTCAAGGCTATGCTGCCCGCCGGGATAAACCATAAAATAATACGTTCGTTCTGCGCTGTTCCGGGTGTTGATGAGAGTGTTATTGCTTCGCTCGACTCCGATGAGAAGCAGGTCTATGACTATCTGCTCTCGCGTTCGGGCTATGTCAAGCCCGAGAATTTTTTGAAAACTCTCGGCTTTGATGTTTCTTCGGATATTCCGGAACGCCTTCTTAAAGCCGGACTTCTCGCCGCAAATGACGATGCTGTGCGCAACATCGGGGATAATAACATCCGTATGGTGCGCCTGTGCGAGGGTTCGGACGATGTGTCGATGACAAAGAAGCAGAGTGAAGTTGTCAATGTTCTGAAGGATGTCGGCTCTGTGAGTGTTAAAGAGCTGTGCTATTTCACGGGCTATACGCCGTCGGTCATATCCGCGCTCGAAAAAAAAAGCGTTGTCGAATGCTTTGAGCGCGAAGAGCTTCGTAGCTTCGTGAGCAGATATGCCGTGCAAAGCGCATATGACAGCGGCGAGATTCATCTCACCGACGAACAGCAGAAAGCCTATGACGGTCTGCTCGAAGATTACAAAAGCGGTACGGGTAAGACTGCACTTCTTTACGGCGTTACCGGAAGCGGCAAAACATCAGTTTATTTGAAGCTTATAGATGCGGTTCTTGCAGATAATAAGACGGTTATAGTTATGGTGCCGGAAATATCGCTGACCCCGCAGACGCTTTCGGTGTTTCATTCGAGATACAATGACGGCGTTGCGGCTTTTCACAGCGCACTGTCCGCCGGAGAAAGAGCTGATGAGTGGAAGCGCGTCAAGAACGGCGATGCAAAAATAGTTATAGGCACCCGTTCTGCGGTTTTTGCGCCGCTTGAAAATATCGGACTTATAATAATCGACGAAGAGCAGGAGCATACATATAAATCTGAGCAGACTCCGCGCTATAACGCCAAAAGCGTGGCAAGATACCGTGCCGCATGGCATAAAGGCTTGACTCTGCTCGCGTCCGCTACGCCGAGCGTCGAGTCTTTTGCTGCGGCGAAGAGCGGCAAGTATTCTCTCTATGAGCTGAAGAACAGATACGGCAAAGCAGTGCTTCCGCAGGTCATTACCGTTGATATGCGCAACGAACAGCAGACGGAAAACCGCGAGCTGAGCCGCGAGCTTATAGAAGAACTGAACAAAAATCGCACGGACGGCAAGCAGTCGATAGTGCTGATAAACCGTCGCGGATATAATACATTTGTCTCGTGCACTGCGTGCGGCGAGGTTGTGACCTGTCCGAACTGCAGTATTTCCATGACCTATCATGCGGCAAACGGCAGATTGATGTGCCATTACTGCGGATATTCCATGCGCTTTACGCAGGAGTGCCCGTCCTGCCACAAGCCCGCGCTGAGATATGCCGGGTTCGGGACGCAGAGAATAGAAGACGAGCTTGAAAAGGCCGTGCCCGGAGCGCGTATCATGCGTATGGATACCGATACCGCTTCATCTAGATTCGCTCATGAGGAGTGCCTGAACGCTTTCGCGAGAGGCGATTATGATATACTTGTCGGCACCCAGATGGTCGCAAAGGGCTTGAACTTTGAAAATGTTACGCTTGCGGCTGTCGTTTCGGTCGATCAGCAGCTTTATAACGACGATTTCAGAAGCCTTGAACGCACTTTTTCGCTGCTCACTCAGGTCGTCGGCCGCTCGGGACGCGGAGAGCATCCCGGAAAAGCTATTATTCAGACACTGACGCCCGAAAATGAGATAATAAGGCTTGCGGCAAAGCAGGACTACGATGCGTTCTATAATACAGAAATACGCATGAGGCGTTTAATGATATATCCGCCGTTTTGCGATATATGCGTTGTCGGGTTTTCCGGCGCGGACGAAGTCAAGACCCGTGTCGCTTCTCAGCGCACGCTCGACAAAATAAAAGAACTGACGGCAGGGGAATATAAAAATGAAAAGCTTATCGTTCTCGGACCTCTGCCCGCGCGAGTGCCGCGAGTCAATAAAAAATACAGATACAGACTCATAATAAAATGCAGAAACACCAAGGGATTCCGCAGCATGATATCGGAGATACTAAAAGATTTTTACGGCGACAGCAAATTTTCAGATGTCTCCGTCTATGCCGACATGAACCCCGAAGTAACCGTATGATCGAAGGAGGACAATAAAATGGCGATGAGAAACATAGTTAAGCTCGGCGATCCGATGCTTAAAAAGCACAGCAGGACGGTCGAAAAGTTTGATGACCGCTTGGCTCAGCTCATTGACGATATGAAAGAGACAATGTATGCAAACGACGGCTGCGGTCTTGCTGCGGTGCAGGTCGGTATTCTCAAGAGGGTAGTTGTCCTCGATGTCGGCGACGGCTGCATTGAACTCGTGAATCCCGAGATAATCTTCCGTGACGGCGAACAGCGCGAAGCCGAGGGCTGCCTTTCAATCCCCGGAGAGTACGGCACGACCATCCGCCCGGCAGTGGTGAAAGTCAAGGCTCAGGACAGAAACGGCAAGTGGCAGGTTCTAAAGGGCGAGGGACTCAAGGCGAGATGCTTCTGCCATGAGATAGATCACCTTGACGGAATCCTGTTCACTCAGAGACTCGCAGACCCGATGGAGCATAAGGAGAATTTATGAGAATAGTTTTTATGGGCACTCCGGATTTTTCCGTTCCGTGCCTTCAGGCACTTATAGACGACGGACACGATGTCTGCGCTGTGTTCACTCAGCCGGACAAGCCCAAAGGACGCCACGGCGTTCTGACTCCGCCGCCCGTCAAAGAGCTTGCACTCAAATATGATATCCCCGTATATCAGCCGAAAACACTGAAAACAGACGAAGCAAAAGAGCTTTTTAAGTCGCTCAATGCAGACCTTGCGATAGTCGTCGCCTACGGAAAGATACTTCCCGGCGAGTTTATCCATGCGCCGAAGTACGGCTGCATCAATATGCATGCCTCTCTGCTCCCGAAACTGCGCGGCGCGGCACCCATCCAGTGGTCTATAATCACCGGAGAAAAGCGCACCGGAGTCACATCCATGCAGATGGACGAGGGACTCGATACCGGAGATATGCTTATCTCAAAGAGCGTTGAAATAGGCGAAAACGAGACCGCCGAAGAACTCCATGACAGACTGTCATCACTCGGCTCGGAAGTCATGCGTGAGACTATAGCCGAGCTTCAGGCGGGAAATCTCCATCCTGTGAAGCAGGATAACGAAAAGAGCACATATGCTCCTATACTTACCAAGGAGCTTTCAAAAATAGATTGGAATGATACCGCACAGCATATACATGATAAGATAAGAGGATTGTATTCATGGCCGGGTGCGTCGGGCGAACTCGACGGCAAGGTCATAAAGATACATTCGTCGCGTCTTGCGGGTGCGTGCAGCGGAAAGCCGGGAGAGATAATTGAAAGCGGCAAACGCCTTGTTGTTTCCTGCGGAGACGGCAACGCCGTTGAGATACTCGTTCTTCAGGCTCCCGGAAAACGGGCAATGCCGGTTCAGGATTTCCTGCGCGGCAATCCGATTGAAAAGGGCGCATTCTTTGAATGACCGTTAGGAGGTTCGGCTTATGGGCTGGATGTATTACTATGATTACTATTTTCTGATTCTCGTTGTCCCGGCGATGCTTATTGCGCTGTGGGCGCAGATAAAAGTAAAGACCACTTTCGCTTCGCAGTCAAAAAGACTTAGCTCGCGCGGACTTACCGGCGCGCAGGCGGCGATGCAGGTGCTCAAATATTACGGAATAAACGATGTTCGCATAGAGCGCGTAGCGGGCGACTTAACGGATCACTATGACCCGAGGACGAATGTTATAAGACTTTCGGATAAAGTCTATAACAACACTTCTATAGCCGCCATAGGCGTTGCCTGCCACGAGGCAGGGCACGCCGCGCAGCATGCAGAGGGCTATATGCCGATAAAAATCAGAAACGCGATTATCCCTGTCTGTAATATCGGTTCAACTATAGGTCTGCCGCTTGCAATATTGGGATATATTCTCAGCTTTGAGCCGCTTATCACATTCGGTCTGTTGCTCTATGCACTTATCGCAGTGTTTCAGCTTGTCACTCTGCCGGTCGAATTCAACGCGAGCCGCAGAGCGCTGAAAGTTATTGAGGAAACCGCTGTCTTGGACGATGATGAGCGTGCGGGCGCAAGAAAAGTGCTTTCTGCGGCGGCGATGACATATGTTGCGTCGCTTCTCGTGGCGCTTGCAAATCTGCTGAGGTTTGTTATACGCTTCAGCGGCAGAAATCGAAGAAATTGAACGGAGTGTATCGTTAATGAGTAAGAGCGCACGCCAGAGCGCGTTTGAAATACTTTATAAAGTCGAGCGCAGCGGGGCGTATTCGAATCTTGCTCTCGATGCACAGCTCTCGTCGAAAGACGGGGCCGACGGCGAGTCAGCTTTTTTGACGGCACTCGTATACGGTGTGCTCGAAAGGCTTATTACGCTTGATTATAACATCTCGCTTTATTTGCGTCAGCCGCTGAAAAAGCTCAAACCGGAGGTGCTCATTGCGCTGCGCGTCGGCGCTTATCAGCTGCTGTTTATGGACAGGATTCCTGAGAGCGCGGCAGTCAACGAGAGCGTGAAGCTCGTCAAAAACAACCGTGCGCAGTTTGCGGCGGGACTTGTGAATGCAGTGCTCAGAAAGGTGGCTTCAAACGGATTGCAGCTGCCAGATGAATCGGACAGGCTCAAATTTATGAGCGTCAAATATTCCGTTCCGGAGCAGACTGTTAAGCTCTTTGTTGATGCTTATTCCGATAAGACCGCCTGCGAAATATTTGAAGCAATGTCTGAGCGCGCGAAGATATTTGTCCGTGTGAATACGCAGAAATGCACAGCGGACGAGCTTATAGAGATATTAGCCCGGCAGGGTGTTGATGGTAGGAAAATCGACGGCTTCCCGAACGCACTTGAATTGGTGAACGGCGGCGCGGTGGAGCATCTTGATGCATATAAAAAAGGACTTTTTCATGTGCAGGATCTTTCGTCGCAGCTTTGCTGCATGGCGCTCGACCCGCAGCCGGGAGATACCGTATATGATATGTGCGCAGCACCCGGAGGCAAAAGCTTTACACTTGCCGAATCGACAGAATGTAAAGGTAAAATACTTGCCATGGATGTTTATCCATCGAGGCTCGCTCTTATAGAAAACGGAGCGGAAAGACTCGGGCTTGATAACATCGCGGTTATACCTAACGATGCCGCAAAAGTTAATCCGGCTTTGAAGAAAGCGGACAGAGTCTTGTGCGACGCACCTTGTTCGGGACTCGGAATACTCCGCCGCAAGCCCGAAATACGCTATAAAACCCTTGAAGATATTGACAAATTACCCGTTTTGCAGTATGATATCCTGTGTTCATCCTCTGAATATGTCAAAGTTGGCGGTCGGTTAGTCTATTCTACCTGCTCGCTGAACCCGGCAGAGAATTCTGAGGTTTGCAGCAAGTTTCTCAGCGAACATAAAAATTTTGAGGCTGTTAAGCTTTTCCCGAACATAAAAAGGGTAGACGGCAACGAAAATTACTTGACTTTGATGCCTCAGATACATGGAACAGACGGCTTCTTTATCGCCGCATTTACCAGAACGGAGTGAGCTTTTGAATACGATTGATGTAAAGTCAATGAACTTTACCGAGCTTTCTGCGGCTCTTTCCGAGATGGGACTTCCGTCATACAGAGCGAAGCAGATCTATTCGTGGATCCATCAGAAATGCGCTCTCGATTACGATGAGATGACCAATCTTCCGCTGTCTCTGCGAGAGAAGCTGAAAGAAGAATTGCCGCTCAAAAAGTGCACTATCGAGCGCAAGCAGGTATCCGCAGAGGACGGAACGGTTAAATACCTTTTCGGTTTCGGCGGCAATGAATATGCCGAAAGCGTTTTGATGAAATATAAGTACGGATATACTATCTGTGTCTCGACTCAGATAGGCTGCAAAATGGGCTGCTCGTTCTGCGCGTCCACTTTGGGTGGTTATGTCAGAAGTTTGCTTCCGTCGGAAATCCTCGGTCAGATATATACCGCTCAGCGCGACGAGAATATCCGAATCTCCCATATTGTCCTCATGGGCATGGGTGAACCGCTCGATAATTTTGATAATGTTATGCGTTTTCTTGAGCTTGTGACCTGTGAAGACGGGCTCAACATAAGCATGAGAAATATATCGCTTTCCACCTGCGGAATAGTTCCCGGGATATACAAACTGCTTGAAAAAAAGCTTCAGCTCACGCTTTCGATATCGCTTCACGCGCCGTATAACGAGCTCAGATCAAAGATAATGCCGATCAACCGTCGGTATTCGCTCGACGAGCTGATGCCGGCGTGCCGTGAATATGCAAAGGTAACTTCGAGAAGAATATCGTTTGAATATGCAATGCTCGGCGGAGTCAATGACAGCGACGAGTGCGCTCAGAAGCTTGCGGCGCTCTTGAAAGGTATGCTGTGCCATGTCAATCTTATACCTGTCAACGAGGTTGCCGAGAGTCCTTATAAACCGTCAACGCCGGAGCGCATTGAACGATTTATAAGCATACTCGAAAAGAAATCGATAAATGTTACGGTAAGGCGGAAGCTCGGCTCGGATATAGATGCTTCGTGCGGTCAGCTTCGGCTTCGTAAAATAAAAGAGCAGTAAGCTCAATTCGGAATTTTCTCAATTTCCGGGGGAAGATATGAAAATTGTTGCAAAGACAGACCAGGGAAAAGTCAGAAAAGACAATCAGGATTCGTTCGCTGCGGGAGAGCTTCCCGGCGGCGTAGTTTGGGCTGTTGTCTGCGACGGTATGGGCGGCGCGGCAGGCGGAAGCGTTGCCAGCCAGACTGCCGTTAAGATGATCAGCGAAAAAATAGCCTCCGGCTACCAGCACGGAATGAGCGACAGATCGATAAAAAATCTTCTGACCTCTGTTGTCGAGAATGCCAATTCTTCTATTTATGAAATGTCATGCTCAGTAGAGAGCCTCAACGGCATGGGCACGACGGTCGTTGCCGCCATGATAAGAGACAGAGAGCTTTATCTCGTTCATGCCGGAGACAGCAGAGCTTACCGCATTTCGCAGGAGGGTATAACCCAGCTCACGAGAGATCATTCGGTTGTTCAGGATATGGTTGAACACGGCGAGTTGACTCAGGAACAGGCTAAGGATCACCCTCGAAAGAATATAATTACAAGAGCGCTCGGAGTGAGCGCGGACATAGAGACGGATTATTATCAGGATACTCTTGATGAGGGAGACGTTATTATCATTTGCACTGACGGTCTGACTAATTATGTTGAGACCGATGATATATATAATGCCACCAGAGACAATCATTATTACGAGTTTGCAGACAGGCTGATAAACCTTGCCAACGAGAACGGCGGCGGGGACAATATCACTGTTGTTGCAATGGCGTTTTAGGTTTCTGTATCCCAACAGGAGTGTGAGATTTAATGGATAATTATGTCGGAAAAAGACTTGACGGAAGGTATGAACTTCAGGAAGTCATTGGCGTTGGCGGAATGGCGGTTGTCTATAAAGCCTACGACAATATCGACGACAGGACGGTTGCCGTCAAAATTCTCAAGGATGAGTTCCTTGCAAGCGAGGAGTTTCGCCGCAGATTCAAGAATGAGTCCAAGGCGATAGCTGTGCTTTCTCATCCGAACATAGTCAAGGTTTATGATGTCAGCTATGGCGACAAGCTCCAGTATATAGTTATGGAGTATGTCGAGGGCATCACGCTCAAGGAGTATATTGAGCAGCAGGGCGTTATATCGTGGAAGGAGACCGTGCATTTTACAACGCAGATTCTCCGCGCGCTTCAGCACGCTCATGACAAGGGCATTGTTCACCGCGATATCAAGCCGCAGAACATAATGCTTCTTGAAAACGGTACTATCAAAGTTACCGATTTCGGCATCGCGAGATTCAGCAGAAGCGAAACGAGAACAATGACCGATACCGCAATCGGCTCGGTTCATTATATCAGCCCCGAGCAGGCTCGCGGAGATATAACCGACGACAAGTCGGATATCTATTCCGTCGGTGTCGTTATGTACGAGATGCTCACGGGTCAGCTGCCTTTCCAGTCGGATAATTCCGTCTCGGTCGCTATTATGCAGCTTCAGACAGACCCGGTAAAGCCGCGTGAGATAAACAGCTCCATTCCTGAGGGACTCGAGCAGATAACCATGCGCGCTATGCAGAAGAACCCGAAGGACAGATATCAGTCTGCCGCAGAGATGATTCTTGATCTTGAGGAGTTCAAGCGCAACCCATCGATAAAGTTTGATTACAGCTATTTTGTCGACAACGAGCCGACAAAGTTTGTTGATAAGACCGCGCCGGTTACTGTGCCTATGGCTACCGCCAGCGACACGCGCGTTATAGACAACCCGCAGCCGGCACCGGAAGAGACCAACAAGACTACAGAGAAAAACAAGATGATCCCGATTCTTTCCGGAATCGTTATCGGATTTGTCGCCGTTCTTGCGATAGTTCTTATTTGCCTGTATTCATTCACGGATGTTTTCAACAGAAAGCTTACTGTGCCTAAGCTCATAAATAAAAACTATGCTGAGGAAATTCTCGGCAATGATGATTATAAGAACTTTGTTATCAAAGTCAACGAAGTCCAGAACAGCTTCTATGAGCCCGGTCAGGTCTATGCGCAGGATCCTGCGGCAGGCACAAAGGTTGATAAGTCCAACAATGTTATCACCGTTACCGTCGCGGTCAGCGAAGAAAAAGCATCTGTTCCGAATGTTCTCAAGTATCAGCTCAACGATGCTATAACAAAGCTCAAGAACGCGGGCTTTGAGGTCTATTCCGTCCCTCAGCAGAGCACGGAAAAGGCGGGCACTGTTCTTAGCACCTCGCCGGAATACGGCAGACAGGTGTCAAAGGGCTCGACAATAACGATTTATTATGCGAGCGAGCAGGAGCTTATCGAAGTTCCCAAGCTTATAGATGAAAATGTCGAGAACGCAAAGGCTATACTCGAGTCTCTCAACCTTGTTCTTGATGAGACAATAGATGAGAAGAACAGCGATAAGCCCAAGGGCACTATTATCGAGCAGAGCTATGCCGAGGGCGAGAAAGTGCCTGAGGGAACGAAGATAAGAGTTACCGTCAGCACAGGTGTTGCGGCTTCTTCCGAGGCGAATATAACCATAACGCTTCCCAAATATTCGAGCGGCACTTCCAAGTCCATAAAGGCTGCAAACAACAATAATGTCTTTATGGATCAAAGCGTTATTCTCGACGGAAGCGAGTACACCATAACCGTAAACGGCTCGGGCAGCAGCAACCACATCAAGGTCTATATTGACTCCGAGCTGTATTATGAGTGCAACGTTGATTTCACCAAGAGCCCTGCGGAGATATCGAATGTCAAGCGACATGATGTTTCCGAAAGTTCGACAATTCCCAATGTTGTCGGCAGCAATGAAGCTTCGGCGATAAGCATTCTCAAGAGCCACGGCTTTACCTCCGTTGAAGTCAATTATATAAGCGTTGTTGATTCTTCGAAGAACGGAAAGGTTATTTCTCAGACCCCGAAGAACAGCTCCAAAGCATATCCTTTGAGCACAACAGTAACTATAACCGTCGGCAAGTTTGTCGGCTAAGGTCTTTGTTATGGCAGATGTCAAAAAAGGAATAATATTAAAAGGAATCGGTGGTCTCTACTTTGTGGAGACCGCCGATGCGGTATTTGAGTGCAAAGCCCGCGGGATATTCCGCAAAAGCGGACAGAAGCCGCTCGTCGGCGATGAGGTTGATATACTCATCGGCGAAGACGGGGCAAACAACACTATCGAAAAGATATATCCGCGCCGCAGCGAGCTGATGCGCCCGCCGGTTGCGAATCTTGACAGGCTGTTTATTCTTTCGTCCGTGCGCGACCCTAATCCGAGCACGCTGATAATTGACAAAATGACCGCGATAGCTTGCTGGAAGAATATAGAGCCGGTTATAGTAATCACAAAAGACGACCTCGGAGACACTTCCGAGCTTCGCGGTATATATGAAAAAGCGGGCATACCGTTCTTTTCGGTGTCGAGCCGCGACGGCAGGGGAGCCGACGAAGTGAAAGCCATGCTCAGCGGCCATATAAGTGCTTTTGCGGGCAATACCGGCGTCGGGAAGTCGTCGCTTCTTAATCTCATCGCCCCCGAACTTTCGCTGAAAACAGGTGAAATAAGCGACAAGCTCGGCAGAGGCAGACACACGACAAGAGCCGTTGAACTCTATAAGCTTTGCGGCGGATATGTTGCGGATACGCCCGGATTTTCTTCCCTGACCGGAGAGAACAGCGAGATGATACCTGTTGACGAACTTCCGTTTTGTTTCCCAGAGTTTGAAAAATATCTCGGAAAATGCAGGTTTACTTCATGCAGGCACATTAATGACAAGGGCTGCGAAATAGTTGCCGCCGTTGAATCGGGCGAAATCAGCGAATCGCGCCACAACAGCTATATTGCTCTCTACAACGAAGCAAAAGATATAAAAGAATGGGAAAAGAAATAAAGTAACGCAAACGCCGCGCTTTGTATATAATGGACTGAAGGCGAGACTGTTATATGTAAGGGCGGTGGCGAGCGTGAGAAGATGCGGATGCGGCAGAGACGGGTCTGTATGTATCATAATAATTTCATTTGCGGCCGGGATAATCGCCGCAAAATTCTTCCCGTATTCGCTGTTCATTATTCTTATGCTCATCCTGCTTTTGCTTATCTGCACCGCCTCACGAAGCTTTTGGTGACGGAGGGTGAGAATGAGATGAAAGTGGTAGTAGTCAGAAGCCCTAAACTTTTTTCCGGAATACTCAGACTCATTTTCGGAATAAAGCGGCAGGAACAAACAACATAAAAAACGCCGGACGGCTGTGTACGCTGTCCGGCGTTTTGCTGCATTATTTTTAGGGCTGAACGGTTATCGGCTTGTCTTCGCTCTCGTGCTCTATGGAAACAAAGTTGTTGCGCGGCGCATATGCCCAGCGCATTTCAAACGCCTTAACTCCGTCGAGCGGTATGTAGAGCTGATCTCTCTTGCCTCTGTAGACCTTTGCGGGAAGCTTGAGCTCGCCACGGTCGGTCTGCGCCACGTCGCTGTCAAGCGTGAATTCCGCATTGTGACCGTAAACGTCAAGATACACCTTGCCCGGAGTCTTTCTGACTTCGCCGCCGATGAATCCGACGAGAACGGAAAGGGGAGCGAACCATATTCCGTCTTTAAATTCGCATGGGGTCGTGTACTGGCAGAGACCGAGATCCATGCCCTTGAACTTCATCCGCGTTGTGTTGTATATAGGTGCGAGCGCGGGCGGATCAATCGAATCAGTCTCTTTGTTTATCACACAGCGGTCGGCAATGCGTCCGTCGTTGAGATGAGCGGTCAGCGTTATCTTCGGTCCGTCAACCTCGACGACAACGACCATCGAAACCATCTCTTCCTGAGAATAGAAAGCACTGTGCCAGACCTTCGGAACGGCGCGTGTTCCAGGCGGATTCAGATTCGAGTTGCCGAGCATATAGTGTATAGTTCCCTGCGACGGTCTGTCGAAAATTTCTTCGTTTCTGACGGGGAAGCTCCTTGAAAAATTGTGCTCATGACCCGAGAAGAGTATGTCAAGCTTTTCCATTCCCTCGCGCATGACGGGATATGCATCATAGTTCTGGCAGTCTGAGCCGGAATAGCATATCGGGAAATGATATGATCCTATTTTCCATTGCTTATCGCAGGCGTCGAGGTCTTTTATAAGCCATTCATTGACTTCTTCGGGACCGTTTATTCCGATTATTGCGAAATGTACATTACCGTAGTCAAAAGTGTAGTTCTCAGTTTTCCAATTCTTGGGACCGTTATAGGCATATGAGCCTTTGAACTGGTTGTCAAAGAACTCCGCAGGTTCGGCGTAATATCTGCCTACGGCGTTTTTATAGTCCTTGAATCCGCGGTTATCGTGGTTGCCAAGAGTCATCATAAACGGGATGTGCTCGGATATTCCGACAAGTCCGCTGAACGCGCCGTTCCACTGAACCTCATGCTGTCCGCAGTCGGTATTGTCGCCGCCGGTCAGAATGAAGCGGGTGTCGGGGTTCTTTTCGAGCATCTCTTTGACAAAGCCGTTGAAATGCGAATAATCCGGGCAGTCAAACGGCTCGCCCTTCTGCTGATCCGATACGCAGAGAAATTTGAATTTCGTGAGATTTTCTGGCGCGGTTGAAAAATAGAATTCTTCGCTCCTGTGGTTGTCGCTGCCGCAGGTGTAGAGATATTTAGTGTCCGGCTTGAGCCCTGTGAGGTCCGCCCAGAACATATTGCTTATGTCGATATCGCTCTTGAAAACTTCCGTCGCCGCATCGGCGCGCATAACTTCACTGCTGCCGTCCTCGCGGTAGAGAACATAGCCCTCCTTGATATCTGTGCAGGTTCTCCAGGTGACGGTCATCGAGGTTGCGGCGTCGCCCTTTATGCTGAGCATTATGTGGTCGGGCTGTTCCGTTGAACCTCTTACGGGTTTAACTGCTTGACTCATTTTGATCTCCTTGTCTGAAAATATAATATGACGCTGTAGTATTTCGTACAGCGTCTTTTATTTAGTTGAAAGGTGTGCTTATCCTGTTATATCTGAAGTTTGTTACCTCACCGCGTTGACTGCACCTGTAGATGCTCATGACAAGCCCTATCGCGATATATATGCAGAGGTTTGATGAGCCGCCTGAGCTGAAAAACGGCAGCGTGATGCCGATGCAGGGGAGAAGCTTTAAACACATTCCGATGTTCATGATAGCCTGCGAGCCTATCATAACCGCAGTACCGTAGCAGATGAGCGAACCCATATTTGTGTTAGCCTGTTTGCCGACAAATACTATCTTGACTATTATCAGTGCTATAAGCGCAAGAGCTGCAAAAGCGCCGACAAATCCGAGCTCTTCGCCGATAACGGAGAATATCATATCACTGTCATTGACGGGGACCGAGTGCGACTGAGTATACGCACCTTTGAGAAACCCTCGTCCGAAAAATCTTCCGCTGCCGATGGCGTTGACGCTTTGCTGCTGCTGGAAGATGTATTTCTTATAAAGCGCCGTGTCAAGCTTGCTCGGGGCATATACGGCAAGAATACGACCTTTCTGGAAGTCGCTGAAGAATGCGAACCAGAGCACGGGAACCGCTGCAAGTATGACCGCTCCGGCGGCTGCAAAATATCTTGCGGCAAGACCCGATGCAAACATCATGCCGATGAATATCGAGACGAATACGAGCGCAGAGCCGAGGTCGCCGGTCAGAATGACAAGCAGTGCCGGAACTCCGCCGTGAACGCAGAGAAGCAAGGCATTTTTAAGCTTGTTTATATCCTCGCCGACATAGTCGAGATGAACGGCGAATGTTATTATAAACGCTATCTTGAAAAGCTCGGACGGCTGGAAGTTGATGACTTTGAAATCGAACCATGTTCTTGCATCCGGTCTGTCTGCTGTTCCGCTGCCGAACGGGAAAAGCAGAAGCATCATCAGCAGGCACACGCCGCCGATTATCATCCAGAAGCGAAGAACTATTTCATAGTCGATAAAAGATATGACTATGCACATTGCCACACCGACAATCACTGCGAGCAGCATGACAAGCGCCGTACGGCTGATAAGGCTTCCGTCCTCAAGGCTGCTGTATGTGGCGCTGTAGACCATAAGAACGCCGAACAGCGATGTCAGAAGGCAGAGCGACATCAGCAGTTTGTCCGTAGTTTTTAATCCTCTTTTGATTGCCTGAAGTATGTTCATTGGCAGCTCCTTAGAAATTATACTGATATTATAAAGCGAAATTTAATCAAATTCAAGTAAAATACTTTTATATCTTTGATTTGTGTGATATAATTATTTGAATTTAATGCAAGGCAGCGGTATTTTTCAGATGAAGACGGTTTTTCATTCTTATTCTTCAAAACAGACCGAGGAGTTCGGCGCTCAGCTCGGCAAAAGCCTCAAAGCAGGGGATGTTGTCGCCCTGTTTGGTGATCTCGGCGCAGGCAAGACTGCGTTTACAAGAGGACTTGCGCACGGAATGGGCTTTGACGGCGAAGTCAGCAGCCCGACATTTGCGCTTGTGCATGAGTATCCGGCGGATATACCGATTTATCATTTTGACATGTACAGGATTACTACATGGGACGATCTTTATTCAACCGGATTTTTCGATTATCTCGATATGGGCGGGGTGCTCGTGATTGAGTGGAGCGAAAATATCGAGAACTGCCTGCCGGAAAATTCGATTAGAGTTTCGATATCCAAGAATGATAACGAGAATGAACGCATAATTACTTTGGAGAGGGGTGCCGAAATTGAAGATACTCGCGCTTGATTCATCCGCAAAAACAGCGAGCGCCGCGATAACCGACGGCGAGCAGCTGATAAGCGAAGCATTTGTCAATGCCGGACTCACACACAGTGAGACTCTTCTTCCTATGGTCGATTCCGTTCTCAGCCTCGCACGCCTCACAATGTCAGATATCGACGGTTGCGTTATAACCGATGGCCCCGGTTCGTTTACGGGTATAAGAATAGGCATCGCCGCCGTGAAGGGGCTTGCAATGCCCAATGAGACGAAGTGCTGCGGCGTGTCCACTCTCAAGGCGATGGCTTATAATCTGCGCTATGATAACTGCATCGCCTGCTGTGCAATGGATGCAAGATGCTCGCAGGTCTATTCGGCAATATTCCGCTGCTTTGACGGAAAAGTCGAGAGATTGACCGAAGATGACGCAATTCCCGCATCAAAACTTCCGGAAATACTTGAAAAATATGCAAATGAGCGTATAATTTGTGTCGGAGACGGAGCGCATATCGCTTATCAGGCTGTTAAAGACAGTTTTAAGAGCGTTAGCCTCGCGCAGGACAGCAGGCGTTTTCAGCGTGCATACGGAGCCGCTTGCGCCGCCGTGTGCGAGAATATGGACTTCATTCCTCCGGCTCAACTTTTGCCCGTATATCTGAGACCTTCGCAGGCGGAGCGCGAACTCAGCCTGAAAAAGTCTCATAATCAATAAATCAAAAGGAGAAATTATCATGATAGCTCTTGCTGCTGACCATGCAGGATATCCTCTCAAGGAGGAAATCAAAAAACATCTTTTAGAGAGAGGCTTTGATGTCAAGGACTTCGGAACTGACAGCGACAAGTCCGTTGACTATGCTGTTTTTGCGAAGACAGCGGGCGAGGCAGTCGCGTCCGGCGAGTGCAAGCTCGGCATTTTCTGCTGCGGTACCGGCGTCGGCATCTCGATGGCGGCAAATAAGGTCAGGGGAGTCAGAGCTGCAAACTGTGCAGATACTTTCTCCGCGCGCATGACAAGACTCCATAACGACGCAAATGTCCTTTGCCTTGGCAGCAGAGTTATAGGCGCAGGTCTTGCACTCGATATGGTCGATCTCTTCGTTGACACGCCTTTCAGCGGCGAGGAGAGGCACCAGAGAAGAATCGATCAGGTCATGGCTATAGAGAACGAGAAGTTCTCAAAATAAAGAAGTCAGAAATTTACAAATTATATATATCTGGAGGAGTTCAAAAATGGCAAACATAACAATAACAAATCACCCGCTTATTCAGCATAAGCTGTCTATCCTCAGAGATAAGCACACCGCTTCCAAAGAGTTCCGCACTCTTGTTGGCGAGATTGCTATGCTCATGTGCTACGAGGCTACAAGAGACCTTCCTCTCAAGGATGTTGAGATTGAGACTCCCGTTTCCAAGATGACCACAAAGGCTCTTGCGGGCAAGAAGCTTGCTTTTGTCCCGATTCTCAGAGCCGGTCTCGGTATGGTTGACGGCGTCCTGACCCTCGTTCCTTCTGCCAGAGTTGGTCACATCGGTCTTTACCGCGACCCCGCAACCCTGCAGCCTGTTGAATATTATTGCAAACTGCCTAGCGATATCGGCGAGCGCGATGTTATTGTTCTCGATCCCATGCTTGCCACCGGCGGCTCGGCTATCGATGCTATAACCCAGATCAAGAAGAGAAATCCCAAGTCGATAAAGTTTATGTGCATCATTGCAGCTCCCGAGGGACTTGAAGCTCTCAGCAAGGCTCATCCCGATGTTGATATCTTTGCCGCTGCAAAGGACGAGAAGCTCAACGATCACGGCTATATCGTTCCCGGTCTCGGCGACGCCGGCGACAGAATCTTCGGCACGAAATAATTGCACTTGCAATACCAGGACTATTATGTTATAATCATTTCAGTAAATTTTGGAGGTGTTATATCATGAAACACATCAAGACAATCAACGCTTCGAATCTTAAGGAGAGCGCTGCTAAGGGTGGCTGCGGCGAGTGCCAGGCTTCCTGCCAGTCAGCTTGCAAGACTTCCTGCACCGTTGCTAACCAGAAGTGCGAGAAGTAATCTGATTTGAACGTAAATTAGGGGCAGGCTTTGCGCCTGTCCCTAAAATTCTGTCTGAAACAATTTGCCGATAGTAACGCGGCTAAAAGGAGCGAAAGCGGGGATACCCGGCGTATATGATACATAAATATTTTCTCAACGGCTACTATATAGTCATTGACACAAACAGCGGCGCCGTTCACATTGTGGACGAGCTTGCATACAGACTGCTTGATTTCTTTACGGAAAAGCTCAAGGGCGAATGTCCCGATGAGATTATCTCAACTCTTGTGAACGAGGGGTTTGATAAGCAGGATATCATCGACACTTATGCCGAACTCAAGGCTTTGTGTGATGACGATTCTCTTTTCTCCGAGGATACCTACAGACCCTTTGCAGATATGCTCACTGAGGCGCCGATAAAGTCTATGTGCCTCAACATATCGCACGACTGCAATCTCCGCTGTGAGTATTGCTTTGCCGCTCAGGGCGATTTCGGCCACGGCAGAAAGCTCATGCCTTTCGAGGTCGGCAAGGCTGCGATAGATTTTCTTATCAAACATTCTGCAAACAGACACAACCTCGAACTTGATTTCTTTGGCGGCGAGCCGCTCATGAATCTCAATGTTGTGAAAAAAGTTGTCGAGTATGCAAGATCGATCGAGAAAGAGCACAATAAGAACTTCCGTTTCACAATGACTACAAACGGTATTCTGCTCGACGATGACAGTATTGATTTTATCAACCGCGAGATGTCGAACGTCGTTCTCTCGCTCGACGGCAGAAAAGAAGTAAACGACCGTCTGCGCCCGACTGTCAATAAAAAGGGCAGCTATGACATAATCGTTCCGAAATATCAGAAGCTTGTCGCTGAGAGAGGGGACAAGGAATATTATGTCCGCGGTACGTTTACAAAATATAACCTTGACTTCACCGATGATGTTCTGCATCTCAACGAGCTTGGATTCGATCAGATTTCTGTCGAACCCGTTGTGACAGATCCCGAGCTGCCGTATGCGCTGACCGAAAGCGATCTTCCGGCCATAGCAGAGGAATATGAGAAGCTTTCAAAGATACTTATAGAGCGAAAGAAGAACGGTACGAGCTTCAACTTCTTCCATTTCATGATCGATCTTGATCAGGGTCCGTGCGCAATAAAGAGACTCCGCGGATGCAGCTGCGGCAACGAGTATGTTGCCGTCACTCCGGAGGGCGATATCTATCCCTGCCATCAGTTTGTGGGCATGGACGAGTGGAAGATGGGCAGCGTGCTTGACGATTCTATCGACTACAAGATGAAGAAGATGTTCTCGAAAGCGAACATCTACTCAAAAGAAGAGTGCGCCGATTGCTGGGCGAAGTTCTATTGCAGCGGCGGATGCAACGCTAATAACATGCAGTATAACAACACCATCTTTAAGCCGCACAAGCTCTCGTGCGCTCTTGAGCAGAAGAGACTCGAGTGTGCGATAATGATAAAAGCCGCTCTTGCAGACGAATAAAAAATATAGCCTGGGATATAAATGTCCCGGGCATGTTTTATGTACGAAAAAATCCCTCGGAAGTTTTTACTCCCGAGGGACAATTTTTTATTGCTTAGTGGCTACTCTTCTTTGCGGTGCTGTTGCTCATTGCGAGTCTCTGCTTGAAGGTCTTGAGGAAGTCCTTGACTGCCTTATCGATATTCTTGTCCTTCTTGTTGAGCTTGTACTCGTCGGAGCCTTCAAGCTCGTTAAGCTGCTTTTCGAAGTCCTCTCTGGCCTTTGCGGAGCGAATGGCGCTCTTCCAAGCGTAGTCACTGCCCGAATAGTACATGATGTGGTAGCCGTACTCGGACTCGACAATGCCGGTGTCGCCGACCTTTCTGCTGCTGTCGGTAGCCCAGTTGCGGAAGGACTCAACGTAGTTGGCGCTTGAGGTGATGCCGCTTATAAGTCCGCCGTCAGCGGCGCTTCCGGTATCCTTGGACTTTTCTTTTGCGAGAGCGGCGAAGGAATCTTCGGTCTTAGCTCCGCTCTGCCACTCCTTGTAGATCTTGTCGGCGGAAGCCTTTGCGGCCTTCTTCTGCTCATCGGTTGCCTCGGAGGACGAGCTTGCATTGTCGGTGAACGAGATGAGAATATGTCTTACGTTCGAGGCCATGGGAGCGTAGCTGCCCTTGTTGATATAGAGGATAACATATGAGCTCACGTTGCCGTTGCTGCCGACTTCAAAGAGCTTGACATCTCCTGCTTTTCTCGCGCTGTCAAACGCCCACTTTGCGGCGTCCTCGGAGACATAGGAGATGATGGTTGACTTTGCGGCCTCGTTGAGGGCGGTTGCGGACTCCGCGTCATAGTTTTCGGTGGAGCTGTTCTTTTTCTTTGCCTGCTCAAGGAAAGCTTTTTCGCTGGTGCAGGTGCTGAGAGCCTTCTCGGCTTCCTTCTTGACCTTCGCCGCGGCGGCCTTCTGGCGGGCGGCAAGCTGCTCCGAGGTCTCGCCGTCCTTTGCGGTGAGAGTCTCTACTGAGAACGAAAGGGTTCTTGCGTCAACTGCATTGTATGCGCTGTGATCCTTATCATAGACGGCCTTTATGTCGGCGGCGCTGTAAGAATCGGTGAGCTTCTTTGAGGTGTCGCTCTGGTATCTCGAAACGATATTTTGCATCTCGAGCTGCTTGCGCAGGAACTTCTCGTTTATACCCTTGCCGTAGCTCGCCTTGAGGTAGGCGTTGAGAGAGTATTTGTTCTCTGCGGCGGTGTTTCTGAGCTCCTCAACCTGATCGTCAATTGACTTCTGCTCGTCGTCTGTGAGCTTGTAGCCTGCCTTGATAGCCTCGGCATAGAGGATCTTGTAGGTCTGGAGGGCGGAGATGGTCTCATTCTTGAGATAATCGGAAAGAAGCATTTCTTTTCCGTCGGCATCGGTGCCGTAGTTCTGCTCATCCGGCGACTTTGTCGGGTCAATGCCGAAGTCCATGCCGTACATTGCGTACTGCTGAGCGTATGAGTAGATATTGTTGAGATACTGGCTGTAGTAATATGTAAACTCAACTTCCGAAACGCGGATATCGTCGCCCAAAGAGAACACGGTTGTATTCTTCTTGATAGCGGCCGTATCGTCGAGAACCTTCCAAACGATTCCGCCTGCAACTACGACGGCAAGAACGATAGCTACTACCATTTTGACTATCTTTGCCGCTGCCTTGCTCTTCTCGCTCTTCTTTTGACTCTTTTTCGCAGACTGAGCGAGGCGGGCCTTTCTGTCGTCACGGTATGACTCGGCAGAAGTCCGCTGGGTGTCTTTGTTTGCCATTCTTTTTCATCCTTTTCTTTGTTAAGGTTGATTTGACCTGACGGTCTATAACATTATTATTTTATACTATTTTATTAGTTTTGACAAGCCGAATTTGCAAGTTTTATAGTTAGTTCATAATCAAATCACAGCTCACCGTTTAGAAATGCGTCTTTGAACCACACATTCCTGACTTCAAACTGCTTGCCGTTGAGATAGTTGAGCGACTGCGCATCGGTGACAAAGTCGAATTTCAGCTTGTATGAATACAGAAACTGCTTTTTATATCCGCTCTCCTTGTTCATGGAGTTGCGCCCGTATTTTCCGTCTCCGAGCAGGGGATGACCTATCGACGCAAAATGAGCCCTGATCTGGTGTGTGCGCCCCGTCAGCAGTTCAACTTCAACGAGGCTCATATTTTTGTTTTCCGCGAGCACGCGGTATTTTGTTTTTATTTCTTTAGAACCGTCTGTCTGTCGTGTGAATACTTTGACAAGATTCTTCTCTTCGTCTTTTGTCAGCCAGCCGTGCAGGATGCCTTCTTTTCCTTTCAATGTTCCGTGGACAACACAGAGATAGAATTTCTTTATTTCTCTGTCCTTGAGCTTCTGGTTCATGATTCTCAGGGCTTCTGCGTTCTTTGCGGCCATGACTATTCCGCCTGTGTTGCGGTCGATTCTGTTTATGAGCGCGGGCGAAAAAGAGTTTTCGTCGGACGGATTATATTCGCCCTTTTCGTAGAGATAGCGCTTTATCCTGGTCAGAAGAGTGTCGTTGTATTCGCGCTCGTCGGGGTGCGAAAGAAGTCCGACTTTTTTGTCGAGCAGCATTATATTCTCGTCTTCGTAGATGACTGTGAGATTCGTCGAAGCGTGCATGAAATCGTATCTGTCGAACCGCTGCTCGAAAAATTCGTCGTTTATGTACATATCCACTTTGTCGCCCTCTTTAAGGCGCGTGGATATTTCGCACCGTTTGCCGTTGAGCTTTATGCGCTTGAGTCTGATGTATTTGTACATCAACGAATCCGGAAGATTCGGAACGGTCTTTTTTATGAATTTGTCAACGCGTTGATTGGCGTCGTTTTTCCCTATAGTAAAACTTTTCAATTGCCGTTCCTCCCGCCGGATGATTTTACGAATTTTATCGCGCTCATCGCCGCTTTTGCGCCCTCGCCGACGGCGACGCTTACTTGCAGCAGACCGCCCGTGCAGTCTCCGGCGGCGAAAAGCCCCGGCAGCCCCGTTGACATATCGGTGCCGACTTTTATCGAGTTTCCTTCAACCGGTGCGCCGACTTTCTTTGCAAGGTCGCTTGCGGCGGCGCTCCCGAGTGCGATAAACAGCCCGGAAACAGGCAGGCTCGAACCGTCTTTGAATTTAACTCCGCTGAGCCTGTTTTCGCCATAAAGTGAATCTATCGGATCGGTTATGATTTTTATATTGCCGAAGTCTCCGTTCGGTTCGACGCCGTTTGTGAGCAAAGTAACACTTTCTGCGACTCCCGAAAGATCGCCTATCTCGTGCAGTGCATATGCGCCGTTTCCGAGCACTGCAACATCTTTTCCACGATAGAAAAACGCATCGCAGACCGCGCAGTAGCTGACGCCTTTTCCCTCGAATTCTTTGATGCCGGGGATATTTACACTTTTTCTCGCCGAGCCGGTCGCGATTATAACGGCGGGGGAGACAAAGTTATCCTCCGAGCACGATACGGTGTAATCGCCGTTCCAACCGAGCGAAAAAACCTCTTCTTCGAATATATCCGCTCCCAGTTCTTTTGCCTGCTCAACGCCGCATTTTACAAGCTCTGCACCGGAAATTGCTCCCGTGCCGAAATAATTCTCTATCTTTTCCGCTTTTTCCAGCGCTCCGCCGTCCTTGCCGATAACGGCGCAGGTGAGTCCGGCGCGCTTTACATAGAGCGCCGCTGACAGTCCTGCGGGACCGCTGCCGATAATAGTTATATCGTAGTGCCTGTTCATATGTGCCTCCGATTAAAGTAACATATAAAGTAACATATGATGATTATAGCCTATTTTTAATTTTATTAACAGCCTTGAAAGAAAAATTTTTTATTAACACGGATTTTGTAAATATACAGAAGTTTTTATATTATTGAGCTTGTGCAAATTCACTTTTCGTTGTATAATAAACTGATTAAAAATTTTTCGGAGGAGAACTGATTTGCCGCTTTCCAAAGACAGAAACATAATTGTTCCGCAGGAGGAGCTCGACAGACAGATGGAGTTCTGCGGACTTGTACATACAGTGCTTGAAACGCGCCTTGACGGGCGTAAGCCGCTCGCTTATGTCCACACTTTCGGCTGTCAGGGCAATGTTGCCGACAGCGAGAGACTCAAAGGCCTGCTTGAAAAAATGGGTTTCGGTTTCACCGAAGAGCCGGAAAATGCGGATATATCGCTGTTTAACACCTGCGCCGTCCGAGAGCACGCCGAAGACAGACTCTTCGGAAATGTCGGTGCGCTCAAAAAAATAAAAGAGAAGAATCCCGACTTCAAAATAATCCTCTGCGGATGCATGATGCAGCAGGAGAGGATAGCTGAAAAGATTCAGAAGAGCTATCCGTTTGTCGATATAGTTTTCGGCACTCATGCCGCACATAAATTCCCTGAGCTGCTTTACCGCGCTCTGTCTACCGGCAAGCGTGTATTTGATATCGAAAATTCCGACGGCGTTATCGCGGAAGATTTGCCTCTGCACAGAGACAGCACTTTTAAAGCGTGGCTGCCGATAATGTACGGGTGCAATAATTTCTGCACTTACTGCATAGTTCCCTATGTCCGCGGACGCGAGCGCAGCCGCAGCAGCGATATTATAATCAGCGAGGCGCGCGAGCTTGTCAGGAGCGGATATAAAGAGATAACCTTGCTCGGGCAGAATGTCAATTCCTACGGAAACGACCGCGAGGGCGAGATGAATTTTGCATCTCTTCTGCGCGAGATAAATAATATCGACGGCGATTTCATCATACGCTTCATGACCTCGCACCCGAAGGACTGTACGCATGAGCTGCTTGACACCATGGCTCAGTGCGAAAAGGTTGCGAAGCATCTGCATCTTCCCGTCCAGTGCGGAAACGACAGAGTGCTAAAAGCGATGAACCGCGGATATACGGCCGAAAAGTATCTCTCGCTGCTCGAATACGCCCGCAGCGTCATGCCGGAGCTTTCGGTGACGAGCGATATAATTGTCGGCTTCCCCGGCGAGACTTACGAAGAGTTTCTTGACACTGTGAAGCTTATTGAAAAAGCGCAGTACACGTCGCTTTATACTTTTATTTTCTCACCCCGCGATGGCACCCGTGCCGCAAAGATGGATGACCCCGTTTCGCGAGAAGAAAAAGGGAAATGGTTCTCAGAGCTTTGTGCCGCGCAGGAAAAAATCGCGGCGGTGCGAACTTCTGCGATGGTTGGCAGGGAATACCGTGTTCTCTGTGAATCAAAAGCCAAGAAGGACGGCTATATATCGGGCAGAACGCAGGGGAATATAATAATTGAGTTTCCGGCGGACGAGTCGGTTATAGGCTCGTTCAGAACCGTCAGAGTGACCGAAGCTCTGATATGGATGCTCAAAGGCGAACTCGCCGATTAAAAATGCTATATCTCCGCTTTGCGGATAATGATATAAGATAAATTTCAAGGAGTACAGTTATGGACATCATCAAACTTACAAGAGAACTCGGCGCAGCTATCCAGCAGGATGACAGATGCGCAAAGTTCCAGGCAGCTCAGAAGGCAATTGAAGAGGACAAGGATCTCAACGACCTCATGGGCAAGATCCAGCTCGTTCATATGTCTTATCAGCATGAAGAGAGCAAGGAAGACGCCAACGAGCAGAAGCTTGCTGCATACGAGACCGAGTTAAACGATCTCTACAAGAAGGTCATGGAGAACGAGCATATGCGCGACTACGAAGTTGCAAGAGCCGAGATAGATGAAATGATGCATTATATCACCGGCATCCTCGCTCTTTGCATCCAGGGCGAAGATCCCGCAACCTGCGAGCCTGAAGAAGAGCACCATCACTGCGGCGGAGACTGCTCCGGCTGCTCGGGCTGCTGATTATTGCATATCCTGCTCCGCGGGCAACTCCCGCGGAGCTGAAAGCTTTTTATTTTGCGGCACAGCCGCTGAGAGGACGGTATCGGAATGGCAGAGCTTTCTCCGATGATGAAACAGTATTTTGAAACCAAAAAGAAATATCCCGATACGATACTGATGTTCAGACTCGGTGATTTCTATGAGATGTTCTTTGACGATGCGGTAACTGCGTCGCGCGAACTCGAACTTGTGCTGACAGGCAGAGCCTGCGGGCAGGAGGAGCGCGCCCCGATGTGCGGAGTGCCGTTTCACAGCGCGGACAGCTACATGGCGCGCCTTGTTGCAAAGGGTTACAAAGTCGCCATATGCGAGCAGATGGAGGATCCCGCACTCGCAAAGGGTCTTGTCAAGCGCGAAGTCGTCAGAGTTCTGACCCCCGGTACGGTCATTGAAAACAGCATGCTCAACGAGGGCAGAAACAATTTCCTCGCGAGCGTGTATTTTGCTGGTGAGTCGGCGGGCGTCTGCTTTATAGATGTCTCGACGGGTTCCGTCAACCTGACCGAGCTTGCCGCTCCCGCGCTTCCCGATAAGATAATCAACGAGATAGGCAGATTTATGCCCAGCGAGATAGTTTTCAATTCCGCATCTTCCTCTCTTACCAAGGTGTTCTCGTTCATTTCAAACAAGACCGAAGCCCTTGCACAGGAGCTCGGCGACGATTATTTCGATCCGCAGTCAAGCGCCGAAATAATACTCAAGCATTTCAAAAAAGACAGTCTCTCCGAGCTTGAACTCAATGAGACGGGCGCGGCGGTTCCGGCACTCGGAGCGGCGCTCAAATATCTCACCGAAGTTCAGCGCAACGATCTTGAAAACATATCTTCGATATCGTTCTATTCTGAACTCAATTTCATGCGCCTCGATGTTGCGGCTTTGCGCAACCTCGAAATAGTCGAGACTCTCAGAAACCGCGAAAAACGCGGCTCTCTGCTCTGGGTGCTCGATAAAACCCGCACACCGATGGGCAAGCGAATGATCCGCGCGTGGCTCGAACGCCCGCTGCTCAGCATGGCACGCATAACAAAGCGCCATAACGCCGTGGCAGAGCTTGTCTCTCAGCCTATGGCGAGGCAGGAGCTCAGCGAAAGTATGTCGGGCATACATGACCTCGAGCGCCTTATAACAAGAATATCCTTCGGCACTGCCGGTGCAAAGGATCTGCGTGCGCTTGCGCTCGCGGCATCTTGTCTGCCGGAGCTCAAAGAAAAAGTCTCGGCGCTCTCGTCCTCTCTGATGCAGGAGTGTGCCGAAAATGTGGACACGCTTTCCGATATCTATGAGCTGATAGATGCCGCGATAGTTGAAGAGCCGCCGTTTTCCGTTCGCGAGGGCGGCATGATAAAGGACGGCTTCCATCCGGAGCTTGATTCCCTGCGCGATATAGTTTTAAACGGCAAAGATTATATCGCCGCCATTCAGCAGCAGGAGCAGGAAAAGACCGGAATAGCGAAACTTAAAATAGGATATAACAGGGTATTCGGCTACTACATAGAAGTGCCCAACGCTTACAAAGAGCTTGTACCCGATGAATATATAAGAAAACAGACTCTTGCAAACTGTGAGAGATTCATTACTCAGGAGTTAAAGGATCTTGAGGCAAAAGTTCTCGGAGCACAGGACAGAATAGTCAAGCTCGAATACGAGATTTTCGACGATATCAGAAAACGCACCGGCGCAGAGCTTGCCAGAGTTCAGCGTACCGCTGCGGCAGTGGCGCAGCTCGATGTTCTCTGCTCGTTTGCTCAGGCGGCGCTCGAAAATAACTATGTCTGCCCTCAGATGTCCGCAGAGCCGGTTATAAAGATAAACGAAGGACGCCATCCCGTTGTTGAAAAAATGCTCAACGGCGAACCGTTTGTCCCGAATGATACTATTCTCGACTGTGCCGACGACCGCTGTGCGATAATAACCGGTCCCAATATGGCAGGTAAGTCCACATATATGCGTCAGGTCGCACTCGTCTGCGTCATGGCGCAGGCAGGAAGTTTTGTTCCCGCCGCGAGCGCGGAGCTCGGAATAGTTGACAGCGTGTTTACTCGAATCGGCGCATCCGACGACCTTTCAGCCGGACAGTCGACGTTTATGGTCGAGATGAGCGAGGTTGCATCGATACTCAATAACGCAACTTCGAGAAGCCTTATAATTTTTGACGAGATAGGAAGAGGCACTTCCACTTTCGACGGCATGAGTATTGCGCGAGCCGTGCTCGAATATGCTGCGGACAAAAAGCGCATCGGTGCAAAGACCCTTTTTGCAACACATTATCATGAGTTGACTGAGCTCGAGGGTCAGATAGACGGTGTCAAGAACTACAATATAGCCGTCAAAAAGCGCGGCGATGATATAACCTTCCTGCGCCGTATAGTGCGCGGCGGAGCGGACGGAAGCTACGGAATCGAGGTCGCGAAGCTCGCCGGAGTTCCGAAGCCGGTCGTTGAGAGGGCGAAAAAAGTTCTCAAAGAACTCGAAGAGAGCGGACTCGTGCTCGTTCGCGACCGTGAACCGAGCACAGCTGTTGAACCCGACGCTGGGCAGATTTCGTTCGGTCAAAACAGTTCAAATGAGATAGTCGAAAAACTTAAAGTACTCGATGTCAACACGCTGACGCCGATAGAGGCAATGGGCGTGCTCTATGAGCTGACAAAGAGCGCAAAAGAAATATAACAGGAGGAAACTATGCCGAAGATAAAAGTCCTGCCAAAAGAAATAGCGGAGCTTATTGCCGCGGGCGAAGTTGTCGAAAGACCCGCATCCGTTATAAAAGAGCTTATGGAGAACGCAATAGATGCGGGCTCTTCTTCGGTCACGGTTGAAATAAAAAACGGCGGAATAACTTATATCCGCGTAACGGACAACGGATGCGGAATAAGCCGCGATGATATACATACAGCGTTTATCAGCCACGCCACAAGTAAGATAAGCACGCGCGACGATCTCTATGCCATAGGTACTCTCGGATTCAGAGGCGAAGCGCTCGCGTCTATAGCTGCGGTTTCAAATGTCGAAGTGCTCACAAGAACGCCCGAAGAAGAGACCGGAACGCGCTATTGCATCAGTGCGGGCGAAGAGACGCTTGTCGATGATGCAGGATGCCCGCTCGGTACGACAATAGTTGTCAGGGATCTTTTCTTCAACACTCCCGCGAGAATGAAGTTCCTCAAAAAGGATGTATCCGAGGCCAATGCGGTTGCGAGCATAGTTGATAAAATTGCGCTCTCAAACCCGGATGTTTCGATAAGATTTATAAGAGAGGGCAAGAATACACTGTTCACCTCCGGCAGCGGAGATCTCAAAACCACGGCATATGAGATATTCGGCAAGGATTTTTCAGACGGACTCATTGAGGCCGATTACAGCTTTGAATCGGTGCAGATAAGTGGACTTATCTCAAAGCCGACAAAATCGCGTCCGAATCGCAATATGCAGTTCTTCTTCGTCAACGGTAGACTCGTGAAGTCGGGTACGGCCTCGGCGGCGCTGAGCGAAGCATATAAAAATTCAATAATGGTCGGCAAGTTCCCGTACTGCGTGCTCAACATAACAACAGCGCCCGGACTTGTCGATGTAAATGTCCATCCCGCAAAGACGGAAGTCCGCTTTGCAAACGAGCGCACTGTTTTCAGCGCGGTATATTATGCCGCAAAAAATGCACTCGAACGCAGAGATGAAGCGCCGAAAGTATCTATTCCGAGGACACCGCAGGTGGAACTCTTCGAGCCTGCACGCCCAAAGACAGAGCAGATGAGACTGCCGGAAAAACAGCCTGATTTCTGGAACCGTATGTCATCTTCCGAATACCGTTCGGCGCAGCAGACGGAAAAGCCGAGATACAGCTATCCGCAGCAGTCTGCACCCGCACCGCGCGAGAATATTGTGTCTGTCGCAAGCCCAGATAAAAAACCTGAAACGGCATATACAGAGCCGTCGACCATTCAGCATTTTCTCGATGCACAGAGGGCGAAGAAAGAGGAGACTGCTGTCATTGAGCCGGAAGTGCGCACTGAACCCGAACCGATAGATGAACCTGCTGCGGCTCCGAAAGAAAAAATAGATGAAGCAGTTCAGACTGTCGATGCAGCAGTAGAGAATAAAATTGAAGATAAACCGGAAGAGCCTCCCGTGATCGTTATCGGTGAGGCGTTCAGAACATATATAATCGTTCAGCAGGGGGAGAGTATCTTTCTTGTTGACAAGCACGCTGCACATGAGAGAATGTTGTTCAACGAACTTGTCAAAAACGATACCAAGCGTTCCACTCAGATGATTTTGACCCCGATAACCGTAACGCTTAGCAAAGAGGAATATTCCGCGGTGCTCGATAATCTCGATATGCTTATGCAGGCGGGATTTGCGGTTGAAGACTTCGGATATTCCGTTGTTATAGTCCGTGAGTGCCCGATGGAGATATCTGCCGATGAAGTCCCCGATGTTGTCGCTGAGCTTGCCGGATATCTTGTTGAAAACAGGCAGAAGCTTATATCCGAAAAGAAAGAGTGGCTGTTCAGCCTCATGGCGTGCAAGGCGGCAATAAAGGGCGGAATGTATACCACGGAATACGAACGGGAGCTGTTTATAAAGCGCCTGTTCGCGAGCCCCGAGATAAGATACTGTCCGCACGGCAGACCCGTCATGATCGAGATAACCAGGCGTGAATTGGAGAAGAACTTTGGACGAGCGTAAGAAAATAAAAATAGCTGCTGTCGTTGGCCCGACGGCGTCAGGCAAGACAAAGCTTGCGGTGGATATCTGCCGCGCGCTCAACGGCGAAGCTGTTTCCTGCGATTCGATGCAGATATATAAATATATGGATATCGCCACCGCAAAGCCAACGGTTCAGGAAATGTGCGGGATACCGCATCATATGCTTGATTTTCTCGAACCCGGCGAAAAATACAGCGTCGCTGCTTACTGCGCAGAAGCGGGAAAGTGTATAGACGATATATCAGGCAGGGGAAAGCTGCCCGTGCTTGTCGGCGGAACCGGGCTCTACTATTCTTCACTCGTAGACAATATTTCATTTGCTGACGAGGACGATGATGCTTCAATACGCAGTGAGCTTGAGCGCCGCGCGGAGAGCGAAGGCATTGAAACGCTCCACAGGGAGCTTGCAGCTATCGACCCTGAAACTGCCGCGCAGCTTCACTTCAACAATCGCGGACGGATTATAAGAGCACTCGAGGTCTATTATAAGACTGGGGTTACAATGAGCGAACAGCAGCGCAGGTCAAGGCTTGTTGAGCCTAAATATGACTGCACAGCGGTGTGTCTCGATGTGCGTGACAGACAGTTTTTATATGACAGAATCGACCACAGGGTCGATATAATGATTGAAAACGGTCTTATCGAAGAGGCGAGGCGTTTTCTCTCCGGCGAACTCGGCAAAACATCAGGGCAAGCTATAGGCTATAAAGAATTGCAGCCCTATTTCAACGGGGAAATATCGCTTGATGATGCAATAGATAATCTCAAACGCTCCACGCGCCGTTACGCCAAACGGCAGTTGACATGGTTCAGGCGCGACGAGCGAATAATTCATCTGTATATAGACGAGATGCCATACGACGAATTGCTAAAGGCAGCAGTCGGGATAATAGAAAGGGGGATCGCAGAATGAAGAAAGTTAAAGTGAGCAAAAAAGGTGTAAGAAAAATAGTCGCTGCCGTTGCTGCGCTTCTGGCCGTGGTAGTGTTATGCTACGAGATAGGCAACTTCAACTCTTCAAATGTGAAAACCCAACCTGCTGCCGCTACAACATACCGAAACAGCATAACCGTCAAGATGTTTGCCGTGCGCGATGAGTCGCTTATAAACGGCTCTTCTTCGCTGACCTATGTTCCACTTTTGCAGGACGGCGAGCGCGTCGCGGGCGGACAGGCTATTGCGGCGCAGTTCGGCAAAGCTGATTCAGCCTCGGCATATGTCGACCTTGAAAACCTCAAAAGCGAACTTGAACGGTATGAAAACTTAAACAATCAACAGAATCTTACAGAGCTTGACATATCAAAGATAAATCTTCAGGCGGATTCCTATTTTTACGAGATGCTCGACGATGTGCGGTCGGATAAAATCTCGGCACTTGAAGGCAGTGCGGAAAACTTCAGCGACAAGATGACCGCAAAGCAGATACTTATAAACGGCAATATAGATTTTTCGGAGAAGATAGCCTCGCTCAAATCCGAAATAGCTTCTCTCTCGGCAAAAGTCGGAACCGTCGATTATCTTAAGGCTGACGATACCGGCTATTATGTTTCATCCGCCGACGGGTATGAGAATACGCTGAGCTTTTCGGATATCAAAAATCTCAGCAGCGATAAAATAAAGGCGGCACTGTCCGCTTCTCCTGCCGCGGTGTCTGCTAATATAAAGGGCAAGCTTATCCGCGGATATACATGGTACTTTGTAGGCGTAGTCAACAAGTCCGACGCCACGAAACTCAATGATGGAGACAGCGTTACGCTCAGATGCGACAATATGTCGCGTGACGGCATAAATGCCACGGTTTATTACAGAGGTCCGATAAACACAGATGAGACCGTCCTGATTCTTTCATCGAAGATAATGGATTCGGACATAGCGCGTCTGAGAACGGAAGATGTCGAAATAGTGATAAACGAGACCGACGGAATAAGAATAAACAAGTCCGCAGTCAGAGTTGTCAACGGAGTTCAAGGCGTGTATGTGCTTACCGGCAATATCGTCCGCTTCAAGAAGCTCGATGTAATATATACAGGCGATGACTATGTAGTCTCAAAGATGATAAAAGAGGATACATACGATGAAAATAAAGTGCCGTATCTGAAGATTTACGATGCGGTAATATTGGAAGGAAAGGATCTTAAAGATGGAAAACTTATCAGTTACTGATGCGCGTCTGAGGCTCCTTGAGGACAACCTGAAAAAGGTTCGCGACGAGATAGCCGAAACCGCGTTGAAGAGCGGCAGAGACCCGCGGGAAGTGAAGCTCATGGCGGTGACAAAGACTGTTTCTGTCGAGCTTATAAATCATGCTATTGCCTGCGGAGTCGATCTCATCGGCGAAAACAAGGTTCAGGAAGTCCTGCTCAAGCGCCCTGAACTTAATCTTGAGCACTGCAAGCTCCATCTCATCGGTCATCTTCAGAGCAATAAGATAAAAAAGATAGTCGGTCAGGTCGACATGATTCAGAGCGTTGATTCGTTCGAGACCGCTCAGCAGATAAGCCGCCGCTCGGGAGAGCAGGGGATAACGACTGACATATTGCTCGAAGTCAACATCGGCGAGGATGAAAACAAATTCGGATATTCCGCAGACGAAGTTGCGGATCAGCTCGGAAAAATATCGGAACTCCGGTTTGTCAAAGTCAAAGGTATGATGACAGTGGCGCCGAATTTTAAAGATTCTGTGAAAAATCAGTGCGTTTTTGATAATATGCACAAACTGTTTATTGACATCGGCGCCAAAAAAATGGATAATATAGATATGGACATTCTCTCTATGGGTATGTCCGGCGATTTCAAAGAGGCAATAGCGGCGGGCTCAACGCTTGTGCGTATAGGCTCGGCGATATTCGGAGACAGGCAATATTGATTTCTTTATAAATACGGGAGGAAAATATCATGGGAATCTTTGACAAGGTAAAAAACTTCATTGACAATTCTGACGAGGACACTATCGACGAGGATATCGAAAACGTTTACGATGACTCGGCAGACGACACTTATTCGTCCGACAGCACAGAGTCCTCTAAGTCGTTCAGCGATTTCAGCGCTTCTTCGAGACCGTCGTCGATTTCTTCGACCCCCAATATAGTTGATCTGCGCTCTTCGAGCCGCACTCCTGTTGTGCTCAAGAAGCTTGACAGATATCTTGACGTGCAGAGCGTTGCGGATGTGCTCAACGAGAAGAGAATAGTTATTCTTAATCTTGAGACCTGCCCCGCAGACGATTCAAGACGCATTATCGATTTCCTTTCCGGTGTTGCATATGCAAATTCCGGAGATATCAAGAAAGTTGCCGGCAAAGCTTATATCATCACCCCCGACAGCGTTCCGCTTTCAGGTGATGTGCTCGAGGATATCGAGAGCATGAGCGAAGGCTATTTTGATTGATATTTATTTCCCATTTAAGAGGTGTAGATAATGCTTAAACCCGAACAGATCAGATCGCATCGTTTTATTTCAGCAGGTCGCGGGACTTATGAAGCCAGCGATGTTGATGCGTTCTTGAGAGAAGTATCCGCATCTTATGAGCAGGTGTTCAGAGAGAACGGAGATCTCGTGAATAAAATAAGCCTTCTTGCCGAGAGAGTTTCGCAGTATAAGAAGGACGAGGACAATATCAGACGCGCCCTGCTTACAGCAGAACGCATGGCGGACAAGATTCAGCGTGATTCTCGGCAGAGCGCGCAGGAACAGCTTGACTCTGCAGAAAAGAAAGCGCAGGAGCTGGTTGCATCGGCACAGAACAGAGCCGATGTTTTGGAGACCGCTGCGTCTGTAAAGGCTTCTCAGCTTACAGAGGAATCCAAGCGCAACGCCACCGAGCGTATAACTTCTGCGGAGCGCACCGCTTCTGCTATGATAAGCAATGCAGAGGCAAAGGCTAACGAAATAATCGAAAGTGCCAAGAAGAATGCACAGCTTGAGCTCGACAGAATAAATACGGATATCCGCGTGAATTCCGCTACACTCGAGAAGCTTGAGAGCGAAGTTTCAGCGTTCCGCAATTTTATTCTTGATGCTTATCAAAAGCATATCAATCTTGTCTCTTCGCTTCCTCAAAAGCAGGAGATGCCGATAATACCGACGATAAATACCGACGAGTATGTCTCCGGAAATTCAGCTCCCGTTGAAGATGATGCAGATGCAGATAATGATATTGTCATTGATGAACCTGAAAAATCCGAAGAAGTTGAGTCCGAAGAGTCTGAAAAAGATGAAGCTCCGGCAGAAGCTGTTGAATCGGATGCAAAAGATTCCGCTACCGATGAACTGATTACCGCATTTGCCAACGAGCCCGAGTTCAGCGAAGAGACGGCGACTCCGGATGAGATAGTGGCCAATGATATACTCAAGCAGTCCTTCGGAACCGACGATACATATGATCCCATGGCTGCAGCAGAAGAACCCGCGTCGGATTCCGATGATTTGGATGACGATACCTCCGAGAACGGCTTCGTGATAAATGTCCATGCGATTAAGCACCATATCACTCCCGATGAAATTGAGGCTACCGACACGGATGAAGATATGGAGACTCCCGCCAATGTCGACGCTTTTCTGAATGACGATGACGACGATGAGGATGATAATGACAGCCATACTCACCATTCGCGTTTCAGAGGCTTTTTCAAAAAATAAGTTTTGAGGTTTTTATGATTCAAGCAATAACTCTTCTGGTGATTGCCGCGCTTGTGGCGATTGACCAGGTCATAAAAATTGCTGTTGTCAATCGCTTTGCGGCGGGCGGCAGCATGGATATTCTCTTCGGTCTTATCCGTATACGCTATGTTGAAAATACCGGCGCGGCGTTCAGCTCGATGCAGAATCAGACGGTTTTTCTGACGATTTTTACGGCTGTTGTTATAGTCATGTTCATTTTCCTGCTCATGACTAAAAAAATAAAGCCCGGCTTTATTTACTGGTGCGTTGCCGTTGTTATAGCCGGCGGAGCAGGCAACTTCGTTGACCGCGTAGCAAGAGGCTTTGTTGTCGATTATATCGAGCCTACATTTGTCAATTTTGCGGTTTTCAACTTTGCCGATTGCTGTGTTACCGTCGGAGCTGCGCTGCTTATTATCAAGACGGTATATGATTTGATAAGAGAGAACAAAAAATATCTGTCAGATGACGACAAGAAAGCCGAAAACGGCGGAGATGAAAAAAATGTCTGAGCTTTTGCCGGGCGGTTATTCGCTGAGCTTTTCTGTTGATTCCGAAACAGCCGATCAGCGCATAGACCGCACGGTCGCCGATGCTTTTCCGGAGCTTTCCCGTTCGCGCATCCAGCATATGGCTGAAAACGGCTGTATAACCGTCAACGGCAAAATTGTCGGCAAGAGCTTCAAGCCGAAAGCGGACGATGAAGTGTCCGTTTATATCGAGCCTGCTCAGGACGATACGGCTTTACCTGAAAATATTCCGCTCGATATAAGATATGAAGACGACTGTATGCTCGTTGTCAACAAGCCTAAGGGAATGGTTGTCCATCCCGCGCCCGGCAACAGAAGCGGAACGCTCGTCAATGCACTTTTGTATCATTGCGGAAGCAGTCTTTCGGGGATAAACGGCGTTCTGCGTCCGGGTATAGTCCATAGGATAGACAAGGATACAAGCGGTCTTTTGCTTGTTGCCAAAAATGATATGGCACATGCATCGCTTGCCCATCAGATAAAGGAACACAGCCTGACGCGCGAATATGCGGCGGTTGTCTACGGAAAACTGCGGGAGCCCGAGGGCATAATAGACGCACCAATAGGCAGAAGCCCTAACGACAGAAAGAAAATGGCAGTGACGGATAAAAATTCTCGTCCTGCAGTCACACATTATTACACAGTAGAAGAATTTGAAAAGTTTACATTTGTAAGGCTGCGCCTTGAAACGGGTAGAACTCATCAGATAAGAGTCCACATGGCATATATAGGTCACCCGGTGGCAGGAGATGCCGTCTATGGTCCGAAAAATGTCATAACGGAGCTCGGCGGTCAATGTCTGCACGCAAGGCTTCTCGGCTTTGATCATCCTGTGACAGGGGAGAGAATCGAACTTTCCTCTGAGCTGCCTGAATATTTCGAGAACTTTTTAAGAAAAATCAGAAAGTGAGAGATATGAAAACAGATTTTTCCGATTGGCTGATAGTTTCCGATGTTGACGGCACTCTGAATACAAAACTCAGAATGCTGCCCGAACGGAATCTCAAAGCCATTACACATTTTGTTGAAGATCTCGGAGGCAATTTTACTCTTGCTTCCGGAAGAAATATATCTTCGCTCAGAAAGCATTATGAGCGCTTGCCGATAAAATCCACGCCTGCAGTTGTCTTAAACGGCGCTGGAATCTATGACTACGAGCACGAAAAAATGCTTTCGTTTCATTCAATTGACGAACGCGGCATAGATATAGTAAGACGAGTGAATGAGCGCTTTCCGCTGATTCAGATTGAGATATGCACAGATAGAGAGATATTTATTCTGAATCCCGGAGTTTTCAGCGGCGCGATGTCGCTGGCGGACGGAATACCGCACCAGAGCTTCAGAAAATTCGGAGATGTCCCGAAGAGCAATTGGGGCAAGGTCATATTTATGGGTCTTCCGCCGATGGTTTCGCGGATGGTTAAGTATCTCAATTCTATAGACCATTCGGGCGTTACATATATGTCGTCCTCGGTAGCGAGCTATGAGATGCTCCTTGAAGGCACAAATAAGGGCACCGCGGTGCTTGAAATAGCAGATATGCTTGGTATTCCGCATGAGCATACGGGTGCTATCGGAGACTATTTCAACGACTATGATATGATAAAGAGCGTCGGCGTTCCGGCAGTCTGCGGGCAGGCTCCGCAGGAGATGAAGGATGCAGCAACATTTGTTGCATGTCACTGTAATAAGGGCGCCGTTGCCGATTTTCTCGAATATATTGAAAAAGATTGCCAATAAATACATTATTACAGGAGGTGGCTGTTGTGGACACAATTGTCAGCAAACAGTTGAAGATCAAAGCTTGTAAGGTGAGAATGGGTGCAATTGAAGGCGTTTATAATGCAAAGTCCGGTCATCCGGGCGGCTCGCTTTCAATCGCCGATATCCTGACTTACCTCTACTTCCATCGGCTCAACATCAACCCGAAGAATCCGCAGTGGGAAGACAGGGACAGGCTCGTCATGTCGAAAGGTCATGCCGCGCCCGCCTATTATTCCGTACTTGCGCACAGAGGATATTTCCCCGTCGAGGAGCTCAAAACACTCAGAAAGAGCGATTCGAGACTTCAGGGTCACCCGAACATGAGAACCGTTCCCGGCGTCGATGCCAGCACCGGTTCGCTCGGTCAGGGAATCTCCGTAGCCGTCGGTATGGCTCTCGGTGCAAAGCTTTCAGGCAAGAGCTTCAGAGTTTATACCATTCTCGGCGACGGCGAGATTCAGGAGGGTCAGGTCTGGGAGGCGGCAATGTATGCCTGCGCTAAGGGTCTCGACAATCTTGTTGCGGTTGTTGATAACAACAATCTTCAGATAGACGGAACGATCGCAGAGGTCAATTCCCCTTATCCGATAGCCGAGAAATTCAAGGCTTTCGGCTGGAATGTTCTTGAGATATATGCGGACAGCTTCGATGAGATGGACGCCGCTTTCAATGCGGCTATAGAGTTTAAAGGTAAGCCCACCGCAATAATCGCCAAGAGTGTCAAGGGCAAGGGCGTTTCCTTCATGGAAAATCAGTGCTCGTGGCACGGTAAGGCTCCCAACGAGGAGCAGTACAAAGAGGCTATGGAGGAGCTCAACGCTACTCTCACAAGCCTCGAAGCCAACTAATTTCAGTGAAAGGAATGTCGTGCTATGGCAGAAATTATAAAAGCGGCAACGCGTGACGGTTACGGCAAGGCGCTCGTAGAGCTCGGAGCCATAAATGATAAGCTCGTCGTTCTTGATGCAGACCTTGCAGAGGCGACTAAGACAGCAATGTTCAAAAAGGCATATCCGGACAGATTCTTTGATACCGGCATTGCCGAGTGCAACATGATAGGCGTCGCCGGCGGACTCTCGACCATCGGCTACACCGTATTTGCAAGCTCGTTTGCAATGTTCGCCGCGGGTCGTGCTTTTGAACAGATAAGAAACACAATCGGATATCCGCATCTCAATGTCAAGATCGGTGCTACCCATGCGGGTATATCGGTCGGCGAAGACGGCGCGAGCCATCAGTGCTGCGAGGATATTGCCCTTATGCGCACTATTCCCGGCATGGTTATAATCAACCCCGCCGATGATGTCGAAGCAAGAGCAGCTGTATTTGCTGCCGCTGAGTATGAAGGACCCGTATATCTTCGTTTCGGCCGCCTTGCAGTGCCGAGATTCAACGATCCCGATAACTATAAGTTTGAAATAGGCAAGTCGGTTCAGCTCGCAGACGGTAAAGATGTGACTATAATCGCAACCGGTCTTATGGTGAACGAGGCTGTTATGGCAAGAGATATGCTCGAAAAAGAGGGCATTTCTGCAAGAGTCATCAATATGCATACAATAAAGCCTATCGACAGACAGGCGATAATCGATGCCGCAAGAGATACAGGCGCTATTGTTACCGCAGAAGAGCATTCCGTTATCGGCGGACTTGGCGGAGCGGTCAGCGAAGTTGTCTGCGAAACTATACCCGTACCGGTCGTGAAGGTCGGCGTAGAGGATGTTTTCGGACGCTCCGGTCCGGCGGTCGAGCTTCTCCATATCTATGGTCTTGATGCGGAGAACATAGTCAAAAAAGCAAAGCAGGCGCTTGAACTCAAGGCTGCCCGCTGAAAACAGACCGAAAGGTTTTCAAATGGCTAAAAGCAGATTCAAAAAGAGTACAGTCGCAGTCGCTGCCGCGATCATTGTTGTGTTCGCGGCGGCAGCTACGGCTGCGTTAATTTTTCTGATGTCGGGCAAAAATAAGATACCCGATGCGGACTCTCAGGCAATTGTATATAAGTCAACCGACGGCGGAACTTATCTTTCCGCCTATGGCAAGAAGCACAAGCTGACGATATCGGACGATTCGTCGGTCTTGCTTACTTCGGACAGCGAGTATCTTATCTATACCACCGCCTCGGCGAAGGTCAGCCGCAAATATGACCTCTATCTGTGCAGTATCAAGAATTCGTCAAACGCCAAAAAAGGTGCAAAGCTTTTAGACTACGGCGTTGAAAAAGAGTTCAGATATAATAACGGAACTCTGTATTATTCGAAGCAGAATCAGGACAACCTCTCAGTTATGACAACTGCATATGATATAAAGAAGAACAAAAAATCAGACATTGATTTTGCAATAAAAGAGCTGTTCCTGCCGGAAAGCGGAAATTCGATTTATTATCTTAAGCAGCTTTCCGATTCACAGTCGTTGTATGCTTATTCATCTTCCGACGGCAGCCGTGAGCTTGTGAAAAACGCCGCAAATATTCATTTTTATGATAATGGTGAAAACTGCGAGATTCTCTTTGAGACCGGGTCTTATAACGAGGGAGAAGCGGAGCTCTTCTCAGTCTCTCCCGGAAAAAATCCGGTTCAGATAGCTACTATGGTCAGCTCCGTTTTATATGATTCGTATTCGCCCGGCGGCAATCTCTATTATTTTGTCAAAAAAGAGTCGCCTGCCGGCTGGCGCGATATTATTGACGACGATATGGCGCAGGATGACGAGCTCATAAAAGAGCCAAACCGCAATGATTACACATTCATCTTCGGTTTCAGTATTCAATATCAGCTTGATATGAGCAAATATAACCGCAAGGTTTCGCGCGACAAAATCCGTCAGGCTCTTGACGAACAGATAAAGGACGATTCTTTTACGCAGGGCTATAATCTCTATGTCAGAACTGCTGACGGGTCAAAGAAAATAGCGGAAAATGTTGTTCCCGATGAAGTATTTGCAGTTTCCGCTTCCGGCGAACCCGCCGCGGTGTTCTATATGACCGAGCTTTCCGACAGCACTGTCAGAATGTCCGATCTCGATTCGCAGCTCGGTTCATCGTCGGTTGAATCGGTTGTTGAAACCGCTGTATCGGCGGTCAAAGCCTGCATCAAGAAAACCGGATACTTATATGCTGATACGCATTCCACACAGCCTGTGAAGCTTGATGCGTATAACGGCAAGAAAGCGGAGTTTATAATCTCCGGGGACAAGCTGTTTGCCAAATCGTTTGATGCTTCAAACGACACATTCTCACTGTTCAGGCACACGGTCACAAACGGCGTTGTATCTGCTGCCGAAATGCTTGATACGAGCATAAAGGCTTGCAATATCATCGGCACAGATGTGTGGTACCGGCGCAGCGTTACCGGGTCCTCGCTCTGCGATTTGTATAAATATTCGACGGAAAAAGAGAAGATTGACGGCGATGTCGCGTCTTTTACCGGACTTTCCGACGGAAGCGTTCTTATAGTCAAGAATTTTGTATCTTCTTCGGACGGGGAGATAGCCGATCTTTACTTATACGATGGCAAAAAGACCTCGCTTGTAGCAGAAAAAGCAGAACTCAAAAACATGAAATACTCCGACAAGGGTATATCTTTTATACGCAACGGCGGAGATTTATGTATTTATTCTAAAAATAAGCTTGCTATAATCGACGGCGGCGCGTATAATATTATCGCTTATTAAAAGAAACGAGGGATAAAAGCATGGCAAAAGATGTGCTTTTCAAAACGATGACTTTCGGCGGCTTCAACAAAGAAGATGTCCTTGAATATATTCGTGCTCAGCAGACTCAGCTTACAGATACACAGAGAAAGCTCAAGGAGACCGAAGAGAATGCTGCGGCGGCTTCAAAGCGAACAAGAGAGCTTGAAACTCTTCTTTCGGAGCAGCAGACTCGTGCCGAGGAATATTTTGCGCTGAGTGAGGAATATGCAAAAAAGATATTCGCCCTTGAAGACGAAGTCAATGCTCTCAATGAAAAGCTCAACAGCGTTGAAGTCGGCTGTGAGCGAGCAAAGGATGTGGAGGGGCAGATAGGCGCCCTGGTGCTTGACGCACTGCTCTATTCCGATAAGATAATCCGCAGTGCCAAGGCGTCCGCAAAGGGCATTTCGAATCAAACCAGGCAGACTATCGAAGAGGCGGCGAGCGGAGTTGACGAGATAGGCGAGGATATTTCGCAGATGTCCGATAACTTCGGTGTTGTCGTCGCGTCTCTTGTTTCGAAGATAAATTCGCTCTCAAGCAATCTCAACAGCGTTGCCGATAAGCTTGACACTCAGGATGAAGAAATAGATGAGCATCAGTTCACCTTCGGCGAAAACGGCGAGGTCAAACTGCCGAAGCTTACCGACGAAGATTTCGGAGATCCGACCGATCCCGAGATAGAAATATCCGATGAAGAGATAAATAATCTTGTCAATGTCCTCAATGCAAGCGGCGGACTGGATCTGAAATTCACTGCGCCTGATGAAAGCTCAGAAAATGTTACCGAAGATATACATAGCGAAGAAGATATTTCCGACGAGCCCGTTAAAGCCGATGAGGCCGAAGAGATATCGGAGCTGACAAAGAAATTTCTCGGAGAAGACTGATGGCTGAATATAAGATAGACACAAGTGAACTTCGTGAATATTGCGGCAGACTTCGCGCAGGGGACAGAGTGCTGCTTTCCGGCGCTGTCTATACATCGCGCGATGCGGCGCATAAGCGCATATGCGCATTGCTGGACAGCGGCGAAGAACTTCCATTTGATTTGAAAGACGCGGCAATTTATTATGCCGGACCTACGCCGACGAAGCCCGGCGATGTTATCGGCAGCTGCGGTCCGACTACTTCGAGCCGCATGGATGTTTATGCGCCGAGGCTTCTCGACGAGGGACTTTGCTGCATGATAGGAAAAGGCGGCAGGAGCGAATCGGTTATCGATGCGATAAAGCGCAACAATGCCGTATATCTCTGCGCGATAGGCGGCGCAGGCGCGCTTGCTTCAAAGTGCATAACAAAATGCGAGGAGATAGCGTTTTTTGACCTCGGGTGCGAGAGTGTCAAGCGTCTGAAATTCAAAGATTTTCCGCTGACCGTCGGCATTGATTCGTACGGCGGAACGATGTTTGAAAAATAAATTCAGAAAAACTATTGACAAACCGACTTTTCGGTTATATACTTTGTAAAAACTGAATCTTGCCCATAAAGGCGATGATGGAGAAAGATTCCGGATAAGTACTGCAGAGAGTCCGTGATTGGTGAAAACGGATGTATGAACCGGATAATCGAATCACTCCTGAGCAGAGACCCGAAAGTTTCTAGCGAGTAGGCGTTTCCGTAAGACTGCGTTAAAGTCAAGAGCTTATTGGAGCTTGAGGGTGCTGTAAAAAAGCACTGAATTTGGGTGGTACCGCGGTTAACAGCTGCCCCAGACATTTTGTTTGGGGCGGTTTTTTTATATTATATTTTTATCGAGAAGGAGAGTTTAATTATGGAAATTATCATCACTGAGATCGCACAGCGAATACGCGACCTGCGCGAGATCATGGGCTACAGCGTGGAAGAGATGGCTCAGGCCGTTGACTGCACTCCGGAAGAATATATTGCCGCCGAAAATGGCGAAGTCGATTTTTCTTTCACATTTATTTACAAATGCGCCGAGAAGTTCGATGTTGATATGATAGAACTGCTGACCGGTGATAACCCGAGACTTTCATTCTATTCAATAGTCCGCAAGGGCGAGGGACTGCCGATGAAGCGCCGCACGGGATTCAACTATTCCCACCTCGGCTATCGCTTTAAGGACAAATATTGCGAGCCCTTCCTTGTAACCGCGCCGTATTCGGATGAGGATCAGGATAAGCCCATAACCCTCTCGACCCACGAGGGACAGGAATTTGATTATATTATCAGCGGCAGCCTCAAGGTAGCATTCGAGGATCATGTTGAGATACTCAACGCCGGCGACGCCGTGCTTTATAATTCCGCTCACGGTCACGGAATGATTGCGACCGGCGGCGAGGACTGCGTTTTTCTTGCAATAATCCTCAAGAAAACGGAGAAGAAATAAAATCATTATTCAACAACTCAACGAAGGGACTTTTAACATATGCTTGATTTAAATAAAAACTTTGTGGATGAGGTATATGACGAAAACGGACATGTAGTTGATTATACCCTCAAATGCCCTGAAAATTTCAATTTCGCTTATGATGTTGTCGATGCCATCGCGGCTGCCGAACCGGACAAACGTGCGCTCCTCTGGTGCAACCCGGCGGGCGAAGAGAGAATATTCACTTATGGCGACCTGAAATATTACAGCGACAAGACGGCAAATATGCTGCGCGAAAAGGGCATCAAGAAGGGTGACATGGTCATGGTCATCCTCAAGCGCCACTATCAGTTCTGGTTCACCATTCTCGCTCTGCACAAGCTCGGTGCGGTTATTATCCCCGCAACATTCATGCTGCAGAAGCATGATATCGTCTACAGAGCGAACGCCGCTACAATAAAGGCAGTTATTTGCACAGGCGACGGCGACATTGCCGAGCAGGTCGATGAGGCTCTGCCGGAGTGTCCCTCGATAGAGACGAGAATCATCGTCAACGGCAAGCGCGACGGCTGGGACGACTTTATGACCGACATGGAAAAAGCCGATTCGCATCTCGAAAGAGTTGACACGGAATATTATGAGCCCATGATAGTCTATTTCTCGTCCGGCACCACCGGTAACCCGAAGATGGCGATGCACGCTCATACATATGCCCTCGCGCATCTGACTACCGCCAAATACTGGCACGATGTCACCGCAGACAGCATCCATCTGACGATAGCCGATACCGGCTGGGGCAAAGCGGTCTGGGGCAAGCTTTACGGCGAGATGTTCATGGAGAGCTGCGTTTTTGTCTATGACTATGACAAGTTCCACGCATCCGAGATTCTTTCGATACTTGAAAAATATAAAATCACCAGCCTCTGCTGCCCGCCCACGATGTTCAGATTTATGCTTCAGGAGGATGTATCTTCCTATGATCTGAGCTCGCTGAAATACTGCACCATCGCAGGCGAAGCCCTCAACCCCGATGTTTTCAACAAGTGGTATGAGGAGACCGGAATAAAGCTCATGGAGGGCTTCGGCCAGACGGAGACCACCTTGCTTATTGCAAACCGCGTCGGCATGGAGCCGAAGCCGGGCTCTATGGGTAAGCCTATGCCGCACTACGATGTTGATATCGTTGACGAAGACGGCAGACCGGTACCTCCCGGAGTCACCGGCGAAATCGTTGTTCATACCGAACCCAAGGTTCCCTTCGGTCTGTTCAAGGGCTATTACCGCGACGAGAAGAAGACTGCCGAGGCGTGGCACGACGGACTCTATCATACCGGCGACACCGCTTGGAAAGACGAGGACGGCTACTACTGGTATGTCGGCAGAACCGACGATGTTATAAAATCCTCCGGCTACAGAATAGGACCGTTCGAGATTGAAAGCGTTCTTACCGAGCATCCGTCGGTTCTCGAATGCGCCGTAACCGGTCTTCCCGATCCGATAAGAGGCAATGTCGTCAAGGCAACCATCGTCCTCAAACCCGGATTTGAGGGCTCCGAGGAGCTGAAAAAAGAGCTTCAGACATATGTCAAGAAAGAGACCGCGCCCTATAAATATCCCAGAGTCATCGAGTTTGTCGATTCTCTTCCCAAGACTGTCAACGGCAAGATCAGACGCACTGAGATAAGAGCGAACGATCTGAGAAAATTAAAGTGATTTGCTGATTTCCATTCGGCGTATAACGCCGCAGGCGATGCGGCTACCGAATGTATCGGTTGAAGTGAAAGTGTCGGGGGAACTGTGAACTATCACGGTTCTCCCTTCTACTTGTCGGGGGATAAAGCGGTCGGTGTAGGTCGCCATATATGCGTAGCCGTTGTTCGAGAAAATGCTCGGCAGGTCGCCCATATGCCCGGGATGATTCTGCGTGTTTTTTATATTTGTCTCGTGCCGCTCGGGCGATACTTCAAGTTCGACATCCGTGCTTTTCAAATGCATTCCGGCGCTTGTGAATGCCTCGGGCTCGCACACTGCGCCCTCGTGGATATGAACCGCGAACGGCTCGTTTCTTGTCGGCATACCGGTGAGTTCTATTTCGACCATTGTTCCGTCGAGCCAGGGATAAAATCTCGCCGTGCCGGACATATCCGGAACGCTGCTGTTTCCTTTTATATCTGCTTGAAAATAGTAGTAATCCGACAGCGTGTCGGAAGCTTTGTTAAACATTTTGTTTCCTCCTGCGGGTATATTTGCTCCGAGAAGAAGCGCTATATTATATGAAAAATCACCCCTCAGCGTTAATGCCGAGAGGTGATTTGACTATTTTTAGAAGATAATATCGCGAAGTTCAAAAATTCTATTTGCAAAGAAGAGATATATTTTTTGAAGCAGGCTGTCTTTATATTCTGTCTTTGACGGCGCGGATTTTGTCAGCTCATAGGAGTCGAATATTTCGTTCGTGTCGCTTCGCAGAGCTTTTATCGAAATCTTGCCCTCGGAGAAGTTCAGCAAGACATATGTCGGAGTGCGAAGCTGAATACATTTTTCTGCGTACCACGGAGTTTTGTCGGGCTGACCGTCATAGTTGCAGCCGGAAGCAGTATTCGCTTCAATGTAGAGCGTTCCGTCGCTTTTGACTTTTTCGTTGCCGCGCATGAGTGCGGAACGGGTGTATATATGGTCGTGCCCGCTCAAAACAAGATCAATGTCATATTTATCGAACATCTTTGAAAACAGCGGACGATAGAAATTATCCTCTTCCTTGCGGCTGTAGATGCTGTAGTGCATAACAACTACGCGCCACAGGGCATCGGGATAAAAATTCATAGCTTCTTTTATCAGCTCTTCATGGTCGTAGGTCAGCACATTGTTTGAGTTGAGCACGATGAACAGTGCTTCACCGCGCTTGAAATAATAGCCTTTGCCCGCCGGACACTGAAGAAGCTCGCGGTCGAATCTGTTCGGATTGTTGCTCCTTATTGAATAGAGCGGATAGTAGAAATCGTGGTTGCCTATGGTTGTAGCTACAGGGATGGAACGCATCAATTCGGGATTATAGAAAAGGTTGTATTGTGCTTGAGTTATACTTGTTTCGACCTGATCTCCTGCGGAGATTATGAGCGAGATGTCCGGCTCATATTTTACCGCCGCTTCAAGCGTATTGTTCCAGCCGAGAGAGTCCTGCTTGAGGACTTCGTCGAGCTTTCTGTCGCCAGAACGGCCGATCTGCGTGTCGGAGACAAAGAGAACATTGTATTCTTTGTCGCTGCCTGTGTTGAACGAATATGTTTTCGACCATTTGCCATTCTCGGCAACTCTGTAATAGTAAGTGGTGTTGCTCTTGAGATTTTCGGCGGTCACATCGTTCTTCCATCCGTAGAGGGCGGTGTGCGTGCGTTCGACTTTTAAGAACTTTCCGTTTTTCATCGAACTGTCCGTTGCAATCTCAAACATTACTACGCAGTCCTTGGTCGGCGAGAGCCATGTGAAATTCATGCTCGACGGATCGCTTCCCGGAAACATGGAAACTGCCGAAGCGTCATTTTTGAGCCTGTCCCAGTTTTCATCCCATTCCTCGGCCGTTGCCGCAAACGAGCAGGGGAGAAAAACCGAGCAGAAAAGGAGTATCGCCAACAGAACAGAGAGTATGCGCGTTGACTTTTGTTTCATATAATCACCTTTCTTATAAAAGTTATGTTCAAATTTCGCCCATAAAATCAGCTCATATATGGGCAAAACAAAGATTTTTTGCAGGATGTAGATTTTTGACTTGCAAATTTGGGCGGAATATAATAGAATATACAAGATCTTTGTTTACGGAGGAATCAACATGACTTTCGAATCAATGCCCAAAAAGGAGCTCGAAGGACTCCACTCTCAGCTCCTTGAAAAATACAACAGCTTCAAAGCGAAGAATCTCAAGCTTGATATGTCCAGAGGCAAGCCCTGCACCCAGCAGCTCGACCTTTCTATGGATATGCTCAAGATAAACGATGTTAAATCTTCAACCGGACTTGAGTGCAGAAACTACGGAATTCTCGACGGTATCCCCGAGTGCAAGGCAATTTTCTCCGAGATGCTTGAAGTCGCGGAGAAGAATGTCATAGTCATGGGCAACTCGAGTCTCAATGTCATGTTTGATTTTATCGCGCAGTGCATGACCCACGGCGCAGGCGACAAACCCTGGATGCAGCAGGGGAAGATAAAGTTTTTATGCCCCGTTCCCGGATATGACAGACACTTCGGCATCTGCGAATATTTCGGTATTGAGATGATAAACGTCCCGCTTGTCAAGGGCGGCCCCGATATGGAGCTTGTCGAAGAGCTTATAAAAGACAGCAGCGTAAAGGGTATGTTCTGCGTGCCTAAATACGCTAACCCCGACGGATCAACATATTCCGACGAAACAGTCCGCCGTATAGCGGCTCTCAAGCCCGCCGCGAACGATTTCAGAATAATCTGGGATAACGCTTATATCGTCCATGACCTCAGAGAGACTCCCGACAAGCTTCTCAATATTTTCCCTGAGTGCGAGAAGAACTCGACTGAAGATATGGTTATAGAGGTCGTTTCAACCTCGAAAGTCACATTCAGCGGCGCGGGCATTGCTGCACTTGCCGCCTCCGACAAGAATGTTGCAATGATAAAGAACCGCATGAAGACGCAGACCATAGGCTATGATAAAATAAACCAGCTGCGCCATGCAAAGTTCCTTAAAAATATGGACGGCGTCAGAGCGCACATAAAGAAGCACGCCGCTATAATCGCGCCCAAGTTTGATGTTGTTCTCAAGGCGTTCAACACTGAGCTCGGCGGCAAGGGTATCGCCGAATGGACCAACCCGAACGGCGGATATTTCATCAGTCTGAATGTTCTGAACGGCTGCGCGAAGCGCACGGTTGAGCTCTGCAAAGAGGCGGGCGTGGTGCTCACTCCTGCGGGCGCTACCTATCCTTACGGCAAAGACCCCGATGATTCAAACATCCGTATTGCACCGACCTTCCCGCCGGTCGAAGAGCTTGAGCTCGCCGTTGATCTGCTCTGCACAAGCGTTCAGCTTGCGGCGGCAGAAAAGCTTCTTGCAGAATAATCTGATAGAAAGAGCTGTCTTTTGACGGCTCTTTTTTTATTTTATAAGGCGGTTATATTCCGGCTCGTCTTTCCAGATATATCTGTCCTCCGCAATTTCGATAAGGCGCTCCGTAACAAGTCTGTTCTTTATGTCGTCGCCGTCGATGATATAGACCCCGAGAGCTTTTGCCTTGTTGTATATCGGCATGTCTTTATCTATCGCGTGAGTGCAGGCAAAAACCGCGTGCCCCTCTCCGCCGCTCATGCGCATAGCCTGCGGGTATATCTCATCTATGTGCTTCATATCCGGCGCGCAGGTCTTGCAGGATATAAATAGCGGCTCGATACCGTTTATGGCGATAACGTCTATCTCGTTGCTTGCCGGTCTGTATATCGTTGATCTGTCGTGCCTTATCCGGCTGTATTCCCAGTTATATTTGACGCGCGAGCGTACACTGCTGAATTTGCCCGTGGTGACGGCGCAGAGATGAATAAACAGCTCAAGAAACGCGCCGACATCGGTCAGATAGTGGCGAAAATTTTTGTCGCAGTAGTAAAATGTGCATTCGCCGTTTTCGTGATATTTTAATTCCGTTATGCCGCCGCAGCGGTCGAGTGCACGAAGTATATCGTCGTTTCTGAAAATCTGCTTGCCGTTGACACTGATGTGCTCGGGCGCGCGGACTTTCAGCGGCATATTTCCGTTCGGTTCGCAGGCGGGACTCACTCTCTGTAAAAACTGAACATGCGGCACCCAGGAGCCGATGTTTTCAAGATAGATGTTCCAGATATCAAGCACCTTTGACCAGAAAGCGCCGAAGTCGTCTCTGTGTTCGCTGAAATCTTCGCTTTCGATAACTTTGCCGCCGCTGACATTGAAAAAGTCTTCGCAGTCAAGCAGACCGAAGATATTGGCTCTCATAGCGTGCTCGTATTTGCTTATATTTGCGTATTTCTTTGTTCTTCTGTTGTATGCGATAAGCGGCACTCCGAGCTTCACAGCCGCCATTCCTGCCGCGAGCAGAGCAATATCCTTGCCGCCGGTAACATCGACAACGCAGTCAGGATTTTCGGATATTATTTTTGCGAGCGTGTCGTTGACCTCATCGATGTTTTCCATATCGGCACTTATATATTCTATCTCCGGGCTTTCGCCGCGGCTCTTGAAAAAGCGGTTGTAGTCGCCGCGGCTCTCTTCGACCTGCAACGGGTCTGCACCGAAAAATATAAGCTTTTCGGGCTTGAATGCAACGGAAGCGAGCACATTGAGTATCGGTGATTCGTCAAAAAGTTCGATAAGCGTTTTCATCTTTTCAGCTCCGGGTAATAAGACATTTTTTATATATTGATTATAGCATCACCGAGCAGAAATATCAATTATTTGTTTATATTGACTATACGCGATTGACTTTTGCCGGCTTTATAATTAATATATACATATGAAGAAAATACGGAGGAGTTACGATGAGCAAGAAAAATAAAAAGCCGCTTATGGCAATGGTGTCGTCTGCATATTTTAAAATATATACAAAGAATTTTCTGACTTTCAGAAAGGGCGCTATTGGCAAGAGCAGATATGCCTGCCGCAAATACCCGGGCTATGTCTCTGTATTCGGCTGGGAGGGCGACAAGGACGCTCCGATTGCATTTATTGATGGCTCTTATCTCCTGCGCGACAGAAAAAATACACTCATAACTTTCGGACTTGCCGATATAAACGGAAAAATCGAGTGGTTCAACAAAGAGGATTGGCTGCCGTGCCTCGTCAGCAAATACCGCACGAGGGACTTTGAATGCACTGTAGAAAACTTTGCGGATATTCTCGATAGGGGCGACGGCAAGTTTGAAATTGCCTATTCAAGAATGACGCTTAAAAATATCAGCGGAAAAACTTTGAGCATACCGCGCGTGTCAAAACTGCTCATCCCGCTCAACAAACAGCCGCATTCCGTAAAACCCGGCGAAACAGTCGTTCTTGATTACGCCGTTGGCGCAGACCGCTTCGGCGAAAAATATGCATATCCCACGAACAGTGAAATAGCTTCTGCAGGCGGGTTCGATGAGCACTATGAACATATGAAAGCTTACTGGACGGAGCGCATGGAACCGCTTGCAAAGATAGACGAATTGCCAGATAGTAAGCTTATAGACGCCTACAAGGCGGGATATGTGTATACGATGATAGTCAAGGATGGCTACGGGCTCCATGTCGGCGAGAACGGCTATGACAGAGTGTTCGACCATGATGTCCTCGGTATAATGGCATCGCTGCTGACAATAGGCGACTTCAAATATTTTGACGAATATTCAAAGACGATTCTCAAGTTTGTCCAGTATCCCGACGCCGGATGGAAATTCAGCTGGCCGTATGCGCTCTATCTCCAGAAAACAGGCGACAGAAAGCTCGTTGAAGAGCGCTTCGAGCAGATAAAGACAAACACTCACAAAATATCATCCGACAGGGACTCGGACGGAATAATGAAGCGCACAAACGCTATCGACAGCAACGGACACTGGACTATCGACAACTGGTCAGCTCTGTTCGGTCTCTGCACTTATAAATATATCTGCGACAGAATTGAAAACAAGTCTGAGAGCGAGTGGGCGCAGAAAGAATATACAGATCTCCTCTCGTGCGTTGAAAAGAAGCTTGGTGAAACTTCGAACAAATATAATCTTGATTATATCCCGATATCGATGGATGAGCCGAACGAATACGGTCAGCGCAGCGACCCTCACGATGCAAACTGGGGCTCAATGTTCCTGTTCGGTCGCTGGGGCTGGGACGGCTATCTTTTCGGCGCTAAACAGGGAAGCGGCATGATAGAAAAAATCGACGGCACATATGCGCATATTTTTGAGTGCCGTAAAGATATAACAGATAATCCGTACAACTTCGGCGGATACCCGCACGGCTTCTTTTGCAGTTCATATAATGCCGGATACGGGAGCACCGCGCTCAGAGGCGAAAAATACCGCGACAGCGGCATAAAGGCGTATCAGTTTATGATAGACCACGCCCAAAGCGGTCCGTTCAGTTGGTGGGAGGGCGTGGGCTATCCCGAAGCGGACGGCGGTATATGGGCGAGCGGCGGAAGCGGCTCGGGCGGCGGTTCGTGCCCGCATATGTGGGGACAGAGCACCGCAACAAAAGTCCTGTGGGATTCTCTTATTGTTCAGAAAGCCGATTCAACCCTGCTTATCGGCAGGGGAATGCCGGCAGAATGGATAAAAAGCGGCAAAAAAACCGTTATCCGCGATTATCCGCTCAACGGCGGAAGAAAAATCGGCTTCTCGCTCGTTTCATCAAATGATACGGTTACTCTCACTCTGACCGGAGACGGCGCGGGCACTTGCGAGGCAATACTCGATCTTATCGGGCTTCGCGGAAATATAGAATCGGCAAACTGCGAATATGACAGCGAGCGCGGAGTTGTTATTATCCCGAAAGGTGTAACACAGGTCACGGTGAGGAGAAAGATATAATGAAAAAGTATGTTATTCTGGCGGCTGTGTGTTGGTTCGCAGTCATATCTTTGGTCGGTATAATTCTGACCGTCTATGACAAGCACATTGCCGGAAGCGGGAAGCGCCGTATCCCGGAGGCGACACTCATGACCGTCGGTCTGCTCGGCGCGGCGGGACCGATGTATTTGACAATGAAAAAAATCCGCCACAAGACCAAGCATAAAAAATTCATGCTCGGACTTCCGGCGGAAGTTATTCTGCATATTCTGATTATTGCCACGGCGGTTTATTTCTCGCTATTCTGAGCTGCTTCTTCTGCGTCAACCGGCTCGGGCACGACAAGTGAAACCGTTTTCCTGATGTCAATTCGGTCATAGTACTGCTTGAATCTGACCGCCACTCTGACCGTTCTGTCGCAGTGCGGGCAGTAATATTTGCTGCGGAAATACTGGTTTGAATATGACCACTGCTTTGTCTGCTCGCATTTACCGGAACATATCTCGCATTTATAATCAAGAACGCTTTTGTCAATAAGCGGGCTGTGAATATTGCTTATCGGGTGCGCCTTGAATGTAAGCCGCGCATAGAACTCGTCGTTGCACTCTCTGATATACGGCTTGAATGCGTCTTTTGAATAGACTTTTTTCAGGCATTCCGCGCTGAGAAGGCTGTCATCATAGGCTCTGTGGTGCGAGAAACTGCTCTCGTCGATCCCAAGCTCCTGCGCCGCGGTTGAGAGACCTATCTGACGCGATTTCGGCGTTCCGAGTACAGACTGAATATACGCCTGCATATCGGCATAATAGCTCAGAAACGGAATAGTATCAATTCCGTTCAGATATTTATAATTGTCGATGAGCACGCGGATATCTCCGTCGCCCCATGTGAGCAGCACGCACTCTGAGCCTATCCAACGGCGAAAGCTCGAAAAAACTTTGGTGAACGGCTCACCGCTTCTGACTTCTTCATTTGTTATGTTTGTCAATTCTTTGACGCTGCCGCGTAGCTTTTTGCCTATCTGCGGTCTGACGAGACAGGAGAATTTGTCTTTGAAATTGAGATTTTCGTCAAGCTTTACGGCACCTATCTCTATTATCTCATTGATGAAACCTTTGGTTTTGCGGGCGTATGTATTGTTCCATTCGAGATCCATTATTATAAAATCCATCGAAACATCCTTTGAAATCTATATTTCACAATCTGAAATTTTTATTTAAAAACCATAAAGTATTATATATTAAAACCGGATGTATTGCAAGACAAAATAAACCTGTGTCGCCTATCCGCTTTTTATGCCCTTTAGATTGATTTTCTTTTTCAAATGGGGTATTATATAAGACAAGCGTTTTATTACACATATGTAAGGTAAAGGGAAGAAAATCATGCCTATAAAAATAGACAGCAATTTGCCGGCACATAAACTGCTGGAGAATGAAAATGTTTTCGTTATGACCGAGGAACGGGCAGTATCGCAGGATATACGCCCGCTGAAAATACTTATTCTCAATCTTATGCCGACAAAGATTGAGACAGAGACGCAAATATTGCGTCTGCTGAGCAACTCGCCGATTCAGGTCGAGGCAGAGCTGCTTCAGACCGCCACGCATGAAGTAAAGAATGTTTCCAAAGAGCATATGCTCAAGTTCTACAAAACTTTTGATGATATAAAGAACGAACGCTTTGATGGCATGGTAGTCACCGGCGCTCCCGTTGAAAACATGGAGTTTGAGCAGGTAGACTATTGGGACGAGCTCTGCCGCATATTCGAGTGGAGCAAGACCAATGTCTATTCCTCGTTCTTCATATGCTGGGGCGCTCAGGCGGCGCTCTATTATAAATACGGTCTGAAAAAGTATCAGCTCGATAAAAAGATGTTCGGTGTTTTTGAGCATGTTTCGCTCGACACTTTTCATCCGCTCATGCGCGGACTCGACGACAAATTCTGGGTGCCTCATTCAAGGCATACGGAAGTCAGGCGCGGCGACATCGCGCTGATAAAGGATCTTCAGATACTCTCTTATTCCGAGAAATCGGGTGTGCATCTGATATCCGATATGGAGTGCCGCAATTTCTTCTCGACCGGACACTCCGAATATGACCGCGATACGCTCGCAAAAGAATATTTCCGCGATGTTGAAAAGGGCTTGGATATCGATCTTCCGGAAAACTACTTTCCGGACAACGACCCTTCGAAGACTCCGGAAGTCAAATGGCGCAGTGCCGCCAATATAATTTTTTCAAACTGGCTCAATTATTTCGTGTATCAGCGTACACCTTATGACTTGAGCACACTTTGACAGGAAGGTAAAGGAAAATGGGAGATATTTACATATCCGGCAACGGAAGAAGAAATCAGGATACTCAGGATATCCCGATAACGCCGCGCAGAGTCAATGTAAATGACCTCGGCGCACAGAACAGAAACGCTCAGCAGGTGCCGCCACAGGGGCAGAGACGCCAGCCTCAGCAGGGACAGCAATATGATCCGCGCCGCGAACAGCGCAGACCGAATCCCAATAATCAGCCCGGGCAGAATCCGAACGGCGGGCAGCAGAATAGCGCTCCTTCGCCCAAAAAGCCGAAGAAAAAAAGCCGCGCCGCGAGAAATATATTTATAGTTCTTCTCGTACTTGTGCTTATCGGTTCGTGCGTGTTTGGTGTTGTGTATTCAACGGCAAGCAAGATTGACTATAAGCCCGAGACACATCAGGACAATGTCTATGTCGATTCGTCAACTCTGATGCACGACAGCAAGGTGACAAATATTCTGCTTATCGGTGTCGACGGTTCAAGCTCTGATACTTCGCTGCGTTCCGATACCATGCTTATGGTGTCGATAGACCGCAACAACAAGAAGATAAAGCTGACTTCTTTCCTGCGCGATACATGGGCTGTTATTCCGTCGACAAAGTCTTATAACAAGCTCAACGCCGCCTGCTCTTACGGCGGAGCGCAGCTTGTCATGGACACTATAGAATATAACTACAATGTCAAGATAGACCACTATATGCTCGTCGGATTCGATATGTTTGAGACGATAATCGACTCGGTCGGCGGCATTGATGTTGAAGTGACCGAAAAAGAGGCGCAGTTCATGCGCGCCACAGCGAGAGCGACGAGAGAGATACAGTCCGGCGAGAGCGTTCATATGAACGGAGCGCAGGCGCTTGTCTATTGCCGCATAAGAAAGCTTGATTCCGATTTCATGCGCACTTATCGCCAGAGAAAAGTTATAACGGCTCTTATCAAGAAGGCAAAAACTTCAAATCCGATGACACTTAAGAAGCTTGCGGATACAGTGCTGCCGATGGTTCAGACTGATATGTCGCCCATGGAGCTCACGAAGTTTGTCTTCGGCGCGCCCAAGTATATCGGCTATGATGTGAAATCCGAGCGTGTGCCGCACGAAAATACTTGGAAATCGCAGACAAAGAGGGGACAGTCGGTTATAGTCACCGATTTTGATGCAAATATACAGTTCCTCAAGTCGTATTTGTATTCTGTAGACCCGGTTGAGGATGAGGAAACCACCTAAAACGGAGGGTATAGTCTGAAATATAATAAAATAATATTGCTCAAAGACGGCAGGGAATGCTGCCTGAGAAACGGAACGGAAAACGATGCACAGGAAGTTCTCGATGTCTTTAATCTAACACATGCCGAGACGGATTATCTGCTCACTTATCCCGATGAAAACAGTTTTACCGTTGAACAGGAGGGCGCGTTCCTCAAGGCAAAAACCGAGAGCAGCAATGAGATAGAAATCATTGCGGTCGTTGATGGTAAAATTGCCGGAACCGCCGGAATTGACGCTGTCGGAAACAAATACAAGACAAAACACAGAGCGGAGTTTGGAATAGGCATCGCCAGGGAATTCTGGGGGCTCGGCTTAGGGCGTGCGCTGACCGAGGCATGCATAGAATGTGCCAAAGAAGCCGGATATACTCAGCTGGAGCTCGACGTTGTCTCTGATAACGCAAGCGCGATTTCGCTTTATAAAAAAGTGGGCTTCGTTGAATACGGGAGAAACCCGAAAGGCTTCAATTCGCGTATAAGCGGATATCAGGAGCTCATCTACATGAAGCTCGACCTGTAAAACTACAGATACAGCAAAACGGGCGTTATGCAATTTAAGCATAACGCCCGTTTCTTCGCAGAAAAACAGAGCAGATCATCAAGACCTGCTCTGCTGCTTTTATTTATCTGACGCTCTCATAGAGGCTCTTGAACTCGAGAAGAATTCTCGAACCCTCGTGCTTCGATACGGTGAGAAGCTCTTCATTCTCGGTGAGTATCGAGTGATAGTTATTGTCCGCTATGATATAGCCGATCTGATCGTTCGTAAGGCCGAGCACCATAAGCTTCCTGCTGCCTACGATATCCTGCATCGAGGGATACTCCCAATCCTCGCCGGTCCAGGAGTCCTTTGCTTCGGTGCCGCCGCCGAATGCGATTTCGGGAGCAAGCTCGCCGGGGATTAGTGCGAACGCAAGGTTCGTTCCAATTTCCATATAGCCTATCTCGGTCGGGATTCTCATCGAGCCGTCCTTAGCTTTGACCGCTTCGTTAGCGAGAAGTCCGGTGGACGCGATGAACTCGAGCGCATGGTTGTCAACGGTGACGAAGACATCTCTGTGAGCAATGTTGAGTATGGGCTCGACCTTCGATCCCTTATCGGCGGCGACAAGAATCTCGCCGAGCTTGTTGCCGTATGCTTCAACATTCTGGTATCTTGTGTTGCCCTCAACTGCCACGGGGGCGGTCTGCGAGGTTATTGCAAGCTCTGCGCCCTGAATCTGAACATAGTTGGCGCCCGCCGCATTGACCTGCTTCTCTATAAAATAGGGATAGTCGCCGGAGATGTTGGTCGTACCTGCACCGAGTCCGACGCAGTGGATAGCGGCATTGACTATCCATGTGGGCTTTGACTCTCTGTTGTCGGGAACAAAGCAGAGACGGTTGAGATTGGGGTCAAAGGTCTGAGGATCGCGCTTGTCGCGGATATACTCGTGAACATCGGTCTGCGAGAAATACATTTCTCCGGGCTCCATGTTGTTGACTGCCGCAACAATAGTATCAGCGGTCGTCTTATAGAGGTGCTCCATGTATTCCTTGTTCTGTCCGTTGTGCAGGGTGCTCGGATCCATACCGATGGCGTTCTTGAAGGTATTTTCGAAGAGAACCTTGTTGAGGTCACCGTTGAGACCGAGAGTATCTATGGCGCTGTGCTGATGGAGAGTGGAGATGTTTACGCTGACGATATTCTTGTTCTTTATGAATCCTGCGATTCTGCTTCTGATCTCGCGGACGTCTTTTGCCGCAAGTCCATATGCGTCGAGAACCGCGTAAACAACGATTCCGTTATCCGTGCCGTCGCTCATCGCGAATACTCTGACTCTGAGGTCGTCAAGTATCTCGGTGGGGTGCTTGGGGTTGGGATAGGAGAGGCTTCCGCCGACATAGTGGTTGCCGTCAAGCTCGTTGCCAGTGAGAAGCGTTGCGCTTGAATAACCGACATTCCAGCGGGCTCCGTCAGCTGCTTTGTCGTTGAAAGACTTGCTGCCGACATTTGAGTTTGTGAATTTGTAGTCCGCTTCGTCAGGTCTGCTCATCAGCGGGAAAACTTTGCTCAGACCGACCACAAGACTGTCGATAAGTTTGTCAACGGACATATAGAAAAGTCTGCTGACGCCTGTCTTGAAGCTGTCCCAGGTGAGCTTATCCGAAGATGAGAACGCGCCGAGGATAACTTTGATAACGCTGATAGCTTCGTTGATGTCATCAAGCGAGTCTGCGCGGGACGATGCGGAGCTGTCTGTCGTTGCTGTCAGCTCGGAAACATTCTGCGAAGCTAGCGCGAGGTCTGCGCCGTTGTCGGCCTGTGCGCCGACTGCGGCAGCGGTGGAACCGAAAGCGAGTACGGCAACGAGCATAATTGCCACGATACCGCTTATCAGCTTTTTACATTTCATCGTTTAACACTCCTTAGTTTATTTTACAGCCTTTTCGGCTTCTGCTTTCGTTTTGTTGACAGTGTCCATTATGCCAGCGAATACGCTTGCGACTATAGGCGCAGTCTCGGGACCGAGGGAGTTGGTCTCCTCATAATGTCTTCTGTCAAGTCTGTCGCGCGCGCCGTTGATATAGGGCTCGTTGGGGTTGAGATAGAAATCGTTCGGCGGGACGACATAGCCTGTAAAGTCGTTGGAGAGGCAGAAGATGAGCATATTGTCATCGTCTGCAGTCTGCAGCAGGGGAGTCGGGTTGATGTCGGGCGATTTGCCCTCAGCTGAACCCTCTGCGTCAAGATATCCGCCGTAAGCAAGCTCCGGGAACAGCTCGCAGGGGAGGAACAGAAGCTTGAGTCCGTCAAGCTCGAAATAGTTCATCTCGGTGTGTATCGACATATTGAGCGAACCCTTGCCGGTATATGCGGCGTGGGACTTGAGAATGCCGACTCTCTGAACGAGAGCGAGAACATAGTTGTCGCACTGCGCATAGTATTCCTGGCGCATGTAATTAAGTATGGGACGGAGCTTTCTTTCGTCCTCAATAGCCATTGCTGTGCGTGCTATCGACTGACCGCCCATCATGGTCGATTTGATATTGTCCTCGTCAAGCTCCTTGAGTCTGATAAGTCCGCCGATAGCGCCGACGAAATATATCGTCTCTGCGCCGGTCTTTTCAAGTATCTCATTTCTGAGATATCCCGCAAAGTCTGCGCTGACATAGGAGTTCTTGCCGAGAAGCGACTCGGTATGAGAAGCGAAGTTTATCATCCAAACTTCACGGCTTCCGTCCTTGGGAACAAAGCGGAATCTTGTTACATCTTTCGAATAGACTTCGGGCAGACGGGAGTCGCGCTGAATCTCTTCCGCTTCCTTCTTGCCGTAATAAAGGTCGCCCTCTCTGCGGTCATTGTAAGCGTCGATAACGACCTGCTTGACCTTCTGGCGGAGCATCTCCATATATTTCTTGTTGCGTCCGCTTCTCGGAAGGGGACCCCAGAAGCCGACAGTGTCGATGCTCGCGTGGTTATGTATGCTCATGATATTAATTGAACGGCAGCCGGTCTCCTTTTTGAAATCCGCAAGCAGATCTCTGATTATGCCGACATCGTAGTTAGTCAGTCCGATATCGTCGATAGATACGAAAATGACGCCGCCTCTGCCGGACTGGTCGTCTATCCATATGGCGCTCGCGGTCATCGGATCGAGCGCGCCCTTTGCGGGGTTGTTGATCTTATAGCCTGCGACATAGTATGTTGTCTTGTCCATATCGTCGGGCATAACATCCGTCTTGGCAAAACCTACGCTGAAATAATCGCTCTTGGGCTCGCTGATATAATCAAACGTGCCTTTTTCAAGCTCGGGCGCGGGATTCTTCTTTGTCCTCTTTGCGCCGCCGCGTGACAGCGAATTCTGCAGCATTTTGCCGACTGTTCCTAAAGCACTCATGCTTTATCTCCTCTCAGAAAGCTAAAAGTTTTACTTTGCACAATATGTACAAAATTATCTTATATATTATAAACTTTTTATAAGTGAAAAGCAATATTTTTCAGCCAAAAATTATATGTGTCGATTAAATAAATGGGACATAAAGTACGCATTGCGCAAAAAAATGACTTATTTTGAAATAACATATTTCATTTTACTCCGGAAGTGTGTATAATATAAGCTGATTTATTATGTGAAGAGTGAAGCTCTCGATGGAACGGAGATATATTGATGAATTATAAGGTCAACCCGGACTCTCTTTCGGCGGTGTTTATGGTGCCGTCGCAGATAGTCGATCAGCATATCAAGCTTGCCGGCGGTCAGCAGCTGAAGGTCCTGCTCTGGACTCTCCGCCATGCGGGCGAGGGCTTTGATATGGAAAAAATGTGCAGGGACTTGAATTTCTCAGCCCCCGATGCGCAGGATTATCTTCAATATTGGGTCGAGACCGGGATACTTGTATCGGACGGAAATACCAAAGCGGTATCTGCTTTTGCGCCCACCAAACCGGAGAAAAAAGAAGAGCCTGCAACGCAAAAAAAAGAGCTGCCGGATATCGTCCCGTCAAGACCGACCGCCGCCGAGATAGCTCAGCGTGCAGAGGAATCGGCGGATATAAAATTCCTGCTTCTCGAAACGCAGAACAAGCTCGGAAGAACCATAGGCTATGACGGACAGTGTACTCTTCTGATGATGCACGATACATACGGAATACCGGTCGAAGTCATACTCATGATAATTGAATACGCCGTTTCGATCGGCAAATCAAGCTTTCATTATATAGCCTCGATCGGAAAAGACTGGGGCGAGCGCGAAATAGATACTATCGAAAAAGCGGACGAGCAGATAAGCAGGCTCAATTCAGTCAACCGCGTCTGGGCATCGTTTGCCGCGATGGCAGGGCTTTCAAACTCACGCCCGACTCAGGCGCAGACAAAATATATTATCACATGGAACCGCGAATGGGGTTTCTCTCCAGAGATGATTTTTTTGGCATATGAGCAGATGGCGGAGCACTGCCAGAAAATGAGCTTCCCGTATATGAACAAGGTGCTTGAGTCGTGGCACACGAACGGAATAAAAACGTCGTCTGATGTTGAAAAAGCAAACAAACCCGTATCTTCACCGAATTCGCCGCAGAATAAGAGTAAAGCCAATGCGGGACACGCTTCTTCATACGACCTCAACGAATTCAACCGCAGCGCAATGCAGAAACCGATAGTTTATAAGAAGAAAAACAAGAATTGAGAGGGGAAAGACAAATGAGCTACAGCCGCAAGGTATATGTGAAAGCCGCATCGGCGCTTGAACGCCGCCGCAGCAAAGCCGAGCACACTCAGAGCATGCACCGCGAAGAGGCGTATGCAAAGATACCCGAGCTTATATCAATAGACCGCGAAATATCCTCGGCAGGTGCGGAAGTAATCCGCGCCATCGGCATGGGCGAGAACGCTCAGCGCTTTATCGAAGAGCTCTCAAAGAAGAATCTTGCCGCCCAGCAGCGCCGCAAGGATATCCTCAAAGAAAATGGCTATCCCGAAGATTATCTTGACGCGGACTATACCTGCAAAAAATGCCGCGACACAGGATTCGTCAGCGGCGTGATGTGCGACTGCTACAAAGAACTTCTGCGCGACACTGCTCTCGCGGAGCTCAATGAGCTTTCGCCGAGCACACGCTCGACTTTTGAGAGCTTCAATGTCAATTATTATCCCGATACCTCAGATCCTGTTACGGGAGTCAACCCGCGGAGCAGAATGAAAGAAATACTCGACTTCTGCAAGGATTACGCCGCCGATTTCGGAACGGATTCGCCGAGCCTTCTGCTCTACGGCGCAACCGGACTCGGAAAGACCCATCTCTCGCTCGCGATAGCATCCGAGGCTATCAGAAAGGGTTACGGAGTTATATACGGCTCGGCGCAGAATCTTATGTCGCGTCTTGAAAAGGAACATTTTTCAAGCGGACGGGATAACGAATACGAGGGCAGCGAGCAGGCTATACTCGAATGCGATCTTCTCGTTATTGATGACCTCGGCGCGGAATTTTCAACCCAGTTCACCGTTGCGGAGCTCTATAATATAATCAATACCCGCATTATGAGTCGCCTGCCTGTCATAATCAGCACGAATCTCACTCCCGATGGGCTCGAGCAGAAATATACACAGAGAATAACTTCAAGAATAATAGGCAATTATATCTCGCTCTATTTCTGCGGAAAAGATATAAGACAGATAAAAACTATGGAACAGGAGTAATATGCCCTTATGGACATTATAAACAGCTTGACAAAAATGTTCGGTCTCCAGCGCTGGCAGGTCGAAAACACAGTGAAACTTATCGACGAGGGCAACACAATACCTTTTATTGCCCGATACAGAAAAGAAGCGCACGGCACACTTGACGATCAGGTATTGCGTGAGCTCTCCGAGAAGCTCGAATATCTGCGCAACCTCGACAAGCGCAGGGAAGAGATCAGTGCATCAATAACCGCGCAGGAGAAGATGACTCCCGAAATCGAAGCCGCTCTCGAAAAGGCTTCGACTCTCGCGGAAATCGAGGATATTTACCGCCCGTTCAGACCCAAGCGCAGAACACGCGCTTCGATAGCCAAAGAAAAGGGGCTTGAGCCGCTCGCCGACGCGATTTTTGCTCAGGTCGCCGATTCCGCTTCGCCGACAGAGCTTGCGGCGGACTATATAGATGCCGAAAAGGGCGTTGAAACAGCTGAAGACGCGATAAACGGAGCGATGGATATTATCGCTGAAAACATATCGGATGACGCAGATATCCGCCGCCGTCTGCGCTCGCTGTTCACCGTTGCCGGTGTGCTCCAGTCGCGCGCCGCAGACAGCGAAAAAGAGAGCGTTTATACGATGTATTATGAATATGACGAGCCGGTCAATAAAATTGCCGGTCACCGCGTGCTTGCCGTCAACAGAGGCGAGAACGAAGGTTTCCTCAAGGTCGGCATAGATGTTGACCGCATAAAGGCTCTGAATATAATCAACGCAAATGTCCTGAGTGACAACGGCTCAGCCTGCACCGATACTGTGCGTGACGCTGCCGCCGACGCATATGACCGACTTATATTCCCATCAGTTGAGCGCGAAATACGCAATATGATAACCGACAGCGCGGTTGAATCGGCACTCAAGGTGTTCTATGTGAACCTGCGAGAACTTCTGCTCCAGCCGCCCGTCAAGGGTAAGCGTGCCCTCGGACTCGACCCCGGTTACAGAACGGGATGCAAAGTCGCTGTTGTTGATGAAACCGGAAAAGTTCTCGATACCGGCGTTATATATGTCACTCATTCCGAGGAGCAGAAGCTTAAAGCGAAGCAGACCGTGAAACGCCTCATAGAAAAATACGGCGTTGAAGTAATAGCCATAGGCAACGGCACGGCTTCAAAGGAGACGGAGATATTTGCCGCCGATCTTATAAAAGAACTCGACCGCAAGGTATCATATATGATGGTCAGCGAAGCGGGCGCTTCGGTTTATTCCGCTTCAAAGCTTGCGGCGGAAGAGTTTCCGCAGTTTGATGTTTCGCTCAGAAGCGCGGTTTCGATAGCCCGCAGACTTCAGGACCCGCTCGCCGAGCTTGTCAAAATTGACCCGAAAGCACTCGGTGTCGGTCAGTATCAGCACGATATGCCTAAAAAAGAGCTCGGCGAAACGCTTGACGGTGCGGTCGAATACTGCGTCAACTCCGTCGGCGCGGATGTCAACACCGCTTCTCCGTCGCTGCTCTCGCATATAGCCGGAATCAACTCCGGCGTTGCCAAAAATATAGTCACTTACAGAGAAGAAAACGGCGCGTTTACTTCCCGCGCTCAGCTAAAGAAAGTGCCAAAGCTCGGTGCAAAAGCCTATGAGCAGTGCGCCGGATTCATCAGAGTCCCGGAGAGCAAGAATGTTCTCGACAACACCGGCGTTCACCCCGAGAGCTACGATGCCGCAAAAGCGCTGCTTGAGTTATGCGGACTTACGGTAAAAGATGCCGCAAAGGGGAATATCGGTGCTCTTAAAGCAACCGTCGAACTGCTCGGCGGCGAGAAAAAAGTTGCGGAAAAATTAGAGATAGGTCTGCCCACTCTTCAGGATATAATCAAAGAGCTCCAGAAGCCCGGACGCGATCCGCGTGACGAGCTTCCGCCTCCGCTTCTGCGCACCGATGTCATGGATATCAACGACCTCAAGCCCGGCATGGAGCTGAAGGGAACGGTTCGCAATGTTATTGATTTCGGCGCATTCGTCGATATCGGAGTGCATCAGGACGGACTCGTTCACATTTCGCAGATAACTAATAAATATATCAAGCACCCATCTGAGGTGCTGAAAGTCGGCGATATCGTCACGGTGTGGGTGCTGGCGGTCGATGTCAAAAAGAACCGCATATCGCTGACCATGAAAAAAGATAACGTTCAGAAACCTAAGGAGTAAATAGTTTTGTCAGAAAAATTCAGAAAAGATCTCACGCAGGGGAGCGTCACAAAACAGTTGCTCAAATTTTCCGTGCCTTTCCTGCTTTCAAACCTTTTGCAGGCACTTTATTCGGTCGCCGATATGGTGATTGTCGGCCAGTTTTGCGGAAAATCCGGAATAACCGGAGTTTCGATAGGCGGTCAGATAAATATTCTCGTTACCGGTGCAGCTCTCGGTCTCGCCATCGGCGGAACGGTGCTCATAGCTCAATACGGCGGAGCTAAAAAATACGATGATCAAAAGAGCACGATAGGCACAATGACTACGCTCTATATTATTCTCAGCGCAGTGCTCACCGTCGTTATGGTTCTGCTCACAAAGCCGATACTGCGCCTGCTCAAAACGCCGGACAACGCATTTGAAGAAGCGGTCAGATATCTGACTATCTGCATGCTCGGCACGGTGTTCATGTTCCTGTACAACGCCATAAGCGCGATACTGCGCGGCATGGGCGATTCGAAGCGTCCGCTCTATTTCGTGGCGATAGCCGCCGCAGTAAATGTTGTCGGAGATATAGTTCTTGTCGGTCCGCTGAAAATGGGCGCGGCCGGAGCGGCAATAGCCACTATCAGCTCTCAGGGGATAAGCGTTATTCTCTCGCTCATCTATCTCTTCAACAGCGGATTCTTCTCCGGCTACAAAATAAAAGATTTCAGAATAGACAGGCAGAAAGCTTTGAGCATAATAAAAATAGGTCTGCCGTCGTCTGTTCAGCAGGTTATAGTCTCGTTTTCGTTTTTGACGCTGACGGCGCTCGTCAATTCTCTGCCGAATGCGGCTGCTGCGTCTGCCTGTCAGGGAATCGTCGGTAAGATAAATTCGTTTGCCATTCTGCCCGGACTCGCGATGAGCAGCGCCATATCTTCAATGGCGGGTCAGAATATCGGTGCAGGCGAATTCAAGCGTGCCAAGAAGACAATGACGACAGGACTCGCGATAGCGATGGGCATTTCGGTGCTCGTGTTCGCTATAGTCGAGATATTCCCGCGAGAGCTGCTGTCGCTGTTTACAAGCGAAACGGATGTTATCGAAACGGGCATAACATTTTTGAGACTTGCCGCAGTTGATTATATTATAGTCACTCCCGTGTTCTGCATGAACGGTCTCGCGATCGGCGCGGGATATACAAATATCGCTCTGCTCAACGCGGTTTTCAGTTCGATAGTTATAAGAGTCCCGCTCGCTTATCTGCTTGTGCGCGTGCTTGATCTCGGCTTCAACGGTATCGGAATCGCCATGGGCTTTGCTTCTGTCGCGTCGATAGTTGTAGGATTTATATTCATACAAAGCGGCAAGTGGAAGAAAGCAAAAATAAAGCTTTAAACAGGATTTTGTAAGGCGAAGAAAGGCACGCCTTATGCAATACATATCCGTTTTAATCGGATAATCATTTGATATGGAGGACAAAAACATGAAGATTCTCGTTACGGGAGGCGCCGGTTTTATCGGTAGCAACTTTATCTATCATATGCTCCGCGAGCATCCGGATTATGATATCGTCTGCCTCGACCTTCTGACTTATGCCGGCAATCTCAAGACCCTCGACGAGGCGATGAAAAACGAGCATTTCAAGTTCGTAAAGGGCGATATCGCAGACCGCGAGTTTGTTGACAAACTGTTCGAGGATGAGAAGTTCGATATAGTCGTCAACTTCGCGGCGGAAAGCCATGTTGACCGCTCGATAGAGAACCCCGAAGTGTTCCTCAGAACGAACATTATGGGCACTGCGGCTCTCATGGATGCCGCGAGAAAAACGGGCGTAAAGCGCTATCATCAGGTGTCGACCGACGAGGTTTACGGAGACCTTCCGCTCGATAGAACCGATCTGTTCTTCACGGAGGAGACCCCGATTCACACTTCGAGCCCATATTCTGCGTCAAAAGCTTCCGCAGACCTGCTTGTGCTCGCTTATTACAGAACCTACGGATTGCCCGTAACGATTTCGAGATGCTCAAACAACTACGGTCCTTATCATTTCCCGGAGAAGCTTATACCTCTGATGATATCAAGAGCCTATAACAACGAGAGCCTGCCTGTCTACGGCGAGGGACTCAATGTCCGCGACTGGCTCTATGTTGAGGATCACTGCCGCGCTATCGATCTCATTATTCATAACGGCAGGGTAGGCGAGGTCTACAATGTCGGCGGTCACAATGAGAAGCGCAATATAGATGTTGTCAAAACGATTCTGCGAATCATGGGCAAACCAGAGACCCTTATCACCCATGTCAAGGACAGAGCCGGTCATGATCTGCGATATGCCATTGACCCGACAAAGATACACAACGAGCTCGGCTGGAGCCCGGAGACCACCTTTGACGAGGGCATAAAGAAGACCGTCGACTGGTATATGAACAATAAGCAGTGGTGGGAAGATATCATCAACGGTGAATACCAAAATTATTACGAAAAAATGTATTCCAACAGATAAATATTTTTGTCTTTTTCTACTTTTTCTATTTGAGTGTCCTATAATTTATTTTTGAACTCAAGTACAAAAAAGTATTTACAACACATTTTTTTCGTGCTATAATACAGAAAAAGGCGTATAGCCTTTGGTTAGGAGTTTCCAATGTCGGAAAAGAAAGAGAAGAAAGAAAAAGAACAGAAGAACACCGCGGAGGCAGAACCCTCCAGGCGTTCGAGAAAAAAGCAGAACACTCACAAAGCTATTCTGCATCAGGCAAAGGTACTCTTTGAAAAAGAGGGTATCGGCAATGTCACAATTGAGCAGATAAGCGAGAGTGCCGATGTTTCGCGTTCCACATTCTTTTCGCACTTTGCTTCCGTTGACGATCTTCTCAAGGAGATTTCGGACGAGGAGATAAACGACGTCTTTGAAGCGGCAAGAAAGGGCGACGGCGAGCTTACCGTCAGTGCACTTTTGAAGCAGCTCAACGATGACACTTATCCGTATCCGTATCTTTCCGCAGAGGTTCTCATGCGCGGCATTCTCTCAAAAGGCGAGTCGAATTTCGCGCAGGTCGACCGTTTTCTCCGCAAGGAGATAGTGACCGACAAGAGTTATGCGAACACCCTCGAGGAGTTTTCGTCAAAAGAGCTTTCAGCTCTTATTCTCGGAGCCTTCTTCGGTCTTATCTTCCAGAAGATGATAAACGACGAGAGCTTCACAAACCCCGATGAAACAAGCGTGACTATCCAGAAATTCATAAAATATCTGAAAAATCAGGAGGAATTATCATGAGCAACGGATATGGAATCAGCAAATGGGAAGACGCAAAGACCATTTACAATGAGCTTCACGAGCTCACTTCTAAGCCGATCTATTGCGTTTCCGAAGAGGCACTTAAAGACGTTCTCGATTATTTCGAGACCAAGTGCGCAAAGTCGAAGGCGATCACCACCGAGGCAAAGCAGTATATCCCCGGCGGCGTTCAGCACAACCTCGCTTTCAACTATCCCTTCCCGATTTGCGTGACCAAGGCTGAAGGCGCGTTCCTTTATGACCTTGACGGCAACAAGTACTATGACTTCCTGCAGGCAGGCGGCCCGACAATCCTCGGCAGCAACTATGCTCCCGTGAGAGAGAAGGTCATTGAGCTTCTTAATGACTGCGGTCCTGTAACCGGTCTGTTCCACGAGGGTGAGCTCCTGCTCGCTAAGGAGATCAACAAACATATGCCCAACGTCGAGATGTTCCGTATGCTCGGTTCGGGCACTGAGTCCGTTATGGCTGCTATCCGTGTTGCACGCTGTGCCACAAAGGCAAAGCGCATCATCAAGGTCGGCGGCGCATATCACGGCTGGTCCGATCAGATGGTTTACGGTCTGAAGATTCCGGGCTCCAGATTCTTCCTTGAGTCCCACGGTATTCCGCACAGCTGCTACGGCACTACCGACGAGGTCAGACCCAACGATCTTGACATGCTCGAGAAGATGCTCAAGCTCAACAAGATGCGCGGCGGCACAGCTGCTGTTATCGTTGAGCCTGTCGGCCCCGAGAGCGGCACAAGACCTGTTGATTTCAACTACAACAAGGAAGTCAGAAAGCTCTGCGACAAGTACGGCTGCCTGTTCATCTTCGATGAGGTTGTTACCGGCTTCCGTGTCGGCCTCGGCGGTGCTCAGGGTTACTTCGATGTCGTACCCGATCTGACCATCTTCGGCAAGATCGTTGCCGGCGGCTATCCGTCAGCAGGCGGCGTCGGCGGTAAGAAGGAGTTCGTCAGCGGCATGGCCGCAGGTGTCGGTACCATGATGAAGCGCGCTTATGTCGGCGGTACTCTCGCTGCTAACCCGCTTTCGTCCTATGCAGGCTACTGCGCTATCCAGGAGATCGCAAGAACCAACGCTTGCGAAGTCGCAGGCAGAGCCGGTGACAGACTTGCTGCAGGTCTTAAAGATCTTGTTAACAAGTACGGTCTTCCTTATGTTGTTTACAACCAGGGCTCTATCGTCCACCTCGAGTGCACCGGTGCAATGAGCTACGACTTCAGCTCGATGAATATCCTCAAGTCGGCTCTCCCGATGCTCAAGACAAAGCCCGAGATGCTCCGCAGAAAGTCCGCTATGGAAGAGATGGGCGCAGCTTACATGGCAAACGGTATCGTTACCCTTGCCGGCAGCCGTCTTTACACTTCGATGGCAGATACCGACGAGATCATCGATGGTGCTCTTGAGAGATTTGACGATGTCTTCAAGAACGTCAAGGTTTGCCCCGCAGACCGCGTTTTCGCAAAGAAATAATCAAAAACTGATAAATGAGATGCTCTCCTTCGGGAGGGCATCTTTTTTTGGCATAACAGCCACGAGTTTTCAAAAAGTAATTGAATAACTTTTATAAATGTGCTAATATTAATAAGATAAACATTTGTTCATGGCTCGAAAAGAGGCGGTAATCATGCATGAGGATCACAGAAAAAGAGTAAAGGAACGCTTCCTGAAAGACGGGATAGAGAATATGCCCGATCATGAGGTGCTTGAACTGCTTCTGTTCTTTTCAATACCGCGCAAAGACACCAACGCTCTGGCGCACGAATTGATAGAACACTTCGGCTCTCTCAACTGTGTGCTCGAAGCATCCGCCGAAGATCTTATGCAGGTAAACGGAATAGGGGAAACCTCTGCGACACTTATAACACTTGCTTTTCAGCTGACGAAAAAGTATCTGAAAAACGCATCGGACAAAAAGCCTAAAAAATACGACGGACCTGAGTCGGTCAAAGAGCTTCTGATGTCAAAATATCTCGGCGCGCGGGAAGAGATGGTCTATATGCTGTCTCTCGACTTTGACGACAATATTCTCGCAATAAACAAGATATCGCACGGCACATTTTCTGCCGCAAATATAGACAAGCGTTTTGTGCTTGAAACTGCATTCCGTAACAAGGCGCGTTCGGTCGTGCTCGTTCACAATCATGTCAACGGAATACCCGTTCCGTCGCGCGACGATTTAAACACCACAAAGGCGGTCGGCGATTTCTTTCAGGGCGTAAATGTTCATCTGCTCGACCATCTCATATATACCGACGAAGACATCTTTTCAATGGCGCAGGTTAAGAAATTTGCACCGCTGTTTATATAAAGGATATCAATATGGATAAGTTCATTCTTCATTCTCAATACAAACCCATGGGCGACCAGCCGCAGGCGATAGCCGAACTGACCGACGGAGTCAACAGAGGATTCACCGAACAGACTCTGCTCGGCGTTACGGGTTCCGGCAAAACATTTACGATGGCGAATGTCATTGCCAATCTCAATCGTCCGACGCTCATTCTCGCCCATAATAAAACGCTCGCGGCTCAGCTCTGTTCCGAGTTCCGCGAGTTTTTCCCTGAAAACGCAGTCGAGTATTTTGTTTCGTACTACGACTACTATCAGCCGGAGGCTTATATCCCGTCAACGGACACTTATATTGAAAAAGATTCCGCTATAAATGATGAAATAGACAAGCTCCGCCATTCCGCAACCTCTGCGCTCTCCGAACGGCGCGATGTTATAATCGTCGCCAGCGTGTCGTGCATATACAGCTTGGGCGACCCTATCGACTACCGCAGCATGGTTATTTCGCTCCGCCCCGGAATGGAAAAGAGCCGCGATGAAATTATAAACAAGCTCGTTGAAATACAGTATGAGCGCAATGATATAAATTTCATCAGAAACAAGTTCCGAGTCCGCGGAGATGTGCTTGAAATATTCCCGGCGCAGTCTAGCGAAAACGCAATCAGAGTTGAATTTTTCGGCGACGAAGTTGACCGCATATCCGAGATAAACGCCCTGACAGGCGAGGTCAAGGGCGTGCTGTCCCATGTCGCAATATATCCTGCGTCCCACTATGTCGTTTCGCAGGAAAAGATGGAGCGCTCAATCAAAGAGATATATGATGAGACGACCGAGCGCGTCGCTCAGTTTGAGAGTCAGGGCAAGCTGCTCGAAGCTCAGCGCATAAAGCAGCGCACGGAATATGATATCGAGATGCTTCGCGAAACGGGATTTTGCAAGGGAATCGAGAACTATTCGAGAGTCATGTCAGGGCGCGAACCGGGCTCTCCGCCTTTTACGCTGCTCGACTATTTTCCGAAAGATTTTCTGCTGTTTGTCGACGAATCCCATGTAACGCTCCCGCAGGTACGCGGAATGTACGGCGGCGACCGTTCAAGAAAAGATACGCTTGTTGAATTCGGCTTCCGTTTACCGTCCGCATATGACAACAGACCGCTGACTTTCGATGAGTTCTATGAAAGGGTCGGTCAAAAAATATTTGTCAGCGCAACGCCCGGCGAGTTCGAACGCGAGACAAGTTCGCAGATTGCCGAACAGCTTATCCGTCCCACGGGTCTTGTCGATCCCTCGATTTCAGTCAGACCTACCGAGGGTCAGATAGACGATATTATATCCGAGATAAATATAAGAGTCGAGCGCAAGGAGCGAGTTCTTCTGACTACGCTCACAAAGAAGATGGCGGAAGATCTGACGGATTATCTCGAAGATCTTGGCATAAAAGTGCGCTATATGCATCACGATGTTGATACGATAGAGCGAATGGAAATCATCCGCGATCTGCGCCTCGGCGAGTTTGATGTGCTCGTCGGAATAAACCTGCTGCGCGAGGGATTGGATATTCCCGAGGTCTCGCTCGTTATAATTCTTGATGCCGACAAGGAGGGCTTCCTGCGCTCCGAAACATCGCTGATACAGACGATAGGACGCGCGGCGCGAAACGCGAACGGCGAGGTTATCATGTATGCCGACTCCGTCACTCCGTCGATGGAGCGCGCAATAGTTGAGACCGAACGCAGACGTCAGAAGCAGATGGCATATAACGAAGAGCACGGAATTGTGCCCAAGACAATAATCAAGGGCGTTCGCGATGTTATCGAGATAACCAGCAAAAAGGACAAGGGCGAAAAGCCGATAAAGAAGATGAGCCGCAAGGAGCGCGAAGAGATGATAGTTCGCCTGACTGCGGAAATGAAGGCGGCGGCGAAAATACTTGAATTTGAGCACGCGGCATATCTTCGCGATAAGATAAACAAACTAAGAGAAGGAAAGTAATCGGAGGCGATATTCTTGTCGCAGAAAAATATAATTGTAAAAGGCGCAAGGGAGCACAACTTGAAAAATGTCGATGTTGAAATACCGCGTGACAAGCTCGTGGTGTTCACAGGGCTTTCGGGTTCGGGAAAATCATCATTGGCATTTGACACTATATACGCCGAGGGACAGAGAAGATATGTCGAGTCCCTCTCGTCATACGCAAGACAGTTCCTCGGTCAGATGGAAAAGCCTCAGGTGGACTACATCGAGGGGCTTTCTCCCGCTATATCAATAGATCAGAAAACGACATCAAAGAACCCGCGTTCGACCGTCGGAACGGTGACTGAAATATATGATTATCTGCGCCTGCTCTATGCACGCATAGGCATTCCGCACTGTCCCGTCTGCGGCAGGGAGATATCGAGGCAGACTGTTGACGATATCGTTGACAGCGTGCTCGAGCTGCCCGAGGGCACAAAAATTCAGGTCATGGCACCTATTGCGCGCGGCAAAAAGGGTCAGTTCGTCAAGGAACTTGAAAGCGCGAAAAAGGACGGATATGTCCGCGTTCGTGTTGACGGAATAATATATGACCTCAGTGAAAAAATCGAGCTGGACAAGAACAAAAAGCACAATATAGAAATTGTGGTCGACAGACTCGTTGTAAAAGAGAGCATTCGAAGCAGGCTTGCCGATTCCATTGAAACAGCAACAGGTCTTTCAAACGGCATTCTGCTCGTTGATGTAATAGGCGGCGAAGAGAAGCTTTATTCTCTCGACTATGCCTGTCCAGAGCACGGAGTCAGCATTGAAGAGCTCGAACCGCGTATGTTCTCGTTCAACAACCCATTCGGCGCCTGCCCGACCTGCTCCGGACTCAGCGTATTCATGAAGCCCGACCCTAATCTTATCGTGCCTGATAAAAATCTTTCGCTCAGACAGGGCGCGATAAAGGCGAGCGGCTGGAACAATGCCGACGGCGGCACGATAGCGCAGATGTACATGGAGGGCATTGCGAATAAATACTGCTTTACTCTCGACACTCCGTTTAAAGATATCCCTGCGGACGGCGTTGACGCTATAATGTACGGCACAAAAGGTGAGAAGCTCAAGCTTACGCGCAGAAACGAATATGGCACAGGCTCGTATATGACCGCATTCGAGGGCATCTGCAACAATATTGAGCGCAGATATAAAGAAACCACAAGCGACTGGTCCCGTGCCGAGCTTGAACAGTGTATGTCAACGGTAAAATGTCCCGAATGCCACGGCGCAAGGCTCAGAAAAGAGTCGCTGTGCGTCACCGTCGGCGGAATAAACATCGATGAATTTGCAAATAAATCTATTGTCAAAGCTATAGAATTTCTTGATTCGCTCACCCTGACCGACCGCGAGCAGATGATAGCGAAGCTTATAGTCAAGGAGATAAAGGACAGACTGACATTTTTGCGCAGCGTCGGGCTCGGTTATCTGACGCTTGCCCGCTCGTCTGCGAGCCTCTCCGGCGGCGAAAGCCAGAGAATACGCCTTGCAACTCAGATCGGCTCGTCGCTTGTCGGAGTTCTGTATATTCTCGACGAGCCGAGCATAGGACTTCATCAGCGCGACAACGAGAAGCTTCTGAATACTCTCCGCAATCTCAGAGACATAGGCAACACGCTTATAGTTGTCGAGCACGACGAGGACACGATGCGCGCGGCGGACTACATTGTCGATGTCGGTCCGGGTGCGGGTATCCACGGCGGAAATATAGTCTGTACAGGCACGGCGGAAGATATAATGAACTGCAAGGAGTCGATAACCGGGCAGTATCTCAGCGGTCGCAAGAAGATTCCAGTTCCCGCAAAGCGCAGAAAAGGCAACGGAAAAAGCCTGAAAATAATCGGCGCACGCGAAAACAATCTCAAAAATATAGATGCCGAAATCCCGCTCGGCGAGTTTGTGTGTATAACCGGCGTATCCGGTTCAGGCAAATCGTCGCTTATAAACGAGATACTGTATAAACGCCTTGTGACCGAACTCAACGGAGCGAAAAAAGTTGCGGGCGCGCATACGGATATCCTCGGAATCGACAATCTCGACAAGGTTATCGCCATAGACCAGTCCCCGATAGGGCGCACTCCGCGCTCGAATCCGGCGACTTATACGGGCGTGTTCAATGATATCCGCGACCTGTTCGCGTCAACTGCCGAGGCAAAGGCGAGGGGATACAAAGCAAACAGATTCTCGTTCAATGTCAAAGGCGGACGCTGCGAGGCGTGCCAGGGCGACGGAATAGTAAAGATAGAGATGCACTTCCTCGCCGATATCTATGTACCGTGCGATGTCTGCAAAGGCGCGAGATACAACCGCGAAACACTCGAAGTCAAATACAAGGGCAAAAATATCTATGATGTGCTCGAAATGACCGTTGAAGAGGGGCTTGAGTTCTTCTCGAGCATACCGAAGATAAAGCGCAAATTGCAAACCCTCTACGATGTCGGTCTCGGCTATGTCAAAATCGGTCAGCCCGCAACGACGCTTTCCGGCGGCGAGGCGCAGCGTGTCAAGCTTTCGACCGAGCTTTCGCGCCGCTCTACAGGAAAGACTGTTTATATTCTTGACGAGCCTACTACAGGTCTGCACACAGCCGATGTACACAAGCTTATTGAAGTTCTTCACAGGCTTGTTGACAACGGAAATTCTGTCATTGTTATCGAACACAACCTCGATGTCATAAAGACCGCCGACTGGATACTCGACCTCGGTCCCGAGGGCGGCGACGAGGGCGGCGAGATAATTGCGCAGGGCACTCCCGAGCAGGTTGCTGCAACCGAAGGTTCATACACCGGGCAATATCTCAAAAAGCTTCTGAACGATACGGAGGAATAACAGAATGATAACTTCACGAACCGTCAGTTCTCTTGAAAAGATTTTTCATGACTCCGAGCCGACCTGCGCGTCGCTCTCGGAGATGTCTATGCTCGGCAATGAGAGAGCATCATTCCAGCTCGTGTATTTCTCTGACGAGGACACACAGTGCGGGATATCCGTATCCGGCTGGAAGCCCGAGAATATAAAAATATACAAAGTCGTTGAGATAAATTCAGATCTTCCGGCTTTTGAGGACTCGGATTTCTATTTTCTCCGGAAAACTCCCGGGCTCTATCCCGATATGCTTGAGCCTGTTGAAGACAATTCATTTTTCGCGGAGAGCGGACATCACGGCAGCTTGTGGATCGAACTCGACGCGTCCGGCGAATCGGCGGGCAGACATGATATTTTTATCACGGTTTCAAAAGGCAAAGAGACCGTCACAAATGTTATCACAGTCGATGTAATCAACGCAAAGCTTCCCGAACAGGCGCTCATGTGTACCATGTGGTTCCACTGTGACTGCCTTGCGACATATTATAAAGTCGATGTTTTCAGCGAAGAGCACTGGAATATAATCGAAAACTATGTCAGAAATGCCGCGAATCACGGTGTTAATTTTATTTTAACTCCGCTTTTCACTCCGCCGCTTGATACCGAAGTCGGGGGAGAGAGACCGACCGTTCAGCTTGTCGATGTCAAAAAGACAAAAGACGGCTACGAGTTCGGCTTCGACAAGCTCGACCGATGGATAGATATGTGCAGACGCTGCGGAATTAAATATTTCGAAATGTCGCATCTGTTCACCCAGTGGGGTGCGGAGCACGCGCCGAAGATAGTCGCCGAAGTTGACGGAGAAAAGAAGCGCATCTTCGGTTGGAAGACCGATGCTGACAGCGAAGAATACCGCGACTTTCTGCACCGTTTTGCCGCGGCTCTGACCGCTTTTATCGACAGAAAGGGTATAAGAAATTTCTGCCGCTTCCACGTGTCTGATGAGCCGTCATTGGAGCAGTATGAAGTATATAAAAAGCGCGCCGATCTGATAGCGGAGATATTCCCGGGCTTCAAAGTCATAGATGCGCTTTCGGATATTGAATTTTTTGACAAAGGCGCTGTGAAATATCCTATTCCGTCCGAAGATCATGTCGAAGACTTTGTCGGCAAAGTCGATGAATTCTGGACATATTACTGCTGCGGTCAGCACAACAAGAATGTTCCGAACAGATTCTTCGCAATGCCGTCGGCGCGAAACCGCATTCTCGGCACGCTGCTTTATAAATATAATGCAACCGGATTCCTCCAGTGGGGCTATAACTACTGGTATTCGCAGTTTTCAAAGCATGAGATAGACCCGTTCACCGTGACCGATGCCGGCAAGGCGTTCCCTTCCGGCGATGCGTTTGTTGTTTATCCCGGCGAAGACGGGCAGCCGATTAACTCGCTCAGGTTCAAAGTATTCTATGACGGACTCCAGGATCTTGCCGCGATGCGTCTGCTCGAAAGCCTTGTCGGGCGCGAAAAGGCGCTTGAAATCGCGATTCAGGATGATGAACTCACATTCCAGAAATATCCGCACGGCAGCAGCTATCTCCTGGCTCTCAGAGAGCGCGTGAACAAAGCTATAAAAGAGAATATATAAAAAATCACCGCGACCCGTAACAAGGGCGCGGTGATATATTTTTGTCTCTTATTCTTCTTCGGATTTTGCTTTTCTGTTCATAATGAACTCGTTTACTTTGTCGGACAGCTCACCGTGCAGCTTATACTTCTTTGTGAAGATGATGAGCGAAAGTACAACAAAAATCGGCGGGATAATAAACATCATTGTGGAAATGGTGTTCTTTGTGAGCTCTGTCTGAACGGGGAGAGTCGCATCATAGTGGGAGAACTGAAGTCCGAGGGCTATGACTATCGACTGTATGGTATATGCGAGCTTCTGAAGGAATCCTTTCATCGAGAAAACGATGGACTCCGAGCGGTAGCCGAGGCTGTATTCGCCGTAATCAACGATATCGGCGAGCATAACGGTCTGCGAAACGAAGATGCATCCGATGCCCATGCAGCCTATAAGCGCAAAAACAGCAAACGGGATGAACATCTTGGCGTTAGATGCGAGAAGCACGGGACCGAACAGGAACATTCCGAGATAGCCTATAACGGTCATGCACATCGCGCCCTGAATGACCTTGCGGCGTGTGAACTTCTTCGAAAGCACCGGGAGCAGGAACAGACCGAGAGCCTGACCTACGCCGCCGATTGCCGCGAAATAAGAGAGCAGCGATTTGTTGCCCATGACATTATCGAAGAAGTAGATTCCCATTGCGTTGGTTATGTACCAGCCGGTGTTAAAGAGCAGGGCGGTGAGCATGAAAACGAGCAGCTGATCGTTCGATTTGACGGTCTTGAAAGCTTTTGCAAGCGTGAACTTCTCTTTTGGCGGCACTGAACCGCGCTCTTTGGTGGTGGTAACGGTGATAAGTGCGCCGATAATAAGCACGATACCTGCTATCATAGCCCAGCGGCTGTAGCCGACGGAATCGTTGCCCTTGCCGAGCATCGCGACCATCTGAACGGTGAACACGCTGACTATTATCTGACCGAAGCCCGAGAAAAATCTCGGAATAGCGGAGACGACATTTCTCTTCTGCGGGTCGCTCGTCAACGCGGGAACCATCGACCAGTAGGGGATATCTATCATTGTGTTTGTCATGCCCCAGAGGACATACATAACAGCGGCATAGATATAGAGCTTTATATTTATGAAATCACTGCTGACCTCAAATCCGGGATTGGTGAAGAGAAATGTCAGCGCAACCGCATTGAGCACGGCGCCGCACATTATCCACGGGCGGAACTTGCCAAACTTAGACTTCGTGTTGTCAACGATCGTGCCCATCATCGGGTCGTTGATGCCGTCCCATATACGTGCGAGAGTCGGCACGATAAGCAGGAAAGTTGCATTGAGCAGAAGAACATCGGTTAAATACTTTGTAAGGAACGAGTTGAACAGACCGTAACTCAGATCCATTCCGATAGCGCCCACGCCGAAACCGAGATATCCGAATATCCATGATATCCCGCCGGAGCTGCGCTTGGCTTTTTTCTCTTTCATTGATTCACATCCTCATAAAAGTTATAAGATAATATTAATTCAAACTAAAGCTTCCGTCAAGCCGAAAAAGACAAAATGAATTGAAAAATCGCGGTTTTGATGGTAATATATAGTCAGAACCTAAAAGGAGACGCTGTATGCAAGCTATAGACGAAAGACTTCGAGAATATATAGCCGACAGAATAATTCTGAAAGCGCTTTAAATGAGCTTTTCAACAAATACTATAAAAGTGAAAGGGGAACGAAATAATGCTCAGATTCAACTCCGACCATAAATTCAAGATAATGCAGATAGCCGATACTCAGGAGATTCCCGCCGTGTCGCCAGATACGCTGAGTCTCATAAACAATGCGCTTGACCGCGAAAAGCCCGACCTTGTTATTTTCACTGGCGATCAGATAAAGGGCTATTCAAAGAAGTTCAAAAAAGATCCTGCAATAATTGAGAGCACCATAGATATTCTCGTTGAGCCGATTGCAAAGAGAAACATTCCGTTTATGGTGACCTACGGCAATCACGACGCGCAGTGCGGCGTTGATAATCGCGGTCAGTACAAGTTCTACGCGAAGTACGACAATTTTATAAGCGGCGATCTCAGAAATGCCGATGATGTCGGAACGGCGGATATTCAGATTTATTCGAGCACCGAAGACAAGCCTGTGTTTGAGTTATATATAATCGACTCCCACGGCAAGGCAAAGGACGGAGCAGGATATGCGCCCGTCGACAAAAAGCAAATAGAATGGTATGTCTCGCGCCGCGAACAGCTCAAAGCCGAAAACGGAGACTATTTGCCGTCGCTCGTGTTTCAGCATATCCCCGTGCCGGAGTTTTTCGATGTTATAAAGAAAGTGCCCAAGGGCACTAAGGGCGCAGTCCCGGCATACGGAGCACATGAAAATGAGTATTTTGTGCTCAATGATGAAACTATCGCCGAAGGCGGATTCATGCTCGAATCGCCCGCTTCTCCCGATGTAAACACCGGCGAATTTGAGGCGATGAGCGAAAAGGGCGATGTCCTCGGCATATATGTCGGTCACGATCACAACAACAGCTTTGTCGTAAAATACAAAGGCGTTGATCTCGGATATACTCAGGGCGCGGGATTCAATGTGTACGGTCCAGGCGAAAACAGAGGAGTGCGAATCTTTGAGCTCGACGAGACTGCACCTCGCGAATACAAAACCCATACCGCGACATTCAAAGAACTCTGCGGAACAAAGATAAAGACCCCGGTCAAAGAGTTTATCTATAAGCACGCGCCGACCAGCCCGCGCGCCGTCAAACCGATACTCATAAAAATCGGCATCGGCATTGCCGCAATTGCAGCTATTTACGCCGCATATAAGTTCTTTACAGGGTTCAATATATAAACAAAAAACACAGCACCGCATTGAAAAATCATGCGGTGCTGATTATTTATTTTATAAACGAGAACATATGAATTATGTTCATGTCTTCCTGCATATCAAGTCCGTGGCTTCCCACGCCTCCGTCTATCTCATGGCAGCCGTGATCGGGACAGAAGCCCAGCAGAGTTTTATGCCCGCTCCACTTCGCTTTTATAGCGTCGTGTATCTCTGAAAATGCGGCTATATTAGCTTTGAGTGCATCTATCGACTCTTTACCCTCCGGCGCCCAGCGGTGCATCGTGCCGTCATAGTTGCCGTTATAGAGCGTGATGAAATCGTATTCATCTGAATCTATCAGCTCAAGCGCTTTTGCGTTGCATTCTTCAACGGACGGATATATGTAGTAATCAATGTTACGCTCAAGGAAGATTTTTGAAATACTGTCGCCATCGGTCGAAACTATTGCGCAGCGTTTGCCTGCTGCGGCGAGAGCATCAAAAGCCGTCGCTATTTTTAAAACCGGCTTTTCGTATTTCATTATGCCGTGAATCTCCGGCATAACGCCCGAATACATCGAAGCGAAGCAGACCGGCGTCACGCTCGGCATAACGGAGAGCATTGGGAGCTGAATCTGTGTTCTGAGTATCGCATCTTTGAACAATTCAGTATATTTCTGAAACAGCCACAGTGCGATAGCGTCGGGGTTATATATAAACACTCTGTCTGCTCCGCCTTCGCCGAGCTCGGCAAAGAGTTTGTCGAGCACTATGTCGCACGGGGCATCTGCACCATCGGGAGCATCGATGCCCAAAGCGCGCGTAAATGTGGCGGCGGAACGGGTCAGCCTTATTGAATCATAGAGTTCACTCATTGTTTTCGTTCTCCTTGATTAGATTATTTATATCCGATATCTCCGGCATTGAGAGCAGTGCTCCCTTTTTGCAGGTCACAAGAGATGCGGCAGCGTTTGCGAAAACAAGCATATTCCTGAGTTCAGCTTCTTTAACCTCTTTGCCGCCGTTATTCAAAAACCAGTCTATACAGCAAGCGCAGAAAGTATCGCCCGCTCCGGTTGTGTCTATCGTCTTTACATTGAGAAAAGTCGGCGCTTCGGCATAAATATTTTTATAATATGCGCGGCTTCCGCTGCGCCCCGCAGTCACAGTCAGTAATGCAACATTCGGGTAGCACGTTCTGAATATCTCAACAGCTTTATTTATTTCATTACAGCCGGTCAGAAAACGCAATTCGTCAATCTCGATTTTTACAATATCGCTCACCGAACAACCGTAATCTATTTTTTGCTTTGCCCTGTCCATGCTGTCCCAGAGCGGAGGACGGAGATTGGGGTCGAACGACAACAGCAAGCCCGAATCTTTCGCTGTCTCAATAGCTTTTACCGTTGCCTTTTCAACGACATCGTGTGTCATCGAAAGCGTTCCGAAGTGAAGAACGCGGCTCTGCTTTATGATATCTACATTGACTTCATCTTCGCGCAGCATCATATCCGCACCGGGGGCACGGTAAAAAGAAAAGTTTCTGTCGCCGTATTCGTCCGTCTCAACAAAAGCGAGCGTTGTGCGGACATTCTCGTCAAACACGAGCCCGCCGATATCCGTGCCGCTGCTCTCGACAATATTTTTGAGCTTCTTGCCGAAGATATCGTCTCCGACCTTGCCGATAAACGCAGTGCTCCTGCCGAGCTTGTTGAGCATTGCCAGAACATTGCACGGCGCGCCGCCGGGATTTGCCTCAAAAATCGACGAGCCGATATCCGACACCCCCGACTGTGCCATATCTATGAGCAGTTCGCCTATTGCGGTGACATCAAACATTTTATGCTGCCTTCTTTCGTGTTTTGCGTTTCTTTGCGGCGGTTCTGATGCCGTTTATCGCCATACCGAGAAGCGGCGAAATAACAAGTGTGACAATTAAAATCACAAACTGGTTTTCAATCTCAAAATATTTCGGAATTATCGATTGCAGACGCTGATGAAGCAAATAAAGCTCAAGACTGTATTTGCCTAAAAAATCAAACGGGAAAGTAATAACTTTTTCAAGCTTCGGCAGTTTTTTATTGAGTGCCGAAAGTCCGAGAGAGACAAGCAGGCAGAATGACGGCATCATCAGCAGAGCTGGATAGCAGTTGAGCCCGTTTTTTATATATTCCGGCTCTTTGACGCAGCCGTTGAGATAATAGGCGAGAAAAGTTCCGACTATAAATGCCGCAATATTGAGTATCAGCGAAGTTTTAGTAACTTTTTTATCTTGCTCAGCAAGCCTTCCCGTATGTATTCCGAGCAGGAAAACAGAAAGCCTGACTGCCGTTCCCCAAAGATAGATCAAATCGTTATAATACATTATAACGCAAAGCGGAACAGAAAGAGACATACACGCTGAGGTATATATTATCTGCTTTTTGCCGCCGAGCTTTTTATAGAAGAACAGGAACAGGGGAGTTATCAGATAAAAAGCCAGCTGAGTTGGGATATACCAGTCAAATCGTGCGTGCCGCGTCCAATATCCGATGCCGGATATATAATAGAAGAAGTCAAGAGCACTCGCTCTGTCGAGCCTCAGCAGACAATATGAAGCGCAGGCAACTATAATATACGCAGGCAGAATGCGAACAAGGCGTGCCTTATAAAACCCGAGCACATTCGGTCTTTTAGTCAGCGAATAATATACTCCGAGCCCGGAGAGGAAAAGAAAAATATCGACTCCGTAAAAGCCGATTCTGTGAATAAACCATCCGACTTCGGTGGCGAATTTCAGCGGTATGTGAAAATACATTACCCACAGTATGGCAAAGCCCATCAAAAAACCGCGATATTTGCTTAGTGTGCCGTAAGTCAAGCCAATCACTTCCTGTCCATTTTTCACAATAGTAACATGAATTAACACCCATTTCAATATAAAATGAATTAGTTCTGCTTTTTCTCTTTTATTTTTTTGTTTAATGTGATAAAATTTTGTTGTTTAAAAAGACAAGAAGGAGTGCTGTATGAAAACTGAAAAAATAAGAGAGTCGATACTCGGCGGCAAGACATCGCTCGGTATTGAACTCGGTTCAACAAGAATCAAGGGTATACTTGTTGACGAAAACAACGAAGTCATCGCGGCGGGCGGTTATTCATGGGAAAATAAGCTCGAAAACGGCATCTGGACATATCATCTCAACGATGTTTGGACGGGTATGCGCGAATGCTACAGAACCCTTGCCGATGATGTAAAAGAAAAATATGATATCGAACTGACTTCTGTCGGCGCAATGGGTATTTCCGGCATGATGCACGGATATCTTGTGTTCGACAAAGAGGGCAGACAGTTAGCTGATTTCAGAACATGGCGAAACACCGTCACCGAGCGCTCGGCGGCTGAGCTTTCCGAGCTTTTCGGGTTCAATATTCCTCAGCGCTGGAGCATAGCTCACCTTGACCGCGCCATACTCAATGGCGAGGATCATATCAAAAGCATCGACTTTATGACAACGCTCGCGGGCTATGTACACTGGATGCTGACGGGAGAGAAGGCAATCGGTATCGGCGAAGCATCCGGTATGTTCCCGATAAACAGCAAAACTCACGATTTCGATGAAACGATGATAAAGAAGTTCGATTCGAGAGTCGCAGACAAAAATCTTCCTTGGAAGCTGCGCGACATATTGCCGACAGTACACAGCGCAGGAGATTTTGCCGGCAAGCTTACGGAAGAGGGCGCAAAGCTCCTTGATCCGACAGGAAAGCTCAAACCCGGTATTCCGTTCTGCCCGCCAGAGGGCGATGCAGGCACCGGCATGGTGGCAACGAACAGCGTTGCACAGAGAACCGGCAATGTTTCGGCAGGAACGTCGATATTTGCAATGATAGTCCTAGAAAAGCCGCTCTCAAAGGTGTATCCCGAGATAGACATGGTAACAACGCCGGACGGCAGTCCCGTTGCGATGGTACACTGCAACAACTGCACGACCGATCTCGATTCGTGGATAGGTCTGCTCAAAGAGACTGTGGAGCTGATGAGCGGGAGCGTTGACGTGCCGAAGCTCTATGACACATTCTACAACAAAGCTCTCGAGGGCGCTCCGGACTGCGGAGGACTGCTCTCCTATAACTATTATTCCGGCGAGCACACAACGGGATTTGAAGCTGGCAGGCCGCTTTTCACAAAGCTTCCGGACAGCAAGATGAATCTTGCAAACTTTGCCCGCGCGATACTCTTCTCGACGATGGCAACTTTAAAATTCGGCATGAACATACTGACTGAAAAAGAGTTTGTCCGCGTTGACAGACTTCTCGGCCACGGCGGATTGTTCAAAACCCCCGGTGTCGGTCAGAAGCTCATGGCGGCCGTGCTCGAAACCCCTGTTGCCGTTATGTCGACGGCAGGCGAGGGAGGCGCATGGGGAATCGCTCTGCTTGCATCATATATGAAGAACCGTGCGGACTGCGAATCGCTTGACAGTTTCCTCGATTCAAAAGTATTCGGCGATATGCTCGGAGACAGCGTAGCTCCCGACGCTGAAGACGCCGAGGGATTCAAAAAATATATGAATCGCTACAGAGCGGGTCTCGCTATAGAACGCGCGGCAGTAGACAACCTGAACTGAATATATTTTTCAGCCCTGTGCTTTCAAAAGTGCAGGGCTTTTTTATTTTTTCACCCTTTGATTTGACAAAAAAGGCCTCGGCGGCGGCTTATAATTGAGTCATACCGTTTCGGGAGGTGCGCGATGAGCAATGTTATATATGTCGATATACTGCTGATGATAAATCTGCTCGTCAACTTTCTGATGCTGTCGGCGGCGGGCCTTTTGGTGAAAACCCCGACGCGCAGTTGGCGCATTTTGCTCTCCGCCGCGATGGGTGCGGTTTATTCATTGATAATCTTTCTGCCAGATATGAATCTGTTCTTTTCGATAGCCTTGCGAGTTATTTGTTTTGCGGCGATGCTTTTCACCGCATTCTCTATACGCTCGGTTAAAGACTTTCTCAGAGCGGGCGGCGGCTTTCTTATGGCGAACTTCGCCTTTGCGGGAATCACGCTCGCCATATGGCTGATGTTCAAACCTGACGGACTTACATACAAAAACGGCGCGGTGTATTTTGATATCAGCGCTGTTACGCTCCTGTTGACCTCCGCCGCCTGCTATGCTGTTATACGACTCATCTCCTATTTTATGCGCCGAAACGCGCCCGACAGCCACACGGCAACAGTAAGAATAAATTATCACGGAAAAGAGGCTGAATGCGCCGCTCTCATAGATACTGGCAGCTCACTGAAAGAGCCGTTTTCATCATTTCCTGCGATAGTGTTTGAGTACAGCGCGATAGCTTCTGTTCTGCCGGATGAAATAAAAGAACTCGTGCGCAGGGAGATAAAAGAAGACGAGGCATATGCCTGCCGCGGAGTAAGATTTATAAGCTTCAGGTCGGTCGGCGGGAGCGGGCTTCTTCCAGCAATAAAAATTGATAAAGTAACAGTAAAAAGTGCCAAGGGTATTTTTGTATGCAGCGAGACTTATGCCGCGATATATAACAATTCGCTGTCCGGCGGCGAGTATTCGGCACTCATAGGAAACAATTTCTTTGGCAGAGCGGAAAGGGGAGGCTCAAAAAATGAAAAAGCTGAAAGCGGTAATACAAAAACTGATAAACCGTTTTCTCAACCGCAGAGACCGGGGCGAGGTACACTACATAAACGGTTACGAGATACTGCCCGCCCCGCTGAAAAAAGATGAGGAGCGTGAGATATTCGAGCGCATCGAAGCGGGCGACGAATCCGCGCGCGAGCCGCTCATAGTGCATAATCTCAGGCTCGTGGTCTATATAGCGAGGAAGTTTGAAAACTCCGGAGTAGGAATAGAAGATCTTATATCAATAGGCACTATCGGGCTGATAAAAGCCGTCAACACATTCAGGCCGTCAAAGAACATAAAGCTCGCGACATATGCTTCACGGTGCATTGAAAACGAGATACTCATGTTCCTGCGCAAGACAAATAATATAAGAAACGAGATTTCGCTCGACGAACCGCTGAATGTGGATTGGGACGGGAACGAACTGCTTTTGTCCGATATTCTCGGCAGCGAGCCGGATACGGTAAATCGCGGCATAGAGGCGGAGGACGAAAAAAGTCTGCTCTTGCGTACCGTTGATGCTCTTGCTGACCGCGACAAGCTTATAATGCGGATGCGGTTCGGACTCGGCGGCGGAAAAGAATATACGCAAAAGGAAGTCGCAGATATGCTCGGCATATCGCAGAGCTACATATCAAGGCTCGAAAAAAGGATTATAGAACGCCTGAAAAGAGAAATGAATGTCGTGTGATTCGACGCACCCTCAGCGGCATATAATGCCGTTGGGGGTGATTTTTTTGAACTGCTGCGTGACGGATCTGAGAAACAAGCAGGTTATAAATCAAAGGGACGGAAATATACTCGGTCCCGTGTCGGATATTGAAGTTGACACTTGCTCGGGCAAAGTAGTTGCAATTATCGTATTCGGCAGGCCGAAATGTATGGGGCTGCTCGGACGATGCGACGATATAAGAATATGTTGGGAAGACATAAAGGTTATTGGCGAGGATGCCGTGCTCGTGTGCTACAATCAGCAGGCGTGCTGCGCGCCGCCGAGAAAAGGAGGTAGATTCTGCGACATATTCAATTCTTTTTGAAATAACTTGACAAATACTGCTTTTTATTGTATTATATTGCTACACTTTATCGGGTAAAAGCTTTAAAGCGCAAAACAAAGAAAAAGCAGAGGAAGAAAAAATGGAGAATACCACCGTCTGGATAACTATCGCGGTATATGTTGCGGTTATGATGATAATCGGCATTGTATCGGGACGAAAATCAAAGAGCATAGCCGATTTGACGGTCGGCGGACGAAACGCCGGAGCGTGGCTTTCGGCGCTTTCTTACGGTACGGCATATTTTTCGGCAGTTATGTTTGTCGGCTACGCCGGCGGCACGGGACTCAACTACGGTCTTTGGGGTATCGCCGCAGGAATAGGCAACGCCGTGTTCGGCTCGTGGCTCGCCTGGCGTGTGCTCGCCAGAAGAACACGCGATGTTTCAGACAGGCTCAAAATAAAAACTATGCCTCAGTTCTTTGAATTGAGATACAACAGCCGCGCCATGAAAATATTTGCCTGCATGGTTATATTTATTTTCATGATCCCGTATTCGGCATCGGTCTATAAAGGTCTCGCGTCGGTTGCCGATGTTCTGCTCGGAATAGACGATAAAATATGCATGATAATTATTGCAGTTCTCGCCGCAGTGCTTCTTCTGCTCGGCGGATATCTCGTTCAGGCTCGCGCGGACTTTGTTCAGGGAATTGTCATGATGTTCGGCATAACTCTTCTTATAATTTTTGTCATCCGCTGCGACAAAGTCGGCGGTATAGAAGGTCTCAGAGAATACGCCAACTCGGCAGAGGGACTTCCGAAACTCGGACTCAAATCCGCAACTTCGCTCATCGCAACCGTGCTCATGACCAGCTTCGGCACATGGGGACTGCCGCAGATGATACAGAAATATTTCGGCATAAAGGACGACAAACAGGCAAAGCGCGGCATAGTTATATCCACATTTTTCGCTCTTCTTGTCGCGGGCGGAGGATATTTTATAGGCTCGCTCTGCCACAGATTCTTCACTGCCGACGAGATAGCATCATTTAAAAAGCCGGTTCAGGACTATGTCGTTCCGAATATGCTCAAGGTTGCGAATCTTCCGAATATACTGCTCGGAATCGTCCTTGTCCTGCTCATAGCAGCGTCGGTTTCGACTCTTTGCTCCATAACGCTCACTGCGAGCTCGACATTCTCCATGGACTTTGTAAAGAGCGTGCTCAAGCCCGGAATGAAAGAAAAGAAAGTAACTGTTCTCACCAAAGTTCTCTGCGTTGTGTTTATTCTCTGCTCATATGTTGTCGCAAATACAGATACGCCAATTCTTGATATGATGAGCTACTCCTGGGGTATAATTTCCGGCTCGTTCCTTGCGCCTTATGTCGTTGCGCTGTTCTGGAAGCGTATGAACAAACACGGTGCTTGGGCTGCGATGATAGGCGGTTTCTCTGTCGCGATAGTTCCTGCGATATGCAAACTGCTTGTTGAGTTCGGGGTCAACAACAGCACGGCATCAACGCTTGCGGGATTCGGACCGCTTTTCGCCTGCATAGCGATGCTCCTTTCGCTCGCGCTCTGCTTCATCGTCAGCGCAATAACAGGAAAAGATGACAAGAATGTTACTGAATTATTTTATAACGGTATTGTCGAAAAAGAGTAACAGTGGTATAATTTATAGGTAATTTCCGAATACCCTGTCGAAGTATAAAAGAGGGAGACTTCAAGATGTTTTTTCAAAAGGAAATTGAAACAATGAAGCGCAGCGAGCTGGAAGCGCTGCAGCTCGAAAGACTGAAATGGACGGTTGATTACTGCTACAAAAATGTGCCGTTCTACACAAAGAAGCTTGACGAGGCGGGTATCTCCGCCGACAAGATCAAGAGCCTGAGCGATATAAAATACATACCGCCGACTACAAAAGCCGATTTGCGCGACAACTATCCGTTCGGTCTGTTCGCAAGACCGATGAAAGAGATGGTGCGTATTCACGCTTCGTCCGGCACAACAGGTAAGCCCACAGTCGTTGGATATACGAAGCACGACCTTGATCTGTGGTCGGACTGCGTTGCCCGTATTGCCGCCGCAGCAGGCGCTACCGACGAAGATATCGTTCAGATATCTTTCGGTTACGGCATGTTCACGGGTGCTCTGGGTCTTCATTACGGACTCGAAAAGCTTGGCGCAACGGTTGTTCCCAATTCGAGCGGAAACACCGAAAAGGCGCTGATGTATATGCGCGATTTCGGCACTACCGCGCTCGTTGCAACTCCGTCATATGCGCTTTATATGTGCGAAACGGCAAAAGAGCTCGACTATCCGATGAGCGACTACAAGCTTCGCCTCGGCCTGTTCGGCTCGGAGGGCTGCACACCCGAGATGAGAACCCAGATTGAAAAGGGCTGGGGACTGTTCGCCACCGACAACTACGGCATGAGTGAGCTTATGGGTCCCGGCGTTTCCGGCGAATGTGAGGAGCGCGACGGACTGCATTTCTGCGAAGACTATTTCTATCCCGAGATAGTCGACCCCGAAACACTCGAACCCCTTGCCGAGGGCGAGACAGGCGAACTGCTTGTGACTACGCTGACAAAAGAGGGACTTCCTCTGCTCAGATACAGAACCCGCGACATCACAAGACTCAACTATTCTCCCTGCAAATGCGGAAGAACAGGCGTCAGGATGGACAAGGTCAAGGGCAGAAGCGACGATATGCTAAAAATACGCGGCGTGAACGTGTTCCCGTCGCAGATTGAAAGCGTGCTTATCGGCACGGAGCAGATTGGCGCAAACTATCAGCTTGTTGTCCGCCGCGAGGGATTTTCAGATACACTTGAAGTCCGTGTTGAGCTTGTTGACGCATCTCTGCTTGAGAGCTACGGCGAAATCGAGCGGCTTCAGAAGAAGATAATGCACAATCTCCAGACCACCCTTGGTATCCAGTGCAAGGTCAGCCTGCTTGAGCCCAAGACACTCGAGAGATTTGTCGGCAAGGCGCACAGAGTTGTTGATTTAAGAAACGAGAAGAAATAAATCCGGAGGCAAAAAATGAGAAAGTTACTTTTAGGAAACGAGGCCGTCGCAAGAGGCCTTTACGAAGCCGGATGCCGTGTTGCATCGAGCTATCCCGGCACCCCGAGCACCGAGGTGACGGAGAGCGCGGCTAAATATGACGAGATATACTGCGAATGGGCGCCGAACGAAAAAGTCGCTATGGAGACCGCAGGCGGCGCCGCTATAGCCGGAGCGCGTTCTTTCTGCGGCATGAAGCATGTCGGACTGAATGTTGCTGCCGACCCGCTGTTTACACTCTCTTATACAGGCGTAAACGCCGGTATGGTCATAGTCGTTGCGGACGATCCCGGAATGCACTCATCGCAGAATGAGCAGGATTCGCGCAACTATGCAAAGGCATCAAAGATACCGATGCTCGAGCCCGCGGATTCTCAGGAATGTCTCGCTTTCACGAAGCTCGCATATGATATCTCCGAGCGATACGACACCCCGGTTATAATCAGACTCACTACGAGAATCTCTCATTCCCGCAGCCTTGTTGAGATAGGGGAGAGAGTCGACAACGGACTCAAGGAGTATGTCAAGGACACACAGAAATATGTCATGATGCCTGCTATGGCGAAGAAGAAGCATGTCATAGTTGAAGAGAGAACAAAGGCTCTCGAAGCATGGGGCGACAGTGAAGCTGTTGACCTCGGTGTCAACAAGATTGAATATAACGACAAGAAAATCGGCATAATCGCTGGCGGAATTGCCTACCAGTATGCCAAAGAGGCTCTCGACGATAAAGCGTCTTATCTCAAGATAGGCTGCCTCTATCCGCTGCCCGAAAAGATAATCCGCGACTTTGCGGCAGAATGCGAAAAAGTCTATGTCATCGAGGAGCTTGACTCTTACATAGAAGATCACTGCCGCAAGCTCGGAATAAATGTCATCGGCAAGGAACAGTTCACGCTTCTCGGCGAGTATTCGCAGAGCATGATAAAGAAAGTTATCCTCGGTGAAGAGAACGCTTATCTCAAGGCCGATATAAACGTTCCCGCGCGTCCACCCGTACTTTGCGCCGGATGTCCGCACAGAGGTCTGTTCTATGCTCTCAAGAAGCTCAAAGTCAATGTCAGCGGCGATATCGGCTGCTATACGCTCGGCTCGATGGCTCCTCTCGGCATGATGGACACCTGCATCTGCATGGGCGCATCCGTCTCCGCGCTCCACGGCATGAACAAGGCTGACGAAGCCGGCAGTCACAAGCGCGTGGCCGTTATAGGCGATTCTACATTTATCCATTCCGGTGTTACGGGTCTTATAAACATCGCATATAACCAAAGCAATTCGGTCGTTATCGTCCTCGATAACAGCATCACCGGCATGACCGGACATCAGCAGAATCCGACTACCGGACTTACAATAAAGGGTGACCCGACAACGGCAGTCAGCCTTGAGGCTCTCGCTCACGCAGTCGGAATAAACCGTGTTGTTGTCGTTGATCCTTATGACCTCGCCGCAACAGAAAAAGCAATAAAAGAAGAGCTTGAAGCGGACGAGCCCTCGGTAGTTATATCCCGCCGTCCCTGCGTACTTCTCAAATATGTTAAGACCAAGCCACCCGTCAAAGTCAACACCGACAAGTGCGCCTCCTGCAAGATGTGCATGAAGATCGGCTGCCCCGCGATAAGCATGAAAGAGGGCAAGGCTCACATTGACTTCACCCTTTGCGTCGGCTGCGATGTCTGCAAGCAGCTGTGCAAATTCGGTGCGATAGAATAAGAGAGGAGCGGGAAAAATGGCAGTTAAATCAATTATGATAGTCGGCGTCGGCGGCCAGGGTACTCTGCTTGCGAGCAGACTCCTCGGCAGCGCGCTTATAGACAGCGGATACGAAGTCAAAGTTTCCGAAATACACGGAATGAGCCAGCGCGGCGGTTCTGTTGTTACATATGTTAAATACGGCGATGAGGTTTTTTCGCCCACAATTGAGCAGGGTGAAGCCGATATAATCCTCGCCTTTGAGAAGCTCGAAGCCGCAAGATGGCTCAGCTTCCTTAAGCCCGACGGCAAATTAGTCGTCAACGATCAGTGCATTGACCCGATGCCGGTCATAACCGGCGCGGCGGAGTATCCTCAGAACATATCCGAGGCAATAAAAGCAGCAGGGGCTTCTATGATAGAGCTTGACGCGCTTTCGCTCGCCGTCAAAGCAGGTTCGGCAAAGGCTGTCAATGTTGTTCTCATAGGCGCCATGGCAAGCCATATGCAATTAAGCTACGAAACATGGATAAACGCTATAAAGAACACTGTGCCCGAAAAGTTCCTCGATATGAACCTTGAGGCGTTCCGCCTCGGCTATGAGCACGAAAAAAGCTGCTGAAACGCATTAAAGGCAGACAGTCAGCAAAAGGAGATATGATACGATGGCAAAGTATTTCAGCCCTGAAATTGAGACAGCGTCGCGCGATTATCTGCACGCAATACAGAGCGCAAGACTGATAAAAACCGTAAAAAGATGCTATGAGAACATTCCGTTTTACAAAGCAAAGTTTGACGAAATGGGTCTCAAGCCTGAAGATATCCACTCGATAGACGATATCAGCAAGCTGCCCTTTACAGTAAAGCAGGATCTCAGAGATCACTATCCGTTCGGACTTTTTGCCGTGCCGAGAGATGAGCTTGTCAGAGTTCACGCCTCGTCCGGAACGACCGGAAAGCAGACTGTTGTCGGCTACACGAGAGGCGATATAGACCGCTGGTCGGAGTGCGTGGCAAGAGCTCTTACCGCTGCGGGCACAACGCCTTCGGACTACATCCACGTCTCCTACGGCTACGGACTTTTCACGGGCGGTATGGGTATTCATTACGGTGCGGAGAAGCTCGGCGCAACGGCTATTCCCGTGTCCTCCGGCAACACAAAGCGTCAGGTGCAGATTCTTCAGGATTTCGGCTCAAATGTGCTCTGCTGCACTCCGTCATACGCTCTGTTTATCGCAGAGACACTCAAAGAGATGAATGTCGATCCCGCTGAGCTGCCGCTTCGCATAGGTATTTTCGGCGCAGAGCCGTGGAGTGAGAACATGCGCACCCAGCTTGAGAATATGCTCAAAATCAAGGCATATGATATATACGGTCTCTCTGAGATAGCGGGTCCCGGCGTTGCATTTGAATGCTGCGAGCAGAGCGGAATGCATATATGCGAGGATTATTTCTATCCCGAGATAGTCGATCCCGTGACCCTCAAGCCGCTGCCCGACGGCGAATACGGCGAGCTCGTGTTCACATGTATCGGCAAAGAAGCTCTTCCGCTGCTCAGATACAGAACCCGCGACATTTCCGCAATAACGCATGAGAAATGCGCCTGCGGCAGAACGCTCGTCAAGATGCTCAGACCCAAGGGCAGAAGCGACGATATGCTTATTATCCGCGGCGTCAATGTTTTCCCGGCTCAGGTCGAGCATGTTATTCTTTCGCTCGGCATGGATCCGAACTATCAGATAATAGTTGACAGAGCGAATAATCTTGATATAATGACCGTCTGCATCGAGATGTCAGACCACATGTTCTCCGACTCGGTCAAGCAGATTGAGGCTAAAGAAAAAGAGATTTGCGGCGCCATGCAGTCCGTCCTCGGTGTTTCCGCAAAGGTGCGTCTTGTTGAACCGCACTCTCTGCCGCGCTACGAAGGCAAGGCTTCGAGAGTTATTGATAACAGAAAAATATAAAGGAGGAAAACCAAATGGCAATCAGTCAGATTTCGGTTTTTGTCGAAAACAGACCCGGCAGACTTGCCGACATAACGGCAGTCCTCGCCAAGAACAGCATCGATATCCGCGCTCTTTCCGTTGCGGATACCTCGGACTACGGCATTCTCCGCCTTATCGTCAACGACCCCAAGTCGGCGGTTGATGCGCTCAGAAGCGAGGGAATGACCGCTTCCGCAACTCAGGTTCTCGGCATAATCATTCCCGATGAACCCGGCGGACTTGCGCGCGCTATCAAGGTGCTTTCAGATGTACAGATAAGCGTTGAGTATGCTTATGCGTTCATCACGCCTTCGGTCGGCAACGCCTATGTTATCATCAGAGTCGAAGATAACGATAAGGCTTCCGAGATACTCAAGGGCGCGGGAATCGAGCTCATTGAGCAGGACGATATCTTCAAGAAGTAAAGATTTTTTAACGCCTCTGATTAAAAATCAGGGGCGTTTTATTTTAAAAGACAGGATTAGAATTGATGAACAACAGTCAAATTATTTCTACTGCCATGGCGCAGTCCGCAACAGACCTCGGATGTGCGCCGGAAGACTTTATAAAAGACAAAAATATTATCGTTGAATCAACAACAGACCCAAATGCGCGAAAATATTTGAAGCTTCCGTTTATATGCGACCTCGTGTCATACGGAAACAACATTGTAGCATCCGTTGACATGAAATATAAGGACATTGTGGAGCAGTATATAAATAGATTTGCGCCGGAGCACTGCTTCGAAACACCGAATATGCATATTCTAAACGATGCTTTTCAGGCGCATGGTATGCGTGTTTGTTTCATGGCTGAGTATTTTCTGCCGCGTATGGAGTCGCTTCAGGAACTGTCATGCCGATATGAACTCAAGGTTATGTATCCGAATGACTTCAAGGATTTATATCTGCCGCAGTGGAGCAACGCGCTGTGCACCGACAGAAAAGATTTAGATGTGCTGTGCGTCGGTGCATACGACGGCAATACTTTGATAGGGCTTGCCGGAGCTTCTGCGGACTGCGATACGATGTGGCAGATAGGAGTCGATGTTCTGCCGGAATATCGCAGGCAGGGCGTAGCTGGTGCGTTGACAAGCAGGCTGGCGCTGGAGATTATAAAACGCGGCAAAGTCCCGTTTTACTGCTGTGCATGGTCAAATATCAAATCTGCCGGAAACGCAATAAAAAGCGGATTCAGACCCGCATGGGCGGAGCTGACCGTAAAGCCCTCCGATTTCGTTGATAAACTGAACGGAATAAAAATTTAATAGATAAGCTAAAATGTCCTCGCATGGATACTGCGGGGACATTGGTATTTTTCGGGACAAAGCCTCATATTATTAGATAAAATAATGGAGGTAAAATGCTATGGACATAAACACGGCGGCAAAGGAATACGGAAACGGTGTTATAACTTCACTGAAAAAGAATCGCAGAATACTTATTATGATGCTGCTTTTTGCGGCGGGAATGATAATAGGCGCGGTTTCTCTCAAAAGGGCTGACAGTTACCTTTCCGGCGCATTTTCGGATATGTTTTCGGTTTATATAAGATCAAAAAGCAGCCAGTCTCTCGGCATGAATTTTATAAATTCGCTGGCTGTCAACGCCGCATTTATGCTCGCAGTATTTGTATTCGGGCTGTGTGCTGTCGGGCTGCCGCTGATATGCATTCTACCCATAATACGTGGAGTGGGGATAGGTATGCTGTCGGGCTATCTATACTCAAATTTTGCTCTGCGCGGGCTTGGGTACTGCGTTTTGGTGATATATCCCGGGCTTATACCGGCTATTTTTGCGCTCCTGCTGGCTTGCAGTGCCGGAATAAATTCATCATATGAAATGCTCCTCTCACTTTCTTCAGCTAAAGCACAAAGAGGGGAGGGGAGCATAAAAATTTACTGTATGCGTTTTTTGATAATATGCATTCTTATAGTTCTTGCCGCTGTAACCGACGCCGCCGCAAGCAGACTTTTTTGCAGGCTGTTCAGCTTTTAATTTTCATCAGAATCAGATTCAGACTTTTTGCGGTTGATTTTGACTTTATTAAGCGGGTTGGAATCAACGGCGCTGCGCAATTGTTCGTCGACAACATGAGTATAAATTTCAGTCGTTGCCAGATTCTCATGGCCGAGAATCTCTTTTAGTTGCAACACATCGACATGACCGTATTGATACATGAGCGTAGCGGCCGTATGTCTTAGTTTGTGAGTTGAAAATCCCTGACCGCTGAGCCCGGATTTTTCAAGATATTCGTCAACTATATGCTGAACCGTTTTGGGGCTGATTCTGGTCTTTCGGTTGCTCAGGAACAGCGCTTCTTTGTCTTTCACGCCGTCAACCGGACGCACTTTCATATAGTCTTTTATTGCGCTTACACACGCATCATTGAGATAAACCGTGCGTTGTTTATTTCCTTTTCCGGTTATTATAATTGTATTATCCGGTTTTATATCAGAATAATTGATTGAAACAAGCTCCGAAAGACGCATTCCGCAGTTCATAAAAAGAACTAAAATGCAATAATCGCGCTCCTTATTTTTACCATCTACGGATTCAAGCAAACTCACAGCCTGTTCAAGAGACAGATATTTCGGCAACGATTTCTTTATTTTCGGCGATTCCAGATCCTGCATGGGATTTTCATCAATATAGCCCTGAACCTTTAAATAACGATAAAAGCGTTTGATAGAAACGACTTTGCGAGCTCTGGCTGCCGTATCATTGCCGCGCTCGGCGCGACAGTATTCCAAAAAGCCGTACGCAGTCGGTATACGGGCAAGCGAGATAAAATCGATATCAAGCTTTGAAATATCAATTTCATCTATAGGAGTGTTTTTATATTGCGAAAGGTTTTCTTGCTTGAGCATGTACGCAAAGAAAAGCCGAAGATCCGAGGCGTATTCGCAGACAGTAAGCTGTGATTTGCCTTTGACACTCGACAGATAATTCAGATAATCCCGCACCAATCGCGGCAGGCATACAAAATCCTCAGGTTTCATACACAGAACCTGTATAGTCATATAATAAAGTCCCCTAAATTATACAAAACATTTATTTTGTATAATTTTTGGTGGAGTTTTAAGCAATATGACTATACGCCCTCTTTCAGGCTTATTCACCAACTTTCATTTTTGACATCAGGTAATATAAAATTAAGTATATCGGTATAACAATTGTTAAAGGCTGTTCTCTCCGCTCGAAGCATTATATATTGTAATAAGTCTTGTAGATTGACTTTTTGTCTGCATATTAATGTTTGTAGTCTTTTTATTCTGTCCTCATATTCTGTATCTTTTGCTAATCCATATTGTATTATTAAAATATACAGTCTTTCTCGGTCAGTCATTTTTGAACACCCCCTTTAGGTAAATATCCAACTATAGCATACTTGACCTTTACACTTGTATTAGGTATTCTTATTTCTTGACCTTTAAATTCTGAATAATCTATGTTCTGATAAAATGATTGACACTCCCGCTTTAAGTTACGACCTCCGGCATAATAAACATTGCCTAATATTTTAGTGGTATCTTTAGTGATATATTTTGTTATGTAAGCTGATACAGCAGTTCTATTATCATCTAATTCAATTGCAGTAGAGAAGCCAAGATTCCAGTTATCTAAATTATACACTTTGCGCCCTTTTTTATCAAGTTTTACATAGGTTAATTTTAAATTATTTCCGCTGCATAAACCGTGAAAGTGAATAGCTCCATCCTCGTGATATTCAGGTATTATAATATAATTTAAATCATATCGAGAAACCATATTTTGAAGCCATATTCTTAACTTTTTATTTATTTCTTTTTTGTCGTATCTATCTATTTTTGTCTTGTCTAATGTTAAGGTTATAAAATACTGCCATAAATCGCCATTGATAAAAGCAATATCAAATATCTTATCTTTTGCACGCTTAAGCGAATCATCACGAGTTATTGGATTATCAGACTTAGTATAATCATCTCGTTTGTTTATTTTGTTTATAAGTTCTGCTTTATCAGGATTGAAAATAAATTTGTTAAATACAGTATATTTCAAAATGTCATTAGGATAAATTTTTACACGAGAATTGTATAATACATCACTGTCAATTAAACAATCTCGGTACAAGGTTTTCACCTCCAGTGATTGTTATTTGTGGCTAATATCAAGTATAAGGGAACGGGACTCAGGAAGCCCCCTCCATTGGAGGGGTGCTTCCCTCCTCCCCCTGCTCCGCTGTCTGATTGAAGAGGATATCATCCCAGAGCGGAACAGGAATGTCGGGTTTTTCATCAAAGGTGAAAAGCGTCATAAATTTACCGTAATAAGGTTTACGCCAAAAAAGGAAGTTGCCAACAGGAATTTCGCAGACATCCCAAATTACCTTTTGCATACCAGCTTTAAACATACGACCAACAACAGTGGTATTGTTATCTGCTATCTTTGCAATAGTAGTGTGCGAAGCTTCTATATGCGTAAGATGTAAGAAACCTTTTGTCAGGTAAAATGTTTCATCCGCGGCACGGCGGACATTAAGGTCCAGTGCGTCATAAGCCTGAGTCGCGATAAAAAGCCGAGTATCATTTTTACGCAAAAAATTAAAAAATTCGTCATCTGCCTGAGTCCACTTAGCATAAGCACGCGCCGGCCACACCGTTCGGGCTTCATCGATAAGTACGACAGAATGTGACAAATTAGCGTTATAAAGCCAAGCTTTATCGACATCGGCTTTATATACGCCATTTACAAGGCTTTTTCTCATGGGAATTTGATAAACTCCCTGATAGGGATATTGGCAATAAACTTTATACCCCAGCTTGAGATATTCTTCCGCAATCAGAGCGAAAACAGAACTTTTACCAGTTCCCCTATCGCCCGTTATAATAGTACAATACGGCTCTGATATATGGCGTTTTAATTTTTTGTTGAGAAATCCTAACATTTTCCATACCTTATTTTATTGAAGATTTTCACGGCGAGCGCAACGATGAACGGAACCGAAATATACAAGATATATTCAGGAAACGCGAACGAAGCCGAGAAAAACTGCGCAAAAAAATCCTTGAAATTATTTAAAAATTCCATAATAAATACTCCCAAAAAGCCCGCCAAAGCTTTATACTAAGACGGGCTTCATTCATTAATTATTATCTACGACGACGACCGCGACGTCTACCACTGGAAGATATGCCGCGAACACCAAGACGACGAATAACGCCAATCGCAAACATAACAATACCGCCGAGTAGTGCAATAAGCACAGGAACGAAAATCAGCGGGTTGTTTGTAATGGTAGTAATAACATTCGCAAACATACCGATAATAAGGTCATAAACGGTAGTCATAGCACCAAGTACACCAGCTATACTCAAGAGAAACCCCCCTTTACGCTAAATTAATTAGTTGATAATGATTATCTGCGCCCCTTGATAACGAACTTTCGGACAACCTTTATAGCAAGTCCAACAGTACCGGCAACGATGGCAAATATCACCATCCACAGAAGAAGGTCATTTTTAGCAATCATATCGACAAAATCGGTAAAAATGCCCCAAAACCATGTAGAAACAGAACCAATACCAGAAGCAATATTGCTAAGGCTTGCAATAGCAACAGTGGTAGTACCTTCGCCCATTATTTAAGCTCCTTTCAAAAAAATTCAATTAAATAGGAAAACCTATTTATTGTCAAAAAGTTGTTTGATTCATTTGTTCCATTTCGGTTGTATCGTCAACAGTCTGAGTTTTTGTGTAAGAAGTTTTAAGAACATTGCCTTCAGAATCAAGCTTAACAGTTCTTCTATACTTCGTGTTATTACCCCAACTTCTTTTCTCAAAGTTAGGAGCGAAAAACTTGAAACCATTGTAAGAGAGTGTCATTCTACCTTGATTGTTTTCAAAAAACTCATCTGCAACAGATTTTGAATAGCCGTAGATAACATCATTTTCCTTTTGCCTTTTCTTACGCTGAAAAAATGCATTAAGTTTTGCAAAGAGCTTCAATGAAAAAGGGCGGGAAAAACCGCTAAAATATAAATCCCTTTGTTTGATTAATTTAAAATCAGGATATGAAGTATCTACATTAGACACATCAGGAGTAGAAGTTACAATTAGGACTATAACCGAAATTATTGTTCCGATAAGGAACAGCGCAAAAATGAATACAAGGCGCGAACTTGTCACAACTGATATTAAATCAGCAATGCAACCTTTGAAGAAATCCCAACAGCTACCGAGCGCGGGAAAAGCCGTTGTAGAAATCCATGTGTAGATATCTGACATAGAATCACCGCCTTATTACCTGATACAAAGCTATGCAGATAGCACCCGCAACGGGGACAAGCAGGAACAGACCTACCCCCGATGATACTAAACTATTAACATAGCTATGCAATTCAATAGTACGCAGTTGATTAAACCACATAGAGACAACCTCAAGCATTTAATCACCTACCAAAGACACGAACCAGCGCGCCGACAATACCGAGCGCAAGAGGTACGGCTATAAAAGCTATAAGGAGCGGATTATCAGACAGAAAGGTAAAACCGCCTGAAAGAGCCGTCCATGCACTTGTAAGAGCATCCAAAGCTAAAACCCCTTTCAGAAAATATTAAAGATTATAGAAATAACCTTATAAACAAAATAGATACTTGCAACCACAAAACCAACAAGAACCAAATATTGAATAAACTCAAGTCCTGCGGGTGGTGTTCCGATAAGAGTTTGCAAAGCTTCAACCATTAAAATCCCCTCCTCTTTTTGGAGAAAAACAGAGTAAGTACAGAGCACGAAGCACAAACCAACAAGAGAGTATACAGAAAAATGTTTTCTTTAGATAGAAAATAATTATCTGTTTGTCTATCACCCTTATCATCAATAAAGGTAACATTTGTATTAAGTATTTTCGTTATAGTTATATCCCTGTATTCGTAATAACTTGAAGTATCCGTTCTATATTCGAGCGTCCCAAGGGAGGTAAAACGTGCCGGATAACTTTTTCCGGAAGTGGTATAGATATACCCTGAGACCGTAGAATTAGTAACGTTACATATATTATTACCGCTACCGCTAAAACCGAAATAATTGTTTTTGTAGTTATTCGGACAGATAAATGTAATTTTCCCAAAGGTAGATTCAACCTCAAAAAAAGCACCTCCTGATATTGGAACATAAGACGGAAAATTTGTTGAATATTCAACCGCAAAGCACGGCAAAATACTAAAAACTAACACAAGAAAAACAGCAAAAATTGATATTATTTTCTTCATTATTTTTTACCTACTATAAATCTTCCAATAATAGCAAAAATGCAAGCAATAACAATAAATGCAATTATAGGTATGCCGTATATTTCATTACCTAAAAAGGTAAAAGCACCCTGAAAAGCTGATATTAAATCTTTCATGACTGTGACTCCCTACCTAAAACTTTATACAAAACAGAAACAATAACAAGAGCAATACAAGCCACAACAAAAGAAGTGGGCAGAGCAGAAACAACCTTAACGAGAAAAGTAACACATTTAACAAGTATATTGACAAGAGATAAAAGCAAATTGCCTATAAACTTGAAAAGTTCAAGAATGAATGTAAAAAAGTCTTTGATATATTCGATTATTTTTAACATTCAATCACCTACCAACGACCTTGCGAATAACAAGGAATACAATACCGAAAGAAATAAGAGCCAAAACAGAAGCAGGAGCGACACCCATAAAACCATCAAAAAGCTCGGTACCCTTTGAAATATAATCTTTTGCAGTATCGCCAGCCGTTTCTATAGTATCTGAAAATTCATTTAATTGGTCAAGCCAACCATTCATAGTATCAATAGCAGATTGAAAAGCTGATATATCAGTATCGAGAGGTGGAGAATCAGAGCCCGCATTCTCGATTTTGTCAACGCCTTTGTCAATGGAATTATCCAAATCCTCAGTAGTTATATCTGTAATGGTAAAGTCATTGACATAAAAAGTAAGCTCTGTAGCACTATACGAAGCGTTACCGGACTGATACAAAGTGCCTTTAACAACAGGCACAACATTCATCGAACCCTCTGGTAAAGTAAAATCTATAGAGACAGATTTACCAAAATTAGACATATTAATAGTTTGCGAAAAGTTGAAAAGAGATATCAAAACTGTATCAGGCGTAGATTGATTAGCAAGATAAAACGAAAAAGAACCGCTTGAGCGTGAAAACGAAACAGAAAAAGTAACGCGATATTTTCGCCCACCTTGCAACTTTGAAAAAGGTGTCATTGAATTAAAATGGTAAAAATTTTGTGTTTTATCATTACTCGCCCAAACATATTTAACAGCTGTATAACCATTGCTGTTAGTCGGAAAAGTAACTGTAGGCGTATTGCTACCACGCCATATATTAGTAGGGATAAAGCCTGTTACAGACTTATAATAATAAACAGCACTTGAGCTTGTAGCGGGAGCAGCCAAAACAGACGAAGTACTATATGTTTTATCATTAGTAGACGAATAGAGCTGAGAACCGCTATCAGAAGCAGTAAGAACACCCTCGAAAGCTGCGTTGTATGGAACATCGTCGACGGCATATCCGTCAATTACTTGACTTTCCGCAAATGCAGGAACACATGAAAAAACCAACACGAGCACCACTGCAAATATACTTATTAACTTTTTCATGTTTTCCCCCCATAAATATATATAAGGGGCAGGAGCTTCTATAGGAGGTATAAAAATGAGAAATCATAGAAAAATTGGAGTGTCTTGGCTGAAAAAAAGAGAAGCTGCTGCCCCTTACAGGCTATTTAATTGTTTTTGAACTTTACTCGGCAAGAGTAATTCTCATGCCATACTCAGGATGATTGCGGATTGAAACGCGCCAGCAAACCTCCGCAAATTTCTTAACGCCGTTAAGCGACTCAAGAAGCGTTGCAGGAACTGAGATTCTGACGGTATCGCCGTCCTCACAGTAAACATCTGCGGTATAATATGTGTTGCCGTTAGACTTGCTAACTGTGCTATGTGTGCCGAGGAAATTACCTTTAAGTTCTACTATCATGTTTTGTCTCTCCTTAAAATATGTTTTTGATAAGTTCAATAAATGCCCTGCCGTAAAGCCCGACAAGATTCAGAATGTTATATAACATTGTCAGAACCTCCCGAAGCTTCAATTACTTCGCGCATTGTCTGATACTCGCGGTAAAGCAGTCTTTCAAGATATTCGACATCTTCCAACTGTACCGTGGACGGTTCGCCGTCAGTGTCCTTATCAAGAAGATAATTGACAAAGAGCATACAGTTGAAGCAATGCGCGAAATCTTCCTTTGTGAAAAACCTCGGAAAATGAATCATTTTCGGATTTTTGGGATTTTTCATTTTTCGTACCTCCTGAGAGTTGTGTTTTTGTAGGCAATATATTCCCTACAGCTAAGATTATAGGGAATATGTTACCTAAAGTCAATAGGAAATTTATTACCTATGGTATAATCTACTTGTTGCACAAAACAAGGAGGTATAATTTATGCAATATTACAAGAGAATAAAAGAAATCAGAGAGGACAGAGACATAAAACAAAAAGAAATTGCTGAGATACTGCAAACCGACCAAAGCTATTACAGCAAATATGAACGAGGATTGCACCCTATGACGGCAGACCAAATTATTATACTGTGCAGATATTACAACCTATCCGCAGACTATATGTTAGGTCTCAGCGATGAACCAAGACAGATAAAATAAACCGAACCCCCCGAAATATCGGGGGGTTCTACCTTTAGGAATTTGCGCCTACGGCGCGGGCTGATAATGGGGGTAGAAGCGGGAGGGGGAAAGAGCTACATTGCGTCCACGATTCACAAAGCGGACAACCGAGCATATACCCGCGAGACGCTCCAACCAAGGGGCACGCGCGCCCCTTGACCGCGAATCCGCACCGAGCAAGTGCGAAAGGACAACAGGAGGACACGAGAATTTACCTCATCTCGATAATGTCCGAGGGCTGACAGTTCAACAGATTACAAAGGGTTTCGAGAGTATCCCAGCCGACACCCTCACCAAAACGAAATTTCTGAATCGTAGCTTGACCGAATATATTTTCTTTCCGCAATCGATAAGTTGAATAACCGTTTGACTTTAATGATTCCAATACATTAATTTTATAACACAATTTCATCAAATCACCTCGACAAAAGTATACCAAAAAACATAGACAAAAACAAGTGTACAAGATACACAAAAATATATACTGAATATTGTGCATACTGCGAATTGAATATGCACAGTTTTTAGTATATAATATAGATAATAAATGAGGGGAAACCTCAAAAAGAAAAGGAGAATTAGACATGAACTACAAAATGACAGTAATAATCGCTGACAAAAAAACACCTGACGGAATGTGCTCCGACCTAACAATAAACCTAAAATGCCGCTTTGTATATGACCCTAAGCAATACGGCAATGGGTATTACGTCTCAATAACGGTAGGAGAAGAAGAGACTTATATCGGAAATTTATATGACCTTAGATATGACAAAACCTTTAATAGCGAACACAAAGAACAATGGCTTGAAAAGTGGGCAAAAAGCTACTGGAACGGTAAGAACGGAGCATATGCAATAAAGGCACTCAAAATTGTAAAGGAATTATAACTTTAAAACCTAAAGATTTATATTAAAAAGCCCCTCCCTATTAGGGAGGGTGTTTTTATGCAAAATGTTTATTTCTACTTTATGGTATCATTTATTTTGTATAATTTTAGCAGGAGCTTTAGTCAATATGACTATTGATTCAGTTTTCCCTCCCTTCGCACAAAATCAGAACTCTATCCCAAACAACCGCTTAGTATTCTCGGTTGCGGTATCGACAAGCGTCTGCACATCGATATTTTTTATATTCGCTATCGCCTGCGCAGAATATGCAATCATATCAGATGAACATCTGGTTCCTCTGAGCGGCACCGGCGCCATATAAGGGCAGTCGGTTTCAAGCAAGATTCTGCTACTATCAGTTACCGCTGCGACTGCAACAGGTTTCTTCGCGTTTTTGAAAGTAACTGCTCCGCCGAGACCGATATACATTCCGAGTTTTAAAACTTCCTGCACCATTTCAACGCTGCCGGAAAAACAATGGACTACGCCTTTTGGTCTGTATTTTTTGAGCAAAGTCATTGTGTCCTCGTGCGCTTCCCTGTCGTGGATTATAACAGGCAGATCGAGCTCTTTTGATAGTTTCAACTGAAGCTCAAAAATCTCTTTTTGAAGCTCTCTTGGCGAGAAATCATAGTGATAATCGAGCCCAATCTCCCCTATTGCGACGCATTTTTTCTTTTTTGTGAAATCAATTATTCTTTGTTCTATTTCGCTAATATTAGCGCTTTTTAATTCTTTTTCAGCCTCATGAGGATGAATTCCGCACGCACACCAAAAAAAAGGATATTTTTCAGAAAGCTCCGCAGATGTTGCGGAGCTTTTCAGGTCACTTGCGCAGTTTATAACAGCGCAAACGCCCTTTGACGGCAAGGACGCTATCAATTCGTCCCTGTCGCCGTCAAACTGTTCGTCGTCGTAATGGGCGTGGCTGTCAAAAATATTGTTTATCATCTTATCTTTGCTCCGACCGGGATATCGTCAACGAAAATCACCTTGACATCATCGTCTGCGCAGTCAGCCGCAAGAATCATTCCGCAGCTTTCAACGCCGCAGAGCTTTGCGGGCTTGAGGTTTGACACAAGGATTATATTGTGTCCGACAAGATCCTCGGGCTTGTACCACTTGGCAATTCCGGAAGCAACAGTACGCAGTCCGCTGCCGTCGTCGATAGTCAGTTCAAGCAGCTTCTTTGCGCGTTTTACGGGCACGCAATCCTTAATTTTTGCAACTTTGAGCTCGACTTTTGCAAAGTCGTCAATGCCAATCATTGCAACTCCGGGAATCTCTTCTTTCTTCTCTTCGAGTGCCGCTTCGGAGACGGAAGTCTCCTTCTCTATCTCCTCAAGCATCTTTTCTGCGTCGATTCTGTTGAACAGCGGAGTCGCCGTTCCGACATGTCCGCCGGCTTTGAGCGCGCCAAAGGACTGGATGCTCTCATAAGAAGATATATCCGTGTTGAGCTGCTCAAGAATCTTGTCCGAGGTATCGGGCATAAAGGGCTTGAGCTGAACGGCAATTATTCTGATGCTCTCGAGGAGATTATAAAGCACCGTACCGAGCCTTGCGCGCTTATCTTCATCCTTTGCGAGCAGCCACGGAGTAGTCTCGTCGATATATTTGTTGCTGCGTCTTGCTGCGCTGAAAATAGCCTCAAGCGCATCCGCCACATGGAAATCATCCATGCATTTATCAACCGTCTTTACGCTGCCGAGAACAGTATTTTTGAGATCCTCGTCGACTGCTTCGGAAGCTTCGGGAGCGAGTATCTCGCCGCCAAAATATTTATTCGACATTGCAATGGTTCTGTTGACAAGGTTGCCGAGCGTGTTTGCAAGCTCGGAATTGTAGCGCTCGATTATGGTGGTATAAGTGATCGAACCATCAGCGGCATAAGGCATTTCGGAGAGCAGATAATATCTGATGGCGTCAACGCCGAAATGTCTCACAAGGTCATCCGCATATATGACATTGCCCTTGGATTTTGACATCTTGTCCGTTCCGAAAAGCAGCCACGGGTGACCGAATACTTTCTCGGGCAGTTCAAGACCGAGAGCCATGAGCATAATAGGCCAATAGATCGTGTGGAAGCGAAGAATGTCTTTGCCGATTATATGCGCGTCTGCCGGCCAATATTTGTTGAACAGCTCGGAACTGCCGTCGGGATCATAGCCGAGAGCGGTGATATAGTTCGAAAGCGCGTCTATCCAGACATAGATGACATGCTTGTCATCAAAGTCGACCGGAACGCCCCATTTGAAGGACGAACGGGAAACGCAGAGATCCTGGATACCGGGCTTTATGAAATTGTTGACCATTTCCTTTTTGCGGCTCTCGGGATAGATAAAGTTCGGGTTCGCCTCGATATAATCCTCAAGCTGCTTCTGATATTTTGACATTCTGAGGAAATATGCCTCTTCCTTCGTCGGGACAAGCTCGCTGCCGCAATCCGGGCACTTGCCGTCAACTACCTGGGACTCGGTGAAGAAGCTCTCGCAAGGCACGCAGTACATGCCTTCGTACTCGCTCTTATAGATATCGCCCTGGTCATAAAGCTTGCGGAATATCTTCTGAACTACCTTTTCGTGATAATCGTCGGTCGTTCTGATAAACTTGTCATAAGTTGTGTTGAGCAGATCGCAGATACCGCGTATCTCCCCTGCCACCTTGTCGACATATTCTTTCGGGGATACGCCTGCATTCTTGGCGTACTCCTCTATCTTCTGGCCGTGTTCATCGGTACCGGTAAGGAAAAACACATCATATCCCTGCATTCGCTTATACCTGGCTATGGCATCGGTGAGAACTATCTCATATGAATTGCCTATGTGAGGCTTGCGCGATGTGTAAGCAATCGCAGTTGTGATATAATACTTTTCTTTGGACATGATTTGTTTTCCTCCTCGTATGTAAATACTTATATATTATACCATCTTTTTTATATTTTACAAGACAAAACCGTGCCTTACGGCACGGTCATCGTGTTTTCTTTTTCATATTTGCGGCAAGTATACCTCCGACACAGGCGCATACGGCTGCAACCGCCGCTGCAATCGCTGTTTTTATGCCAACACTGCCGCCGGCAGCTGCGGCGGATATAACAACGCAGGCAATAAGCAAAACGGATGAACACAGTCCCAGCAGAAGTCCTTTTTTTCTTATCGGGATGACAGAAAAGAGTCCGGCTATAAACGCCGCTATTGCGGCACACACAATTGAAACGGGCGTATAAGCTCCCGACGAAACACCTTTTTTGAGTATCACCGCAGAGGCAATCGAAAGCAGTATAAAAAATATTGCGGTGCCAAGCGCATTGCCGATAAGCAGACTTATCAGAAGAGTTTTCTTATCGTTGGTTTCTTTTCGCTCTCCCCTTTTGGCAGGCATAAAAAATCCCCCTCATACCGTTTGTTAAAAAGTATGAGGGGAAGTCTGATTTTATGTCAGATTACTCGGCGTCCGCATCCTTGTTCTTCTTGCTCTTCTTGCGGCTTGCCTTGCTCTTCGCCTTGGCCTCTTCCATCTTCGCGGCCTTCTCGGCTTCCTGTGCTTCCTTCGCGGCAGCTCTCTCAGCCTCGAGCTTCTCGTTAGCGGTGTTGTTGGTGCTGATAGCCCATCTCATAATCTTGATTCTGTTTCTTTCAGCGCCGGTCTCTATAATAAGAGAATCATCCTTAACAGTGACAACGCGTCCGACAATACCGCCGATGGTGGTGATCTCATCGCCGACCTCGATGCTGTCGCGCATCTGCTGCTCTTCCTTCTGCTTTTTCTTCTGGGGACGGATCATGACAAAATACATGACGCCGAACAGAAGAACCATCATGACGATAAGGGAAATCTGGCTCTTACCGGCATTCGCACCGTTTGCAGCTGTACCGCTGGCAAGATTTAAAAACTGTACTAAATTCATAATGAACCTCCAAATGATAATAGAATAATTATAACTGCTGTTTCATATTTATGCAAGCATTTATTGAAATTTTTAGACTGATGCGAGCGAAAAAACATAATCTTTGTGAACAATGCCTGTCTCAATAAAGGATATTCCGCTGCATTCGAATCCCCTTTCGGTTATTTCGAGCGATATATCGCCGACGGTATCGACCTGCGGGCTCAGCGCCTTGAAGCAGGCTTCTTTGACAGACCACAGCGTAAGCAGGTTTTGCGTATCTGTCGCATATTCCCTCTCGGCATCGTTGACGCATATTTTATTTATGAGCTTCGGATTGACATCACGCTTTTTCTCAATGTCAACTCCGATTGGAAAACTGCTCACCGCACAGACTGCATAGTCGCCGGAATGACTGAGAGATATATAACATCCATCGCACAGCGGCTTCCCGCTGCCGTCACAAGTTATTCTGATTTCGTCCTCATCAGTACCAAAAAAATCAGCAGCTGCGCGCCTTGCGGCGAGATTCGCGGCAAGCGAGCGCTTTTTGTCATCTTCAAAGCGCATCCTGGAAACGTGCTCGCGTTTCTGCGGACAAAGAAAATTCATTTCGCGCTCGTACTGCTCGTTGGTCAGTTCGTTTATATTTATAAAAAGTGTCAGTGCCATTACTTTGCGTATATCTTCTGACCGTCTTCAATATCTTCGGACGGTATCTTGACTATCTTATCCCCTACCGAGCAGCCGGAAAGTATCTGATAATGCTCTCCGTCAAAAAGTCCTGTTGTGACTTCGGTTTTCTTAACGGTCTTTGAATCCGGATCATAGAGATAGATATACGACTTTCCGTCCTCGTATTGTATTGACTCGACCGGAACAAGAGTGGCGTTCTTCTGAGTTTCGAGCTTTATGGACATATCAACCGAAAGACCAATTATAATGCTCTTATCGGGCTGTTCAATCATCGCTTTCGCCTCAACTTCGCTGCCGCCGGATGTTGAACCGAGAAGCGAAGTAATGCTTGACGAGGCAGATTCAGAGGCGGTGGGGCTTATAAAGCTGACGTAACCGCTGAACTTCTTGCCTGTTGCGCCGGTTATCTCGACCGGCTGGTCGAGTTTTATTTTATATATATCCTTGCCGCTGACGCTGAAGGTTGCGGAGAGCGGATAATATTCAACCACTATACCGCCGGGAGTGCCAGGGAAAAGCTGATTGATAATACCGGAAAAGTCCTTTGTGTCCGATGTTGCGGATGAGAGAAGCGAAGATATATCAATACTGTCGAGCGAGACTGTTGAATTGCTTTTCGGCGTGTGATATGTCTCGCCGCTGACGATATTTATTTCCCTTACAACGCCGTCATTCTCGGCAACCCAGCCTTTTTTCAGCGCATTCACGGCTTCGACGGTTTTGTCTAAGTCTTCCTTTGCTGATTCGGCAACCGAGAGATAAAGCGAAGCTAAAGTATCACCGGACTGGAGCTTCAGTATCCCCTGCCGCGCTTTGAGCTCAACCAATTCAAGCTGCGCCGATATCAGCTGCTTTTCCTCGTCGGAAACCGAAAGGAGCTTGAGTATCGACGAAATCTGATTGTTCGCGCCGTTAATTATATTCTCGAGATGCTGGAGTATCTCCGAAACCTGAGTGCCGGAAGAGAAGAGCCTGTCAACTATTTCTGCCGCCAATTTGCTGTCACCGAGGAGCTCGGTGAGCTGCTTTTTCAGCGAGATAGTTTCCTTTGTGTCGTCCTTCGGTTTTGCCGCATCGACCTTTTCGTTGAGTTTCTCTATCTCTTGCTGCTTCTGCTCTATCTGCTTTGAGAGCGACTCAAGCTGAGCCACGGAGGCGTTCGCGTTTGAAGCATACTTTCTGTACTGCGACATGGCGGCGTTATAGTTCTCTCGCTTCTGCGCCACAACGTCGCTGAGTGAGCTTGTATCAAATGTCGCAAGCACATCGCCTTTTTTAACGGCATCTCCTACTCTGACATTCACGCTCTTGACATATGTGCCGTCAAGTATTTCGAACGACGCCTGATTTTCGGAGTTCACAGTGCCGGAAAGTTTGAGCGTTTCGGTGATATCGCCGGCAGTTACATCCGCCAAGGCAACCGTGGTGCGTGCCTTCTTGCTTATCATAACATAAGCAGTGACACCAAGCGCAATGATAAGTAGCGCGGCGACGATACTGATGACGATTTTTTGCTTTTTGTTGAGTATCTTCTTTGTCATCCCAATTCTCCATCATGTATTTTCTTATATATTACACTTATGTTTCGGCGAGTTAAAGTACATTTTGTAAACTTTTTTAAAAAAGTCGGATCCATGCGGCGAACACACGAATCCGACATAATTATTTAGTTGCAGCGCTTCCAAAGCGAGGGCGAAAACAAAGCGAGAACCGGGAATATCTCCAGTCTGCCGATTATCATGTCCGCGCTGAGAACAAGCTTGCTGAACCACGAGAATCCACTGAAATTGCCCATTGGACCGACAATATCTATTCCGGGTCCGATGTTATTCATGCACGATATAACCGCAGTTACATTGGTCGTGAAGCTAAAATCATCGATTGAAACAAGAAGCGTGGATGCTATCATAACGATAACATACGCCACGAGATACATAGAAACATTTCTGACGAGTGCTTCATTCTGAACCTTTCCGTCAATACGGAGCACTTTGACGCTGCGCGGATGAACAACGCGCTGCATCTCGTTGCGAAGAGCCTTGAATAATATAAGGACTCTCGACACCTTCAAGCCGCCGCCGGTAGAGCCCGCGCACGCGCCCATGAGCATGAGCACAACGAGAATATATCGCGAAAGCTCAGGCCAAAGCGAAAAATCAGTGGTAGAAAATCCGGTTGTCGTGATAATCGACGAAACCTGGAAGAAGCTGTGATGAAAAGCGCCAAACCAGCTTGAGAACATTGAGCGAATATTTATTGCTATCACCGTAACCGACACCAAAACGGTTATGATATAGAAGCGAAGCTCCTCGTTTTTGAAAACGAGCTTGAAGTCTCTTGCAAGTAGCAGATAATAAATATTGAAGTTCACGCCGAACAGCAGCATAAACACGGCAATAACACCCTGAAGATAGTAGCTGTCATACGCGCCGATACTGGCGTTCTTTATTCCGAAGCCGCCCGTTCCGGCGGTTGCAAAAGAGTTCAGAACACTGTCAAACAGCGGCATTCCTCCGGCGAAAAGCAAAATGATTTCAATAATCGTCAGCGCAATGTATATGATGTAAAGAATTTGTGCGGTCTGGCGCATCTTTGAAACGAGCTTTCCAAATGTGGGACCCGGGCTTTCGGCTCTCAGAATATAGAGCGACTGAGCGTCGTTGTCCTTGCCATTTGGTACAACCGCAAGCAAGAACACAAGAACGCCCATTCCACCGAGCCAATGCGAGAAGCTTCGCCAATAGAGCAGACCTTTGGAAAGCGCCTCGACATTTGAAAGTATACTCGAACCGGTCGTTGTGAATCCGGAAACGGTTTCAAAAAAGCAGTCTATAAAATTCGGAATCTCACGGCTTATAAAGAACGGCAGTGCACCGAAAAGCGATATCGCAAGCCAGGACAGCGAGACTATCGCAAAGCCCTCTCGCACAAATACATTACGCTTTTGGGGCTTTATCATATGCATCAGCTGACCGATGACAAGAAGTGCCGCGATGCTGATTCCGAAAGCGAGGACGCAATTGAACTCGTTATGATACAGCGAAACAAGCAGCGCCGGGATCATAAAAAGTCCTTCTATCCGCAGAATATTGCCTATATAATTTGCAATAAGTTTATAGTTCATTTTCGCGTCTCCCGGCTCAGTCCTCGGCAAAGATATCGTTTATATCCTTGAACTTGCCCTCTGCAGTGGTGATAACGATTATCGTATCCCCCGCCATTATATAATCATTACCGCTCGGGATAATGACCTTTCCCATGCGGGTTATGCAGGCGAGGAGGATATTGTCCTTGAGGTTGACTTTTTTGAGCGGTTCGCCGATGCACTTTGTGCTGTCGGTCACCGCAAACTCAAGGGCTTCAACCTTTTCGTCGACTATCCTGTACAGAGTCTTGACCGAACCGCCGGTGGTGTTGTCCATAGCCCTGACATAGCGGATTATCTCATAGCTCGCGAGCATTTTCGGGCATACGACGCTGCCGATATCCTTGTCTTTGAAGAGCTTGATATACTCGGTACGGTTAATCTTTGTAATAGTCTTTGGCACTTTGCAGACATCCGCGTACATTGATATAATGAGGTTTTCCTCATCGATATTCGTCAGCGAGACTACGGCGTCCGTATCTTCGATACCCTCAGACGAGAGCAGATCCTGGAGCGTTCCGTCGCCGTTGATTATAACAGCACCGGGCAGGCGCTCCGAAAGAGCGCGGCACTTGTCGAGCTTCTGCTCGATTATCTTGACATTGACTCCGCTCTTGATAAGCTCATCGGCAAGATAGACTGCAATCTTGCTTCCGCCGATTATCAGCACATCTCTTATCTTCTGATTGCTTATCTTGAGCGCCTTGAGCATCTTGACAAGCTCGCTGCGCGGAGCGGTGACGGTTATCTTGTCGTTTGCCTGAAGCTCAAAGCTGCCGTCGGGAATGCAGACTTCGCCTCCCCTGTCAACGGCGCAAACAAGCACTTTCACGCCGCGCAGAACATCAGATAATTTTTCAAGCTTCTTGCCGACCAGCGCGCAGTCCTCTTTTAACTTGAGCTCAACTATTTCAACGCGGCCTTTGGCAAAAGTATCGCGCTTGAGGAAGCTCGGGAACTGCAAGATGCGGAATATCTCTCTTGCGGCGGTGAGTTCCGGATTGACGGTCATCGAAAGGCCGAAATCGTCGCGCATATACTGAATCGACTGAACATAGTCCGGGTTGCTCATGCGGCAGATTGCATGGCGGCATCCGAGCTTCTTTGCAAGGATACAGCACAACAGGTTTATCTCGTCCGCAGAGGTCGCGGCGATAAGAAGATCGCTGTTTGCAACATCTGCCTCTTCCTGCGTCTTGAGCGTGACTCCGTTTCCGTCGACAACAAGCACATCAAGCTTCTGGAGCGAATCCTCGAGCACATCCGGATTGTTGTCTATGACTACGATATCATGACCCTCGGCAAGCAGCTGCTTCGCGATATTGTAACCGACCTTGCCGTCACCGACAATAACAATTTTCATTTAAAGTTCCATCCAATCAAAGTAATAGGAAAAATCCTTATCCAATATTATAACTTTCTTTTTTGCTATAGCAATGGCAATTGTGCACAATTAAGCCATAACAATTTTGTGGAAAATTTTCTTTCCCTTCTTAATTATAGCCGGGTCGGCGGCTATTTCGTCGGCAGAAAGCGAAAAATCGAGGCTCTTTACTTTTTCATCGTTGACGCTGACGCCGCCCTGCTCGATAAGTCTTCTTGCCTCGCTTTTGGATTTTGCAAGTCCTGCTTTGACAAGAATATCTATAACGCTGATTTTTCCGTCTGCAAAGTCATCTGCGCTGAGGCTTGTGGACGGCATATCTGCGGAATCCGCTCCGCCGCCGAAGAGTGCTCTTGCGGCATCCTGCGCTTTGTTTGCCTCATCCTCGCCGTGGACGAGCTTTGTCAGCTCATATGCGAGTATCTCTTTTGCCTTGTTGAGCTGGCTGCCCTCCCACTTGTCCATCTCGTCAATCTGCTCGAGAGGCAGGAAAGTGAGCATACGGATACACTTGAGAACATCGCTGTCCGCGACATTTCTCCAATACTGATAGAACTCGTAGGGCGAGGTCTTCTTGGGGTCGAGCCAAACGGCGTTGCCCGCGGTTTTGCCCATCTTATGACCCTGGGAGTCGGTAAGGAGTGTTATAGTCATTGCGTGAGCATCCTTGCCGAGCTTTTTGCGTATGAGCTCGGTTCCGCCGAGCATGTTGCTCCACTGATCGTCGCCGCCGAACTGCATGTTGCAGCCGTAGTTCTTGAACAGATAGTAGAAATCGTAGCTCTGCATTATCATATAGTTGAACTCAAAGAAACTCAGACCCTTTTCCATGCGTTGCTTATAGCACTCGGCACGAAGCATATTGTTGACGGAGAAGCAGGCGCCGACCTCGCGCAGAAGTTCGATATAATTAAGGTTGAGAAGCCAATCGGCGTTGTTCACCATCTGAGCCTTGCCCTCGCCGAAGTCGATAAAACGCTCCATCTGGCGTCTGAAGCACTCGGCGTTGTGATTGATATCCTCGCGGGTGAGCATCTTTCTCATGTCGGTGCGTCCCGAGGGGTCGCCTATCATTGTAGTGCCGCCGCCGATAAGAGCTATCGGCTTGTTGCCAGCCATCTGCAGTCTCTTCATGAGCGTAAGAGCCATGAAATGACCTGCCGTGAGGCTGTCTGCGGTGCAGTCAAAACCAATATAGAATGTAGCTTTGCCGCTGTTTATCATCTCTCTGATTTCCGGCTCGTTCGTCACCTGCGCGATAAGTCCGCGCGCGACGAGTTCTTCGTAAATTCCCATAGTTATTTTTCCTTTCATTTTGTTCATAAAATTAAAAAGCCTCCGCACGGAGAACCGTGCAGAGGGCGAATTACCGCGGTACCACCTCTGTTCACTCCTTGCGGAGTCTCAGGAGCATTGCGCTCTGCGTATAACGCACGCCTGCGGCTCGACCTACTACAATTGTTCAGCCTCGCAGCTCGGAGATGTATTTCGCCGCCATGCCGCGTCCCCTCACAGCGCCCGGAGACTCTCTTTGCCGGCATAATACAGCTACTTCTTCCCGTCACAGCTTTTAAAATATGCAGTCATTATAAACCATACTTCAAAAGTTGTCAACAGTGATATGATTTGTAAATTATTTTATATGTATACTACATTTATTGCATACTTCTGCGACTTGTGGTAAAATATGTTTGTTTATCCGAAAACTAAAAGCATCAAGGAGTTAATCGCAAATGGCTGAATACAACTTCAAAACGGGCGTGGATGCCGGAGAATACAGAGACTTTCTCAACGTCTCCCCTGCCTATTGCTTCACACAGCTGCCCGAATGGTCCGAGGTCAAGGACAACTGGGATCACGACATATGCATGCTCTACAAAGACGGCGCGCCCGCAGTAGGCGCACTTCTTTTGATAAGGCATCTGCCGATGGGCAAAAAGCTCATATATTCCCCGCGCGGTCCCGTCGGCAAATTCGACGACGCAGAGGCAATGCGCGAATTCTCGACTCAGCTGAAAAAATACGCAAAGAAGATCGGCGCGATTGCCGTTAAGGCAGACCCGTTCGTAATAAGAGAAAACTACGAAAAGCAAAATGCCGCCGATTTCGGCAACTCATTTGACGAGACGATAAGAGTCATGCAGGAGTGCGGATTTGTTCACAGGGGCTTGAGCACCGACATAAACGCATATTTTCAGCCGAGATTCAACATGGCTATCCCGCTCTTCAACGAAAACGGACCTATCGACAGCGCGGGATTTTTGAAAGCTGTTCCCAAAAAGACCCGCTATTATATGGGCTCGTTCCATAATTCCAAGGGCATCGAGTTCATAAAAGCCGACCCGGACGACGATCTTTCGGAATTTGTCCGCCTGCTCGGTCAGACCGAAAAGCGCCAGGGTATCTCGCTGAGAAACGAAGAATATTTCAAAAAGATACGCCATGCGTTCGGCGACAGAGCGGTCATATATTATGCGCGCATGCACCTTGACAGATATGTTGAATATCTCGAGGGGCTGATTGCAAAGAAGCAGAACATTCCCGAAAACACGCGCAAGCTCGATGAGGCAAAGGCTCTTATCGAAGAAAAGGGAAACACCGTGAATCTCGCCGCCAGCCTTGTCATTATGCCCGATCCGCAGGCGAAGCTCAAAATTGCCGAGTATCTCTATGCCGGCTCCGATCTCTCTGTGCTCTCGACCCTCTGTGCATCTGTCGGGCTTATATATGCGGGAGTCTGTGATTCTATAGATGCCGGCTGTGACTATTTCAACCTCGGCGGAGTTGACGGAAGCTTTGAAGACCATCTTTCAAAGTTCAAGATAAAGTTCGTTCCCCATATTTTCGAATATGTCGGCGAGTTTGACATGCCGGTTGACAAGGTTATGTATCTCGGGTTTGAAAAGCTTCTGCCCATGGCAAAGAAGGCAATCAAAAAGATAAAGAAATAAGGCAGGTAAAGAAATGAAAATAAAAAGTGAAAAAGGATCTGTTATCAGCAGAATTTTCAAAGACAACAAATACTGTTGGCTCGCTTTCGGCTGCTCGGCCGTCATAATGCTGATAGTTTATATCTGCTACAGCCTCATACCGTTCGGTGACGTCACTATTCTGAGAATGGATCTCTATCATCAGTACGGCCCGCTTTTTGCGGAGTTCTATGACCGCGTTACGCAGATGAAGAGCTTCCTCTACTCGTGGAATACGGGTCTCGGAGGCAGCTTCCTGGGCAACTTCTATAACTATCTGTGCAGCCCGCTCTCGATAGTCATGCTCATCTTCGGCCACAAGAATATGCCCGAAGCGATAGCGACAATGATTCTCCTTGCTGCGGCGTTTTCGAGTGCGACCTTCTGCTATTATCTCAAGAAGTCGTTCGGCGAACACTCGCCCGTAACTGCGGCGTTCGGCGTGCTCTATTCCTTCTGCGGCTTCTTTATCGCCTATTACTGGAATCTGATGTGGCTCGACGCCATGGTTCTGTTCCCGCTGATGATTCTCGGCATTGAACGCATCATCAACGAACGCAAGCCCGCTCTCTACATTTTCTCGCTGTCGATGACACTGCTGACGAGCTACTATATGGGCTACATGGCGTGCATCTTTGCGGTGCTCTATTTCCTTGTATATTATTTCAGCCGTTATAACATCTCCGACACCACGAAAGCTCTCGAAGTTTACACCGACCCGGACGGTGAGCAGTACAGCAAGCTAAAAGATAAAATCAGATACAACTCATTCCTGTCCGACGGAATAACATTTGCTCTTTCGAGCATTGCAGGCGCGGCTCTCGTTGCGTTCGCGCTCATTCCCGTCTATTTTATTCTTCAAAGCTGCTCCGCGACGAGCGGAACATGGCCCGAGACCGTCAAGTCATATTTCAAGATATTCGACTTCCTCGCAAATCATCTTGCAAGCGTCACTCCCACAATAAGAAGCAGCGGAACCGATGTTCTTCCCAATGTCTATTGCGGAATGGCGACAGTAATACTCGTCCCGCTCTATCTTTTCTGCAAGCGCATACCCGTAAGAGAAAAGATAGCAAATGTGCTTCTTCTCGGGCTTATATATTTCAGCTTCAATCTCAATGTGCTCAATTATATTTGGCACGCATTCCACTTCCCGAACGATCTGCCCTACAGATTCTCGTTCATGTATTCGTTCATCCTGCTCACCATGGCATATAAGGCGTTCCGACACATTACCGAGTTCTCCGGCAAAGAGATACTCGGCGCGGGAGTAGCTATTCTTTCGGGAATAGTTATAATCCAAAAAGTCGGTTCAAAGAACGTCGATGAAACAACTGTTATTATCAGCCTGCTGTTTGTCGTGCTCTATACGCTTATATTTTATCTCTTCTCGACTAAGAAATATCAGGCGTCGGCTATGGCTGTTCTGATGCTCTGCTGCGTCTGCGCCGAGGCTATAAGCGCCGACACCGACAACTACAGCATGGACAGAACAAAGACCGAATACGCCGGAGACTATCAGGATTTCAGAGACCTCAAGAATGAACTTGATGATATTGAGGGCAATGACACTTACCGTATGGAGCTCACCTCACTCAGGGCGCGCATGGATCCCGCATGGTATAACTACAACGGCGTATCCACCTTCTCGTCCATGGCATACGAAAAGGTTGCAAATCTGCAGGAGCAGCTCGGTCTCTACGGCAATTATATCAACAGCTACACCTACAATCCGCAGACCCCGGTCTACAATTCAATGATGTCGCTCAAGTATATTGTCGACAACAACGAATACAACCCGCCGCTGAGCGATGAGTTCTATGAATATGTCGGCTCATCCGGCAAGTTCCATGCATACAGGAACAAATACTGGCTCCCGATAGCCTACTGTGTGAATGAAGATATCACTGCATGGAGCTTCGATTCGGACAATCCGTTTGAGGTGCAGAATGACTACTTCTTCCGCGCAACGGGAATCGATGAAGTCTTCAACAGGCTTGATATCACAGATTCCTATTTCTATAACGTTGATCCTATTTCGATAGGTCTTGATACGGGCTACATGAACTACTACAAGACTTCTTCGGACAGCACCGGAACTATTTCGTTCACCGTATCGCCCGAAAAGGATCAGAATGTTTATCTGTTCGTTGAATCCGCGGGAATCGAAGATGTTCTTATCTCGGTCGGTTACGAGCAATATTCCCAGAACACGAGCCGCGAATATGTCTATGACCTCGGCATGTGCAAGGCGGGTACGCCGATAACCGTTGAAATGACCGTCAAGGATGATGTCAACAGCGGTGCGCTCAACTTCTTTGTCTACGGTCTTGATACTGACAAATTCGTTGAGGGCTACAACAAGCTCAACAGCGGTGCGCTGAATATCGAGAGCTTTACCGACACAGAGATAACCGGCACGCTGAACGCCACAGAGGACAGTATCATTTACACCTCCATCCCCTATGACAAGGGCTGGAAAGTTACCGTTGACGGAAAAGAGGTCAGCGAGAATGATATTGTCGCTATCGGCGACGCGCTGCTCGGAGTCAGAGTTAGCGCAGGAAACCACAGCGTAAAGTTCAAGTACGCTCCGCGCGGAATGGTTATCGGACTCGGCATATCAGTTGTTACAGCACTGATTCTTGTTGCTGTTGCGATTCTTCTGAAAAAGAAAAAGAAGCAGCCTCAGCCTGTCGCAGTGGCAAGCGGAAGCGTTGTGTCCAACACCGCATCTACGGAAATGTCGGATATCGGCAACGATTCTGCTGAAGAAACGCCCGAAACTTCGATAGATAAACCCGAATCAACCGAGAGCGACGAAACCGAATAATAAAAGCAAATGCGCTGCCGTATAAACTGCGGCGGCGCATTTTAAAAGAGGTAAACGAATGCTGAAATTCAACAGTGACGGCAAGTTCACAATAATGCAGATAAGCGACGCGCAGGATCTCCCGCTCGTTCGCAAAAGCCTTGTCCGGATGATAAACAGAGCCTGCGATGTTCTGCACCCCGATCTCGTTCTGTTCACGGGCGACAACATACTCGGCAATCATATAAACGATGCCGTGATAGGCACAAGGCAGGTAGCCTCCGGGCATGATGCGACGAGATCACGCTTGGAACGGGCGATAAGTCATATTGTTCTGCCGCTTGAAGCAAGAAAAATCCCGTTTGCCGTGCTGTACGGAAACCACGATGATATGAACTGCATAGAAAAATCCGAGCAGTCGGAAATATACGGCAATTACTCATCGTGCGTCGGAAGCGGCGCGGACGTCGGCGCAGGATGTGGAACTTATGATATCCCGATAATGTCGTCGGACGGAACGCGGCGCGCTTTCACCGTGTGGATGCTCGACTCCGCAGGAAAAGGCGCAGACGGCAATTGGTACACGACCATAAGCCGCAACAAAATAGATTGGATGCTCCGAAAAAATGAAAAAATCAAAAAAGCTTTCGGAGTTCTCCCCTCTTTTGTATTTCAGCATGTCCCGATTCCGGAGACTATGCAGCTCATAAGGGAGTGCGAAGGAAATAACGAGTGCCTAGAGCATGACGGGCGATTTTATGAGCTCGACCCCCAAAAAGCCCACGGCACTCTCGGCGAATATCCGGACGTATGCTCTGAAAATGTCGGCGAATTTGAAGCGTTGAAAGAAATGGGAGGCGTGCTTGCCGCAGTCGCGGGTCACGATCATCTAAATTGCTTTGAGGGCAAAGTCGATGACATTGACATAATCCAAACAGCCTGCGCGTCATTTCGATGCTACGGCAACAAGATGCGCGGCGTGCGTATCTTTGAGCTCGATGAAGCCAAGCCGTTTGAGTATAAAACAAGAACGGTAACATATTTCGACCTATTCAAAAAGACTCCGGTCTCAATAATGCGATACATAAACGATGCGGATGACAAGGAAAAGCTAAAATACGGCATATGGGCGGGAACCGCGGCGACCGCCGCCGTCGGCGCTCTTATGATAGCGCTCGGAAAAAGAAAATAAAAACAGGAAGTATGGCTTTGAGTCATACTTCCTTTGCTTTTAATCAAGATGATATCTCGGTTTGCCGACGCTTTTCTTGCCGTATTCAATGGCTTCCGTCGGGCAGAGGCAGATGCACGCCATACAGTGAGTGCAATTCTTGCCCCAGACCGGTTTACTGTTTTTTAATTCAATGTTGTTGAGCGGGCACATTTTTGCACACTTGCCGCATCCGACGCACTTGTCATTTGCCGTAAAGGCGTCCGCCTTGACGAAAAATTTATAGAACACGGGGTTGACTATATCGCTCATAAGCTTATCATAAGCATTTCTGCGCGGCTGAGCAAATTTCTTTTCGGCTTTTATAGTCTCTGAAGCGTCTGCAATATCTGGCTGAGCCTTTTCAATTATCCGTGCAGCCTGCTCATCATTCGGCACACCGAACATAGCAACATAATTTTCAGGCATCACTATCTGCTTGACGCCCATATAGTCAAATGACTTTCTTGAGCATAACTGCCTGATATATTTGTCCGCATCGCCTATCTCGCCGCCGCAATCCATAACGAACCACACCTTAAAGCTTCCGCTGAACGGTGTCTCGTCTATCCACTTTTCGACAATGCGCGGAATGCGCCAACCGTAAGTCGGAACGACAAAAACAAGACGACCGTCAGCGCTTATCTCAGATGTATCCCACGCTTTAATTCTTTCGTTCATATTCAGCAGCTCGTCGCCGAGCGAATCGGCAATCCTACGTGCGATATATCTGCTGTTGCCCGTTCCTGTAAAGAACAAGATCATATTATCATCTCCGAAGTAATATTTTCATCTTTTATATTTCGCTCAATTTTCATGTGTTTAAGTATATCAGAAACAACATGTACGGTGCAATAAAAAGTTATGGTTTTATATAATCCGATTCAGCCGAAATTTGCAGACCTTGACATGCAAAAAGAATCCTGTTAGTATAAAAACGCAGGCATTATATTTAAATTATTAATACAGCAATATTGCAAACCGATTGGAGAAAAATGAGCACTTTAAACAGCAACTCAAAAGAGCGGATATTTGCTTTCGATGCCGCTAAGGCTATCGGTATATTTTTTATAGTTATCGGGCATGTGTTTCACGACCAGGGAATCTATGCTCAATATGTATATTCTTTTCATGTTCCGCTGTTTTTCTTTTTGACCGGCGTTACATTTTCGCGCGGCAAGAACGGATTCTGGAAGTTTCTGATTCAAAAACTGACGCGCCTTCTCGTGCCGTTTTATATATTTGCCGCAGTCAGCTGGGGCGCATATGCTATTCTCGGCAAGTTCGTCTCGTCATTCGCGGAGAAGGCAATCGACAGCAGTGTTCCTGCCATAATCATAAGCACTTTAAAAGGATACTGCGCCGTAAATACTCCGCTTTGGTTTTTGCCGTGCCTGTTTCTTGAACTGCTGTTTTTGTATGCCATAACATTTATAATAGACCGAATAGCTTCAAAACACCGATTGTCATACGCCTTGTTCGGTGTATCTATAATTGCAGCAATCGCTATACAATATGTAATATATAAATTTTCTCTGTTTCCGACAAAAGCGCCGATATTCAAGGCTGATGTTGCCATAGCAATGCTCTCGTTTTCTCTGAGCGGGGTTTTATTCTCAAAATTTGCAGCACAAAATCAAAAAAACTTGCGCAAGCCATACATATTTATTTTATCATTGTTATGCGTCGCCGCCGGAGGATTTTCGGCACTGAAACTGAACATTCTCGTCGGATATCAGAGCAGCGAATACGGCAGGATACTGATATTTTATTTATCCGCTTTCATGTCCGTACTCGGATTCACCATGCTGTGTTTCTTCATCCCGAAGCTTAAAGTTATATCTTATATTGGCTCCAACACTATGCCGATACTCCTTATGCACAAAATCCCGGTAGTGTTTTTTCACACACTGTGCCCGTTTATATCGGAAAAACTCGCCGACAAATCTCTGTTCTGGAGCGCTATTGCGGCATTGCTCTCCATCGGGCTGTGCCTTTTGGTGGCTTTACCTATACACAAAATCGCACCATTTGTGCTTGGAGAAAAGATGCCGCCGAGAAAACGCTCAAAATCTTAAAGCTATATTAAAAGGCTGCCCTTCGGGCGGCCTTTTTTAGCAAACTCGTTTTGAATTTTATTAACTTTGTATGAACATTTATATAAATATATTGACAAGTTTTTAAAATAGGTATATCATGGGAACAGAAAACAAAAGGAGTTGATACTCTTGAAGAAAACATTATACAGTTTGATGCTCAGCGACGAAGTCGTCCGCGAAGCGGATAGACTTGCGCATCAAAAGGGCACCAACCGATCGAATTTAATAAATCAGATACTTGCCGAATATTTCGGCATGGTCACGCCGCAGAGACGCATAAATGATGTATTCCAGGCTATCGAAGAAGCGGTCGCTTCATACGGGCAGCTTGTGCCGTTCTTCACTCCGAACGACCTGACAATGTCGCTCAAGAGCAGTCTGGAATATAAATACCGCCCCACCGTCAAATATGAAGTGGAGCTGTATGAGAACGGGCAGGATTCCATCGGCGAGCTTTCGGTGATATTCCGCACGCAAAGCGCCGCGCTTATCTCCGACATGACAGACTTCTTCCGCCTGTGGCACGGTATAGAGCAAAAATATCTCCCCCACTACGGAGTGGAGAATGTTGACTATGCCCTTTATTATAACAAGTTCTGCCGCAGTATAGTCGTACCGAAGAAAAATTCCTCAACCGAGGAGCTCGCACAGGCTATATCCGGATATATAGAGCTGTTTGACAAACTTATGAAAGGCTTCCTTGCCGGCAGATATTCTCCGGCAGATATCGAGCACTGCTACGCCGAATACATCGCGCGGCAGTCAATAATAATATAACTCCAAACTCAGACTAAGCAGGTGATTTTATGAACACTCAGAACTATACTCAGAAGACCGTTGAGGCAATACAGAACGCGCAGAACATAGCAAGAGAGAACGACAACCAGTCGCTCGTCCCCGAGCATCTGCTCTACTCTCTGCTTGATCAGGACGGCGGGCTCATCCCCTCCCTGTTCGGCAAGATGGGCATTGACTGCAACACCGTTCTCGGCGAGCTTGATTCTTATATTGCTACTCTCCCGAAGGTTTCCGGAGGCGAGATGTATCTCTCTTCGGAGACCGACCGCGTTATCCGCACCGCCGAAAAGACGGCAAAGAGCATGAACGACGAATATGTTTCGGTTGAGCATCTTATGATCGGCATATTCACGAACATGACTCCGGAAACCAGAAAAATATTCAATACTCACGGCATAACCAAAAACGCTTTTGTCGATGAGCTTTCAAAGGTCAAGACAAGCCCGGTAACCAGTGACAACCCCGAAGATACTTACGACGCACTTTCGAAGTACGGCACCGACCTTGTCAAGCGTGCGCGCGAAAACGAGCTTGACCCCGTTATCGGCCGTGACACGGAGATAAGAAATGTCATTCGTATTCTTTCGAGAAAAACCAAGAACAACCCCGTGCTTATCGGCGAGCCCGGCGTCGGCAAGACCGCTATCGCCGAGGGTCTCGCGCAGAGAATAGTACGCGGCGATGTGCCTGAGGGACTTAAAGACAAGACTGTTTTCAGCCTTGATATGGGTTCTCTTATCGCCGGCGCAAAGTATCGCGGCGAGTTTGAAGAGAGACTCAAGGCTGTGCTCGAAGAGATAAAGAAATCCGAGGGCAAGATACTGCTCTTCATCGATGAGCTGCACACAATAGTCGGCGCAGGCAAGACCGAGGGCAGCATGGACGCAGGCAACCTTTTGAAGCCCATGCTTGCAAGAGGCGAGCTGCACTGCATCGGCGCAACTACGCTCGACGAATATCGCAAATATATAGAAAAGGACGCCGCGCTTGAGCGTCGTTTCCAGCCTGTTATGGTAAACGAGCCCACTGTTGAAGACACGATTTCGATACTCAGAGGACTCAAGGAGCGCTATGAAGTTTATCACGGCGTTCGCATACACGACAGCGCGCTTGTCGCCGCCGCTACCCTTTCGGACAGATATATTACCGACCGTTTCCTGCCCGACAAGGCAATCGACCTTGTCGATGAGGCGTGTGCCTCCATCCGCACCGAGATCGACTCAATGCCCTCGGAGCTTGACGATGTACGCCGCAAGATAATGCAGCTTGAAATCGAAGAGATGGCTCTGAAAAAAGAGACCGATAAGCTCTCCAAGGAGCGTCTTGAGAAGCTCGGCGCCGAGCTTGCCGAATACAAAGACAAGTTCAACGAGATGAAGTCGCGCTGGGAGGCCGAAAAGCAGAGCGTTGACGAGGTCAAAAAGCTCAAGTCGGAAATCGAGCAGACTCACGCAGATATTGAGCAGGCTCAGCTTCACTACGAATACGAAAAAGCGGCAAAGCTCAAATATTACGATCTGCCCTCTCTTGAAAAACGTCTCGCAGAAGCTGAAAAGAAGAGTGAGCAGCGCACCGAAAATACCCTTGTCCACGACACTGTGACCGAGGAAGAGATAGCGACCATAGTCGCAAAATGGACCGGCATACCCGTTGCAAAGCTCATGGAGGGCGAGCGCGAGAAGCTGCTCCACCTCGACGATGTTATCCATCAGCGCGTTGTCGGTCAGGACGAAGCGGTTCAGAAAGTCACAGAGGCTATCCTCCGCTCCCGTGCAGGCATCTCCGACCCCAACAAGCCTATCGGCAGCTTCCTGTTCTTGGGTCCCACCGGTGTTGGCAAGACGGAGCTTGCAAAGGCTCTTGCCGATTGTCTGTTTGATGACGAGCACAACATGGTTCGTATCGATATGACCGAATACATGGAGAAATACTCAGTCTCCCGTCTTATCGGAGCGCCGCCCGGATATGTCGGATACGATGAGGGCGGTCAGCTGACCGAGGCGGTACGCCGCAAACCCTACTCAGTTGTGCTGTTCGATGAGATTGAAAAGGCTCACCCGGATGTATTCAACATCCTGCTTCAGGTGCTCGATGACGGCCGTATAACCGACAGTCAGGGACGCACCGTGGACTTCAAGAACACGATAATCATTCTTACATCGAACCTCGGTAGCCAGTATCTGCTCGACGGCATCGATGAGAACGGTAACATCTCTGAAGAGGCTCGCGAGGGCGTCATGAACGAGCTGCGCCGCAGCTTCCGCCCCGAGTTTCTCAACCGTATCGACGATATCGTGGTGTTCCATCCGCTCGGCATGGCGCAGATCGAGAAGATCGTCGACATCCAGCTCGCCGACGTCCGCGCGCGTCTGGCCAAGGAGCGCATGACGCTTGCCATCACCCCGGCGGCCAAGCAGATGCTCGCCGTGGGCGGCCTGGACCCGGTCTTTGGCGCCCGTCCGCTCAAGCGTCTGGTTCAGCGCGAGGTCGTGGATGCCATCGCGGCGGCCATCATCGACGGCACGGTGCGCGAGGGCGATCAGGTGACGGTCGATGTCGACAAGGACGGCGGCTTTACCGTCGTGTGCGACAATACGCCGGCGGCCACCTACGAGGTCCCCGACGCCGAGTAGATTTTGGGCATGCCTTAAAATCTGCCTTTAGAGCCGAACGCCAAGGGCGGCGGATCCAATTGGGTCCGCCGCCCTTTTTCGTGCGACAATCGATGGTGTTGAACGTGAGCACATGGCAAGGA